>Ga0209173_100452_pt1 | contig 20694 bp, 18 predicted proteins | sample SynthPrep_16_END_FD_187206 | JGI IMG/M metagenome (GOLD analysis project Ga0209173, IMG submission 187206) | Synthetic microbial communities from Ohio, USA - SynthPrep_16_END_DS12_MetaG (SPAdes) (version 2) | ecosystem: Engineered > Bioreactor > Aerobic > Activated sludge | place: USA: Ohio... | reverse complement strand
CCCCCGCCGCCACGACCGCTGCTGCTGAGAATCGCCAGCAGGATAGCGCCAACGGGCAGGCCCATGCGATTGCACAGCCACAACACTGCCAGCAACAGGATGAACAGGCCAATGGAAATGCCCGGGTTTTGCTTGGCGAAGTTGGCCTCGGACACATGCGCCGGCACCGCCAGCGGATCGCCGCCCACCACCTGCAGCATCGCCGCCACGCCGTCGCTGATGCCCTTGCTGTAGTTGCCCGCCTTGAACGCCGGGGCGATCACCTGGTTGATGATCACCCAGGATTGCGCATCCGTGAGTACGCCTTCCAGGCCATAACCCACTTCGATGCGAATCTTGTGCTCATCCCGGGCGACGATCAGCAGGGCGCCGTTGTCCTTGCCCTTCTGGCCGATGCCCCACGCGCGGCCCAGTTGATAACCGAAGTCTTCAATGGGCACGCCTTGCAGGTCGGGCACGGTGACCACCACGATCTGGTCGCCGCTGGTCTGCTCCAGCGCCTGCAACTGCTGGGTCAGCTGCGCACGCACGGCCGGGTCGATCATCTGGGCGTTGTCCACCACCCGTCCGGTCAGGGCCGGGAAATTCAGGGCGGCCTGGGCGGTCAGGCTGAAGGCCAGCAGCACCGCCGCCATCAGCCAAGCGCGCTTGCCCATCAGAATTTCACTTGCGGCGCTTTATCGGCATCGGCACTCGTGGCCTCGAAGTTGGCGCGGACCGGCAAGTCGCTGTACATCACGCTGTGCCACAGGCGGCCAGGGAAGGTGCGGATCTCGGTATTGTAGGCCTGCACTGCCTGGATAAAGTCGCGGCGGGCCACGGCGATGCGATTTTCTGTGCCTTCAAGCTGCGATTGCAGGGCCAGGAAGTTCTGGTTGGCCTTCAGGTCCGGGTAGCGCTCGGACACCACCATCAAACGGCTGAGTGCACCGCTCAAACCGTCCTGGGCTTGCTGGAACTGCTTGAGTTTCTCGGGATTGTCGAGGGTGCTGGCGTCCACCTGGATCGAGGTGGCCTTGGCCCGCGCTTCGATCACGGCCGTCAGGGTGTCCTGTTCATGGGCGGCGTAGCCCTTGACCACTTCCACCAGGTTGGGGATCAGGTCGGCGCGCCGCTGGTACTGGTTCTGCACCTGGGCCCAGGCCGCCTTGGCCTGTTCGTCCAGGGTCGGGATCTTGTTGATGCCGCAACCGCTCAGCACGGTGCTCACCAGTATCAATGCCACGGCCTTCCAGCCCCAACGGTAACCTTGTGCTGCTTGCATGGTGTTTCTCCTGCCAAACCTATGAAATTTACCGACTGACGCGTTAGCCACGGGCTTAGGGCATAATCCGCCACCACCCACTGGATTGCATCGTGCCAATCAGCTAAAAGATGCCCAGCGCCAATAAGAGTTCAGAAGTGTGCGGTATTTATCTGAACAACACCCGAACAACAATAGACGCTCTCCGGTCCCAAGGCTGCGAGAAAGGATTTTCATGAAGAAGCTGTGTTTGCTGGGCCTTGTTGTCAGTTTGGCCACTCATTCCGTATTAGCCGAAACAAAGCCCGCAGTGCTCAAGGACAAGGACGCCTTCGTCAGTGACCTGCTCAAGCAGATGACCCTTGATGAGAAGATCGGCCAATTGCGCCTGATCAGCATCGGCCCCGAAATGCCCCGCGAACTGATCCGCAAGGAAATCGCCGCCGGTCGCATCGGCGGCACCTTCAATTCGATCACCCGCCCGGAAAACCGTCCGATGCAGGACGCAGCCATGCGCAGCCGGTTGAAGATCCCGATGTTCTTCGCCTATGACGTGATCCACGGCCACCGCACGATATTCCCCATCAGCCTGGCCCTGGCTTCCAGCTGGGACATGGACGCCATCGGCCACTCCGGGCGCATCGCCGCCCAGGAAGCTGCCGCCGACAGCCTCGACATCACCTTCGCGCCGATGGTCGACATCTCCCGCGACCCGCGCTGGGGCCGTACCTCCGAAGGCTTTGGCGAAGACACCTACCTGACCTCGCGCATTGCCGAAGTGATGGTCAAGGCCTTCCAGGGCAGCAGCCCGGCCAAGGCCGACAGCATCATGGCCAGCGTCAAGCACTTCGCCCTGTATGGCGCGGTGGAAGGCGGTCGCGACTACAACGTGGTCGACATGAGCCCGGTCAAGATGTACCAGGACTACCTGCCGCCCTACCACGCCGCCATCAAGGCCGGCGCCGGTGGCGTGATGGTTGCGCTGAACTCGATCAACGGCGTACCCGCCACCGCCAACACCTGGCTGATGAACGACCTGCTGCGCAAGGACTGGGGCTTCAAGGGCCTGGCCGTGAGCGACCACGGTGCGATCTTCGAGCTGATCAAGCACGGCGTGGCCAAGGACGGGCGTGAAGCCGCCAAGCTGGCGATCAAGGCCGGCATCGACATGAGCATGAACGACTCGCTCTACGGCAAGGAATTGCCCGGCCTGCTGAAGTCCGGCGAGATCGAACAGAGCGACATCGACAATGCCGTGCGCGAAGTGCTCGGCGCCAAGTACGACATGGGCCTGTTCGCCGACCCGTACCTGCGCATCGGCAAGGCCGAGGATGACCCGGCCGACACCTACGCCGAAAGCCGCCTGCATCGCGCCGACGCACGTGACGTGGCACGCCGCAGCCAGGTGCTGCTGAAAAACCGGAACAACACCCTGCCGTTGAAAAAGGACGCGACCATTGCCCTGGTCGGCCCGCTGGCCAAGGCGCCGATCGACATGATGGGCAGCTGGGCCGCTGCCGGTAAACCCGCGCAATCGGTGACCCTGCTGGACGGCATGAACGCCGTGATCGGCGACAAGGGCAAGGTGATCTATGCCCGTGGCGCCAATATCACCAACGACAAGAAAGTCGTCGACTACCTCAACTTCCTGAACTTCGATGCCCCGGAAGTAGTGGATGACCCGCGCTCGTCCCAGGACATGATCGACGAAGCCGTCAAGGCCGCCAAAGGCGCCGATGTGGTCGTGGCCGCCGTGGGCGAGTCCCGTGGCATGTCCCACGAATCGTCGAGCCGCACCGACCTGAACATCCCGCAGAGCCAGCGCGACCTGATCAAGGCCTTGAAAGCCACCGGCAAACCGCTGGTGCTGGTGTTGATGAATGGCCGTCCGCTGTCGATTGTCGAGGAGAACGAACAGGCTGACGCAATCCTGGAAACCTGGTTCGCCGGCACCGAAGGCGGCAACGCTATCGCTGACGTGCTGTTCGGTGACTACAACCCGTCGGGCAAGCTGCCGATCACCTTCCCGCGTTCGGTGGGGCAGATTCCGACCTACTACAACCACCTGAGCATTGGCCGGCCGTTCACTCCGGGCAAGCCGGGCAACTACACCTCGCAGTACTTCGATGACACCACCGGGCCGCTGTTTCCATTCGGTTACGGCTTGAGCTACACCAGTTTCAGCCTGTCGGACATGGCGCTGTCGTCCACCACCCTGAACAAGACCGGCAAGCTCGACGCCACCGTGGTGGTGAAAAACACCGGCAAGGTCGATGGCGAAACCGTGGTGCAGCTGTATATCCAGGACGTGGCCGGCTCGATGATCCGCCCGGTGAAGGAATTGAAGAACTTCCAGAAGATCATGCTCAAGGCGGGCGAAGAGCGCGCGGTGCACTTCACCATCACCGAGGAAGATTTGAAGTTCTACAACACCCAGCTGAAGTTTGCGGCTGAGCCAGGCGAGTTCAATGTGCAGATCGGGTTGGATTCGCAGGATGTGAAGCAGCAGAGCTTCGAACTGCTCTAAAGTCTTGCCCGGTCAAAATGTGGGAGCGGGCTTGCTCGCGAATGCGGTGGATCAGTTGATACATCAGGTGACTGACACACCGCTTTCGCGAGCAAGCCCGCTCCCACATTTGATTGGGGTATTCTGGCTTATCCGCGGCGGTCCAGCAGGTTGACCACCAACCGATCAATCCACCCCCACACCCGCTGCTTCACCCGCCGCCACAACGGCCGCGACTGCCATGCCTCAAGGCTCACCGCCTGGCTCAAGGCAAAATCCCGCTCGAAACTCCCCACCACTGCCAACGTCAATTCCGGGTCCAACGCTTCCAGGTTCGCTTCCAGGTTGAAGCGCAGATTCCAGTGATCGAAGTTGCACGAGCCAATGCTCACCCAATCGTCCACCAGCACCATTTTCAAGTGCAGGAAGCACGGCTGGTATTCAAAGATCTGCACCCCGGATTTGAGCAAACGCGGGTAGTAACGGTGCCCGGCATACCGCACCGACGGGTGATCGGTACGTGGCCCGGTCAACAGCAAACGCACATCCACCCCGCGCCCCGCCGCCCGGCGCAGGGCACGCCGTACGCTCCAGGTCGGCAGGAAATACGGCGTGGCCAGCCAGATACGCTGGTGGCCGCTGTTCAGCGCGCGGATCAGTGACTGCAAGATATCCCGATGCTGGCGGGCGTCGGCATAGGCCACACGCCCCAGCCCCGGTCCTGTCGCTGGCACCTTGGGCAACCGTGGCAGGCCAAAATGCGTGGCCGGTTTCCAGGCTCTACGATCGTCGTTCGCCAGCCACTGACGGTCGAACAACGCCTGCCAATCCAGCACCAGCGGGCCACGAATCTGCACCATCACTTCGTGCCAATCGGCGGTGTCTTCCCCAGGCGTCCAGAATTCATCCGTCACGCCGGTGCCGCCAACCACGGCGATGGTCTGGTCGATCAACAACAGCTTGCGGTGGTCCCGATAGAGGTTGCGCATCCAGCGGCGCCAGCTCAGGCGGTTGTAGAATCGCAGGTCCACCCCGGCGTCGATCAACCGCCGACGCAGGCCCAGGGTAAACGCCAGGCTGCCGTAGTCATCGAACAGGCAACGTACGCGCACGCCACGTTCGGCGGCCGCCACCAGGGCTTGAACCATCGCCTCGGCACACGCGCCCGCCTCCACCAGATACAGCTCCAGCGCCACCTGTTGCTCAGCCTGGGCGATACCTTCCAGCATGCGCGGGAAGAAACTCGGGCCGTCGACCATCAGCTCGAAACGGTTGGCGCTGCGCCACGGGAACACTGCGCCGCTCATGTCAGCGCGCCGTGAAAATCAGTACCGCACCCACCGGCACCGACAGGCTGATCTGCGACAGCCCGGCGGCCTTGCGCAATGCGGCTACCCCCGGCAGCAAATCGAAATCCTCGGCGTGCACCACCAATGGCTCCAGGGTGACCACCTGGAAGCGTCGATCATCCAGGCGGGTCGCCAGCAGCTCGGCGCTGTAGGTCTGGGTCTTGCCGTGCAGCGTCACCGACAGCGGCAGGCGCAACTCGTATTGCGCGCCGGGGGCCAGGTCGTTGATCGGTTGCAGGTTGATCTGCGCATTGATCACCGCGTCCGGGAAGGTCTTGATCTCGAACAGCTCATTGCGCATGCGCTCGTCGCGCAGCGGGATGCCGCTGTTGATCGACTCCAGTTCGACTTCCAGCTGCGCCGCGCCTTTGCTGTCGACCTTGCCATGCAGCACCAGGAAGCGCTGCACTTCGGCGATGTCGGTGTTCTTGGTGGTGACGAACGACAGGCGCGAGGACTCGTTGTCCAGGTACCAGTCGGCATGGGCAGGCACGGCGGCAGCGGCCAGCAGCAGGAAGGCCATGGGTTTGAACAGGGGCATAAAGACTCTTGGGGCAAAAAACCTGAACGAACCTTAAGCGCAATGTAACGAGCGGCGCAAATCCAATGTGGGAACGGGCTTGTGTGGGAGCGGGCTTGCTCGCGAACGCGGTGTGTCAGTCACTTGATGTATTAACTGACCCACCGCTTTCGCGAGCAAGCCCGCTCCCACATGAGCTGCATTTCAGGCCAACGCTTCCTGCACATCGCGAATCGTCGACTCCAGGCTGGCCAGGTGCAGGCTCAGCACCCGTTCCACCGGCGCCTGATCCATCGGCCAATGCAGCGCCATGCTGCCCACCAACCGCCCATTGGCCCGCACAGGCAAGGCCACCGCGCGAATCAGGAACGGCAGGCGCACCGGGTATTCCCAGTAGCCTTCGGTGCGTTGGCCAAACCCCTGGTGCTGGGATTGTTCACACGCCCGGTATTGATCGTCTTCCGCCACATGCTCACGACCGGCCAGGCGCTGCACTTCATCCGCCGACAATTGCGCCAGGCACGCCTTGCCCATGGCCGAATGAAACAGGCTGGCGTGCTGGCCGACGATCTGGCAATTGTTCGGGTAGAGCTTGCGCAGCACCGTGGGGATCGCGCTTTCCATCACTTCCAGGCGCTCGCCGTCGAAGCTCGACAGGTCCACCACCAGGCCGGTGCGCTCGCTGAGGTCCAGCAGCCACGGCGCGGCGCTTTCCACCAGTTGGCGCTTGAAGCGTTGCTGGGTGTCGCCGAACAACCGTCTGGCCCGCAGGCGGTAACGCCGGTCGCTGAGGCCACGATAGATCCAGCCCTGTTCCTGCAAGGTCAGCAGCATCCGCGAGACCGTGGCCTTGGGCAGGTGAGTCAGGTAATGCAACTCTTCCAGCCCCAGCGCCTGATGCTCGCCGAGCAATTCGATGATCGCCAGTGCCCGCCCTACTGAGCGTACGGTTCCCGTCTCGGCGTCGCTGCCCATGTGTCGATCTCCTTGATGCCGATGGATGATCTGATTTCACAGCAAGATACAGGCCCGTCGCGGCTCAACCGGTCGCCGAGAGGCAAGCGGGCGGTCGCCGCTGCACCCAGCGGGTCAGTTGTTCGTGGGCGTACGCCAGTTGCAACACCGCCCTGTCCGCCTGGGCCGGGCCGATGATCTGCAGGCCCATGGGCAAACCCTGGGGGTTGAAACCCACCGGCACGTTCATGCTCGGCAGGCCGGCCAGTGTGGGGCCGATCACCACTTCCATCCACCGGTGGTAGGTGTCCATCTCGCGCCCTGCGACGAGGCGTGGCCAGGCTTGTTGTGCATCGAAAGGGAACACTTGGGCGGTGGGCAGCAACAGGAAATCGTAACGTTCGAACAGTTTGCCGAGGGCGCGGTACCAGTCGCTGCGGTTGATCGAAGCCTGGTAAACGTCCGCCGCACTCAGTTGCAATCCGCCCTGCACTTCCCATTGCGCCTCCGGCTTGAGCAGTGCACGTTTTTGCGGGTCGGCGTACGCCGCGCCGAGGGAGCCCTGGATCAGCCAATGGCGGTGCACCAGCCAGGTCTGCCACAGGCGTTCCAGAGAAAATTCCGGTTGGCAGTGCTCGACCTCGCAACCCAGCGCAGCGAAGTCCTTGAGGGCCGATTCGCACAGGCTCATCACGCCGTCTTCCATCGGCAGGTAACCGTTGTAATCCCCGAGCCAGCCCAGGCGTGCACCCTTGAAGTCGCGCTGCAATGGCTCGCCAAACATCGCCGGATCCTCCTTGAGCGACAGCGGCACCCGAGGGTCATAGCCGGCCTGCACACTCAGCAGCCGCGCCACATCCGCCACGCTGCGACCCATCGGGCCTTCCGTGGCCAGTTGCTGGACGAACAGCTCCGGCGCCGGCCCGTGAGGCACCCGACCCTGGGACGGACGCAGGCCAAATACGTTATTGAACGCCGCCGGGTTTCGCAGCGAGCCCATCATGTCGCTGCCATCCGCTACCGGCAGCATGCGCAATGCCAGCGCCACCGCCGCGCCGCCGCTGCTGCCACCGGCCACCAGGCGCGGGTCATAGGCGTTGCCGGTGGTGCCGAACACGCTGTTGTAGGTCTGCGAGCCCAGGCCAAATTCCGGCACGTTGGTCTTGCCGATGATGATCGCGCCACTGGCCCGAACCCGCGCCACGCTGATCGCATCTTCTTGAGGAACATGCTCGGCGAACAGCGGCGAACCGAGGGTGGTGCGCAGGCCCTGGGTCGCCGCCAGGTCCTTGATGGCCTGGGGCATGCCGTGCATCCAGCCACGGGATTGGCCTTGGTCCAACTCGCGATCACGCTGCGCCGCTTCGGCCAGCACGTCCTCATGGGAGCGCAGCGAGACCAGCGCATTCACCGTTGGGTTGAAGCGTTCGACCTGGGCCAGATACGCCTGCATCACTTCATGGCAGGACACCTGCCGCGCATGGATCGCCCGAGACAGTTCGATGGCATCCAGTTCAACAATACTCAAGGTTTCACCTCGCTGGAAAACGGCGCCGGTCGTTTCGCCCGTGGCGCCTCATGCATGCAGTAAGTGCCCAGCAGCGTCAGGACGCAAGCGAACAGCACATAAAATGCCGGGGCTACCGGCGTGCCCAGCACCTTGCTGAGCCAGGTGACGATCAACGGCGCAAAGCCCCCGAATACCATCACCGCCACGTTGTAAGCCACCGACACCCCGGTGGAGCGTACTTCGATGGGAAACTGCTCGGCCAGGGCCGTCGGCGCCGGGCCGAAAAAGCCGCCGATGGCAGTGCACAACATCACCTGCATCACCAGCAAACGCTCAATGGACGGTGCCGCCGCGACCCACACATACAGCGGGTACACCATCACAAAAAACGCCAGGGTGAACGCCATCAATACCGGGCGCCGACCGAACCGATCCGACAGCAGGCCGGACAGCGGAATCACCACGGTCATCAGCGCCACCGCGAACATCTGCACCATCAACACCTGGTCCAACGGCAGGCCGAGGTTCTTGTGGGCGAAGGTCGGCATGTTCACCAGCACCACGTAGAATGACACCGTTGCACCACAGGCCAGGCCCATCGATACCAAGATGCTGCGGCGGTGGTCGCGGATGACGTCCATCAAGCTCGGCGCCGCACCCTTGGCCTGTTTGCGTGCCTCGATAAATTCCTCGGGGTCTTCCATGTGCCGGCGGATCCACAAGCCCACCGGGCCGATCAGCAAGCCGAAGATGAACGGCAGGCGCCAGCCCCAGACTTCAAGGGTGTGCGGCTCGAAGAAGTGCGTGACCAACGCCACCATCGCCGCGCCGCCGAACACCGCCAGGCACTGTCCCACCAACTGCCAGGAACCGTACAGGCCCTTGCGATGGGCCGGCGCGCTCTCCACCAGGAACGCCGTGGCACTGGCGTATTCACCGCCGGTGGCAAAGCCCTGGAGCATGCGCGCAACCACGATCAGCATCGGCGCGCCCATGCCGATGGCAGCATAGCTGGGGGCGAAAGCGATCAGGGCGATGGAGATGGTCATCAACCGGATGATCAGTTGCATCGCAGCCTTGCGGCCTTTGCGGTCCGAATACATGCCCAGCAGAATCCCGCCCACCGGGCGCATGAAGAAGCCGACGCCAAAGGTGGCCAGGGCCATCAGCAGCGAGGCGTATTCATCCTCCGAGGGGAAAAACTGCCGGGCGATGATGCTGGCGAGAAAGCCGTAGACGATGAAGTCATACCATTCCAGCGCATTGCCGATCACCGCCGCCACGACCTGGCGGGTGCGGGATACGCCCTGTTTTGCAGTCTGCATGAGGAACACTCCGTTCAACCTGTTGGGAAAGGGTCCAGCGGCAGAAAAATGAGGTCGTCAGGCGGGCTTGAGCCAGCTCTCGGCCAGCGCGCCCCAGTAGGCGGCGCCGGTCAACAGGATGTCGTCGTTGAAGTCATAGGCGGGGTTGTGGACCATCGGCCGCGACACGCCGTTGCCGATAAACAGGTAGCTGCCGGGGCAGCGTTGCAGCATCCAGGCGAAGTCTTCGCTGCCCATCAGCTTGGCGGTGTTGCCGTCGACGGCATCTTCACCCAGCAGGGCGACGCCGACCTGGCGAGCGAATTCGGTTTCTTCGGGGTGGTTGACCAGCACCGGATAGGCCGGGCGATGTTCGATCTGCGCGGTGCAGCCGAAGCTTGCGGCCTGGGTCAGGATGATCGCCTTGACCCGCTCCAGCATCAGTTCACGCACGTTTGCATCCAGGGCACGCAGGCTCAAACGCAACAGTGCTTGCTGGGGAATCACGTTGGCCGCCTGGCCCGCTTGCAGGGCACCGACGGTCACCACGGCGGCTTCCTGGGCATTGATATTGCGCGCCACCACGGTCTGCAATGCCATGACCATACTGGCGGCGGCCACCAGCGGGTCGACCGTCAGGTGCGGCATGGAGCCATGGCCACCGACGCCTTCGAGGGTCACGGTGAGCAGGTCCTGGGAGGCCATCATCGGTCCAACGCGCAGGCCCAGATGGCCGGCGGGCAAGCCCGGCATGTTGTGCATGCCGAACAATGCGTCGCAGGGAAACCGCTCCAGCAAGCCGTCGGCGAGCATCGCTTCGGCGCCGCCCTGGCCTTCTTCGGCGGGCTGGAAAATCAGGTTCAGGGTGCCGTCGAATTGACGGGTCGCGGCCAGGTAACGGGCGGCGCCCAGCAGCATGGTGGTGTGGCCGTCATGACCGCAGGCATGCATGCAGCCGGCGTGTTGGCTGCTGTAGCTGGCGCCGGTGTTTTCGATGATCGGCAACGCGTCCATGTCGGCGCGGATACCGAGCTTGCGCGAGCTGCTGCCATGGCGCAGTACACCCACCACGCCGGTCTGGCCGATGCCGGTGTGGACTTCGTAGCCCCAGTTACGCAGGGATTGCGCCACGAGGGCGGAGGTGCGGTTTTCTTCAAAGCCCAGTTCGGGGTGGGCGTGAATGTCCTGACGCACGGCGTGCAGGTCGCTGGCGACATCGCTCAGCCAATCCAGGATGTGCTGGTGTGGGCTCATGGTGATTCTCCTCGCAGGCGGGTGTTCCCGTTCTTTTTCGTTGCACACCGCCAGATAACCGCGATGTGCGCAGGAGGACAATCAAAGGTGGTTCCACCCTGTGGAACCTCAGCCCCACCTGTGGCTGCATTAGGGCAAGAGGCGGCAGCCCTCGCGTTGGCCCAGCCATTGGGCACTGTGGGTGCGGCCCAGGCCGCTGGCGGTCACGAGGTGTTTTTCCGGGTTGTCGGTGAAGGCGCTGGTGGGCACGTATTGCTTCACATAACCCTGGCAATAATCAGCGGGATTGCCTTCCACATATCGGCAGGAGCAGTACTCCTTGGCGGTGTAGGCCGCGATGATGTCGGGGAAGGCTTGCAGGTTGACCCGCTCGTGCCAGACCCAGCCGAGCAACACGAGTAGCAGCAGGATCAACAGGCTGATGAAGGGATGACGGCGGATCATGGTTGCACCGCTGCAAGGACGCGTTTGAGGAGTTCGTTGTGGCGATAGCTGCCGTCGCGGTCGTCACCGTAGCGCACGATGACCAGCTGTTTTTCGGGCATCACGTAGAGCGCCTGCCCCCAGTGGCCGAGGGCGGCGAAGGTGTCGGCGGGCGCGTCCGGCCAGGGTCTGGCGGCGCCCTGCACTTCGCGGTTGAGCCACCATTGGCCGCCCGGAACGGCTTCGTCCTGGCCCGCCTTGTACTTGTCGAACGGTTGGCGATTGAACGCAACCCACTCCTTGGGCAGCAACTGTTGCTCGCCCCAACGGCCGTCGCGCTGCATCAACAGGCCGACGCGGGCCAGGTCGCGGGCGGTGAGGTAGGCGTATGAGGACGCGACGAAGGTTTCCTCGGCATCGCTTTCCCAGGTGGCGTTGCGGATGCCCAGTGGCTGGAACAGGGCGGTCCATGGGTAGTCGACGTAGGCCTTGTGGCCGAGCATGCCCTTGAGGGTGGCGGACAGGATATTGCTGTCGCCACTGGAATAGCGGAATGCCTGGCCGGGGGGGCTGACGGTGGTGGTGTCGGCGCTGAATTCGGCCATGTCGTGGCGGCCGCGGGTGTAGAGCATTGCCACCACCGAGGATTTCAGTGGGGCGAATTCGTAGTCTTCCTGCCAGTCGAGGCCCGAGGCCCAGTGCAGGAGGTCGGCCATGGTTACGCTCGGGTGTTGTTTCATGGGTGGGTAAAAGCGAGCGGCGGGGTCGGTGAGTTTGAAGCGGTTTTCGCCGAATGCCACGCCGAGTACGGTGGCCATCAGGCTTTTGCTGATGGACCAGGTCAAGTGCGGGGTGCTGGCGGTGGTGGGGGCGGCGTAGCGTTCGTAGACGATCTGGCCGTCGCGGATGACCAGCAAGGCGTCGGTGCGGACGCCTTTGCGGCTGGTGTCGTCGCGGGGTGGGAAGGCGTAGTCGTCCAGGGCCTGGGCGGCCGGGCCGGTTAGCGGTTGGCCTTGGGACCAATCCTTCTGCGGCCAGGTTTCGGCGTGGGCCGTCAGGGTGAACAGCAGCGCGGCGTAGAGCAGGCCTTTGAACATGGAATTGGGACTCGTGGGGCGTTCGAGCCCGCGAGCCTAGCCCAGGGGGGTGACGGTTTTGTTACGGACCCTGGGGTGAGTACATATCCGTTATTTGGGTGATGGCTGATATGGGTTCCGCTCTTACAGCGGCTCACTTTTGAACAGCGCAAAAGTAAGCAAAACGCTCTTGCCCCACCACTCGGCACCTCGCTTGGGCTCGGTGTGCCCTCACTCCGGCTTTGGACCGTGGGCCGCCGTCATGGGCCATCCCTGGCCCAGGACGGCTAACCCGGCGTCCTGCCGGGTTACCCACGCTCCAAAGCCTGCGTTCGGCCAGCGTGGTTTAACGGGGCGCCTAAGATCAAGATCAAAAGCAGATCAAGGGCACAGCGGCCTCCCGGCCGGCTTGAGTGTTTAAAAGCCAAATCAAAAGCTAAAGCGGGCACGGTCAAATGTGGGAGCTGGCTTGCCTGCGATGGCATCAACTGGGTCTGCCTGATACACCGAGGTGTCTGCATCGCAGGCAAGCCAGCTCCCACAGAAAAGCAGAGCTGCATCAGCTTCAGATTTGGCTTTCGCTCTGGCTTTTGATCTGGCTTCTAAACACTCAAGCCGGCCGGTAGGCCGCTGTGCTCTGCTCTTGATCTGCTTTTGATTTTGATCTGCGGGCCCCGTTAACCACGATGGCCGCAAGTAGGCACGGTGGAGCGGGTAAATCGGCAAGGATGCCGATTTAGCCGCGCCGGGCCATGGATGGCCCGTCGCGGCGGCCCGCGGAACCGGGCCGGAGTGCGGGCATGCCGAGCCTAGGCGAGGCACCGAGTGGTGGGGCAAAGACCTTTTGGTTACTTTTGGCTGGGCCGGCATTCCGGGCGTTTGCCAAAAGTGACCCGCTGTAAGAGCGGAACCCTAAGCCGCCGTTACCGCAGCAACGGATATGTACACAAAAAACACAGCACCCACCGGCGAAATGCCTGTCATCTAAGCGTCACCGTAACTTCATGGAGATGACACCGGCCCTACATAGCCTGACATGGCACAAACAAGTCGACCGGCCGTAACCCTGGCCGGCACTCGGAGACTCGCCATGACTCAGATCGCCCGCATCAGCGACACCGGCAATGAACGCCGCCTGCAAGCCGAACGCCTGATCGGCGCCCAGGCTTTGCAGGAAGCCCAGGCCCTGCGGTTCAACGTGTTCAGCGGCGAATTCAACGCCAAGCTGAAAGGCGCTGAACTGGGCCTGGACATGGATGACTATGATGTTCACTGCAGCCACATCGGCGTGCGGGATTTGAACAGCGGTCGACTCGTCGCCACCACCCGTTTGCTCGACCACCAGGCCGCCACCACCCTGGGCCGCTTCTACAGCGAAGAAGAATTCAGCCTCCACGGCCTGCTGCACCTCAAAGGCCCCATCCTGGAAATCGGCCGCACCTGCGTCGACCCCGCCTACCGCAACGGCGGCACCATCGCCGTGTTGTGGGGCGAGCTGGCCGAAGTCCTCAACCAGGGCGGCTACAGCTACCTGATGGGCTGCGCAAGCATCCCGATGCACGACGGCGGCATCCAGGCCCACGCCATCATGCAGCGCCTGCGCGAACGCTACCTGTGCAACGAACACCTGCGGGCCGAGCCGAAAAAGCCGCTGCCGGCACTGGACCTGCCATCCAACGTCATCGCCGAAATGCCCCCCTTGCTCAAGGCCTACATGCGCCTGGGTGCAAAGATTTGCGGCGAACCCTGCTGGGACGAAGACTTCCAGGTCGCCGACGTGTTCATCCTGCTCAAGCGCGACGAGCTGTGCCCGCGGTATGCCCGCCACTTCAAGGCAGCCATGTGATGAGCCGCCTTCGGGTGTACGGGCGAATTGCCCGCGTGCTGGTGGTGGTGGCCCTGGGTTTGACCATGGCCAGTGTGTTTGGCGTGTTTGAACGTCTGGGCGTGGCCAACTCGATGGTGCGCCGGCAGCGCTGGTCGCGTTTTTTCATGGCACGGCTGACCAACGCCCTGCCCTTTCGCGTGACCGTTCACGGTGAGTTGCCGCAACAGTCGATGCTGTGGGTCAGCAACCACGTATCGTGGACCGATATCCCGCTGCTGGGGATGGTGGCGCCGATGTCGTTCCTGTCCAAGGCCGAGGTGCGCACCTGGCCGGTGGCGGGCTGGTTGGCCGCCAAGGCAGGCAGCCTGTTCATCCGCCGAGGTTCGGGGGACAGCCAGTTGATTCGCAAACAGATGACGCGTCATCTGGAACAACAACACCCGCTGTTGATGTTCCCGGAAGGCACCACCACCGACGGCCGCGCCCTGCGTACGTTCCACGGGCGGTTACTGGCCAGTGCGATTGATGCCGATGTGTCGCTGCAACCGGTGGCGATTCGTTATCTGCGCGATGGCCACATCGACCCGCTGGCACCGTTTATTGGCGACGATGATTTGCTCTCGCACTTGATGCGTTTGTTCGGCAATGACCAGGGCGACGTGGAAATCCATCTGCTCAAGCCGATTGCCTGCGCCGGGCAGGAACGTGCGGCGCTGGCGTTCCAGGCGCAGCAGGCGGTGCAGAAGGCGTTGTTTGACCCCCTTCCAGAAGCTGAGCAAATGCCAGCGCGGCCAGCATTCGCGGCCTGAAGCGAGCACGGTGAAAAATGTGGGAGCGGGCTTGTTCGCGAAGGCGGTGCATCAGTCAGCAGATTCATTAGCTGACCCACCGCTTTCGCGAGCAAGCCCGCTCCCACATTTATAGTTGTATTGCCAACTGGCTATTTGAGAACCGCTGCAATTCTGGGTAAAACACCCGAAAGTCCTCGCTCAACGGCTCGTACAGCGCTCGTAATTCCTGCATGGCATGGCCCAGTTCTTCGGGCCGTGTCAGGCGCCGGCCAATTCCTCGAAGTACCTGTTCCATCACCGCAAATTCGCGGTACGAACCCAGCCAGTCATCCGCCGCCATGTACGGCGCAATCTGCGCCAGCCGCCCCGGCAACGCCGGTTCTTCGGCGAGCACCCGGTAAACCTCAGAGGTAAATCGCTCCAGCGGCTGATCGGCATATAACGCCCAGTCCCGCGCCAGGCAGTGGTCGAAAAACACATCGAGGACAATCCCGGCATAGCGGCGCCGGGTCAGGGTGAAGCGCGACAGCGCCTGCCCGATCAGCGGATGACTGTCGGTGTAGCGATCGATTGAGCGATGCAACTGAATCGCCGACTCGATTTGCGGGCTGAATTGGCCTTGCAGGCGACCTTTAACAAAGTCGCCATACAGGCTGCCAAGCAATTGAGCAGGAAGTTGGCCGCCGAGGTGCAGATGTGCGAGATAATTCATGGCGCGCAGTCTAGCACTGCCGTCAACGTATCGTTATAACCCGATATACCGATTCAATCTGGTTTAAGACCAAAATCATATTGGTATATCGGGATACAACGATTTAAAGTTCGCCTCATCGCGATATAACGTTTTACAAAACCGAGCATCACTGCCATGTCCATCGACCTCGACGAAATAATAAAAGCCCTGGCGCACCCAGTACGGCGAGACATCCTCAACTGGCTGAAAGACCCGAAAGTGCAATTCCCCGAGCAGTTGCACAACCACGAATACGGCATTTGCGCCGGGCAGATCGACCAGCGCTGCGGGCTGTCTCAGTCCACCGTGTCGGCGCACCTGGCGAACCTGCAACGGGCGGGGCTGATCAGCAGCCAGAAGGCCGGCCAATGGCACTTTTTCAAACGCAATGAGGACGTGATCCAAGCCTTCCTCAAAGCGCTCACCGAAGAACTCAGCGCACCGCTGTAACAAGGACCCATCAATGCCTCTCTCGCTACTCATCCTGGCCTTAAGCGCCTTCGCCATCGGTACGACCGAGTTCGTCATCATGGGCCTGTTGCCCGATGTGGCGGCCGACCTCGGTGTATCGATTCCCGGCGCCGGCTGGCTGGTGACCGGCTACGCCCTGGGCGTGGCCATCGGTGCCCCCTTCATGGCACTGGCCACCGCCAAGCTGCCGCGCAAGGCCGCCCTGGTAGCGTTGATGGGCATCTTCATCATCGGCAACCTGCTCTGCGCCCTGGCCAGCGACTACAACGTGCTGATGTTTGCCCGTGTGGTCACCGCGCTGTGCCACGGTGCCTTCTTCGGTATCGGTTCGGTGGTCGCCGCCAACCTGGTGCCGGCCAACAAGCGTGCTTCGGCCGTGGCGCTGATGTTCACCGGCCTGACCCTGGCCAACGTGCTCGGCGTACCGCTGGGCACCGCGCTGGGTCAGGAAGCCGGCTGGCGCTCGACCTTCTGGGCCGTGACGGTAATTGGGGTGATCGCCCTGATCGGCCTGATCCGCTTCCTGCCGGCCAAGCGTGACGAGGAAAAACTCGACATGCGCGCCGAGCTCAGAGCACTCAAAGGCGCCGGCATCTGGCTGTCGCTGAGCATGACCGCGCTGTTCGCTGCGTCGATGTTCACCCTCTTCACCTACGTCGCGCCGCTGCTGGGGGACGTCACCGGTGTTTCGCCCAAAGGCGTGACCTGGACCCTGCTGCTGATCGGCCTGGGCCTGACCGTCGGCAACATCATCGGCGGCAAGCTGGCGGACAAGCGCCTGGCTGCCACCCTGATCGGCGTGTTCATCAGCATGGCGGTGGTGTCCACCGTCCTGACCTGGACCAGCGTCGCCGTGATCCCGACTGAAATCACCCTGTTCCTCTGGGCCACCGCCTCGTTTGCCGCCGTACCGGCACTGCAGATCAACGTGGTGACCTTCGGCAAGGCCGCACCGAACCTGGTGTCCACCTTGAACATCGGCGCCTTCAACATCGGCAACGCCCTCGGCGCCTGGGTGGGCGGCAGCGTGATTGCCCACGGCTTCGGCCTGACCAGCGTGCCCCTGGCCGCTGCTGCACTGGCCGTGCTCGCGCTGCTGGTGACCCTGATTACTTTCCGTCAGACCGGCGATGCCGACCTGGCCCCCGCGACTAACTGATCAACTAAAGAGAAGGGTGTTATCCCATGACGACTATTTTCGATCCGATCAAACTGGGCGACCTGGAACTGTCGAACCGCATCATCATGGCGCCGCTGACCCGCTGCCGTGCCGACGCCGGTCGCGTGCCCAATGCGCTGATGGCTGAGTACTACGTCCAACGCGCTTCCGCCGGGCTGATCCTCAGCGAAGCCACCTCCGTAACGCCAATGGGCGTGGGTTACCCGGACACCCCGGGCATCTGGTCCAACGACCAGGTTCGCGGCTGGGCCAATGTGACCAAGGCCGTGCACGGTGCAGGCGGCAAGATCTTCCTGCAACTGTGGCACGTGGGCCGGATCTCCCACGAGTCGTACCTGGACGGCGAAGCACCGGTTGCCCCAAGCGCCATCGCAGCCAAGGGCCACGTCAGCCTGGTGCGTCCACTGGCCGACTACCCTACCCCGCGCGCCCTGGAAGTCGCTGAAATCGCCGATATCGTCGACGCCTACCGCGTAGGTGCCGAGAATGCCAAGGCCGCCGGTTTTGACGGCGTGGAAGTCCACGGCGCGAACGGCTACCTGCTCGACCAGTTCCTGCAAAGCAGCACCAACCAGCGCACCGACAACTACGGCGGCTCCCTGGAAAACCGCGCACGCTTGCTGCTCGAAGTCACTGACGCCGTGATTGAAGTCTGGGGCGCCGGTCGCGTCGGTGTGCACCTGGCACCACGCGCCGACGCACACGACATGGGCGACGCCAACCTGTCGGAAACCTTCACCTACGTCGCCAAAGAGCTGGGCAAGCGTGGCATCGCGTTCATCTGCTCCCGTGAAAAGGAAGCAGGCGACAGCCTCGGCCCACAACTGAAAGCCGCCTTCGGTGGCCCGTACATCGCCAACGAACGCTTCACCAAGGACAGCGCCAACGCGTGGCTGGCTTCGGGCAAGGCTGACGCCGTGGCATTCGGCGTGCCGTTCATCGCCAACCCGGACCTGCCGGCTCGCCTGAAGGCCGATGCACCGCTGAACGAAGCACATCCAGAGACTTTCTACGCCAAAGGCCCGGTCGGCTACATCGACTACCCGACCCTGGCACTCTGATCTGCTGAAACGAAAAAGCCCCGGCTTGCGAGAGCCGGGGCTTTTTTATGGGCCGCAGGAAACACTCCTTCACAGCCTTGCAACAATATTGCTACAAAATACTTAGCCAACTACCTATCAACCGCCCGCCAGCCCGTATATAACGTCACCCCACAAAATCAGGGAAAAGCCTGATTGACCACCCCCGGTGTTTATTGTTGACACAACTGGTCGCAATTACGCATTTTGTCTTAATTGCGCAGGCCAGGGCTCAAGCGCAGCATGTCCAACGCGATATCGACCCAGCGCTCTGCGTCCTGGGCCAACTGGAAACTGTCGGGCACCAGCAGCCACTGGCCGAGAATTCCGTCGATATAGGCGTGCATGCACACCGCGGCACGTACGGTGTCGAGATTCTCCGGAAGCTGCCCGCGATGGACCGCGTTACGCAAGGTCAGCCCGATGCGCAGGTTGCATTCGAGGCTGGCGGTCTGGCGCTGACGGCGCAGATCACACATTTCATCGGTGAATTCGCACTTATGAAACAAAATCTCATTGATGCGCCGGGTCTTCGGGTCCAGGGCCACTTGATGGAACAGATGAATCAGCAGCTTGCGCATGCAACCCAGCGGATCGACCTCGTCCTCGCTCTCACTGGCCCTGGCCAATTCATCCAGCGGCTCGTGCAGCGTATCGAGCATCGCCTGCACCAGGTCGGCCTTGTTGCTGAAATGCCAGTAGATGGCACCACGTGTCACGCCTGCCAGCGCGGCAATATCCGCCAGCGTGGTACGCGCAACCCCGCGCTCGTAGAAGGCCTGCTCGGCCGCTTCAAGAATCTGGCTGCGCGTTTCCTGAGCTTCCTCTTTGGTACGACGAACCATGGCAGTAAAACCTCAATCAGGAGACTTGGGGTGATCGGTAACGCAGACTCAACCGCCGCTAACGACCATCTGAATAATTGTGGGACGACGCCGTCAAGGGCGCCGAACGTACTAGAATCGAGGCTTTGGACGCTGCTTTGTCAACATTCCGCGAAGCCTGTCAAGAGTTTACAAACAACCATGAACGTAAGTATATTGCGTAGCAAGCTACTTATCCACTCAGTGCCTGTTTTTTACCCTTCCACACTTCTTGTGCGCACTCTGCGCGCCTGACCCGAGGATCTTCATGCAACTTAAGCCAGCTGTTACCGCCCTGGTTACTGCCGTCGCCCTGGCATCGCTGCTCAGCGGATGTAAAAAGGAAGAAGCGGCTCCGCCCGCTCAAACCCCTCAGGTCGGCGTGGTCACTATTCAACCTCAAGCCTTTACCCTGACATCCGAGCTGCCAGGCCGCACCACGGCCTACCGCATTGCCGAGGTTCGCCCTCAGGTCAACGGCATCATTCTCAAGCGTCTGTTCAAGGAAGGGGGCGACGTCAAGGAAGGCCAGCAGCTCTATCAGATCGATCCGTCGGTGTATGACGCCTCGCTGAAAAGCGCCCAGGCCAACCTGGCCCAGACCAAGTCGATTGCCGATCGCTACAAGCAATTGGTCGACGAACAAGCCGTCAGCCGCCAGGAATACGACACCGCCGTGTCCAACCGCATGACCTCTGAAGCCAACGTGCAAACGGCCCAGATCAACGTGCGCTACACCAAGGTGTTTGCCCCGATCTCCGGGCGTATCGGTCGCTCTTCGGTCACCGAAGGCGCGCTGGTCAGCAACGGCCAGGCCGACGCCATGGCAGTGATCCAGCAACTGGACCCGATCTACGTCGACGTCACGCAGTCCTCCGCCGAGATGCTGAAACTGCGTCGCGACCTGGAAAGCGGCCAACTGGAAAAAGCCGGCGAAAACGCGGCCAAGGTCAAGCTGACCCTGGAAGACGGCACCGCCTACGGCGTGGAAGGCAAGCTGGAATTCTCCGAAGTCTCGGTCGACGAAACCACCGGTTCCGTGACCCTGCGTGCCGTGTTCCCGAACCCTGACCACACCCTGCTGCCGGGCATGTTCGTCCACGCGCAGTTGCAAGCCGGTGTGAACAGCAAGGCCATCCTGGCACCACAGCAAGGCGTGACCCGCGACCTGAAGGGCATCCCGACCGCGCTGGTGGTGAACAAGGACAACAAGGTCGAGCAACGTGTACTGGTGGCCAACCGCACTACCGGCGCCTACTGGCTGGTGGAAAAAGGCCTGAACGCCGGTGACCGTGTGATCACCGAAGGCCTGCAATTCATCAAGCCGGGCATCGAAGTCAAGGTCAAGGACGCTGATAACGCCAAACCCGCCGGTTCCGCTGCTGCTCCTGCTGCCGCTGCTGGTCAAGGGGAGTAATTCATGTCGAAATTTTTTATCGACCGTCCCATTTTCGCCTGGGTAATTGCCCTGGTGATCATGCTGGTCGGGGCACTGTCGATCCTGAAGTTGCCCATCAACCAGTACCCGGCCATCGCGCCAACCGCCATCGATATCCAGGTGACCTACCCAGGCGCGTCCGCACAAACCGTGCAGGACACCGTGGTGCAGG
>Ga0209173_100449_pt1 | contig 20941 bp, 17 predicted proteins | sample SynthPrep_16_END_FD_187206 | JGI IMG/M metagenome (GOLD analysis project Ga0209173, IMG submission 187206) | Synthetic microbial communities from Ohio, USA - SynthPrep_16_END_DS12_MetaG (SPAdes) (version 2) | ecosystem: Engineered > Bioreactor > Aerobic > Activated sludge | place: USA: Ohio... | reverse complement strand
CCGATCTCGACCATTGCCACGTCGGCATCGCCTGCACCCTTGATGATGCGGCGCTTGATTTCGTCGGTGATGTGCGGGATCACCTGGATGGTTGCACCCAGGTAGTCACCACGGCGCTCCTTGCGCAGCACGTGCTCGTAGACACGGCCGGTGGTGAAGTTGTTGTTCTGGGTCATGGTCGTGCGGATGAACCGCTCGTAGTGGCCCAGGTCCAGGTCGGTCTCGGCGCCGTCGTGGGTGACGAACACTTCACCGTGCTGGAACGGGCTCATGGTGCCCGGGTCAACGTTGATGTACGGGTCCAGCTTGAGCATGGTGACCTTAAGTCCCCGCGCCTCCAGGATGGCCGCCAATGAAGCGGAGGCAATGCCTTTCCCCAATGAAGAAACAACACCGCCCGTGACGAATATGTAGCGCGTCATGAAAAACCCTAGAAGTCTGCGTTAAAGCGGTCCGAGCCGCCGGGGAAAGCGAAGGAAGGCCGAAGCCCCCGATCACCTGCATTAATCACAGTGCACCTTTCAAAAAAACCGCCGCGTGGTGACAGACCAGCAATGAAACACCGGTACGTTGATCGCTACACATTTTTTGGAATCGCCCAGCAAAGACTGCTTGGTAATCGGCAACTGCTGCAATTCAAGAGAATCCACAGAAGTTGTATCAAGAAGGGAGCGTAGTCTACCGGAAAGGCGCTATCAGCTCAAACCTTGATCGCAGGTCTGTGGCATCCAATGTAATTGCCACTCATCGCTCGGCGCCGGCCAGAGTCCCGCAAGGCTGGGCGCGCCCAGCAATTGCTCGCCTTGGTACAGCAGCGGCAATCTGCCACGGACGCAGCCCGGCAGCCCGCTTTCGTTAAGCAAACGCTTCAAGTCGCGCCGACCGCGGCCTGGCACTGCGAGGATTTCGCCGCCCTGGCGGTAGCGGATCGTCAATGGACCTCCAGGCACCCTGCCCGTCAGCTGCACCTGACCATTGCCGGGTAACTCTAGTGGGTTTTGCGAATCGGGCCAGCTCACCGACGCGTCAGAAAAATCCGACCAAGTGGAGGGCAGCCACCAGATACGCTCGCCGCAGCGCTGCAGATCACCGTCCGCCAGGCGCCACAGGGGCTGCGCGTCACCCTTGGCGTCACGTAGCGAATGCCAGCTGGCCCAGTGGTCGCTGTCGGGTAGACGGGTCAGAGGGGTTAGCCAGTGGCGTAGGGCGTTGCGCTGGCGGGCGTCGGTAAGCTCGCGCAAAGGTGCAAGGGCCAAGGACGGTAGATGCAGCCATGAAAACGGCGAAAATTGATTGGCGGCTCGCAAGTCCATCTGCGCCAGCTCATCCAGCAAGTCTTGGGCTTCACTCAGGTGCTCGGCGGTGCGCGCCAGGCTTGCGGTAGCCTGCGGCCAACGTTCCGTCAGGACAGGAAGCACGCGATGGCGCAGGTAATTGCGGGAGAATCGCGAGTCCGCATTGGAAAGATCTTCGATCCATTTGAGCTGATGCGCCTCGGCATAGGCTTCCAGCTCTGCACGCGAGACATCCAACAAGGGCCGCACAAGGCAGCCAGCCGCCAGCGGGCGCTGTAGTGGCATAGCCGCCAGCCCGCGCACACCAGCCCCGCGCAAGAGTCGGAATAACAAGGTTTCAGCCTGATCATCGCGATGCTGGCCTGTCAGCAGCACCTCCCCTGTCCCGGTCACCTCGGTAAACACCTGGTAACGCGCGTCACGCGCGGCACGCTCAAGACTGGCGCCGGGTTGCACCTGCACATGCATCACGCGCAACGGCACGCCCAGGCTGTCGCATGTCGACTGGCAGTGAGCAGGCCACGCATCAGCGGCAGCTTGCAAGCCATGATGAACATGAACAGCACGGAGGGGCGGGAGCGATTCGGTATTTGCCAGACTGGCGAGGAGATGCAGCAGGACGGTGGAATCAAGTCCACCCGAGAATGCGATGTGCCAGGCTGGGGCGTTGCGCCAGGGTGACAGAACTTGCAAGAGTTTGGCGGCTAAGGAAGGCTTCATGAAAAATACCGCCATCTATCTGGAATGCAATGACTTAGCATACACAAAGCAAATGTGGGAGCGGGCTTGCTCGCGAATGCAGAGTGTCAGTCACTGAAAGGTCGACTGATCCACCGCATTCGCGAGCAAGCCCGCTCCCACACTTGGTCCTGCGTAGTCTTACAGACCGTAGCTCATCAGGCGCTCATAACGACGCGCCAGCAACGCTTCGTTGTCCAGCTTCTTGAGCATCGCCAGTTGCGAACCCAGTTCAGCGCGGATAGTCGCGGCAGCAGCAGCCGGGTCGCGGTGGGCGCCGCCCAGCGGCTCGGCGATGACTTTGTCCACGATACCCAGGCCTTTGAGGCGATCGGCGGTAATGCCCATGGCTTCGGCAGCGTCCGGCGCCTTTTCGGCGGTTTTCCACAGGATCGAGGCGCAACCTTCCGGCGAAATCACCGCGTAGGTCGAATACTGCAGCATGTTCAACTGGTCGCAGACACCAATAGCCAGTGCGCCGCCGGAACCACCTTCACCAATCACGGTGGCGATGATCGGGGTTTTCAGGCGGGCCATGACGCGCAGGTTCCAGGCGATAGCCTCGCTCTGGTTGCGCTCTTCAGCGTCGATACCTGGGTAGGCGCCCGGGGTGTCGATGAAGGTCAGGATCGGCATCTTGAAGCGCTCGGCCATTTCCATCAGGCGGCACGCCTTGCGGTAGCCTTCCGGACGCGGCATGCCGAAGTTGCGGCGAACCTTCTCACGCACTTCACGGCCTTTCTGGTGACCGATCACCATCACCGGCTGGTCGTCCAGGCGCGCGATACCGCCCACGATCGCCGCGTCGTCGGAGAAGTGGCGGTCGCCGTGCAGCTCGTCGAACTCGGTGAAAATATGCTGAATGTAGTCCAGGGTGTATGGACGGCGCGGGTGGCGGGCCAGGCGCGCGATCTGCCAACTGGTCAGCTTGCCGAAGATGTCTTCGGTGAGCGTGCTGCTCTTGTCTTGCAGGCGAGCGATCTCATCGCCGATATTCAGCGAATTGTCATTGCCGACCAGGCGCAGTTCTTCGATCTTGGCTTGCAGGTCAGCGATCGGCTGTTCGAAATCAAGAAAATTCGGGTTCATAAGCGTCCGTCTTGGGTCGACGGCCAGGGAGTGCCTGGCCAGCCGGTTGTCTATTCGCGCCCTACCTTAAGGGAGAGGCGCGTTTAGGTCGAGATTAAATGTTCAGTCGAGATCAGGTGCCCTGACCGTCAACGGTATTGGAGGAAGACGTTGTCTCGCCCGAACTGGTCACGCAAAGCTTGAATCAAGCCATCAGCCGGATCAATCCGCCAAGTCTCGCCAAACTGCAACATGGCCTTGGCGTCACTGCCGGTGTACTCCATGGTCACCGGGCATGCGCCGCGGTGGCGTTTGAGCAGGTCGCCCAACCAGCGTAGCTGATCGCCCTTGAGCGCTTCGGTTTTTACCTTCAAGCGCAGGCTTTCGGCCAGATTGGTCCGCGCGTCTTCCATGCTCATCACCCGCTTGATCCGCAGGCGCAGGCCACCGGAGAAGTCATCGTTGCTGACCTCCCCCTCCACCACCACCATGGCATCGGTCTGCAACAGCGACTGTGCGGAGTGGAAGGCGTCGGCAAACAGTGAGGCTTCGATGCGCCCTGAACGGTCGTCAAGGGTGATGAAGCCCATCTTGTCGCCCTTTTTATTCTTCATTACCCGCAAGGCGATGATCATGCCGGCGACGGTCTGGGTATCCCGCGCAGGCTTCAGGTCGATGATGCGCTGACGGGCGAAACGGCGGATTTCACCTTCGTATTCGTCAATCGGGTGACCGGTAAGGTACAGGCCTAAGGTGTCTTTCTCACCCTTGAGACGTTCCTTGAGGGTCAGCTCCTTGGCCTTGCGGTGGTTGGCGTACACATCCGCATCTTCTTCGACGAACAACCCGCCAAACAGGTCGGCATGGCCGCTGTCATGGGTGCGGGCGGTCTGTTCGGCAGCCTTGATCGCTTCTTCCATGGCGGTGAGCAGCACCGCACGGTTGCGGTCGATATTCGCCTGGTAAGCCTTGGGCTCATCATGGAAATACGGGCCGAGACGGTCGAGTGCGCCGCTGCGGATCAGGCCATCGAGGGTACGCTTGTTAATGCGTTTGAGGTCAACCCGCGCACAGAAGTCGAACAGGTCGGCGAACGGCCCACTCTGACGCGCTTCGACGATAGCTTCCACCGGGCTTTCGCCTACGCCTTTGATCGCGCCCAGGCCATAAATGATGCGGCCTTCGTCGTTCACCGTGAACTTGAACTCCGAGGCGTTCACGTCCGGCGCGTCAAGGCGCAGCTTCATGGTGCGCACTTCCTCGATCAAGGTCACGACCTTGTCGGTGTTGTGCATATCCGCCGAGAGTACCGCGGCCATGAACGGCGCCGGGTAGTGGGCTTTCAGCCAGGCAGTCTGGTACGACACCAGGCCGTAGGCGGCCGAGTGGGATTTGTTGAAACCATAACCGGCGAACTTTTCCACCAGGTCGAAGATGTTACCGGCCAGGTCCGCGTCGATATTGTTGGTGGCGCAACCTTCAATGAAACCGCCACGCTGCTTGGCCATTTCTTCAGGCTTTTTCTTACCCATGGCTCGACGCAGCATGTCCGCGCCGCCAAGGGTATAGCCGGCCATCACCTGGGCAATCTGCATCACCTGTTCCTGATACAGGATGATGCCGTAGGTCGGCGCCAGTACTGGTTTGAGGCCTTCGTACTGGTAGTCGGAGTGCGGGTACGCCAGCTCGGCGCGGCCGTGCTTACGGTTGATGAAGTCGTCCACCATGCCGGACTGCAACGGGCCCGGACGGAACAGGGCCACCAGTGCGATCAAGTCTTCCAGGCAGTCGGGCTTGAGCTTTTTGATCAGCTCTTTCATGCCGCGCGACTCAAGCTGGAACACCGCCGTGGTTTCGGCTTTTTGCAGCAAGGTGTAAGTCGGTTTGTCGTCCAGCGGGATAAACGCGATATCCAGCGGCGCTTCGTTGACCTTGGCGCGGTCGCGGTTGATGGTCTTGAGCGCCCAGTCGATGATCGTCAGGGTTCGCAGCCCGAGGAAGTCGAACTTCACCAGGCCGGCAGCCTCCACGTCGTCCTTGTCGAACTGGGTTACCAGGCCGTCGCCTTCTTCGTCGCAGTAGATCGGCGAAAAGTCGGTGAGTTTTGTAGGAGCAATAACCACACCACCGGCGTGCTTACCGACGTTACGCACCACGCCTTCGAGCTTGCGGGCCATGTCCCAGATTTCGGCGGCTTCTTCGTCGACCTTGATGAAATCGCGCAGGATTTCTTCCTGCTCGTAGGCTTTTTCCAGGGTCATGCCGACTTCGAACGGGATCATCTTCGACAGACGGTCCGCCAGGCCGTAGGACTTGCCCTGCACCCGGGCCACGTCACGGATTACAGCCTTCGCCGCCATGGAACCGAAGGTGATGATCTGGCTCACCGCGTTGCGGCCATATTTCTCGGCCACGTACTCGATCACGCGGTCACGGCCATCCATGCAGAAGTCGACGTCGAAGTCGGGCATGGAAACCCGTTCCGGGTTCAGGAACCGTTCGAACAGCAGGTCATATTCCAGCGGGTCGAGGTCGGTGATCTTCTGCACGTACGCAACCAACGAGCCAGCACCTGACCCCCGGCCCGGACCTACCGGTACGCCGTTGTTCTTGGCCCACTGGATAAAGTCCATCACGATCAGGAAGTAACCGGGGAAGCCCATCTGGATGATGATATCCAGCTCGAAATTCAGCCGATCGACGTAGACCTGGCGTTTGGCATCGTAATCTTCGGTGGTGTCCTTGGGCAGCAGAACGCTGAGGCGCTCTTCCAGCCCGTCGAAGGACACCTTGCGGAAATATTCATCGATGGTCATGCCATCGGGAATCGGGAAGTTGGGCAGGAAGTGCTTGCCCAGCTTCACTTCGATATTGCAGCGCTTGGCGATTTCGACGGAGTTTTCCAGGGCCTCGGGCAGGTCGCTGAACAGCTCGGCCATTTCGTCGGCGCTTTTGAGGTACTGCTCTTCGCTGTAGTTCTTCGAGCGACGCGGGTCATCCAGGGCACGGCCTTCGCCGATGCACACGCGGGTTTCGTGGGCTTCGAAGTCTTCCTTCTTGATGAAGCGCACATCGTTGGTCGCCACCAACGGCGCCCCCAGCTTATCGGCCAGGGCCACGGCGGCGTGCAGGTGTTCTTCATCGTTGGGGCGGTTGGTACGCTGGACTTCCAGGTAGAAACGATCCGGGAAGACCTGCATCCACTCCTTGGCCAGTACTTCGGCTTCTTGAGGGTTGCCACCCAGCAGCGCGATACCGATCTCGCCCTCTTTGGCGGCCGACAGCATGATCAGGCCTTCGCTAGCCTCGGCGACCCATTCGCGCTCGATGATGATCGAGCCATTGCGCTGGCCGTCGATAAAGCCACGGGAAATCAATTCGGTGAGGTTGCGATAACCCACGCCGTTCATCGCCAGCAGGCTGATGCGGCTCAGGGGGTTATCCGGGTCTTTGTTGGACAGCCACAGGTCGGCACCGCAGATCGGCTTGATGCCGGCGCCCATGGCGTTCTTGTAGAACTTGACCAGGGAACACATGTTGTTCTGATCGGTCACCGCGACCGCAGGCATGTTCATGCCCACCAGTGTTTTGACCAGCGGTTTGATCCGTACCAGGCCGTCGACCAGGGAGTATTCAGTGTGCAGGCGTAGGTGAACGAATGAAGCCGGCATAGTGATCTCTTATACGTGGAAAACAACAAGGCCCGGATTGTACCGGGCCTTGAGCAAAACATCAGCCTTGCGACTACGCCTCGTTGAGGCTCTGGCGCAACTCGTAAGCCTGGCGAACCGGGGCGAAGGAGCGGCGGTGGATCGGCGTCGGGCCAAGCCGAGCCAGGGCTTCCAGATGAACGGGCGTCGGATAACCTTTATGCCCGCCAATGCCATAGCCGGGATAGATCAATTCGAACGCGGCCATTTCACGATCACGACTGACTTTGGCGAGGATCGAGGCGGCTGCGATGGCAGGCACCTTGCTATCACCCTTCACCACCGCCTCAGAAGGCATGGCCAGCTTGGGGCAACGGTTACCGTCGATCATCGCCATTTTGGGAGTGATGTGCAGGCCTTCAACCGCACGCTGCATCGCGAGCATGGTGGCGTGGAGAATGTTCAGTTTGTCGATTTCTTCGACTTCAGCCCGGGCGATAGACCAGCTCAGGGCTTTTTCGATGATCTCGTCGTAGAGCTTTTCGCGGCGCGCCTCGGTGAGTTTCTTCGAGTCATTGAGGCCGAGGATCGGGCGGTTCGGATCGAGGATCACCGCCGCCGTGACCACGGCACCGCACAAAGGTCCACGCCCGACTTCGTCGACACCGGCGACCAGTTCGTGGGCTTCGGCAACCAGGCTGAAATCCAGGCCCATTTGCGTCGTCATAAAGCTTCCTGTTTCTGGCCGATCAAGGTCAACACGGCGTCTGCCGCCTGGTTCGAGGCATCACGACGCAATATGCGATGGATGTCGTCGAAACCGCGGGTCTGTTCTTCGCCGCCGTCGATCAAGGGTAGTAGAGTTTGCGCAAGGGCCTCAGGCGTCGCATCGTCCTGCAACAACTCCGGTACCAGCAGGCGTTGAGCCAGCAGATTGGGCAGGGAGATGTAAGGGCTTTTGACCATGCGCTTGAGAATCCAGAAGGTCAACGGCGCCAAACGGTAGGCCACCACCATCGGGCGCTTGTACAGCAAGGCCTCCAGGGTCGCGGTGCCCGAGGCGATCAGCACCGCATCACAGGCCGCCAGGGCCAGGTGCGACTGGCCGTCGAGCAAGGTCAACGGCAGGTTGCGGCCTTCCAGCAGTGTTTCGATTTGTGCCCGACGTTGCGGACTGGCACAAGGCAGTACGAAACGTAAGCCTGGCTTCAAGGCTTGCAGACGCTCGGCAGCGTCAAAGAATACAGAGGCCAGGCGACCGACTTCGCCGCCACGACTACCGGGCATCAGCGCGACCAACGGGCCGTCAGGCAAGCCCAATTCGGCACGCGCGGCCGCGCGGTCAGCCTGCAACGGAATCGCGTCGGCCAGGGTATGCCCGACAAACCGCACCGGCACGCCCTTCTCTTCGTAGAACCTGGCCTCGAACGGCAGCAGTGTCAGCATCAGATCGCAGCCTTCACGGATCTTCAGCACGCGCTTCTGCCGCCACGCCCACACAGAAGGGCTGACGTAATGCACGGTCTTGATGCCGGCCTGACGCAACTTGAGTTCGATATTGAGGGTGAAGTCCGGCGCGTCGATACCGATAAATACGTCGGGCTTTTCTTCGATCAGAGTCTGGATCAGCAGCTTGCGGCGGGCCAACAGCTCGCGCAGGCGACCCAGCACCTCGACCAACCCCATGACCGACAAACGCTCCATAGGGAAGTAGGACGTGAGCCCTTCAGCCTGCATCAACGGACCGCCGACACCGATGAACTCAACCGCTGGATGCTGGACCTTGAGGGCTCGCATGAGACCTGCGCCCAAAATGTCGCCGGAAGCTTCCCCGGCCACCAGCGCGATACGCAGATTAGCCATGATTAGCGGGTGATGCCGCGAGTCGACGCCTGGATCGAGTCACGGAACACCGCGACTTCCGGGAACAGCGCTGCCGGCTCGGCCAGTTGGGTCAATGCCTGATCAACCGTGAGCCCTTGGCGGTAAACCACCTTGTAGGCACGGCGCAGGGCATGGATGGCGTCTTCGCTGAAACCGCGACGGCGCATGCCTTCGAAGTTCATGCTGCGCGCTTCCGCCGGGTTGCCGAATACCGTGACGAACGCTGGAACATCTTTGCCAATGGCAGTGCCCATGCCGGAAAAGCTGTGGGCACCGATATGGCAGTACTGATGCACCAGCGTGAAGCCGGACAGGATCGCCCAATCATCAACGTGCACATGTCCGGCCAATGCAGTGTTGTTGACCAGGATGCAGTGGTTGCCGATGACACTGTCGTGGCCGATGTGCGCGTAAGCCATGACCAGGTTGTGATCACCCAGGGTGGTCTCGGCACGATCCTGCACGGTGCCACGGTGAATGGTCACGCCTTCTCGGATGATGTTGTGATCACCGATTACCAGACGAGTCTCTTCACCCTTGTACTTCATGTCCGGGGTGTCTTCACCTACCGAGGAAAACTGGTAGATGCGATTGTGTTTGCCAATGCGGGTCGGACCTTTGAGGATCACGTGCGGCCCGATGACAGTCCCCTCGCCGATTTCCACACCTGCGCCGATGATCGACCAGGGGCCGACCTCAACGTCGGCGGCCAGAACGGCCGACGGATCGATGATTGCGCGAGGGTCAATCAAACTCATAGTTTGCGTTCCGCACAGATGATCTCGGCGGAGCACACCGGCTTGCCGTCCACCGAGGCCTGGCATTCGAACTTCCAGATCTGGCGCTTGCAGCTGATGAACTTGGCTTCCAGGATCAACTGGTCACCCGGGGTAACCGGGTTGCGGAAACGCAACTTGTCGGAGCCCACGAAATAGTAAAGCGTACCGTCGGCAGGCTTGAGGTCGAGCATTTTGAAACCAAGGATACCGGCAGCCTGGGCCATCGCTTCGATGATCAACACGCCCGGCATGATTGGATGCGCAGGAAAGTGACCGTTGAAGAACGGTTCGTTAATGCTGACATTCTTGTAGGCACGAATGCGCTTTTCCTCGATATTGAGGTCCACTACGCGGTCCACCAACAGGAACGGGTAACGGTGAGGCAGGTATTCGCGAATCTCGTTGATGTCCATCATTTCGGGGGGAAGCCTGTAATAAAGATTGGGGGCGGGCGAACTAAAAGCACGCCCCGCTAGCAAATCAAGGAGGCAGTCTAGCGGCTGTGCACACTTGATATGGAAATGGTATCAGCCTTCTGATGAAGCATTACCGCCAGGGGTCACGTCCCCAACACGCTTTTCCAGCTGTTTGAGACGTCGAGCCATGTCGTCGAGCTGCCTCAGCCGTGCTGCACTCTTGCGCCATTCAGCCGCAGGCTGCATGGCGGTACCGGAAGAATAGGCGCCTGGCTCGGTGATCGAGTGGGTGACCATGGTCATGCCGGTAATGAAGACGTTGTCGCAAATATCGATATGCCCCACCAGCCCTACGCCACCGGCGAGCATGCAATGCTTGCCGATCTTGGTGCTGCCGGAGATACCCACGCAGGCCGCCATGGCGGTGTGATCACCGATCTGCACGTTGTGGGCGATCTGGATCTGGTTGTCGAGTTTCACACCGTTGCCGATCACCGTATCGGCCAGGGCCCCGCGATCAACAGCCGTGTTCACGCCAATTTCCACGTCGTCGCCGATCAGTACGCCGCCAACCTGGGCGATCTTGTTCCAGATGCCCTTGGCGTTGGCAAAGCCGAAGCCTTCACCGCCAATCACGGCACCCGACTGGATGACCACACGCTCACCGATACGCACATCGTGGTAAAGGGTCACGCGAGGTGCCAACCAACCGCCGGCGCCGATTTCACAGCGTGCGCCGATAAAGCAGTGGGCACCGACTGTGACACCTGCCGCGATGCGTGCACCGCTCTCGATCACCGCAAAGGCGCCGATACTGGCCGCAGGATCAACCTGGGCATCATCGGCAATGACTGCAGACGGATGAATACCGGCAGCGGCCTTGGGTTTCGGATCAAACAGATGCGACACCCGCGCATAAGCGAGGTACGGGTCAGGCACCACCAGCGCATCCCCGGCAAACCCTTCGGCGTCAGCGGCTTTCAGCAACACGGCTGCAGCTTGGCTGTCGACCAGGTATTTACGGTATTGGGGGTTTGCGAGGAAGCTCAACTGAGCTGGGCCAGCCTCCTGCAAGGTGGCTAGCCCAGTGATTTCTTTCTCCGGGGAGCCACGCAAGGTGGCCCCCAGGAACTCGGCCAACTCGCCGAGTTTGATAGTCGCGGTCATGGCTTACTTCAGCTGGTTCATGCGCTCGATCACCTGACGGGTGATGTCGTATTGAGGCTTGACGTCGATCACAGCGCCACGCTCGAACACCAGGTCAAAGGCACCTTTCTTGATGACTTCTTCCACAGCGCTGTCGAGTTTCGGCTTCAGTTGCTTCAGCATTTCACGGTCAGCTACAGCCTTGGCTTCGTTCAGCTCCTTGGACTGGAACTGGTAATCACGGGCCTTTTGCTTGAATTCAAGCTCCAGGCGCTCGCGCTCACCTTGCTGCATCTTGTCACCACCGGCTACCAGGCGATCCTGGATGCCCTTGGCGCTGCTTTCCAGGGTCTTGAGCTTGGTCAGTTGCGGACCGAACTTCTTCTCGGCATCCACGGCGTACTTCTTGGCCGCATCGGATTCCAGCAGGGCCATCTGATAGTTCAGGACGGCGATTTTCATTTCGGCAAAGGCCGGGGTCGCTACCAGCACGGTTGCCAGCAGCACCAATTGAGTCAACTTACGCACGATGCACTCCTACAGAATCCGTTGTCGTTATCTTGGGTCAGACGCTTAGAACGTCTGGCCGAGGGAGAATTGGAAAATCTGGGTTTCAGCGTTATCCGGTTTCTTGATCGGCATGGCCAGAGCAAAGCTCAATGGGCCAAGCGCAGTCACCCAGGTCACACCCACACCCACGGAGCTTGCCAGGTTGCTCAGGCTCACATCGTTGCACTGGGTGTTGGACTTCACACCGCTCGGGTTACGGATCTGCTCGCACTTGGAGTCGAACACGTTACCCACGTCCCAGAAGACCGAAGTCCGCAGGGAACGCTGATCTTTCACGAACGGCAGCGGGAACAGGATCTCCGCACCACCTTGGATCAACACGTTACCACCGAACGGCAGCGGGTCGTTGTCCGAATCCGCCACAGTGCCCTGGTTACCGGTGATGCCGACACCACGGCTTGGCGTACCACGCGGGCCCAAGGTGCTGTCTTTGAAACCACGTACGGAGTTGAAGCCACCCGCGTAGTAGTTCTCGTAGAACGGTAGACCATTGGTGGAACCATAACCATCGCCATAACCCAGTTCAGTGTGCAGGCGCATGGTGTAGTTGTCGCTCAACGGCGTGAACAACTGGCCACGGTAGTCGAGCTTGAAGAACGACAGGTCGCTGCCCGGCGTGGTGGTTTCCAGGGTCAGGCTCTGGGAATGACCACGGGTTGCCAGTACACCTTTGTTCAGGGTCGACTCGGACCAGCCGGCAGACGCCTTGAAGTTCAGGAACTTGTCACCTTCGCGACGGGTAAAGTCGAAGATCTCATCCACGGTGTACACACCAGTCTTGATCTCATCCTGTTGTGCAGTAAGGCCGAACGTCAGACGCGAAGTCTCGCTGATCGGGTAACCGATGTTCACACCGGCGCCGAGGCTGTCGATCGCATAGCTTGCAACGTCAACGTCGAGGTCTTTGTAGTCGGTGGTGCGGTAGAAGGCGTTATAGCCCAGGCTCACACCATCAGCAGTCCAGTAGGGGTCGGTGTAACCGAAGTTGTATCGGCTCTGGTATTCGCTTCGGGTCAGGCCAATAGATACACGGTTACCGGTACCCAGGAAGTTGTTCTGGGTAATCGAACCACCGAGGATCAGACCGGCACTCTGTGCGAAGCCGACGCTGGCAGTGATCGAGCCCGACGCTTGTTCTTCCACGGCGTAGTTCACGTCAACCTGGTCATCCACACCCGGTACGGCCGGGGTTTCGACGTTGACTTCCTTGAAGAAGCCCAGGCGCTCAAGACGGGTCTTGGACTGGTCGATCAGGTAAGTCGACGCCCAGCCACCTTCCATCTGACGCATTTCGCGACGCAGCACTTCGTCCGCAGACTTGGTGTTGCCGCGGAAGTTGATACGGTTTACGTAAGCACGCTTGCCTGGATCGACCACGAAGGTGATGTCCACGGTGTGGTCATCATCATGGGGCGTCGGCACGCCGTTGACGTTGGCGAAGGTGTAGCCTTCGTTACCCAGTCGACGGGTGATCAGTTCGGAAGTAGTGGTCATCAGCTTGCGCGAGAACACTTGGTCCTTCTGCACCAGCAGCAGCGCCTTGACCTGATCTTCAGGCACTTTCAGGTCGCCACTCAGTTTTACGTCACGAACCTTGTACTTCTCGCCTTCGTTGACGTTGACGGTGATATAGACGTGCTTCTTGTCCGGGGTGATGGACACCTGGGTCGAGGCGATATCCATGTTGATATAGCCACGGTCCAGGTAGTAGGAACGCAGGCGCTCCAGGTCACCAGACAGCTTTTCACGGGCATACTTGTCATCGTTCTTGAAGAACGACAACCAGTTGGTGGTCTTGAGTTCGAACAGGTCGATCAGGTCTTCATCAGCGAACTTGGTGTTGCCCACCACGTTGATGTGCTGGATCGCCGCCACGGTGCCTTCGTTGATGTTGACCTTGAGGCCGACACGGTTACGCGGTTGCGGCACCACTTCCGTTTCCACGGTGGCGGAGTAGCGCCCCTGGGCAACGTACTGGCGTTGCAGTTCGTTACGCACACCTTCAAGGGTGGCGCGCTGGAAGATCTCGCCTTCGGCCAGACCGGATTGTTTCAGACCTTTCATCAGGTCTTCAGTAGAGATCGCCTTGTTGCCTTCGATCTCGATACTGGCGACGGAAGGTCGCTCGACCACGGTGATGACCAGGACGTTGCCTTCGCGACCCAGTTGGATGTCTTGAAAGAAACCGGTTTTGAACAGCGCACGAGTGGATTCCACCAGGCGACGGTCATCAGCCTGTTCACCGACGTTCAACGGTAAGGCACCAAAGACGCTACCCGCGGAAACCCGCTGGAGGCCATTGACGCGAATATCGGAGATGGTGAAGGACTCGGCGTGAACTTCGGCGATCATCAATACGGTGAGAACCGCAGTTAGCAGCAGACGTTTCATGAAGTCCTTTCTTATTCCAACTGGCAATAAACAAACTGCCGCAAAATGCGGCAGATTCGCAATTCAGCGAAGCGTTACAGTCGACCCAGATCGTTGACCAGGGCTAATAACATCACCCCGACCACCAAACTGATACCGATCTGTATCCCCCAACCCTGCACCCGATCCGACAAGGGGCGACCACGCACCCACTCGACCAGATAAAACAACAGATGCCCCCCATCCAATACAGGAATGGGCAGCAAATTCAGAACACCCAGGCTAATACTCAGATAAGCCAGGAAATTCAGGAAATCCGCGACACCCGACTGGGCAGAAGCGCCCGCCACTTTAGCAATGGTTATCGGTCCACTCAAGTTTTTTACCGAGAGCTCGCCGAACAACATTTTCTTGAGGGATTCGAGGGTCAGCACACTCATGGTCCAAGTGCGTTTTGCACCTTCGCCAATCGCAGCCAACGGCCCGTAGCTCACCTCGCGCACCATCGATGGTGGCCAGTCGACAGCCTTGACCCCGGCACCGAGGTACCCCCCAGCGGCCTTGGCTTCCCCACGAACCGACAAGGTCACCGGGACGTCGATTTGAGCACCGTCGCGCTCAACTTTCAGCACAATCTTAGTATCAGGACGTACACGAACCAGATCGACCACCTGCTGCCAGTCGCCCAGCGCCTGCCCATCAAGGGCCAACAGGCGATCACCGGTTTTCAGGCCAGCAGCCTGGGCCGGACCTTTCGGGTCGAGCTCAGCGAGTACCGGCGGCAAGGCCGGGCGCCACGGGCGTATACCCAGGGACTTGATCGGATCGGGCTCATCAGCGCCCTTGAGCCAGTGGTCAAGGGCCAGCTCACGCGGAGTTTCGCTGGTGGAATCCTGCTCGCGCACCACCACATTGACGATGCCGCTTTCACCGAGGCGACGCACCAACTGCAAATTGACCGCACCCCATCCCGTGGTGGGTTCGCCATCAATAGATACAATTTCCTGCCCGGCAACCAATCCAGCCTTGGCGGCGATACTGTCTGGCTCGACCGCACCGATCACCGGACGCACCTGCTGGCTGCCCAACATTGCCAAGACCCAGAAGAACACCATCGCCAACAGGAAGTTGGCGATCGGGCCGGCGGCGACGATGGCAATGCGCTGACGAACGGTCTTGCGGTTGAACGATTGGTCCAACTGATCTGCAGGCACTTCACCTTCGCGCTCGTCGAGCATCTTGACGTAGCCACCCAGCGGGATGGCCGCAATCACGAACTCGGTGCCACGACGGTCGTGCCAGCGCACCAGCGGCATGCCGAAACCGACAGAAAAACGCAGTACCTTGACGCCGCAACGACGCGCCACCCAGAAGTGGCCGAATTCGTGGAAGGTAACCAGCACACCCAGAGCAACCAGGGTGCCGACAATCATGTAAAGCGCACTCATCTAATTTCTCCGCATTCCAATCCAGTGCCTGAAGATCAGGCTAACGCGCGTTGCGGTTCAACCATTGTTCTGCCAAGGCTCGGGCCTTGGTATCTGCCTCGAACACTGCCGCCAGATCATTCACCGCCACGATAGGCTCAAGCTCAAGGACGTCCTCGATAATACTCGCGATCTGCGGAAAGCGGATGCGCCGCTCGAGAAACGCTGCCACAGCCACTTCGTTGGCCGCATTCAGCATTGCCGGTGCACTGTTACCCGCTTCAGCCGCTTGTCGCGCCAGTCGCAGGCAGGGGAAGCGCTGCTCGTCCGGCGCCTCGAAGTCCAGACGGGCCACGGCAAACAGGTCCAAAGGCGCTACGCCCGAGTCGATCCGCTCTGGCCAGGCCAGGGCATTGGCAATCGGCGTGCGCATATCTGGGTTGCCCAACTGCGCCAGGACCGAGCCATCCACATAATCAACGAGAGAATGAATCACACTTTGTGGGTGAATCACCACCTCGACCTGATCCGGGCGCGCATCGAACAACCAGCACGCCTCGATCAGCTCCAAGCCTTTGTTCATCATGCTCGCCGAATCCACGGAGATCTTGCGCCCCATGGACCAGTTCGGATGAGCGCACGCCTGGTCGGGCGATACGTGCTCCAACTCAGCCAGCGGTGTCTGTCGGAACGGACCACCAGAGGCGGTCAGCAGGATCCGGCGTACGCCCACCTGGCTCAAGCCGCGAGCATAGTCGCCAGGCATGCACTGGAAGATTGCGTTGTGCTCGCTATCGAGTGGCAGCAGCACGGCCCCGCTTTTGCGTACCGCCTGCATGAAGAGCGCACCAGACATGACCAATGCTTCTTTATTGGCCAGCAGGATCTTCTTGCCAGCATCCACGGCAGCCAAAGTTGGACGCAGGCCCGCAGCGCCGACAATAGCGGCGACCACGGTATCCATTTCAGCATCGGCCGAGACCTGGCACAGCCCCTCCTCCCCCACCAGCACTTGAGTGGCAAGCCCGGCAGCCCGCAGATCATCCTGCAGGCTCCGGGCCGCAGCGGCCTCAGGCACCACGGCAAAGCGCGGCGCGTGACGCACGCACAACGCCAGCAGTTCGCTCAGGCGGGTAAAACCGGTCAGGGCAAAGACTTGGTAGCGATCTGGATGACGAGCTATCACGTCCAGGGTGCTCAACCCCACCGAGCCGGTTGCACCGAGCACGGTGACTTGCTGCAGGCGGCTCACGAAGCGGTCATCCACAACAGTACGGCAAAGATCGGGATGGCCGCGGTCAGGCTGTCGATACGGTCCAGCACACCGCCATGACCCGGCAGCAGGTTGCTGCTGTCCTTGATCCCGGCCTGACGCTTGAACATGCTTTCAGTGAGATCACCTACGACCGAGATGAACACGACAATGGCAGTGGCCAGCAGTGCCAGGAAAATTTCCTTCACCGACCAGTCACGCACTACACCGACGACCAGCGTGATCACCAGGGTCAACGCCAGGCCGCCATACACGCCCTCCCAGCTCTTGCCTGGACTGACCGCCGGCGCCAACTTGCGCTTGCCGAAGGCCCGACCGGAAAAGTACGCGCCGATATCTGCGCCCCAGACCAGCACCATAACCGCCAGGATCAGCCAGTTACCCATTGGATAACGCTTGATCTCCACCAGCCCTTGCCAGGCCGGTAGCAGGATCAACAAACCGATCACCAGTTTGCAGGCCACACTGGACCACTTGCTGCTGGTGCCCGGATAGGTCAACACCAGGAATGTCGCCAGCGCCCACCACAGCACCGCCGCCCCCAACACCCAGGGCGCTATGTCCGGCAGGATGTACAGGAGGAACGCCAAGGCAGCGACGACAGCGGCATACACAACGCGCGGCAATTGCGCGCTGAAACCCGCCAGGCGCGCCCATTCCCAGGCACCCAGGGTGACCACTAGGCCGATAAACAGCGCAAAGGCGGAACCGTCGAGCAGGAAAAACCCACACAAGGCGATCGGCAACAGGATCAGTGCTGTGATGATTCGTTGTTTAAGCATTTAAACCCGGGCTCCAGCTTCGATCTGCTCGCTCGTTTTACCGAAGCGACGCTGACGGGAAGCGAAATCGGCCAGCGCGTTACGCATGGCATCGTGTTTGAAGTCCGGCCAGAACAGGTCGGAGAAGTACAGCTCGGTGTACGCCAGCTGCCACAGCAAGAAATTGCTGATGCGGTGCTCACCACCGGTACGGATGCACAGGTCTGGCAGCGGCAGGTCGCCGGTCACCAGGCAGGTTTGCAACAGTTCGGGGGTGATGTCGTCGGGCCGAAGATGACCGGCCTGCACCTCACGCGCCAGACGCTGTGCAGCCTGGGCGATATCCCACTGGCCACCGTAGTTGGCAGCGATCTGCAGCACAAATCGATTGGCCCCGGCCGTAATGGCCTCGGCTTCGCGCATGGCGGCTTGCAGTTCGGGATGAAAGCGCGAGCGATCGCCGATGATGCGCAGGCTGATGTTGTTGTCGTTGAGGCGCTTGGCTTCACGACGCAAGGCCTTGAAGAACAGGTCCATCAAGGCGCTGACTTCGTCGGCGGGCCGCTGCCAGTTCTCACTGGAGAAGGCGAACAAGGTCAACACCTCGACCTTGGCCTCGGCGCACACCTCGATCACAGCCCGAACCGCATCGACACCCGCTTTATGCCCGGCAACACCCGGCATAAAGCGCTTCTTCGCCCAGCGATTATTCCCATCCATGATGATCGCGACATGGCGCGGCACCACAGAGGGTACAGTCTGCTTGGTCTTTTCCATGAAGGCGTCCTGACCCCTTATACGGCCATCAGGTCCTTTTCTTTTTCTTCGGTGGCCTTGGTGATTTGGGCCTCGGCATCCTTGGTCAGCTTGTCGATATCGGCGGTGGCACGACGCTCTTCGTCTTCACTGATCTCCTTGTCCTTGACCAGTTTCTTCAAGTCACCCAAGGCATCACGACGGATGTTGCGCACAGCAACACGGGCGTCTTCGGCTGCGCTGCGCGCCTGCTTGGTGAAGCCCTTGCGGGTTTCTTCGGTCAGGGCCGGCATGGAAATCAGCAACAACTCACCCAGATTGGTCGGGTTGAGGTTCAAACCGGCGCTCTGGATGGCCTTGTCGACAGCACCCAGCATGTTGCGCTCGAACGCGACGACTTGCAGGGTGCGCGAGTCTTTAACAGTGATATTGGCGACGCTGCTGATCGGGGTATCGGAACCGTAGTAAGGCACCATCACACTGCCCAGGATGCTTGGGTGCGCCTTGCCGGTACGGATCTGGCCGAATGCGTGGCTCAGAGATTCCAGGGATTTCTGCATACGCGCCTGGGCGTCTTTCTTGATTTCGTTGATCATTGTTGGCCTTCCTCGATCAGAGTCCCTTCTGCGCCGCCGTGTACGATATTCAGCAGGGCGCCGGGCTTGTTCATGTTAAATACGCGCAGCGGCATCTTGTGGTCGCGGCACAGGCAAATAGCCGTCAGGTCCATCACGCCCAGCTTGCGATCCAGTACTTCATCGTAGGTCAGATGATCGAACTTCTCGGCATGCGGGTCTTTGAATGGATCGGCAGTGTATACACCATCCACCTTGGTTGCCTTCAGCACAACGTCAGCATCGATTTCGATGGCGCGCAGGCAGGCTGCGGAGTCGGTGGTGAAGAACGGGTTGCCCGTGCCGGCGGCGAAGATCACCACTTCCTTGGCGTTCAGGTGGCGCATGGCTTTGCGGCGGTCATAGTGATCGGTCACGCCAACCATGGAAATAGCCGACATCACGATAGCCGAGATGTTGGCACGCTCCAGGGCGTCACGCATTGCCAGAGCATTCATCACAGTGGCCAGCATGCCCATGTGGTCGCCGGTAACACGGTCCATACCAGCAGCACTCAGCGCCGCACCGCGGAACAGGTTGCCGCCACCGATTACCAGGCCGACCTGTACGCCGATGCCGACCAGTTGGCCGACTTCCAGCGCCATGCGGTCGAGTACTTTGGGATCGATCCCGAACTCTTCCGAGCCCATCAGGGCCTCGCCGCTAAGCTTGAGTAGAATGCGTTTATAGCGAGCCTGATAACCACTGCCCTGCTGAGCCATTGCGAATCTCTCCTGCGGCGTATTTTTTAAAAAATCTTGGCGAGCCGTTTTACGGCTTGCGTTCACTCTAGCTGGACGCTGCTACAGCGCCATCGGAACACGGCTTTGTAAGCCAGTTCCGAAGGGAAGCCAATTAAAATCGGCCTTCCCATTTGAAAAGAGGCTGCGCGCGTGAGCGGGCAGCCTCTTTTGGGCGACAGTTAAAAACTGTCTTATTGCTTGGCGGCAGCCAGCTGGGCAGCAACTTCTTCAGCGAAGTTGTCGACCGGCTTCTCAATGCCTTCGCCTACTTTGTAGTAAGTGAAGGAAACGATTTCAGCACCGGCTTTCTTGGCCAGTTCGCCAACCTTGACTTCAGGGTTCTTGACGAACGCCTGCTCAACCAGGCTCGCTTCAGCCAGGAACTTGCTGATACGGCCTTTGATCATGTTTTCAACGATGTTTTCTGGCTTGCCGGCGATCTTGTCGGCGTTCAGGCTCAGGAACACAGCTTTTTCGCGCTCGATGGCTTCTTCGGAAACTTCCGAAGGCAGCAGGAATTCAGGGTTGCTTGCAGCAACGTGCATAGCGATGTCTTTGGCCAGCTCAACGTCGCCGCCTTTCAGAACAACCGCTACACCGATCTTGTTGCCGTGCAGGTAACCACCAACCACATCACCTTCAACGCGAGTCAGGCGACGGATGTTGACGTTTTCGCCAACCTTGCCGACCAATACCAGGCGATCAGCTTCTTGCGCTTCGATCAGAGGCTCAACGGTGGTCAGCTTCTCGTCGAATGCTTTCTTGACGCTGGCAGCAACGAATGCCTTGAAGTCGTCTTGCAGGGCCAGGAAGTCGGTCTGCGAGTTCACTTCCAGCAGAACGGCAGCTTTACCGTCTTCAACCAGAGCGATAGCGCCTTCAGCAGCGACGTTGCCAGCTTTCTTGGCGGCCTTGATGGCGCCCGAGGCACGCATGTCGTCGATGGCTTTTTCGATGTCGCCGCCGGCCTTGGTCAAGGCCTTTTTGCAATCCATCATGCCTTCGCCAGTACGCTCACGCAGTTCTTTAACCAACGCTGCAGTAATCTCTGCCATTTCAAAATCCTCTTGGATAGGTTTTCAACCATTCCACCCGATCAAACGGGCGATCAATTCTTCCCGAATCTCCGTTGTAGGCCGCTGCACGTTACAGTCGCTAGGTTGCGCTGCCACAAGTGGGCGCCGACAAACGGTTTTCGAGGTGGCAAAAAGGGGGCCAAGCCCCCTTTTTGCTTACTGAGTCAACGCCAGGGCGTCAATTACTCAGCGGCAGCTACCGGAGCTTCTTCAACGAACTGCTCGGTACCACCAGCAACGTGGTTGCGACCACGGATTACAGCGTCAGCCATCGAACCCATGTACAGCTGGATAGCGCGGATTGCGTCATCGTTGCCTGGGATGATGTAGTCAACGCCTTCCGGGCTGCTGTTGGTATCGACTACGCCGATAACC
>Ga0209173_100448_pt1 | contig 20996 bp, 22 predicted proteins | sample SynthPrep_16_END_FD_187206 | JGI IMG/M metagenome (GOLD analysis project Ga0209173, IMG submission 187206) | Synthetic microbial communities from Ohio, USA - SynthPrep_16_END_DS12_MetaG (SPAdes) (version 2) | ecosystem: Engineered > Bioreactor > Aerobic > Activated sludge | place: USA: Ohio... | reverse complement strand
GGTTAGCCGTCCTGGGCCAAGGATGGCCCATGACGGCGGCCCACGGTCCAAAGCCGGAGTGAGGGCACACCGAGCCTAGGCGAGGTGCCGAGTGGTGGGGCAAGAGCGTTTTGCTTACTTTTGCGCTGTTCAAAAGTGAGCCGCTGTAAGAGCGGAACCATAAGTAGCCGTTACCTAAATAACGGATATGTACTCCCCCCAAAGCAAAAAAAAGGCCGCACCCTGCCAAGGAGACGGCCAAAAAAATTGTCGAGGCATTTGAAACTAACGTGCAGTAATCACCGACAGCTTGGTAATCCCCGCCCGCTCGATCGACGCCATGGCTCGCGCCACTTCGCCATAGTTCACTCCATCATCAGCCTGCAGTTGCACCCGCACATCCGGGTCCTTGGCCTTGGCCGACTGCAAGTTGAATTCCAGCAAATCCGGCTGGATTTCATCCTTGTTGATAAACAGTTTGCCGGCCGCATCAATGCTCACCACCAGCGGGTCCTTCTGCTCCACCGGGGCCACGGCCTCGGTCTTGGGCAAGTTGATCGGAATCGCATTGGTCAACAACGGCGCCGTGACGATAAACACCACCAGCAGCACCAGCATCACGTCCACCAGCGGCGTAACGTTGATCTCGCTCAGCACCTCATCACTGTCTTGCGTGGAGAAGGCCATCTCAGGACGCCTCCTTCACTTTTTGCGCGCCACCCTGGGCACCGGCCTTGCTCAGCGTCGGGTGCAGCAGCACGCGGAACGAGTTCTTCTGCGCCAGGCTGTAGAAGTCGTGGGCGAAGTCGTCCAGGTCAGCAGCCGTGAGCTTCAGGCGACGCAGGAAGTAGTTGTAGACCAGCACCGCCGGCACCGCGACGGCAATACCCACACCCGTGGCAACCAGTGCCGCACCGATCGGCCCGGCCACGGTTTCGAGGCTGGCGGAACCGGCGGCGCTGATGCCTTTCAAGGCTTCCATGATCCCCCACACAGTGCCGAACAGGCCGATAAACGGCGAGGTGCTGCCGATACTCGCAACCACGGCCAGGCCGGTCTCCAGGGAGCGACGCTCACGCACGATCTGTTGGCGCAAAGCGCGTTCAAGACGGTCCTGATGGTTGATCGCCTGGCTCAGGTCAGCAGCGTGTGGCGCTTCACCGACCTGGATCGCGGCGTAACCGGCCTGGGCCACACGAGCGGCGGCGCCGGGTTTGGTTTCAGCGAGTTCAGCGGCCGAGTCCAGGCTGGATGCCGCCCAGAACTGTTTGTGGAACTTGCGATCCTGGGACTTGAGGCGGCCGAACTGGACGCCCTTGAGCAGGGCCAGGCCCCAGGTAGCGACCGAAAAGACCACCAGCAGCCAGATCACCGCGCTTTCGATGGATTCAGTTGGAGATGCTAATGCCATGATGTTTTCCCTCTGTGCAGGTCGCGATGTGTCCAACACACCGCATCCAATAATTAATGAATCTTGAAATCGATCGGTACGCTGACCCAGCCGTCCTGGGCCACATCACCCTGCTTGGCCGGTACAAAACTCCAGCGCTTCACGGCAGCCAGTGCGGCTTCGTCGAGTTGCTGGCGACCACTGCTTTTCTGAATCTGGATCTCACCCGGCTTACCGGTGGCCAATACATGCACCCGCAACAGCACCGTGCCTTCCCAACCCCGGCGCTGGGCCAGTGACGGGTATTCCGGCGCCGGGTTCTTCAGGTACGCGGCGTTGGCCGAGGCCGGTGTGACCGGCGCGGGCGCAGGCGGTGCCGGCGGTGCTGGAGCCGGCGGTGCTGGAGCCGGTGGCGCGGGTACAGGCGGCGCGGGCGGCTGCTCGGCTACCGGTTTCGGTGCGGGCTTGGGCACAGGCTTTGGCACCGGCTTGGGTTTCGGAATCTTTTTCGGCGCCGGCTTGGCGGCCAATTCATCAACCACCGGCGGCGGTGGCTCGACAACCGGTGGCGGCGGCGGTGGCGGTACAGGCGGCGGCGGCTCCACAACCGGCGGAGCCGGCTGGGAAAATTCGATCGTCATCGGCGGGATTTCCGGCGGCACAATCGGCAGCACCGGGGTTGGCTTCTGGCTGACCCAATAGATCACCGCGCCATGCAAGGCCAGCGCGAGAATCCCCAACAGGATCGCTTCACGCCGACTCAACACACCCTTCGGGGTTTTCTGCGTACGCAACTGCCCCAACGGCGCGCGATGCGGCCGGCCAAGGTCGACCAACTCACCACCCGGTGCGTGGCGCCACTGCGCCTCTTGTGCACTGGCGGCGGTCTGGACATTGCCCATTGATTAACTCCCCTGCGGTCTTAAGCAAAAAAACCGACGGGCCTGCCTTGGCGGCCGTCGAGGGCTGAATCATCGGGGGCAGACGCTTATCTCTTAAAGTAATCTTTAAAGTTATAGATAGATCTAAATTGAATAACCGAAACATTCGGATACGCCGAAGCCACGTCCTGCGCGGCCTGGCGCCGAGGGGGAAAATCTCAATGCTTTTGAGGCATACAAAATATTCACTGAAGGCATGGCTCAGCGTGGATTACCGGCACACAAATCCTGCAATTGGCGTAGCAACGCCTGCCCGGCCGCACCAAGGCCGTTACGGCCATACAGCGCCAGCCGCACGCCCTGCACCGCAGGCAAACCGCTGTTCGCGCCCAACACCACGTGCCCGGGCTGCACCACCCGCACCGGCAACAGGCTGATCCCCAGCCCCGCCGCCACCGCCGAACACACGCTGGCCAAGCTGGCGCTGGAATAACCGATGCGCCAGCGCCAGCCGCCTACCTCCAGGTGATGCAGCATTTCATTGCGGTATAGGCCGCCGGCGGGAAACGCCACCAGCGGCAGCGGATCACGTCCCAGGGACGGCGAACTGCGGCTGTCGACCCAACACAACGGCTCCGGCCAGGACACCAGGCAGTCATCGCTGTCACCCATTTGCTTGACCAGCAGCACGTCGAATTCACCGCCGCGATAATCCCGCAACAACTCCGGCCCCAAGCCGCTGGTGACCTCCAGGCGCACCCGGGGATAAGCCTGCACAAACGCCGACAGCAACGGCATCAGGCGCTCGGCCGCAAAGTCCTCGGGCACCGCCAGGCGCAACACGCCATCGCTCTGCTGATTGATCAGCACGTCGGCCGCCTCTTCGTGCAGCGCCAGGATGCGCCGCGCATACGCCAGCAAGCGTTCACCTTCCACCGTGGCTACCACGCGGCGCTGGTCGCGGTCGAGCACCTGGCTGCCCAACGCATCTTCCAGGCGGCGGATCTGTTGGCTGACCGTGGACTGGGTCAAGTGCAGCCGCTCGGCCGCGCGGGTGAAATTGCCGCAATCGACGACGGCAACAAAGCTGCGCAACAACACAGGATCGAACATGGGCTCACCATTCCATTTGCCACTGATTGGCATGGTTATATTTAATTTCAGAATACCCCTGCGGCTGCCCATACTTCACGCCTCATTGCGCACGAGGGGTTTTCCATGACTGACGATCAACAGCATCTGCATCACGCCGTGCAACTGGCCAAGGCCAACGTAGCCGCCGGTGGCCGCCCGTTTGGTGCGGTCCTGGTGCGCGACGGCAAGGTGCTGGTGGAAGCGGTCAACGAAATCCACTTGAGCCAGGACCCCACCGCCCACGCCGAGATGCTCGCCATCCGCGCCGCCAGCCAACAACTCGGCCCGCGCCTCGACGGTTGTGTGATCTACGCCAGCGGCCAGCCCTGCCCGATGTGCCTGAGTGCAATGCACCTGTGCGGCATATCCCGCGTGGTATTCGCCGCCAGCAATGACGTGGCGGCGCCCTTTGGTTTGTCCACAGCAGCGATCTACCAGCAACTGGCGCTGCCGCTGGCGGAGCAAAAATTGCCCGTGCAGCACCTGCCGCAGGCAGCGATGCAAGCCCTCTACCGCGAGTGGCAGGCCCTGCATGACGCTGAATAATTCGTTCGCCGGCAAGCTCGCCGGTTGGGGTTTGTTGGTAGTACTGGGCCTGAACCTGCGACCGATCCTCAGTTCCATCAGCCCGTTGCTGGGGGAAATCCGTCTGGCCACCGGCCTGAGTTTCCAGAGCAGCGCCCTGCTCACCAGCCTGCCGGTGATCTGCATGGGCCTGGTGGCGCTGGTGGGTGTGCGCCTGGAGGCGAAGCTGGGGGAGCGTCGCGGAATCGCCCTGGGCTTGATGATGATTCTGCTGGCGTGCCTCGCGCGCTGGCTGTTTGGCCAGGCGCCGGCGCTGCTGGCCACGGCATTGTTCGGCGGTGCGGGTGTGGCGCTGATCCAGGCGCTGGTGCCGGCGATGATCAAGCGCCAGTTTCACCAGCGCGTGCCGTTGGCCATGGGGGTTTACTCGGCTTCGCTGATGGGCGGCGGTGGCTTGGCCGCGCTGCTCAGCCCGTTGGTGGCGGGGCATTTCCAGCAGTGGCAGGCGGGGCTCGGGATCTGGCTGCTACCGGCCCTGGGCGCACTATTGTTGTGGGCGTGGCTGCCATTGGGTGCGGCGAAAAACCCGCAGGTGACGGCGCCGTTCCAGGGCCTGCGCAACCGTCGGGCGTGGTTGCTGGCGCTGTATTTCGGCCTGGTGAATTGCGGCTACATGAGCATGGTCGCGTGGCTGCCGGCCTACTATCAGCAGTTGGGTTGGGGCGTACTGCCCAGTGGTTCGCTGCTGGCGTTCATGACGATCTTCCAGGTGATCGCCGCGCTGCTGATGCCGGCACTGGCGCAACGTGGCATTGATCGTCGACCGTTACTGAGCATCAGCCTGCTGGCCCAGACCGTGGGCTATATCGGCCTGCTGACGGCGCCGCTGGAATTCCCCCACCTGTGGGTGGCGTTGATCGGTTTCGGCCTGGGAGCGTGTTTCGCCCTGAGCCTGTTGCTGACCCTGGATCACCGCCGCGACCCTCGGGAGGCCGGCCAACTGGCAGCGTTCGTCCAGGGCGTGGGCTTTTTGATCAACGCCGTATCACCGTGGCTGACCGGCTGGCTGCGGGAATTGACTGGCAGTTTCGTCAGCGCCTGGATGGTGCTGACGCTGACGGTGGTGGCGATGCTGATACTCACCCGGGTGTTCAGCCCGGCCACCTACCGCACAGGCTCTATGGATATGCAATTTGAATCTAGATAAAACAATGAACATTCTTTTGCGGAATAAGCGAGGCGATTAGAATCGCGGTTTCCTTCAGGACGCCGGAAAACTCCATGGACCTTCGCCAACTGCGCTACTTCATTGCTCTGAACGAGTACCGCAGTTTTGTGCGCGCCGCCGACGCCATGGGCATTACCCAGCCGGCGTTCAGCCGCAGCATCCAAAGCCTGGAACAGGAGTTTGGCTGTGTGCTGGTGGACCGCGCCCACAAAGACCTGCGCCCCACTCCCGAGGGCCAGGTGGTGTTGCAACATGCCTTGTCGCTCGTTCAGGGGGCGGCGCGGCTGAGCCACGAAGTCACCCGCATGACCAAGCTCGACGCCGGCGAATTGCGCTTTGGCTGCGATGCCGTGGCGGCGGTGAACCTGGTGCCTGGAGCGATCGCACGGTTTGTCGGCGCTCATCCACGAGTACGCAGCGGTTTGCATGTGGATAACTGGGAAAAACTCGGACGCAGTTTGAGTCGCGAAGAGATCGAATTCTTCATCGCCGATGTGCGCCACTTCGAGGCCGATCCGAATTTCCAGACCCAGGCCCTGACACCCCGGCGCAATGTATTTTTCTGCCGCGCCGGGCACCCGTTACTGGCCAAGGACAGCCTCTCGACTAACGACTTGTTTGACTACCCGCTGGCCACACCGCTGATCGCTCCCGGGGTACGCAAGCTACTGGCCAACCTGAGCGGGCGTGTCGACTTTTCTCCCGCTATCGAACTGGAGCAGTTTGCGGCGCTGGCGGCCATCGTGCACCAGTCCAACGCGATTGGCCTGGGTGCCGAGGATGCGTTTGCCGAAGACTTTGCCCGTGGCGCACTGACGGTGCTGCACTGGCGCAACGTGCCTCACAGCCTCGACAGTTTGAACAACCGCTGCGGGATCATCAGCCGTACCGGGTTTCGCTTGTCGCCGGCGGCGAAGGCGATGATCGAAACCCTGATCACCGTGGATACCCCCTCTGCTGAAGCAAGCTTGCTCGCCCGCAATTAAAAAACCAGGCTTGCGCGCGACAGCCCATTCTCTTGATTTCAATGAAACTGTTATCGGCAAGCAGCGGGTTTTTTCGCCTGCCGGGAACCGACACCATTGGCTCCAGAACAGAAAAACCTGGAGCCCTGCCATGTACTTGAAATACCCAATCAGTTGGACTGCCCTTGCCTTGGCAGCGGCCCTCACCGGCACCGCCGCCCAGGCTTCCATGCCGGCGAACCTGCCCGCCGATCAGAGCGTTGGCGCCATCGAGCAGGTGCACGCCTTCCACGATGCCATGCCCACCGGCGTGAGCGTTACCGAGACCGGACGCATCTTTGTCAACTTTCCTCGCTGGGGCGACGAGGTGCCGTTTACCGTCGCAGAATTGCGCGACGGCAAAGTCGTACCCTACCCTGACCAGGCGATAAACCAGGCCAACCCCAAAGACCCGGCCAAAGGGTTTATCAGCGTACAAAGCGTGGTGGCCGACGGGCGCGGACGCCTCTGGATACTGGACACCGCGGCGCCTGGCTTCTCGCCTCCACAGCCAGGTGGTGCCAAGCTCGTCGCAGTTGAGCTCGCCACCAACAAGGTGGTCAAGACCCTCGTATTCCCGAAAAACGTCATGCTGCCCGGCACCTACGTCAACGACATGCGCTTTGATTTTCGCGTGGGTGACCAAGGCGTGATCTATATCACCGACTCTTCACTTACCGGCCCGGGCGCGATCATCGTCATGGACATCGCCAGTGGCACGGCCATACGCCGGCTCAGTGGTGCACCCTCGACCTCGGTCGACCCGAACTTCGTACCCACGGTCGAAGGCCAGGTCCTGAAAGTGCGGGATGCCAAAGGCGGCACCCAGCCTTTTGCCGTGGCTTCGGACGGCATCGCCCTGTCGGCTGATGGGCAGACCTTGTATTTCTGCCCGCTGTCGAGTCGGCACCTGTACGCCATCCCCACGGCACTGCTGCGTGACGAGACAGTCAGCGAAGCACGGCTCGAAATGGCGGTCAAAGACCTCGGGGAAAAAGGCGCCTCGGACGGGCTTGAAGCCGACGCCTCGGGGGCCGTGTATGCCGGCGACTACGAAAACAACAGCGTGCGCAAACGGCTGGCGAACGGGCAATGGCAGACCATCGTCCATGATCCGCGTGTGCTCTGGCCCGACACACTGTCAATCGGTCCTGATGGCTACCTGTACTTCATCGCCAATCAGCTGCACCGCCAAAGCATCTTTCACGCAGGCAAAGACTTGCGCCAGAAACCCTACAGCCTGCTGCGCGTGAAGATCGATGCCGCGCCGGCGCCCACACACTAGCGGCGCCGAAGCATGAATATTGATGCGTTGAACCTGTTCATGCGATCAACAGAGCTGGGCAATATCACCGCAGCCGGCAGGGAGCTGGGACTCGCGCCCTCGGTGGCCAGCCACAAACTGGCGAAGCTTGAAGAATACCTGGGCATGCGCCTGCTGCATCGCACCACCCGCCAGGTCAGCCTGACCGAAGACGGTGCGCTGTTTCTGCCCCATGCAATCCGGGTGCTGGCAGCCGTGGACGAGGCCTATCTGGTCGCGGTGAAAGGCAAGGACGTGGCCAAGCGGGTGTTAAGAGTATCCGCCCCCGGGTCCTTCGCGCGGATGTGCCTGATGCCGGCCATTACCCGGTTCCTGCACGCCAACCCGAAGCTGAAGATCGACCTGATACTGTCTGATCAAATGCAGGACCTGACCGAGATCGGGATTGATGTGGCAATCCGCATCGCCGCCCTGAAGGACTCATCCCTGGTGGCGCGCAAGCTCGGCTGCGACCGACGCATCCTGTGTGCGGCACCCGCCTACCTCCAGGCGCATGGCGAACCGACTTCACCTGCGGAGCTGGTCAATCATTCCTGCATCCTGCTGGGCGACGAGGACCATTGGCGTTTCGTGGGTGCCCAGTCACACGAAGTCACGGCAATCAGTGGTTCGCTCAGAGTCAATTGCGGCGAAAGCGCACGGCTTGCCGCGGAGGGTGGGCTCGGCATCGTCTCTGTTTCACAGTGGAACGCCAGGCCCTCACTGGAAAGCGGCGCATTGGTGGAAATCATGCCGTCCTGTGTCCTGGAGCAAACCCGGGATATCTGGGCGATCTACCCCAGCGCGCGGTTGATCTCATCCAAGGCTCGGGCTTTCGTCGAGTTCATGATCGCCGAGTTCCAGGGCGATTTTTAGCATAGGGAAAAAATCATGACGGTGACTCACCAAGCTGCAGGCAAAACAAATCTCGCGAGCGGTCCACGCGTCGTTCGACTAGGGGTGACAGACTTGTCGTTCCATCGGGTTACCGCTGCGGTGGTAGTGCTGGTGTTGCAACGCATGGGCCTGACCGGGCAAAGACGGCCGTTCGATTCCGAGGCCTTTTACGAATTCTGAATTCGCGGCAGGCTGGCTACAAGGGTCTGCTCACTGAGGCTAGTTTGGCGATGCAGATGTTCTGCAATCTCCCCAAACCGAGGATTCCAACATGCTCTACCTGGTTTTCAGCGGCACCATCAAAGAAGGCAAACAGGCCGAGTTCTATCGTGATGTAGCGGCCGTTTCACAAAAGCTCACCCACCAGCACGACAAGGCCGTGGTCTATCAATGGCATAAGGATGAAGAGAACCCCAACCGGTTCTTTCTCAACGAACAGTGGGAAAGCGTCGCGGACTTGCACGCGCATTTCGAAACGCTCTACAAAGCCTTCGGCCCGGCGAAACCCACCGAGCGCCTGCCGGCGAAAATCCTCGCGTACCTGGATGAAGCACAGGTGAACTTCTACCAGGCCATTCAGTAAATCGCACCCGGTCACCCCAGGGTGACCGGGACGCTTGCTCAGCTCGCTGTCCTTTCCACCGGGTTGAGTTCGCTCAGCCGTCCCTCCTGGCGCGCAAACCGATTGGCCCGGGCAAACGTGCCAAAATCGTTGAAGCGCACGCCCATCTCCGCCATCACCTTGTGCGCCGTTTTCACCGTCATCTGGCGGATGTAGAACGGCTCCTTGACCACAAAGTGATGAATCCCGTGGGTACTGCCGAAATTGAAGCAGAACGCCTGCAACGGCCACAACCACCATGGGTTGAGCACCTGGGTTTGCTGGATCACATTGCCCGGCTCGATGTCGCCGTAGTAGTGCATGTTGGAGCTGACAAAATGCAGGCAGAAGGTGCGCAGCACGTTGGGCCCGATGATCACCACGGCGGCGATGTCGATGATGTGCATCACTGCCAGGGTGTTGGCTGACCAGTCGATTGGCGCGCCCAGCAGGCTGGCGATGCCATTCGCGGCATGGAAGCCGAGGAACACATACCACGCGCCCCAATGCAGCAGCGCCAGCGGTGCGTAGACCAGCGCCGTGCGCTTGAGAATGCCCAGCTTGTGCTTCCAGGACGGTGCGCGCAGCACCCGGATCAGTGCCGACATGATGTTGTCGCCGACCATCAGCAAACGTGCCAGGCCCCACGGTTCACCGTTGGTGATTGCGCGCTCTTCGATGTCGGTTTCGCTGCCGGAAACCTTGTGGTGATTGAGGTGGATATGGCGCCGTACCCAAGGGTTGATGGTGCTGGGCCGCGCCAGCCACACCAGGCCCATCATCAGGTTGTGGGGCAGGCGCTGCTTGCGAAAGTACATGCTGTGGATCAGGTCGTGTTCCAGTTCGTGGGTCAATGACGCGAGGAATGCGTTGAGCAGCAGGCACACCCACCACGCCATGTGCCCGGTGATATACAGCGCCGCCGAACCCAGCATGCCCACCAGGGCAAAGGCCAGGATGCCCGCGCCCAACGCATCCTGATGCAGCAGCCAGGGGTGGCGCTGGCGCAATAACAGCCCCTCGGCCAGCACCACTTCACGAATATGCGCTGAACGCTGTTGTGCGTTCATCTGCCGGGGGCTTGCAGAAGTACCGTCCATGCTTCCATCCTCTGTCTTATTGATGCGTACATCCTGCCCTATGCGATCTGGCGGGACGCTAGCCCCACACGCCAACCTGTTGACCGCAAGCGCCAATCAACATGACCGAACCGACCTCTCTCGCCAGCTGGACCCGCGCCCTGCGCAAGCAGCTCGACGCCCTGGGCCTCGACAGCGCCGCGCTGTGTGCCCAGGCCGGGCTCGACCCGCAGTTGATGGAAGATCCGAACGCGCGCTACCCGCTATCGGCCACCACGCGCCTGTGGGAACTGGCGGTACAGGCCAGCGGCGACCCGGCGATTGGCTTGCGGGTGTCGCGGTTTGTCAGCCCCACCACCTTTCACGCGCTGGGTTATGCGCTGGTGGCCAGCGGCAGCCTGCGGGAAGTGTTCGAGCGGATCGTGCGCTATCACCAGGTGGTCAGCGACGCACTGAGCCTGGAGCTTAGCCGGGAGGGCGAACGTTACCGCTTTCGCCTGCAACAGCCCGCCGGTACACCCGCACCCGCGTTTGAGGCGATTGATGCGTTCGCCGCGATTTACGTGCGCACCTGCCGCAATCGCCTGGGCCGGGAGTACGCGCCGCTGGCGGTGTACCTGCGGCGGCCCGAGCCGGCTGATCCCAAGCCGTGGCACACGGTATTTCGCGCGCCGGTGTTTTTTGCCGCCGAGGAAGACCGTCTGGAATTTGCGGCCCGGGACTTTGACAGCCACCTGGACGATGCCAACCCCGAGTTGGCCGAGCACAATGAAACCGTGCTCAAGCGCACCCTGGCGCAACTGCGGCCGCTGACCTGGGAACGCAAGGTGCGTTCGGCCATTGAGGCGCAGTTGCCTGACGGTGAACCGAGTGCCGAGCGCATCGCCCAGGCGTTGCATTTGAGCTTGCGCAGCTTGCAGCGGCATCTGGCGGATGAGGGCTGCCGGTTTGATGCGCTGCTGAACGAATGCCGGGAGAACCTCGCGCTGCTGCATCTGCGGGATCCCGAGTGTTCGCTGGCGGAGATCAGTCATTTGCTGGGGTTTGCCGATACCAGCAGCTTCAACCGGGCGTTCAAGCGCTGGACCGGGATCACGCCGGGACAGTTTCGGGATGGGTTGAGGTAGCTGGAGTTGCGGCGGCTGTGAGGGCCTCTTCGCGAGCAAGCCCGCTCCCACATTTGACCGCATTCCAAAGGATGTACTCGGTCAAATGTGGGAGCGGGCTTGCTCGCGAAAGCGGTCGATCAAACACCCCAAAAGCCAGTGGCAGTCAGCGCCCCCGATCCCGCCGCAACACCTTCTTCACCCGCGCCACCAACGCCCGGGCCTCAAACGGCTTGAGCAGATAATCATCCTCATGCAATTCCAGCCCACGCAGCCGATCTTCAATCCCGTCCGGCGTGGTCAAAAACAACATCGGCGTCTCACCCTTCAACCGAATCGCCTGCTGCAGCTTCCAGGCATTCAGCCCCGGCAGCATCACATCCAGGATCACCAGGTCGTATTCGGTGCTTTCCACAAAGCGCAGGGCCGCCATGCCATTGGCCGCCACCTCCACCGTGTAGCTGGCCTCTTCAAGACTGCGGCCCATCGCCTCGGCCGCCTCTGACTCGTGTTCCACTAGCAGGACGCGCATAACACACCTCGAATAATCGTGAACGCAGGCTACCACCCTCAGGCATGCGCCGCCTCGCGCAAACGTTGCGGGTCGAGGATTTCGATCTCGCCATAGCCCAGGCGCACGATGCCCTGGCCTTGCAGATCCTTGAGCAACGCATTGGTGGTCTGGCGCGACAGGCTCAGCATCGCGGCCAAGTCTTCCTGGGGCAGTTGCAGCACCTGCCGGGCCTGCTCGATGTCGCCATAGCCCTCGGCGATCATCAGCAGGCGGTGCGCCACCCGCACCGACGCCGGCATCAGGCTCAATTGCTCGATATTGATAAAGGTCAGGCGCAGTTTCTGGCTCATCAACAGGGCCATGTCGCGCCAGTAACGCGGAGTCTCTTCGAGGATCTGCAGCAACGCCGGTTGTGGCACCTGCAACAACGTACAAGGCCCGACCGCGCAGGCGTCGTGGGTGCGGGGCAACCCATCGAACAGGGAGATCTCGCCGAACCAATACGGCAACTCCGCCAGGCTCAACACTGCCTCCTTGCCCTGCTCGTTCACCGCGCTGATGCGCAAGGAGCCTTCCAGCACCGCGTACAACCCACACGGCGGATCGCCGCGCTTGAACAGGTATTGCCCCGCCGTCAGCTGCCGCAACCGGGCGCTGGCCAGCAAGCTATTCTGTAGATCAGCAGGCAGATGGCTGTACCAGTGACCGGTGGCCAGCCGTGGGTGCCATTTCTCTACATCCATGCGAACTCCGAAGATTGTCGGCCAGTTGACAGTGTGTCGTGGGCCTACAGGGCATGATCAAACATCCTACAGGAGGAACAACAATGAAAAGCCTCGTCGACCATCTCAGTCAATACGCCGCCTACCACCGCGACCCGCGCAATATCGCCAGCCACTTTATCGGCATCCCGCTGATCGTGGTGGCCGTGGCCGTGCTGCTGTCACGCCCCGAATGGACGGTGGCCGGGCTGTGGCTGTCGCCCGCGGTGGTAGTGGCGCTGCTTTCGGCATGGTTCTACCTGCGCCTGGAACTGGCGCTCGGCATGCTGATGACGGTGCTGATGGGCCTGTCGGTGTGGGCCGGGCATGTGCTGGCGGCGCAAAGCACGCTGGTGTGGCTGAGCAGTGGCATCGGCATGTTCGTGGTGGGCTGGGTGATCCAGTTTGTGGGGCATTACTACGAGGGGCGCAAGCCGGCGTTTGTCGATGACGTGTCCGGGTTGATCGTGGGGCCGTTGTTCGTGGTGGCGGAGTTGGCGTTCCTGGTGGGGCTGCGGCATGACCTGAAGCGGCAGATTGAAGAGCGCTCAGGGCCCGTGGCCGTGCGGCACAAGAACGCCACGGCCTGAGCAACACTGGAGATCCAAATGTGGGAGCGGGCTTGCTCGCGAAAGCGGAGTGTCAGTCACCGGATGTACCGACTGAACCACCGCATTCGCGAGCAAGCCCGCTCCCACATGGGTTTTGCGGCGCTTTTAGGCTTTTTGCCAGACCTTGGGCTTGAAGAACAACGTCTCGCCCCGCGCCAAACCCGTCAGGCTGTCGTGGTCTTTCACCACTTCAGCCTCGATCAACTCGCTCTGGCCTTCGACCTTCAGGGTCACCCGGGTGGTCGCGCCAAGCGGGCGAATATCACGCACTTCAGCCGCGTGGTGGTCTTCCAGTTCATGGCGCGACAGCGACACTTCATGCGGGCGGAACAGCACGTGCTTGTCTTCACCCAAATGCAGGCGGTTGGAGTCCCCGAGGAAGTGATAAACAAAATCACTGGCCGGGTTTTCGTAGACTTCGCCCGGTGAGCCAATCTGCTCGATCACGCCCTTGTTCATCACCACGATGCGGTCCGCCACTTCCATGGCTTCTTCCTGGTCGTGGGTCACGAAGACCGAGGTCAGGTTGATGTCTTCGTGCAGGCGCGCCAGCCAGCGGCGCAGTTCTTTACGGACCTTGGCATCCAGGGCGCCGAAGGGTTCATCCAGCAGCAGCACTTTCGGCTCTACCGCCAGGGCGCGCGCCAGGGCGATACGCTGGCGCTGGCCGCCGGAGAGTTGTTCCGGGTAGCGATCCGACAGCCAATCGAGCTGCACCATGTTCAGCAGCTCGTGGACTTTCACGGCGATCTGGCTTTCGGTGGGGCGCTGGTTTTTCGGTTTCATGCGCAGGCCGAACGCGACGTTGTCGAACACGGTCATGTGGCGGAACAGCGCGTAGTGCTGGAACACAAAGCCGACGTTGCGATCACGCACGTCGTGGCCGGAGACGTCTTCACCATGGAACACGATGTTGCCGGCATCCGGGGTTTCGAGACCGGCGATGATCCGCAGCAGGGTGGTCTTGCCGCAGCCGGACGGGCCCAGCAACGCCACCAGCTCGCCACTCTGGATGTCCAGATTGATGCTGTTCAGGGCCTTGAAGGCGTTGAAATTCTTGCTGACATTACGGACTTCGATCGACATGACTTATTCCTCACCAGCACTTTTGCGCAGGCGGTTGATACGGTTCTCGCTCCACTGCTTGAGCAGCAGGATGAAGAGCGCCAGGATCAGCAACAGGCTCGCGACGGCAAACGCGGCGACGTGGTTGTATTCGTTGTAGAGGATCTCGACGTGCAGCGGCAAGGTGTTGGTCACGCCGCGAATGTGGCCGGACACCACCGACACCGCACCGAACTCACCCATGGCCCGCGCGGTACACAGCACCACGCCGTAGATCAGGCCCCACTTGATGTTCGGCACGGTGACATGCCAGAACATCTGCCAGCCGTTGGCGCCCAGCAGGCGCGCGGCCTCTTCTTCCTGGGTGCCCTGCTCCTGCATCAGCGGGATCAGCTCACGGGCCACGAACGGCACGGTGACAAAGATGGTCGCCAGCACGATGCCCGGCAAGGCGAACACGATCTGGATGTCATGGTCTTGCAGCCACGGGCCAAAGAAGCCCTGGGCGCCGAACATCAACACGTAGACCAGGCCGGCGATCACCGGCGATACCGAGAACGGCAGGTCGATCAGGGTCACCAGGATACTTTTGCCACGGAACGAGTACTTGCTCACGCACCAGGCGGCGCTGACGCCGAACACCACGTTGAGCGGTACCGAAATCACCACGGCGATCACCGTGAGTTTCAATGCCGACAGCGCGTCCGGCTCAAGGATCGCGGTGAAGAACGCACCCAGGCCATTCTTCAGGCCCTGGGACACCACGATAAACAGCGGCAGCAACAAAAACAGGAAGAACACCAGCCAGCCAAGGCTGATCAGGATGCGTCGGGACACCGCACTGCCACGACGGGCAGCGTTGGCCGAGGACGCGGCGGAAATAGACGATTGGGACATGTTCCGCGCCTCCTTATGGGTGTTCGATGCGCCGCTGCAGCAAGTTGATCAGCAGCAGCAGGACAAAGGAAACCACCAGCATCAGCACACCGATGGACGTGGCGCCGTGGTAGTCGTATTGGTCGAGCTTGACCATGATCAGCAACGGCAGGATCTCGGTTTTCATCGGCATGTTGCCGGCGATGAAGATCACCGAACCGTACTCACCGACACCTCGTGCAAACGCCAAGGCGAAGCCGGTCAACCAGGCAGGCAGCAGCGCCGGTACCAGGATGTAGCGGAACACTTGCAGGGGCTTGGCGCCGAGACAGGCGGCGGCTTCTTCGATTTCCCGGGGGATATCGGCTAACACCGGCTGCACGGTACGCACCACGAATGGCAGCGTGACGAAGGTCAGCGCGAGAGTGATGCCCAGGGGGGTGTACGCGATCTTGAAGCCCAGGTCGGCGGCGAACTGGCCTACCAGGCCAGTGGGCGTGTACAGCGCGGTGAGTGCAATACCGGCGACGGCGGTGGGCAGGGCGAACGGCAAGTCGATCATCGCATCGATGATCTTGCGCCCGGGGAAGGTGTAGCGCACCAGTACCCATGCCAGCAGGGTACCGATCACGCCGTTGATGATCGCGGCATACAACGCAGTGCCGAAGCTCAGTTTCAACGCCGCCAGCACACGCGGTGCGGAGATGATGTTCCAGAACTGATCCCAGGTGAGTTGAGCGGCATGTACAAACATCGCCGCAAGGGGGATGAGTACGATCAGGCTGAGGTACACCACGGTGTAGCCCAGCGTCAGCCCGAAGCCGGGTATGACGGGGGAGATACGACGCGACATAAGAGTCCTTGGTTAGCGGGTAGATACCACTGTAGGAGCGAGCTTCTGTGGGAGCTGGCTTGCCTGCGATGCCGGCACCTCGGTGTACCAGTTACACCGAGGTGATGCTATCGCGGGCAAGCCCGGCTCCCACAGAAAGCTGGCTCCTACAGTTTGATTTTGCTTACTGCGCCGAGTAGATCTGGTCGAACACGCCACCGTCATTGAAGAATTTCGGTTGGGCAGTTTTCCAGCCGCCGAAGTCTTTGTCGATAGTCACCAGGTCCAGTTTCGGGAACTGCTGGGCGTATTTGGCGGCGACTTTCTCATCGCGTGGGCGGTAGAAGTTCTTCGCCGCAATCTCCTGGCCAGCCGGGCTGTACAGGTGCTTGAGGTACTCGGTGGCGATCTCGGTATTGCCCTTTTTCTCAGCGTTCTTGTCGACCACGGCCACTGGCGGCTCGGCGAGGATCGACAGCGAAGGTACAACGATGTCGAACTTGTCGGCGCCGCCGTCTTCCTTCAGGGCCAGGAAGGCTTCGTTTTCCCAAGCCAGCAACACGTCACCCTGACCGTTGTTGACGAAGGTGATGGTCGAACCGCGCGCGCCGGTGTCGAGGATCGGCACGTGCTTGAACAGCTCTTTCACGTATTCCTGGGCCTTGGCTTCGCTGCCACCGGCTTTCAGGCCGTAGGCCCAGGCGGCTAGGAAGTTCCAGCGGGCGCCGCCGGAGGTTTTCGGGTTCGGGGTGATCACCGACACGTCTTTCTTGATCAGGTCGCCCCAATCCTTGATGCCTTTAGGGTTGCCCTTGCGTACCAGGAACACGATGGTCGAGGTGTACGGGGTGCTGGCGTCCGGCAGGCGGGTTTGCCAGTTTTCCGGCAGGGTCTTGCCCAGTTTTGCGATTTCGTCGATGTCGCCGGCCAGGGCCAGGGTCACGACGTCGGCGCGCAGGCCGTCGATTACCGCGCGGCCCTGCTTGCCCGAACCACCGTGGGATTGCTGGATCTTGACGTTGTCACCCGGGTGCGACTGCTTCCAGAAGCTGGTGAATTCAGCGTTGTAGTCCTGGTAGAGCTCGCGGGTGGGGTCGTAAGACACGTTGAGCAGTTCGTAATCCTTGGCAACAGCGGAACCGGCAAACACGGCACTGGCCAGTGCTGCCAGGGCATAACGGCGAATCGACGACATAGAAGGCTCCTGAAATTCTTGGGTGTTGGCTTTTTTCTTATAGTTGCGGGTCTTGCAATCGAATCGCCGGTGTTGCTCAGCTCGGTTTGTTGCCCGGGTTCTGCAAACGGAATTTCTCTTTGCGTTCGATTTGTACTACCTGGGCGTTGTGCACAGTGATTTCCACCGCGCCAAACCGCAGATCGCGCAGGGCGCTCTGGATCTCGCGCAAAATGGCTGCTTCGTCCTGGCCGTCAACGCTACGTAGAGATGCGCTCATGGTCGTGCTCCTGAAATGAGAAGTGCCTCGCAGTGGCGGCACTGCTTGCGGCGTGAGGGCGATAGTAGATAAGCGCGGATATTCTTAAAAATACTATTTAAGAATGTTTATATAACCAAAAAGAATTTTCTGATGGGACGTGGGGTTGCGAGGGGTTTGGCGAGACGACCCGTGAAATAAAGCCGTGTGGAGATCCAAATGTGGGAGCGGGCTTGCTCGCGAAGGCGGTAGGTCAGTGACAGATTTGCTGACTGACCCACCGCCTTCGCGAGCAAGCCCGCTCCCACATTTTGGCCCTGTTTGAAATCAGGACAGGCGGTGGTTAACGAATTGTCGGCGCCCTCGCCCAATCCAGCTCACTGGCCGGCATCGGCCGGCCAAACCAGTACCCCTGGCCAAGGTCACAGCGCTGGTCCAATAGAAACCGCGCCTGCTCAACCTGCTCGATACCTTCGGCATGCACCTGCATGCCCATGCTCTGCGCCAACGCGATCACTACCCGCACGATCGCCGCATCGTCCTCATCCCACGGCAACCCGGCGACAAAACCCTGGTCGATCTTGAGCTTCTGCACCGGCAAGCGCTTGAGCCGCAGCAGCGATGAATAACCGGTGCCAAAGTCGTCGATGGCCAGGCGCAAGCCGAGCTCACGCAGGCGATGCATTTGCTCAAGGGCGACTTCCGGGTCTTCCATCACCGCGCTTTCGGTGACTTCCAGCTCTAAAAGCGCCGGATCCAGCCCCGTGTCGTGCAGCACCTTGGCCACTTGCTCATACAGCTCACGCCGGGCAAACAGGCGGCTGGACACATTCACCGCGAGAAACGTCAGCGGTGCGCCGTCTGCCAGCCATTGGCACATCTGGCGGCAGGCCTGGTCCATGACCCAGGCGTCGATGTCGGCAATCAGCCCGGTGCGCTCGGCAATCGGGATGAATTCCCCCGGCGGCACCAGCCCGCGCTCCGGGTGCTGCCAGCGCACCAGGGCTTCGACGCCGATCATTCGGCTGTCTTGCAGGTCGTGCACTGGCTGGTAGTAAACCCGCAGCTCCTGCTGATCCAGGGCGCGGCGCAGTTCACCGGCCATTTCCACGCGGTGCTGGGCGTGGGCGGTAAGCTCTTCGGTGTACAAGGCGTAGCCTTCGCGGCCGGCGCTCTTGGCCTTGAACAACGCGGAGTCGGCGTTGCGCAGCAGTTGCTCGGCGCTCAGCGCGTCGCTGGGGAACAGGCTGATGCCGATGCTCACGCTGATAAACAGTTGATGGCCGTCGAAGATGACCGGTTCTTTCATCGCGTCGAGAATACGTTGCGCCAGGGCGGCGGCCTGGCCCACCTGTGGACAACTTTCCGCCAGCACCGCGAACTCGTCACCGCCCAGGCGCGCCAGGGTCACGCCGGGGCCGAACAGGCCTTGCAGGCGCTCGCCGACCGCCTTGAGCAACTGGTCGCCGACGTTATGGCCGAGGCTGTCGTTGATGATCTTGAAATGGTCGAGGTCGAGCAGCAGCAAGGCGCAGCCACGTTTATGGATCTGCGCGGAGGCCAGGGCCTGTTCGGCACGATCGGTGAACAGCAGGCGGTTGGGCAGGTCGGTCAGCGGGTCGTGATGGGCCAGGTGCGCCAACTCGCTCTCGGAGTGCTTGATGGCGCTGATATCGGAGAACACCGCGACGTAGTGGCTGATATGGCCCTGCTCATCACGGATCACCCGGATGGTCTGCCACTGTGGGTAGATTTCGCCGCTTTTACGGCGGTTCCAGATTTCACCGCTCCATTCACCGTCACGTTCCAGCGTCTCGAACATCGCCTGGTAGAAACTGGCCGAGTGGCGCCCGGACTTGAACAGGCTCGGCTGGTGCCCCAGCACGTCTTCGCACTGGTAGCCGGTGATTTCGATAAAGGCCCGGTTGACGTGAACAATCAGCCCCAGGGCATCGGTGACCAGCACTCCTTCGCGGGTGCAATCGAACACGGCGGCGGCCTGGCGTAGGCGCTCGCGGTTTTCCTTCAGTGGCTGCTGGATCAGGTTCGCCCGGGCAAAGTGCGCGCAGAGCAGGTAGATCGCCAGGGCACTGAGGCTGACCCACAGGTAACCGCGTATCTGAAGCCAGCGGCCCAGCTCCACGGGTTCATCGATAAAGTTGATCAATACCTGATGGCTGAGCTGAATCCACACAATCGAAACCAGCAGGTACATCAGCCCGGCACGCAGGGCACCTCGGTATGAAAACAGCATATGTTCAGTAATCCTTACTAAAAAACCAGATTCGCCCTACAAAGGCTACGGATTATAGAATAAGAAACATCCAGTCACTCCTATCTGAAAGGGCGGCTGGTTTTATCTGTAGGCTTAGTGATAATGCGCAAGCTGGTTTTTTCTTTATCTGAGGGCCATACAGCCTATGTGGTACAACGGTTTTCTTGACTTGTCGGCCTGGCAACTGGTGGCAGTCACTCTGTTGATGACCCACGTGACCATTGTCGGGGTCACGGTCTATCTGCACCGCTATTCAGCCCACCGCTCCCTGGAGCTCAATGCTGGCCTGAAACACTTCTTCCGCTTCTGGCTGTGGCTCACCACGGCGCAGAACACCCGCGAGTGGACCGCTATCCACCGCAAACACCACGCCAAGTGCGAAACCGTCGACGATCCCCACAGCCCGGTGATCAAGGGCCTGTCCACCGTGCTGCGCAAAGGCGCCGAGCTGTATCGCGCCGAAGCCGAGAACCCCGAGACCCTGCGCATCTACGGCAAGAACTGCCCGGAAGACTGGATCGAGCGCAAGCTCTACACCCCGTACCCGCTGCTGGGCGTGGCGATCATGGGCGTGATCGACCTGCTGCTGTTCGGCACCATCGGCATCACCATCTGGGCCATCCAGATGATGTGGATCCCGTTCTGGGCTGCCGGCGTAATCAACGGCCTGGGTCATGCCATCGGCTACCGCAACTTCGAATGCCGCGATGCGGCCACCAACCTGATTCCCTGGGGCATCATCGTGGGTGGCGAAGAGCTGCATAACAACCACCACACCTACCCCAACTCCGCCAAGCTGTCGGTGAAGAAGTGGGAGTTCGACCTGGGCTGGGCCTGGATCAAAGTGTTCAGCTTCCTGCGCCTGGCCAAGGTGCAACGGGTCGCGCCGATCGCTCACCGGGTCGAAGGCAAGGGCAGCCTGGACATGGACACCGCGATGGCGATCCTCAACAACCGCTTCCAGATCATGGCCCAGTACCGCAAGTTGGTGATTGGCCCGCTGGTCAAGCAGGAACTGGAAAAGGTCGATCACTCGGTGCGCCACCAATTCCATCGCGCCAAGCGCCTGTTGTCGCGGGAGACCAGCCTGCTGGATGACCGCCACCACGTGCGCATCCAGAGCATGCTGGAACACAGCCAGGCCCTGAAAGTGATCTACGAGAAGCGCCTGGCGCTGCAACAGATCTGGCTGAAAACCAGCACCAACGGCCACGACATGCTGGCGGCGATCAAGGAATGGGTGCACGAGGCCGAGGCGAGCGGGATTCAATCCCTGCGGGACTTTGCCCATCAGCTGAAGACCTATTCGCTGCGGCCTGCCGCGGCCTGATACGGCTGTAGCGAGCCGATTTTTTGTGGCAGGGGAGCTTCTGTGGCGAGGGAGCTTGCTCCCGCTGGAGTGCGCAGCGCTCCCAAGATTTTGGGGCCGCTACGCAGCCCAGCGGGAGCAAGCTCCCTCGCCACAACAAGCTCCTTCCCCATAGCAGCTCCTTCCCCACAGC
>Ga0209173_100441_pt1 | contig 21413 bp, 21 predicted proteins | sample SynthPrep_16_END_FD_187206 | JGI IMG/M metagenome (GOLD analysis project Ga0209173, IMG submission 187206) | Synthetic microbial communities from Ohio, USA - SynthPrep_16_END_DS12_MetaG (SPAdes) (version 2) | ecosystem: Engineered > Bioreactor > Aerobic > Activated sludge | place: USA: Ohio... | reverse complement strand
GTCTTTGTCGATTTCGTATTTGATCGGCGCGTGGTTGGCCGGAATCTCGATGGCGACGTAGATGTCGTTCGGCAGGTCTTTGCCAGCCGGAATCTTGCTGTAGCTCATTGGGCGTTGCCCCCGTTAGTTGGCCAAGAAACTTGGCCGGATTGGCCTAAAAGTGGCGGCGATTATAGGCACATTCCGCCGCCGATGCCATGCGCCAGACGTCGTACGGTCATTCGCCCTGCGACTGATAACGCGGGTCGTCGGCTTGCAGTCGAGTAAGGCGGGCCAGGGGATCCTGGCGATAAAAGCGGCTCAGTTGGGCGTACACCTGTGGATAACAACTGACCAGTAAATCCGGGGCGCTGAAAAAATACTCGCTGGTGACGGCAAAGAATTCCGCAGGATTTTCAGCGGCGTAGGGGTCGATCTCAGTGTCAGCGTCCGGGTTGTCGTCCAACTGGCGATTGAGGTCGTCGTAGGCGCTTTGCATCACGCTGGCCCATTCCTGCACGCGCATGTCGTTGTGCAGCGGCGGCAGGCCGTTGGCGTCGCCGTTGAGCATGTCGAGCTTGTGCGCCAGTTCGTGGATGACCAGGTTGTAGCCTTCCCAGTTGCCGCTGGCGAGCACGCCGGGCCAGGCGAGGATCACCGGGCCTTGTTGCCAGGCTTCGCCGCTGTGTTCGCCGTCCCATTCGTGCTCGATGCCGCTGCTGTCGCGATGGCGCTGGGGGCTGACGAAGTCGTCGGGGTACAGCACGATTTCGTGAAAGCCCTGGTACCAGTCAAGGTCGCCGAGGTTCATCAGCGGCAGTTGCGCCTGGGCGGCGAGCAGCAGGCGTTGTTCCTGGTGCAGCTCAACGCCGGGCAGGGCGGTCAGGTGCTTTTCGGCGAGGAACACCACGCAGGCTTCGCGCAGCCACTGGTCCTGCTCGGGGCTGATGCCGTCGAGGAAGGTCAGGTGGTGGCGCACCCGTTGCCAGGTGTCCTCGGCAATCGGGTGCTTGGCCAGCAAGCGCCGGCGACGCCAGGCGCTGAGGGACCACATCGCAGGTTACTGCGGCTTGGCTTCGGAGGACGCGCGGCCAAAACGGCTGCGGAACACGCCAATAATCATCGGCACCAGCGACAGCAGGATGATGAACACCACCAGCAACGACAGGTTTTTCTTGATAAACGGTACGTTGCCGAAGAAGTAGCCCAGGGTCACCAGGCCGCCGACCCACAGAATGGTGCCGAGCACGCTGAACCCGAAGAACCGCGCGTAGGGCATTTTCGCGATACCGGCAACGAACGGTGCAAAGGTGCGCAGGATCGGCAGGAAGCGCGCCAACGTCACGGTTTTGCCGCCGTGCTTGTCGTAGAAATCGTGGGTTTTTTGCAGGTAGTCGCGACGGAAGATTTTCGAGTTCGGGTTGTTGAACAAGCGTTCGCCCAGCGTTCGCCCGATCACGTAGTTGGTACTGTCGCCCAGAATCGCCGCCAGCATCAACAAGCCGCCGAGCAGGACCGGGTCCATGCCGCCACCTGCCGCCACGGCGCCGGCGATGAACAGCAACGAATCACCCGGCAGGAACGGCATGACCACCAGGCCGGTTTCGCAAAAAATGACCAGAAACAGAATGGCGTAGATCCACGGACCGTAATTGGTTACCAGCAGGTCGAGGTACACATCGAGATGCAGGATAAGGTCGAGCGGGTTGAAATCCATGGATGGCACCTGTGTGAATGGCCCGGCTCAGCAGGCCTGTGCGGAAGCTCGGGTAATAAGGCTACAAGTGTATGCCGCATTTCTTACAACCCTGAAAGGTCCGCATTATACGGATTGAGTCGTGAAAAGCGTGTTGGTTTTGTAGCGGGGGATGTCGTGGTACTCGGGCTTGCAAGCGCTGCAGGGCTAAATGTGGGAGGGGGCTGTCCCCCGATGAGGCAGTGCCAGTTACAAATTGGCTGACTGACACACTGCTATCGGGGGCAAGCCCCCTCCCACATGAGATTTGAGGTGTTTGGGCTGCCGCGATCAATCCTCACTGATCGGCAGCGTGTAGTTCTTGAATTCGGTGTCTTCGCGAAACCCGATCGACTCATAGGTCTTCTGCGCCACTTCGTTGTCACTGCTGGTCGACACCCGCAGCCGCACCGCGTGGGTTTCCTTGGCCATCTTCTTCGCCGTGCGCATCAGGTTATCCGCCACCAGTTGCCGGCGAGCATCCTCCGCCACATAGATGTCATTGAGGATCCACACCCGCTTGAGCGACAACGACGAAAAGCTCGGGTACAGCTGGCAAAAGCCCAGCAACTTCTTGTCGTCATCATCGGCCAGGGCCAGGTAAATCACCGACTCCTTGCGGCGCAAGCGTTTTTCCAGAAAGCCCCGCGATGAGTCCGGGAAGGGCAAGGCGCCGTAGAACTCACGGTATTTGACGAACAGCGGGGTCAACAGGTCCAGGTGTTCCAGGGTCGCTTGAGTAATCCGCATGCCAGGCCTCAACTTCCAAATGGGGTATGACCACACGAGCGGCCGTGACTCGATGCTGCCTAAAGGCACGAAAAAGCGCAATCGTGCCGCAATCAGTCATCCGGTGAACTGAGCAGGAAATTGCCTTTCATCAGGTCAGGATCATCGGATTCGAGGGTCTGGACCTGCGCCTCGTCCTTGAGATTGACCCCCGACAGTTGCCGTCGACACGCCTCTCGCATCAAGTAAAGCAGGCGGTGGGCCGCCATGCCGTAGCTCAAGCCTTCCAGGCGTACGTTGGAGATGCAATTGCGATAGGCATCAGTAAGGCCGACCTTGGGGTTGTAGGTGAAATACAGGCCCAGGCTGTCCGGCGAACTGAGCCCAGGCCGCTCGCCGATCAGGATCACCACCATCTTGGCACCGAGCAATTGCCCGATTTCATCCGCCACTGCCACGCGGCCTTGTTCCACCAGGATCACCGGTGACAAGGACCACCCTTCAGCGTGGGTTTGTTCCTCCATGCGCGTCAGAAACGGCAAGGTATGTTTATGCACGGCCAGTGCCGATAAACCATCGGCCACGACCACTGCCAAGTCCACGCCGCCGGGATTGGCTGAGGCGTGGTCACGCAAGGCCTGGGCCGATTCATCGCTGAGGCGCCGCCCCAGGTCCGGGCGTTGCAGGTAGCTGTGCCGGTCGGCAGCAGCGCTGTGCAGCAGCAGGCTGTCGCGGCCGCGTTCGGCCAATTGGCTGCTGAGGCCTGCAGGGTCAAAGGGTAAATGCACCGCGTCCCGCGCCTGAGCGTGGGCGAATTGAAAATCCAGCTGCGCGTTGGTGGGGATACTGGTGCCGGTGCGGCCCAGGGCGATACGGGCTGGCGTCAGGCGGCGCAGTTCCAGCCAGGGGTTGTCAGGCAGGTCGAGTTGCACAGGCGGCTCCTTCATCCCAATTGCGCCAAGGCTTGGCGAAACGCCGGTGGCAGGCTGTTGCCGAAGTGCACCTTGCCGTCGGCTTGCGTGAAGATGCCCATTTTCGCCAACCACTGCTCAAACTCCGGCGCCGGCTTCAACCCCAAGGTCTGGCGGGCGTACAAGGCGTCGTGGAACGAGGTGGTCTGGTAGTTGAGCATGATGTCGTCGGAGCCGGGAATGCCCATGATGAAGTTGATCCCGGCCACGCCCAGCAGGGTCAGCAGGGTGTCCATGTCATCCTGGTCGGCTTCGGCGTGGTTGGTGTAACAGATGTCGCAGCCCATCGGCACGCCGAGCAGCTTGCCGCAGAAGTGGTCTTCAAGGCCGGCGCGGATGATTTGCTTGCCGTTGTACAGGTACTCCGGCCCGATAAAGCCCACCACGGTGTTCACCAGGAACGGCTTGAAGTGCCGGGCCACCGCATAGGCGCGGGTTTCGCAGGTTTGCTGGTCGACACCAAAGTGCGCATTGGCCGACAAGGCGCTGCCCTGGCCGGTCTCGAAATACATCAGGTTCTGGCCCAACGTGCCACGATTGAGGCTCAGACCCGCTTCGTAACCCTCCTGCAGCACGCTCAGGCTGATGCCGAAACTGGCGTTGGCCGCTTCTGTGCCGGCAATCGACTGGAACACCAGGTCCAGCGGCACGCCACGGTTGATCGCTTCGATGGACGTGGTGACGTGGGTGAGTACGCAGGCCTGGGTCGGGATTTCGTAGCGCTGGATGATCGCGTCGAGCATCTCCAGCATGGCGCAGATCGAGGCGATGCTGTCGGTGGCCGGGTTGATGCCGATCATCGCGTCGCCGTTGCCATACAACAGGCCGTCGAGAATGCTCGCGGCGATGCCTGCCGGTTCGTCCGTCGGGTGGTTGGGCTGCAGGCGTGTGGATAAACGTCCGCGGAGGCCCAGGGTGCCGCGAAATTGCGTGACCACGCGGATCTTCTGCGCCACCAACACCAGGTCCTGGACGCGCATGATCTTCGACACGGCGGCGGCCATTTCCGGTGTCAGCCCTGGCGCCAAGGCGCGTAGGGCGTGTTCATCGGCCGCGTCGCTGAGCAGCCAGTCGCGCAGGCCGCCGACGGTCAGGTGGCTGACGGCGGCAAATGCCTGTTTATCGTGGGTGTCGATGATCAGGCGGGTGACTTCATCGCTTTCATAGGGGATCAGCACTTCTTGCAGAAAGTGTTTCAGCGGGATATTCGCCAACGCCATCTGCGCTGCCACCCGCTCACCGTCGTTCTGTGCGGCCACGCCGGCGAGAAAGTCTCCGGAGCGCGCGGGGCTGGCCTTGGCCATCACGTCCTTGAGGCTGTCGAAGCGGTAGGTTTGAGCACCCACCGCGTGGGAAAAGCTTGCCATACAGTGTCTCCTTGATGGCGCGGGCCCACTGTGAGAATGGCACCCGCGTCGAGGTTTACGGCATCTAGTGCAGGGCGGCCTCTGCGGCCTGGATCGCCGCGAATTCCTCTTCGGGCGTACCCGCTACCAAGTGATGCCGGCTGTAGAAAGCAAAGTAAGCAATTAATACTCCATAGATGATCGCGGCGCCAATCACCACGCGCGGATCCACCAGAAAGCCCGCCACTACGGCCACACAGGCCAGCACCAGCGCAACGCCTGAGGTGAAAATACCGCCCGGCGTGCGGTACGGACGATCCATTTTGGGGCGACGGATGCGCAAGGTGATGTGCGCGGCCATCATCAGCACATAGGAAATGGTCGCGCCGAACACCGCTACCAGGATCAGCAGATCACCCTGGCCGGTCAGCGACAGGCCAAAGCCGATGATGCCGGGGATCACCAGGGCCAGCACGGGTGCCTTGCTTTTATTGGTCTGGGACAGTTTGCGCGGCAGGTAGCCGGCGCGGGACAGGGCGAAGATCTGCCGCGAATAGGCGTAGATGATCGAGAAAAAGCTCGCGATCAGCCCTGCCAGGCCGACCAGGTTGACGAAGCTGCCCATCCAGGTCGAGCCGCCGTAGGCCAAGGCCAGCGCTTCTACCAGTGGGTTGCCGGACTTGACCAGCGCATAAGTGCCGGCGCCCCCTGGAGCAATCACCAGGATCAGCAGGGCAAAACTGGTCAGCACCACAATGGCGCCGATCAAGCCGCGCGGCAGGTCGCGCTTCGGGTTCTTGGTCTCTTCAGCGGCCAGGGGTACACCCTCTACCGCCAGGAAAAACCAGATGGCATACGGAATCGCCGCCCACACACCCACGTAGCCGAAGGGCAGGAAAGTGCTGGCGCCCTTGGCCTCGCTCACCGGGATATCCAGCAGGTTAGCGACGTTGAAATGCGGCACCATGGCGACCAGGAATACCCCCAGCGCAATCGCAGCAACGGCCGTAATCACAAACATCAGCTTCAAGGCTTCGCCGACACCGAAGATGTGGATGCCGATAAAAATGATGTAGAACGCCAGGTAAATCATCCAGCCGCCGATGCCGAACAGCGATTCGCAATAGGCGCCGATAAACACCGCGATGGCGGCGGGGGCGATGGCGTATTCGATCAGGATGGCCGTGCCGGTGAGGAACCCGCCCCAGGGGCCGAAGGCGCTGCGGGCAAAGCCGTAGCCACCGCCGGCGGTGGGGATCATGGACGACAGTTCGGCGAGGGAAAAACACATGCACAGGTACATGGTGGCCATCAGCAAGGTGGCCAGGAACATGCCGCCCCAGCCACCTTGGGCCAGGCCGAAGTTCCAACCGGCGTAGTCACCGGAGATCACGTAGGCAACGCCAAGGCCGACTAACAGCACCCAGCCGGCGGCGCCTTTTTTCAATTCGCGTTGTTGGAAGTATTGGGAGTCGACTTTTTCAAAGTCGACGGATGAACTTGTAGGTTCGCTAGGCATGGGAAAGTACCTTTCGTTGTTATTTTTTTAGTTCGGCATCTTTGTGCCGGATGCACTTCGCAAGTACTTATGAAGATCTAAAACGGTGGGAGGGGGCTTGCCCCCGATGACGGTGGATCAGTTAAAAAGTTAGGGGCTGACACACTGCAATCGGGGTCAAGCCGCCTCCCACATTTGATTGCATTTCAAATGTGGGAGGCGGGTTAGTTAAAAGAAGCCCAGTGGATTAATGTCGTAACTCACCAGCAAGTTCTTGGTCTGCTGGTAGTGATCCAACATCATCTTGTGGGTTTCACGCCCCACGCCGGACTTCTTGTAGCCACCGAATGCGGCATGCGCCGGGTACAGGTGGTAGCAGTTGGTCCACACGCGGCCCGCCTTGATCGCCCGGCCCATGCGGTAGGCGCGGTTGATGTCGCGGGTCCACACCCCGGCGCCCAGGCCGAACTCGGTGTCGTTGGCAATGGCCAGGGCTTCGGCTTCGTCCTTGAAGGTGGTGATGCTCACCACCGGGCCGAAGATCTCTTCCTGGAACACGCGCATTTCATTGGTGCCCTTGAGCAGGGTCGGCTGGATGTAATAGCCGCCGGCCATATCGCCGGTGAGCTTCTCGACCTTGCCGCCGGTCAGCAGTTGCGCGCCTTCGCCCTTGGCGATTTCCAGGTAGGACAGGATCTTGTCGAACTGCTGCTCGGACGCCTGGGCGCCGACCATGGTGTCGGTGTCGAGTGGGTCGCCACGTTTGATCGACTCGATCTTCTTCATCACCACTTTCATGAAGTCGTCGTAGATCGACTCTTCCACCAGTGCGCGGGACGGGCAGGTGCACACTTCACCTTGGTTGAAGAACGCCAGCACCAGGCCTTCGGCAGCCTTTTCGATAAACGACGGTTCGGCCTTCATGATGTCGGCAAAGAAGATGTTCGGCGACTTGCCGCCCAGCTCCACCGTCGACGGAATAATATTCTCGGCCGCCGCATGCATGATGTGCGAGCCCACTGGCGTGGAACCGGTGAAGGCAATCTTGGCGATGCGTTTGCTGGTGGCCAGGGCTTCGCCGGCTTCTCTACCGAAACCGTGCACCACGTTCAGTACGCCCGGCGGCAGCAGGTCGCCGATTAATTCCATCAGCACGTTGATGCCCAGCGGGGTTTGCTCGGCAGGCTTGAGCACCACGCAGTTACCGGCGGCCAGGGCCGGGGCAAGCTTCCATGCCGCCATCAGCAGCGGGAAGTTCCACGGGATGATCTGGCCAACCACGCCCAGTGGCTCATGGAAGTGATAGGACGCGGTGTGTTCATTGATTTCGGCGCTGGTGCCTTCCTGGGCACGGATGCAACCGGCGAAATAGCGGAAGTGGTCGGCCGCCAGCGGAATATCGGCGTTGAGGGTTTCACGCACGGCCTTGCCGTTGTCCCAGGTTTCGGTAATGGCCAGCAGTTCGAGGTTCTGTTCGATGCGGTCGGCGATTTTCAGCAGGACCAGCGAGCGGTCCTGGGCCGAGGTCTTGCCCCAGGCGTCGGCGGCGGCATGGGCGGCGTCCAGGGCTTTGTCGATGTCTTTGGCCGTGGAGCGCGGGAATTCGGCGATGGGCTTGCCGTTGACCGGCGAGGTGTTGGTGAAGTAGTTGCCATCGACCGGCGCAACGAACTCGCCACCGATGTAGTTGCCGTACTTGGCCTTGAACGAAACGATGGCGCCTTCAGTACCGGGGTGTGCGTAACGCATGGTGGGTATCTCCTGGCTTTTATGTTTATTGGGAGCGCAGCGCTGCAAGCGCTTGATAAAGCGTAGAGCAAAGGTTGGGCCACCGCTTCGTGGGCCAGGGAAATCAAGGGCTTGGGCATTGTTGCAAGGCGTTGCTGTGGCAGGACTGATACAGGTCATGTGACAGTTTGTGCCATTTGCGGTACAGCCCGTGACCAGTGAGTCGGCCCGGGATTGCATTGGTCGGATGGCTGGGGGATGCTGGGCGCTCTCACGCAGGGAGAATAATAAGAAATGCACAACGATCATTTCAGTCGCCATGCCCAGCAGGTGCTCACTGTGGCGCATGGCCGCGACCCGTCCAGCGACCCCTCCATCGCCCGCTCCTGGCTGCGTTGCCTGGAGGACTACCACCTCGACCCTGCGCAAACCATTGCCCCCACCGTGCTTGAACACGGCCGCCTGCTGGAAAGCCGCGAGCGTCTGCAACAGGTGCTGCACATTGCCGGCAGCGAGATGAACAGCCTGCATCAGCAGCTCTCGGGCGCGGGGCACGCCGTGCTGCTCACGGATGCGCGGGGTGTGATCCTCAACTGTGTCACTGCGCCGTCCGAGCGTAAGATTTTCGAGCGCGCCGGGCTGTGGCTGGGGGCGGATTGGAGCGAAGCCTGCGAAGGCACCAACGGCATCGGCACCTGCCTGGTGGAGCGCCAATCCCTGACCATCCATCGCGATGAGCACTTTCGTGGCCGGCATACCGGGCTGACGTGTTCGGCGAGCCCGGTGTTCGATCCCCACGGTGACCTGCTGGCCGTGCTGGATGTTTCTTCGGCGCGCGAAGCCGTGTCGCGCCAGAGCCAGTTTCACACCATGGCGTTGGTGAACCTGTCGGCGAAGATGATCGAGAGTTGTTACTTCCTGCGTCACTTTGAACACCACTGGTTGCTGCGTTTTCATCTGCAGGCGGAGTCGGTGGGCCTGTTCAGCGAAGGGCTGCTGGCGTTTGATGGCAACGGGCGCATTTGTGCCGTCAACCAGAGCGCGCTGAACCTGCTGGGGCAGTTGCGTGGCGGCTTGTTGGGGCAGCCGGTGGAGGCGTTTTTCGAATGCTCCCTGGACCAGTTGCTCGGACGCGCCAGTGCCAATGCCACGGCCAGTTGGCCACTGCGTACCCGTGATGGCCGGCCGCTGTTCGCGGCGCTGCGCGGCCAGGCGCGCAGCGTCCCCGCACCGGTCGCCCGGCCTGCCGTGGTGGAGCGGCCGCGCCTGCCCGGCATCTGCCTGGGCGATCCGGCGCTGCAACGGGACTTCAGCAAGGCGCTGCGGGTATTCGAGCGCGATGTGCCGTTGCTGATCAATGGCGAAACCGGCTCCGGTAAAGAGGCCTTCGCCAAGGCGGTGCACCAGGCCAGCCAGCGTGCCGACAAGGCATTCGTGGCGCTCAACTGCGCCGCCATCCCGGAAAGCCTGATCGAAAGCGAACTGTTCGGCTATCGCGGCGGCAGCTTTACCGGTGCGCGCAAAGAGGGCATGCAAGGCAAGTTGCAGCAGGCCGATGGCGGCACCCTGTTCCTCGATGAAATCGGCGATATGCCCCTGGCGCTGCAAACCCGTCTATTAAGGGTGCTGGAGGATCGGCTGGTGGTCCCGCTCGGCGGTGAGCCCCAGGCTGTGAACGTGCGAATTATCAGCGCAACCCACCGGAATTTGCTGGAGCGTGTGCAGGACGGCAGCTTCCGCGAGGACTTGTATTACCGGCTCAATGGCCTGGAAGTCGGGTTGCCCGCTTTGCGCGAGCGCAGTGATAAATCCCAGTTGCTGGACTTCCTGCTGGCGCAGGAGGCCAATGGCGAAGCGGTGGCGCTCGACCCGGCGGCGCGTATGGCGCTGTTGGCATTTGCCTGGCCGGGTAACGTGCGCCAGTTGCGCACGGTGCTGCGTACGCTGGTGGCGCTGTGTGATGAAGGGCGCGTAGCGCTTGAGGACTTGCCCGCGCAGATTCGCCAGGCCCGCCCGGTGGCCGTCGCGCAGGCCAAGCCCGCAGAGTCGCCGCTGGAAGACGCGGAGCGCCTGGCATTGCTCACCGCTTTGCAGCAACAGCGCTGGCACATGACGCACACGGCGGAGCAGTTGGGCGTCAGCCGCAACACGCTGTATAGAAAGCTGCGCAGGCACGGTATCGCACGCCACGCCCTCAGCTAAAGGGTGCGATTTTCGCCCCCCTGCGCTAACCTGCCTCGATGTTTTACGAGGTCGACTATGCACATTCATATTCTCGGTATTTGCGGCACGTTCATGGGCTCGATGGCGGTACTGGCCAAAGAGCTGGGCCATCACGTCACCGGCTCCGACGCCAACGTTTACCCGCCCATGAGCACGCAACTCGAGGCTCAGGGCATTGCGTTGACCCAAGGCTACGACCCCGCGCAATTCAACCCGGTGCCGGACCTGGTGGTGATCGGCAACGCCATGTCGCGTGGCAACCCGGCGGTCGAGTACGTACTCAATAAAGGTTTGCCTTATGTGTCTGGCCCGCAATGGCTGGCCGACCATGTGTTGCAAGGCCGGTGGGTGCTGGCGGTTGCCGGCACACACGGCAAGACCACCACCAGCAGCATGTTGGCCTGGGTGCTGGAACACGCGGGCATGAGCCCGGGTTTCCTGATCGGCGGTGTGCCGCAGAACTTCTCGGTATCCGCGCGCTTGGGCGATACGCCGTTTTTCGTGATCGAGGCAGACGAATACGACAGCGCCTTCTTCGACAAGCGCTCCAAGTTCGTTCACTACCGCCCGCGCACGGCGATCCTGAACAACCTGGAATTCGATCACGCCGACATCTTCCCCGATCTGCCGGCCATCGAGCGGCAGTTCCACCATTTGGTGCGCACTATTCCAAGCGAAGGCCTGGTGATCCACCCGACCACCGAGCCCGCCTTGCAGCGTGTGATCGAGATGGGCTGCTGGACCCCGGTGCAGACCACCGGGGCGGGCGGGCAGTGGCAGGTCAAGCTGCTCAGCGAAGACGGTTCCAAGTTTGAAGTGCTGTTCGACGGCGAAGCCCAGGGCATTGTCGATTGGGACATGACCGGCCAGCACAACGTCGCCAATGCCTTGGTGACCCTGGCGGCTGCGCGGCATGTGGGCGTGGTGCCGTCCATGGGCATTGCCGCCTTGAGCGCATTCAAGAGCGTAAAGCGGCGTATGGAAAAAGTCGCCGACGTGAATGGGATTACCATCTACGACGACTTTGCCCACCATCCGACGGCCATTGCTACCACATTGGATGGCCTGCGCAAGCGTGTCGGTGATGCGCCGATCATTGCGATCATCGAACCGCGTTCCAATTCCATGAAGCTCGGCGCGCACCGCGATGGTTTACCCGAAAGCGTCAACGATGCCGACGAGGCGGTGTGGTATGCGCCGGCCAACCTCGGCTGGGACCTGCCGGGCATCGCCGCCCTGTGCACCGTGCCCTCCACCGTCTGCGATAGCATCGAGGGCATCATTGAGCACGTTCGGCAGCAGGCCAAACCCGGCACCCACGTGGTGGTCATGAGCAACGGCGGCTTCGGCGGCCTGCACGGCAAATTGGCCGAGGCGCTGAAATGAGCGGGCCGGAACGTGTCACCCTGGCGATGACCGGTGCATCGGGCGCGCCCTATGGCCTGCGGCTGTTGGATTGCCTGGTGCGCGAAGAGCGCGAAGTACACTTCCTCATCTCCAAGGCCGCGCAATTGGTCATGGCCACTGAGACCGACGTGGCGTTGCCGCCCAAAGTGCAGATGATGCAGGCCTTCCTCACTGAGTACACCGGTGCGGCGGCGGGGCAGATCAAGGTCTACGGCAAAGAGGACTGGATGTCGCCCGTGGCCTCCGGCTCGGGTGCCCCGGCGGCGATGGTGGTGGTGCCATGTTCCACGGGCACCTTGTCGGCGATTGCCACTGGTGCCTGCAACAACCTGATCGAGCGCGCGGCCGACGTCACCTTGAAGGAGCGCCGCCAGTTGATCCTGGTGCCGCGTGAAGCGCCGTATTCGAGTATTCACCTGGAGCACATGCTCAAATTGTCGAACATGGGCGTGACGATTCTGCCGGCCTCGCCCGGTTTCTATCACCAGCCTCAGACCATCGATGACCTGGTGGACTTTGTAGTGGCGCGTATTCTCAACCTGCTGAACATCCCCCAGGACATGCTGCCGCGTTGGGGTGAACACCATTTGAGCAGCGATGAATAAGGCCCTGCTGATCTTGCTGGCGTTGCAACTCACGGGCTGCGCCACTGCGCGCACCTTGGATGCCGCGCAGCCAAACGCGCCAGTGGTGTATGCCGGCACGCGGTTGGATTTGTATGCAATGAACGGTGGTTGCTGCGCCAAGGACCGGTTTGGTGCTGAGGCGCCGACTTATCCGGGTGTGGACCTGCCGGCGAGTGCGTTGCTCGATACCTTGTTGTTGCCGCTGTCGGTGTTGACGGTGCTGGGCGTTGGATTCAACGCCACAGGCGGCCTATAGGGCACATCTTTGTAGTGAGCGGGCTTGCCCCGCGCTGGGCTGCGAAGCGGCCCCAATAAATACACCGCCGAACTTCAGGTAAACACCATTCGCCTGGTTTGGGGCCGCTTCGCAGCCCAGCGCGGGGCAAGCCCGCTCACTACAGGGAGATTTTCAGCCTTTGAACAGGCTTGCCCGGTCATCGCAACATTACTTACCTAGCTTGCGCAACTCATCCGATTCCACCACCCGCACCCCATCCTGCTCTTCCAGCGCCAGGCGCCACATGGCTCGCGCCAGTTCGCACACTTCGATGCCGTGGTACTTGCCCGGAATCAACCGCGACAACGGCCCGGCCAATTGTTCGGCCAAGCGCGGCTCCAACCGCTCCCCCAGCAGCAACGACGGCCGCACGATGGTCAGTTGTGGCCAGTCCTGGGCCTTCAGCGCCTGTTCCATTTCCCCTTTGACCCGGTTATAGAACACCGAGGATTTCGGGTCGGCGCCGATCGCGCTGATCACGATCAGGTGCCGCGCGCCCATTTCCCGCGCACGCTTGGCGAACGCCACGACCATGTCCAGGTCGACGGCGCGGAAGGCGGCTTCGGAGCCTGCCTGTTTGATCGTGGTGCCGAGGCAGCAGAAGGCGATGTCCACCCGGCCACTCAGTTGCGGCAGAAACACGGCCGGGTCGCCCACCGGGTTTTCCAGGCGTGGGTGTTCGGCCAATGGTTTACGGCTGGGTGCGAGCACGCGGGTGACGGTGGGTTCGTTGAGCAGGCGGTCAAGCAGGTGTTCGCCGGTAAGGCCGGAAGCTCCGGCGAGCAAGATATGCTGAGGCGTCAGGTACATGGTGTTTCCCCCTTGTTACACAGTTCAGCTTAGTTGCCTTTGGCTTCCTTGCTATTCATTGAGACGCTTTCGAGCGCCTTTCGTGCCTGCTGTTTGCGTAATAATTGCCAGTGGGCGATGACGCCCTTGGGGGCCCAGATCTGCGGTTCGGAGGCTTCGAAGTTGTCCGCCTGTTCGCGTTCGGCCACCTGCAGTTGTGCCAGCTTGAAGGCTTGCTGCAAGTCGTCGGTCTGGTTGAAGGCTTGGGCGAAGAGGGCATCGCCAAAGTAGGTGAAGTCAGCTTCCTCGGAACACCCGAAGGACACCCGGTCGGCCCGCGAGGCGGTCATGATCAGGGTGCGTTCATCTTTCAGCGCCGGGATGAACCCGCCGGAGTAGCAGGCCGAAATCACCACGATTTTGTCGCGGTTCTTCAACGGTGCCAGTACGGCGGCCAACTCATCGGCAGGCAAATCGGCCAGCTCCATGCGCGGTTGGTCCAGCACCAGTTCGTGTTCGTGGGTGCCGTGGCTCGTCATGTAGATAAATACCAGGTCTTCCGGGCCGGTGCGCTCGGCCAGGGTTTGCACCGCGCGACGCAGGCTTTCGCGCGTGGCCAGGGGGCGGTCGGCGATGTGGTCGCGGTGATTGACCAGGCGGATCTGCCCACGCGCGCCGAACCGGGTGGCGAGCAAGTTACTGACGTAGTCGGCCTCGCGCAGGAACACGCTTTGTTTACCGTCGCCGGCCACGGCCAGGGTATAGAGCTCTACGGCGGGGGTGGAGGCGGGCACGGCGGCAAGGGCCGCATCCAGAAGGTGGCCCTGGGCTAGTACGCCGATTTCCAGAGGGTCGGGCAACAGTTTTCCGTCGGCGTCGCGCACGCGCATGCCATTGACCCAGGTGCCGGCGTGTACGGTGCCGTCAGTAAGGACAAGGGTGCCTTTGCCTTGATAGCTGTCGCTGTCGAAACCACCGATATAGAAACTGCCGTCGGACAGGTTCAGGCGGCCCTCACCGGTAAAGCGCCAATCGCTGAACTGGCCGACATAGTGGCTGCCGTCGACGCCGATCAATTCGCCTTTGCCGCTGAGCGCGCCCTCCTTGAACTGGCCGATCCACACGTCGCCGTCGGCGTTCTCATAGCGGCCCTTGCCGTTGAGCTGGTTCTGTTTGAACTGGCCGACATAGATATCGCCGTCGGCACTGTTGAACGTACCGTTGCCTTCCAGTTGGCCATCGACGAAATGGCCGCTGAACTGGTTGCCGCTGTCATCGTTGCGCTGGCCTTCGCCATTCGGTTTGCCGTGGGCGAACTGGCCTTGATACTGACTGCCGTCAGCCAGTTCCAGGCGACCGAGGCCCGAATACTGGTCGTCCTTGAATTCGCCGCGATAGGTCATTTGCCCCTCTTTGAGGGTGCCTTCGCCGTTGCGCCGGCCATTCTTGAAGCCGCCCACATAGTGGCTGCCCGCGGTGGTCAGGCTGCCCTGGCCATCGAACAAACCCTGCTGGAACTGGCCTTTATAGACTTCGCCATTGCTGCCATGCCACTCGCCCTGGCCGTGCCATTGGCCTTTGTCGAACTGGCCGGCGTACCAACTGCCGTTGGGGTAGTCCACGCGCCCCTGGCCTTGCAGCAAGCCATTGACCACATCGCCCCGGTAGCGTCCGCCGTCGGGCAGGCGCGCATCGGGCGGCAACAGCGATTCGCCATCTCCGCAAGCGGTGAGCAACAGGGCAAGGGCGAGGGGAGCGAGTGGGCGCATAGCGGGATCCGGATAATTGAGCGCCGAGTATGCCGCAGCTGCGAGTTACATACATAAATTTACATACACTGTGGTGAGGTTTTATCCCTCACCACAGGGAAGGCTTACACGAAGCAGAGCGACAACGACTCAGCAATGTAAGCCGGTTTTTCCTGCCCTTCGATTTCCAGGGTGGCGGTGGCCTTGAACAGCCATTGGCCAGGCTTTTTCTCGGTGACGTCGGTGAGGGTCACGTTCAGGCGCACCTTGGAGTTGACCTTCACCGGCTGGATAAAGCGCACACTGTCCAGACCGTAGTTGACCGCCATCTTCAGGCCTTCAGGCATGATCAGGATGTCTTCCATCAACTTGGGCATCAGCGACAGCGACAGGAAACCGTGGGCGATGGTGCTGCCAAACGGAGTCTGCGCGGCCTTGACCGGGTCGACATGGATGAACTGGTGGTCGCCCGTGGCCTCGGCGAACAGGTTGATGCGCGCCTGGTCGATGGTGAGCCACTCGGAACGTCCCAGTTCCTTGCCGACATAGTCTTTGAGCTGCGCTACGGGTACATAGGGCATTGCGTCTCTCCTTGGTTCATCATGCGGTGCACAACGTCGGGGTTTTATGGGTTACAGAGAACCAATGTAGATCATCATGGCCAATCAGCCCGGTCAACCCACCATGCTTTTGGCGAATGCCGGTGCATAGGGCGGGCGTGCTTATAATGCGGGCGAGTCTTGAGGGGGAAGAACGGATGCTGTTACGTGGCCTGACCTGGCTGGTGCTGTTTCAACTGATCGGCACCGCGATCAACCATTTGCTGTTGCCGGTGCTGCCGGGGCCGATCATCGGTTTGCTCCTGATGCTGGGCTTTCTGGTCTGGCGAGGTGAAGTCGGCGAGCCATTGAGCCTGGCGGCCAGCAGCCTGTTGCGGTACCTGCCGTTATTGCTGGTGCCGCCGGCGGTGGGGGTCATGGTGTATGCCAAGGACATCGCCGCTGATTTCTGGGCCATCGTCGGCGCGCTGGTGCTGTCGCTGGTGATTGCCATGGGCTTTGTCGGCGTGCTGATGCAACAGATGGTCAAGCGCAAGGAGAAGGATCAATGACCTTCGACTGGCAGGGCGCGTGGACGGCGGTGATCCACCATCCGTTGTTTGGCATCGGCATCACCCTTGGCGCTTATCAAGTGGTACTCGCAGGTTTCGAGAAAACCCGCTGGATCTTCTTGCAGCCGGTGCTGGTGTCCATGCTGCTGGTGATCGGCGTGTTGCTGACCTGTGGCCTGAGCTACGCCGAGTACCGCAAGAGCACCGAAATCATGGGCATCCTGCTGGGCCCGGCGACGGTGGCCCTGGCCGTACCGCTTTATTTGAACCTGCGGCGCATCCGCCAATTGTTCTGGCCGATTTTTACTACGCTGGTGGTAGGCGGTGTGCTGGCTACCGGGCTCTGTGTCGTGCTGGGTAGGTGGTTTGGCGCCGAACACATGATGTTGATGACCATGGCGCCCAAGTCGGTGACCTCGCCGATTGCCATGCTGGTGGCCGAGCAGATCGGGGGCGTGGCGGCGCTGGCGGCGGTGTTTGTGCTGATCACCGGGGTGGTGGGTGCGATGATCGGCCCGGCGTATTTGTCACGGTTGGGCGTGCACAGCCCGGAAGCGCGCGGCATGGCGCTGGGCATGACCGCCCATGCTGTCGGCACCTCGGTGGCCTTGCAGGAAAGCGAAGAGTGCGGCGCCTTTGCAGCGCTGGCCATGAGTCTGATGGGCGTGGCCACGGCAGTGTTCCTGCCGCTGGCCGTGTCGGTGATCGTTTAAACCGGGTTTAAGGAAACCTTTATGAGTCTGGCGCTGTTCCCGCTCAATACCGTGCTGTTCCCTGGCTGCACCCTCGACCTGCAATTGTTCGAGGCGCGCTACTTGGACATGATCAGCCGCTGCATGAAAAAAGGCGAAAGCTTCGGCGTGGTGTGCATCCTAGACGGCAAGGAGGTAGGCATGGCCCCGGACGGCTACGCGCTGATCGGCTGTGAAGCGCTGATTCGCGACTTCAAGCAGCAGGACAACGGCCTGCTGGGCATTCGCGTGGAAGGCGGTCGCCGGTTCCGGGTACGTGACGCCGGCGTGCAGAAGGACCAATTGCTGGTGGCCGACGTGCAATGGCTCGAAGACCTGCCGGACCAGCCGCTGGAAGAAGAGGATGCCGACTTGCTGGCGCTGCTGCAGGCATTGGCCGAGCACCCGATGGTGGCCTCGCTGGACATGGACGCCCGCGCCGAAGGGCAGCAAGCCTTGGGCAACCAGCTGGCGTATCTGCTGCCCTTCACCGAGGCCGACAAGATCGACCTGCTGCAACTCGACGACCCGCAGCAGCGGCTGGACGCGATCCAGATGTTACTGGATGAGTTGCAGGGTGAGCTGTTCAACTGACTTCGGAAATATCCGGCGTTGTTATCAGACGTTCCTTCGTTGTCCCGTGCGCGGGGCCTGAAATAGTCTCCGATCACACACTCAGGGTCAGGGGATGAACATGATTCGGCTAGCGCACTCGGAGCAGGCGGTCTGGGACGGGTTTCTCATCAGCGTGACCGCGCAACTGATCCAGCAAGATGCAAACCGCGGCCCGGAGTACATCGCCGAGCGCGCGGCGGAAATTGCCGATGAGATGTTGCTGGAGCGGCGTGAACGCTGCGTTGAGCGCCGAGCCGCCTCCGTCGATTGGATCGGCCCGGCCAAGGGTCAGTAGGCATACCGGAGCAGGGCGTGAGGGGTGCCGGTGAGCGCGATGAAGCTCAGCACCGCGATCAGCGCCGGTAACAGCAGCCACCAGGTCTTTTGCGACATGGCCGGCAGCGGGCTTCGATACTCGCTGGCGCCCAGGCTGAATGCACACACCGTCATCGCCAGCAGCGTGCCGGCCAGGATGTCGGTGGGCCAATGGGCGCCGAGGTAGACCCGCGACAGCGCAATGAACGCCGCGGGAATGCAGCCCAGCAGCATCCAGGTCAGGCGCAGCCGGATGGGTTGTCCACGACCGGCCAATACCGCCAACGCCAGGAAAAACGCGAACGCGCCCGACGCATGGCCACTGGGCATGCTGAAGCTGGTCAGTGGGTCTGTAAGGATTTCCGGGCGGCCACGGGCGAAAAACAGCTTGGTTCCCGTATTGATGACAGCAGACCCGGCCAACGTGGCGCCGACGAACACGGCATGACGCCATTGCCGCGCCAGTAACAGCAGGCCGGTGAACACGGCGCTGGCGAAAAACATCTTCTTGAACTCACCCAACTGGGTGATCCGCACCATGACTTCGTCGAGCCACGGGCTACGATGCTCCTGAACGAGGGCGCTCAGGCCCTGGTCAAAATTGTCCAGCGAGTGATAGCCGATAAACACGGCGATCAACAACGTCAGGCTGGCGCAGCCGACCCACAAGGTGGCGCGACGATGGCCGCGCAAGCTGCTGTTCAGGCTGAGCCCAATCAACACAGCAAGGCACGCAGCCACCACCGCCGCCTCGGGCCAGAAACCTTCGGGCAACGGCAGGCGGAAGGCGGCACCAGTCGCCCAGCCCGGCAGCAGATAGGCGACCGACCAGCCCGCGGCGGCCACAATGCTCACCACCGCGAAGCGCGGAAACGGCATGTCGCACATCCCGGCCACCATCGGCAGCATGGGGCGCAGCGGACCGATGAAGCGTCCGACCAGCAGGCTGGCGATGCCGTATTTGTGGAAGTAGGTTTCAGCGCCGTTCATCCATTCGGGGTGATGGCGAAGGCCGGGCAGGCGCCGGATGTTCTGATGGAAATGTCGACCCAGGTAATAGGAAACCCCGTCCCCGAGTAGCCCCCCCAGGAAGCCCACCAGCAGGGTTTCGCTCAATGACAGCGCGCCGCTGCCGGCCAGCGCCGCAATCGCAAACAATAAAACCGTGCCCGGCACGATCAGCCCGGCAATGGCCAGGCACTCCACACAGGCGACGATAAACACCGCGACCGCCAGCCATTCGGGGTTCAGGGTCAGCCAGCCGGTAATGCTATCGAGCCATTGGCCCATACAACGTCACTCCCTCTATGTAATACATAACTTGATCTGCTGTGTTGCAGCCGTCTGGATCCATTCAAATCAAAACGTAGTCGCGGCCTTCGACCTGGCCCCGGCGCAGCGGGTTCCGTGTGCAATATGGCGCATAGCCTGCATCGACGAAGCGGTACATCAGGTGTTCATCGCGGCCGCTGGGGATGCCCAGGCGGGTGGTTTGTATGATCTGCGTCGGGGTCTGGCCCACGTCTTCAACGTAGAGCAACGCCTGATCGAAGCGCTTGGCGTCCCACATCGGTACCTTCAACCCCAGGGCTTTGCACAGCAGTGTCTGGCCGGCGCACAGCTTTTGCGCGGCGCGCGGGCTGCCATCGGCGTTCGGGTTGTTCAGCAGCATCTGCGCCAGGCTGGCCGGGCCGGACACGTCGTCGACCCATGGATACGCTGATTTGATCAGCACGGCATTACCCGGCCCATGGGCGCTGAAGTTCAGGGAGTCGCCGCCACGGGCGTAGTACATGTAGATATGGCCACCATCCAGAAACAAAGCCTTACGTTTTTCTGTGTAGCCCAATGAAGCGTGACTGCCTTTTTCGGCCACGTAATACGCTTCGGTTTCAATAATTCGCGCCGAAAGCCAGATTTCGCCGACACGGTGGCGTATGACTTTTCCGAGCAATGCTTGCGCGAGGATTTGCGCGTCCCGGTCGAAGAAGCGGTCGGGCAGGGCGCTGGCGGGGCGTTGGGGCGATGAGCTGGGCATGGCGGTCAGGGGTAAATACGGCTAAATGTGACCGAATCATAACAACTCCCACCTTAATTACCGCTGAACCCCAGGTTTTTACAGTTCATTTCGACCATCCGCCCCTCACCGCTGTCAGTCGGGCGGCGTCACAGCTATAATCTGCCGCTTTCCTCTTTGCCAAGACTCCCTGACCATGACTGAGTCCGTTCTTGACTACATGACCCGCCTGGGTCGCGCTGCCCGTCAGGCCTCGCGGTTGATCGCCCGTGCGAGCACTGCGCAGAAGAACCGTGCCCTGCTGGCCGCCGCCGATGCTCTGGACGCTTCGCGCTCCGAGCTGACTGCCGCCAACGAACTGGACCTGGCCAACGGCCGCGCCAATGGCCTCGAGCCCGCCCTGCTGGACCGCCTGGCGCTGACGCCGGCACGTATCGACGACATGATCGAAGGGTTGCGTCAGGTGGCCAAGCTGCCTGACCCCATCGGTGAAATTCGCGATATGCGTTACCTGCCGTCCGGCATCCAGGTCGGCAAGATGCGCGTGCCCCTGGGCGTGATCGGCATCATCTATGAGTCGCGCCCGAACGTGACCATCGACGCCGCGAGCCTGTGCCTCAAGTCGGGCAATGCCACCATCCTGCGTGGCGGGTCCGAGGCGATCAATTCCAACCGCGCCATCGCCGCCTGCATCCAGCAGGGCCTGGCCGTGGCGGAGTTGCCGGCCGAAGTGGTGCAAGTGGTGGAAACCACCGACCGTGCCGCTGTCGGCGTGCTGATCACCATGCCGGAATTCGTCGACGTGATCGTGCCGCGCGGTGGCAAGAGCCTGATCGAGCGCGTCAGCCGCGATGCCAAGGTGCCAGTGATCAAGCACCTGGACGGCGTCTGCCACGTGTATATCGACATCGCCGCCGACATCGACAAGGCGATCCGCATCGCCGACAACGCCAAGACCCATCGCTACGCGCCGTGCAACACCATGGAAACCCTGCTGGTGCACGTCGGCATTGCCGAACGCGTGCTGCCGCCGCTGGCTGCCATCTACCGTGACAAGGGCGTGGAGCTGCGCGGTTGCGAACGCACCCGTGCGCTGTTGGGCGCGGACGTGATCGAAGCCACCGAGCAGGACTGGTACACCGAGTACACGGCGCCGATCCTGTCGATCCGCATCGTCGACGACCTGGACCAGGCCATCGAACACATCAACACGTACGGCTCCAAGCACACCGACGCCATTGTCTCCGAGCATTTCAGCGATGCCCGGCGTTTCCTCACCGAAGTGGATTCCGCTTCGGTGATGATCAACGCCTCGACGCGCTTTGCCGACGGCTTCGAGTACGGCCTGGGGGCGGAGATCGGCATCTCCACCGACAAGCTCCACGCACGCGGCCCGGTTGGCCTGGAAGGCCTGACCAGCGAGAAGTACGTGGTGTTCGGCGACGGTCATGTGCGCACTTGATGGCTAAACGCATCGGGCTGCTCGGCGGTACCTTCGACCCCGTGCACATCGGCCATTTGCGCAGTGCCCTGGAAGTCGCGGATGCCCTCGCGCTGGATGAGTTGCG
>Ga0209173_100440_pt1 | contig 21600 bp, 17 predicted proteins | sample SynthPrep_16_END_FD_187206 | JGI IMG/M metagenome (GOLD analysis project Ga0209173, IMG submission 187206) | Synthetic microbial communities from Ohio, USA - SynthPrep_16_END_DS12_MetaG (SPAdes) (version 2) | ecosystem: Engineered > Bioreactor > Aerobic > Activated sludge | place: USA: Ohio... | reverse complement strand
GCCAGGTACCCAGCGGTACACCCAACGACAGCGCAATCGGCGTACCAACCATCGCCAACGCCAGCGCCCTGCCCTGTTGATGGGGCGCGACCATACGCCGGGCGTAACCGGCCAGCAGGCTCCAGGCCAACCCCGCCGCGACACCGGCAAAGAAGCGTGCCACCAGGGTCACGCCATAGTGGGACGACAGCGCCGTGATGGAGTTGAACAGCAAAAAGCCGACGATGGTCAGCAGCAGCACATTACGCCGGCGCCAGCCGCGGGTGGCGATGGTCATGGGGATCACTGCCAGCACCGAGCCCAAGGCATACGCGGTGACCATCTGCCCGGCCATGGATGGGGAAATCGCCAGGCCGTCGCTGATCAACGGCAAGAGGCCGGCGGGCAGGGTTTCGGTGACGATGCAGATAAAGCCGGTCATCGCCAGGGCGAGCAAGGCGCCGATGGGCAGACGGTCGGATGACGCCGATAAGGTCAATGAGGGGGTCACGGGAAACTCCTTGAGCGGGACTTAAATACTGATCGATACAGATGTTGCGGGCGTACGCCATGCGTTGTCAACGACTTATGTATCGACTAGTATTTATCTCGCTTTCCACCGGAGATCTCTCATGGCACAAATGGGCCGCCCCCGTACCTTCGACCGTGAACACGCCGTGGAACAGGCCATGCACCTGTTCTGGCAGCACGGCTACGACGCCACGTCACTGGCCCAGCTCAAGGCCGGCCTGGGCGGCGGGATCTCCGCGCCGAGTTTCTACGCAGCCTTCGGTTCCAAAGAAGCGTTGTTCGACGAATGCGTGCAGCGCTACCTGGCGACCTACGCCCAGGTCACTGAATGCCTGTGGGACGAAAACCTGCCACCGCGCCGGGCCGTTGAAACCGCCCTGCGCCAATCCGCGCGCATGCAGTGTGAAGACGGACACCCCAAGGGCTGCATGGTGGCGCTGGGCGTGATGAGCGCGCCGAGCCCGGAGAATGCGCGGGTGGCGGATGGGTTGACGCAGTCGCGGCTGCGTACGCGGGCGGGGATTGTGGCGTGTGTGGAACGGGCGATTCGTCTGGGGCAGTTGCCGCCCACGGTTAACCCGGCAGTGATGGCGTCGGTGTTTGATAGTTTCCTGCAGGGCGTTTCGATTCTAGCGCGCGATAACGTCCCGCACGCCACCCTCGACGCAGCGATCAGCCAACTCCTGATGGCCTGGGATATTGCGGCCTCCCTCGCCTCCCCTGTGGCGAGGGAGCTTGCTCCCGTTGGGACGCGCAGCGTCCCCACATCGGCTGATACAGGTGCGTCAGGGACGGCGCGTTCCTGAGGGCTGCGGCTGCTGCGCAGCCCAACGGGAGCAAGCGCCCTCGCCACAGGCTCACGTGAGGCTGAACGCATGGATCTTGTCGACAATCTGCCGTGAAGCCCTACGGATCGCCGTCGTCGTATTGCCTGCGATATGCGGTGTGAGTTGGGCAGTGCCGACGCCTGCCAGGGGCGAGTTGAAGCGGTCTTTTTCCAGCGCGAAGGTATCGATGGCGACCGCTTTGATGTGCCTGGGAAACGCGGTCATGAAGCTTGCCAACTGGGCTTCATCGACGATGCCGCCGCGAGCGGTGTTGATCAGCACCGACCCTTGGCGCATTTGCCTGAACTGGGCAAGCCCGAACAGGCCTCGGGTGAGCGGTGTCAGCGGGACGTGGATAGAGACCACGTCGGCCTCCCCCAGCACGTGCTCGAGGGTTGGTCGTCGCTCAAGCCCAAGGCTGCGCGCGGCCTGCTCGGTAAAACGTTCGGAACCGGTGGCGATGACCTTGATACCGAGCGATCCCGCTTTGCGTGCGACCTCTTGAGCAATGCTGCCCGTGCCGACCAACCCTAGCGTGAGTTCGCTGAATTCGAGGCTTGGCGCCAAGGTGCCCTTGGACCAGCGACCGCAGTGCGTTTCAGCGTTGTAGTGGTCCAGGTCTCTGGATAAAAACAACGCCTGGGCCACCACATAATCGGCGACCGCCGCCGCGTTGGCGCCCGGCGTGTTCAACAAGGTCACGCCACACCGCTGCGCCTCTTGCTGGTCGATATGGTTGAGGCCTGCACCGGCTTGGGCGATAGCGCGCAGCGGCGTGGGCAAGGCCGGTGATACGGCGGCGCGGATCAGTTCGCCGTCCATGGGAATATTCAGGCGCGTCTTGAACACGCTGTACCCCCCGGCCTGAGTCACGGCATCGATGAACGCTTGCCTGTCGTGGCCGTTGATCTCGGTGTACCGCAGGCGCTCGCCATAGTGTCGGCGAATGCTGTGTTTGTCCGCGAAATAATAGAGATTGAGGGTGACCACCAGGCCCAACTCAAGTAAGCGGTCAACTTCCTCAAATAACAATGGAGGGCCGGGTGCATCCAGTATCAGGGTGGTAAATGCCATGCGCTTGGACCTCTTGCTAGAGAGAGGAGCGGGTCGATGCATCGTCAAGAACGTTGAACTTACGCCATCACGCTACCGAGACACAGGCATACCCACCGGCCTGGCCACGTTCCACGTGCGCTAAAACAACAGGCGCGAAAAATTGCAGCACGCCTGCGCCATCCGCGCCACGTCCTGGTTCAAGCCAAATTGCCGATCCACCCGGTGCAGCGCCACATACTGAATAGTCGGCAATTCCGGCTGCGTGACCAACGCGCGCAACGCCCCTTGCTCGATCAGGTGGGACAGACACGCCTTGGGCAAATAGCTCACACCGATCCCCGACAACGCCAACCCCACCTGCACCAGCAGGTTATGGCTGGTGAGTGTGCGTGGCATCTGCACGTTGTGCGCGGCCAGCCAGCGCTCGTAGATCAAGCCGGTGCCCGACTGTGAACCCTGGGTCAACACCGTGTAGTTGGCCAGGGTTTCAAGGCTGACAGGGTCTGCGTCAGGGATAAGACCCGGCGAACAGATCCAGGCGTTTTCCACGCATTGCAGCGCGGTGCTGTGGAAACGCGGATCGCTGTACACGTCGGGCACGATCACCAGGTCCAGTTGGTCGCTTTCCAGTTTGCGGAACAGCTCGCTGCTGAGTTCCACAGACGGCTCGATTTGCACCTTGGGGTAGGCCTGGCGCAGCGCTTCCACCAACGCCGGTAACCAGGTGAGCGCGGTGAGTTCAGTGACGCCCAGGCGAAACCTGCGCACCAGCACCTCACGGGCGCTGACCCGTTCCAGCAATTGGTCGCGGCTGTTGAGCAGGTCACGGGCGTAGTCGAGCAGCTCGCCGCCCTTTTCCGTCAGCCGGGCATTGCGCTTGCTGCGGTCGAAAATCTCGACGTCGAAGGTGTCTTCCAGCTCCTGGATACGCTTGGAGATGGCCGACTGCGACATGTTCAGCTTGTTGGCCGCCGCTTCGAAGCTGCCCAGTTCAGCGATCCAGTACAGCGCGTCGATTTGCTTGAAGGTGATCATGGCGGAGCGCTCATGAAAAAAAGCGATGCTAACACATCATAAAATATCGCTAAAACTCTCCGATTATCACTCCTAAGATCTGGCCATAGCCCGTTGCTATCCAACGATTCTGGAGATTTGCCATGTCCTTGCCCGGTTCACGCATCCTTCCCAACGCCCCCATGGCCTCGGCCGAATTGGTCGAGGCCTTCGCCCAGGTGGTCACCCCGCACATCAGCGACAACCTCGGCCGGCACATCGGCGCCCGTGGCCTCACGCGCTACAACCGCACCGGCAAATTGGTCGGCACGGCGATCACGGTAAAAACCCGCCCCGGCGACAACCTGCTGATCTACAAAGCCTTGAGCTTGCTGCAACCCGGCCATGTGCTGGTGGTGGATGGCCAGGGCGATACCAACAACGCGGTGATCGGCGAGTTGGTAAAGCTCTACGCCCAGCAACGCGGCTGCGTGGGGTTTGTGATTGATGGGGCGATCCGCGATGTCGCCAGCTTTGAGGACACCCCGTGCTATGCCCGCGCCGTTGTGCACACCGGCCCGTACAAAACCGGCCCCGGCGAAGTGAACGTGCCGGTGTCGATCGGCGGTATGATCATCAACCCCGGCGACCTGCTGGTAGGCGATGAAGACGGCCTGGTCGCGTTCTCCCAGGCAGACGCCGCCGAAGTGCTGCGCCGCGCCGCGCAGCATGCCGAACATGAAGACGCCGTCAAAGCCGAGATCGCCAGCGGTGCCGTGCGCCAGAGCTGGATCGACAAGGTCCTGGACAATGCAGGGTTGGCGCCATGAAGCACTTTTTGTCTGACCGCGTCCTGGGCATCGCGCCCTCCCCCAGCATTGCCGCCAATGCGCTGGTGACCGAGTTGCGCGCCCAGGGCCGCGATATCGTCAACTTCACCGTAGGCGAGCCGGACTTCGACACCCCGGCGCATATCCTTGCAGCCGCCGGCCAGGCGATGCACAGCGGCGACACCCATTACACACCAACCACCGGCACCCTCGCCCTGCGCCAGGCCATCTGCCTCAAGCTGCAACGGGACAACGACCTGGCCTACGGGCTGGATGAAGTGGTGGCCGGTTGCGGCGGCAAGCACATCATCTATCACGCGCTGGCCGCCACGCTGAATCGAGGTGATGAAGTCATCGTGCACACGCCTTACTGGGTGTCGTACCCCGATATCGCACGCCTCAACGATGCAACGCCGGTGATTATTCCCGGCGACGAAAGCCTGGGGTTCAAGCTGTCGCCCGACGCCTTGGAACAGGCGATCACCCCGCGGACCAAATGGGTGATCCTCAACAGCCCGAACAACCCCAGCGGCGCGGTCTACAGTGAGGCCGACCTGCAGGCGCTGGCACAGGTGCTGCGGCGTCATCCTCACGTGCTGATCATGGCCGACGAAATCTACGAGCACTTCGTGTATGGCGAAGCCCGGCACGTGCCATTGACGCGCCTGGCGCCCGACCTCAAGCCGCGCACGCTGATCGTCAACGGTGCCTCCAAAGGCTACGCCATGACCGGCTGGCGCCTGGGTTTTGGTGCCGGCCCCACCTGGCTGATCGCGGCCATCGCCAAGCTGCTGTCGCAAACCACCACGTGCCCCAGCTCGTTGAGCCAGGCGGCTGCCGTGGCTGCGTTTGCCGGAGACCAGGCGCCCATCGCCGCGATGCGCGAGGAATACCAGCAACGCCGCGCACGCATGCTGACCCTGCTGGCGGGCATCCCCGGCGTGAGCTGCACCCCGCCGGACGGCGCGTTCTACGTGTTCGCCAACGTCAGCGCACTGATGGGCAAGCTCACCCCACAAGGCGATCGCCTCGACAGCGACACCCAACTGGTGGACTACCTGCTGCGTGACTACGGCCTGGCCACCGTGAGCGGCGCAGCGTATGGCATGTCGCCCTATGTGCGCCTGTCCTTCGCAAGCTCGTTAGAAGTGATCGAAGAAGGGTGCCGTCGTCTCAAGGACGCTTGCCGCGACCTGCGCTGACGGTTTCCCGCTGCACCCGGCGACCCACGGACGGCCGCTGTTTTGACTGCCTAGAACAACAACTTAAAATCATTGATCTCAAATGAGGCATTCCTATGCACACGCCCCGTATCGCGCTGGTATGGCAAATCATGATCGGCTTGCTCGCCGGCATCGCCCTGGGTGCCCTGCTGCACCGCTTTCCCGAATCCCGGCCGTGGCTGGTGGACAATCTCTTGCAACCGGCGGGCGACATCTTTATCAAGCTGATGAAGATGATCGTGGTGCCTATCGTATTCTCCTGCATGGTGGTGGGCATTGCGGGCCACGGTGACGGCAAATCCCTGGGCCGGATCGGGGCGCGCTCACTGGGGTATTTTTTCTGCATCACCACCTTGGCGATCATCGTCGGGCTGGTGCTGGGCAACCTGCTCAAGCCGGGCGCCAGCACGGAATTGTCCAGCCTGCACGCGGCGACTATCACCCTGCCCACCAGCAATGGTGGCGGCCACAGCCTGGGGCAAATCATCGTCGGCATCATCCCGGACAACGTGATCAACGCCATGGCCCAGGGCAGCCTGTTGTCGGTGCTGTTTTTTGCGGTGATGTTCGGGTTGGGTGTGGCGCGCTTGCCCGCCGAGCGCAAAGACCCGGTGATTGCCCTGCTACGGGGCGTCTCGGATGCGATGTTCAAGGTCACCTCGATGATCATGGCCTACTCGCCCATCGGCGTGTTCGGCATGATCGCGGTGACCGTGGCCAACTTCGGCTTCGGCTCACTGATGCCGCTGGCCAAGTTGATCATGGTCAGCTACGTGGCCATCGCCTTTTTTGTACTGGTGGTGCTGAACCTGGTGGCACGCCTGTGCGGCATCAACCTGTTCGCGCTGATGCGGCATATCAAGGATGAACTGGTATTGGCCTTCTCCACAGCCAGCTCGGCGGCGGTGATGCCGCAACTGATGAAGAAGCTCGAAACCTACGGCGCCCCGCCTTCACTGGTGAGCTTTGTGGTACCGGTGGGGTATTCGTTTAACCTCGACGGTGCCTCGCTGTTCCTCGGCATCGGCACCTTGTTCGTGGCGCAGTTGTACGGTATCGACCTGAGCCTTGGGGACCAGGCGCTGCTGGTGGTGACGATGGTGCTCACCTCGAAAGGCGCTGCGGGGGTGCCAGGGTTTATGTTCGTGATTCTGTCGGCGACCCTGGCCAGTGCCGGGTTGCCATTGGAAGGGATCGCGTTCATCGCGGGGGTGTATCGCTTGATGGAAATGCCGACGACCGCCCTGAACGTGTTGGGCAATGCGCTGGCGCCGTTGGTGATTGCCAAGTGGGAGAGCCGGGAGGCACGGGCTGCGCAGCAGCAAACAGCCCAAACACTCCCGGATTGTGGTGTGCAGAACAAGCCCTGATCCCGTTCAGCTAAGGGAGAACCACTGTGCCAGTGGCGAGGGAGCTTGCTCCCGTTGGACTGCGCAGCAGTCCCAGGTCTGTCATGCAACAACGGGGGCCGCTTCGCGCCCCAACGGGAGCAAGCTCCCTCGCCACAGGTTACTTTGCACCGTTTGGGCACCGCGACATCGTGTATGAAGACCACGAATAAAGGCGCTCCAAAGAGCGCCTTTATTCATTTCAGTCACTGCTCGCTGATGGACTTCACATCCGCCTTCGCAGCACCCCCAATCGCAATACGCTTAGGCTTGGCTTCCTCCGGTACGACCCTGAGCAGGTCAATGCTCAGCAAACCATTGGAAAGCTGCGCGCCCTGCACTTCAATGTGGTCGACCAGGCGGAACGACAGGCGAAACGCGCGCTGGGCGATGCCCTGGTGCAGGTAGGTGATGCCTTCATTGTGCTCGCGCTTGCCGCCGGCGACGGTCAGCACACCTTTTTCCACCTGGATATCCAGGTCATCCTCCACCAGGCCTGCGGCCGCGATGACGATTCGGTAGTGGTCATCGCCGTGCTTTTCGACGTTGTGAGGTGGATAGGTGGTACCGGCCTCGCTGCGAAGCGCCGATTCGAAAAGGTCATTGAACCGGTCAAAGCCGACGGAGTGGCGGAACAGTGGGGCCAACGAAAGAGTAGTAGCCATTGCAAAATCTCCTGAGTTTTCTCCAAGTGATTAAGTACGCGACCCGGATTCGGCATCGCGTAAAGCCTAAGTAGGTTCAGGCGGAAAAATTTCAAGCGGGGTCCGTAAAATTTTTTTATCCGGGGTCATGATCCCCTGAAGAAAGGCTGACGCACCGACGCGCAAGGATCGTTGTGGGATCGACCAAAGCGACACTGTGAGCCCCTATCTCAAACATTTCAGGTTGATGCGCATGGCTATCGAGGGCTATGGCGTTGCCTGGTTGCCGCAGAGTGCGGTGGTGGATGAACTGGAGCGCGGCGTGCTGGTGCGCGCCGGGGGGTGATAATCACGCAAGACGTAGTGCTCGGACACTTACCTCCCTCCTCCTAACCCTAAGTTACGCAGGGCTGCTTCAAGCAGCCGCACTGCGTTCTGAGCCTCAGCGTTGGCGGTAAGCGTTGCGTTCGAAACATAGCCGCCGTTAGCAGCACCTTCTGCGTTCACCGCTGAAGCCGTCTGGACCGCCGTAGACCTGGCCTGAACCAGGTTTTGCTGCAACTCTCGTCTAAGAGTGGCTTGTTGTGTCACTCCCGGATCTTCCTTGCCGCCCTTCAAACCGACATCCCTCTGCCAGCCTCCATTCCCATCGGATACGACGAGCGTGGCGCTCTGCTTATAGACCCCCTTCTTGGTATCCAGAAGATAGAGCGAGTGCGATTGACGAGGGTTGGCAGAGTCTTTGAGGTAGTAGTTGGAAGCATCGCCCGTTAAGACGAAGGGCTTGTACACAGGTGTTTGTGATTCATTCAGTGATGGGACGGTAGGTGGGTGCGACGCCATTGGCGAAGTGGTGGGTTGCTCTCGCTGCAAAAAGGGTAGAGGTGCGGAATAAGGCAGTGCGGCGCTGGCTTTCACGGTTGTTGGATTCCTGAACAATAAATGGGTGGTTACGGATGAATAACTGCTGGGATGACGTTTGCCAGCAGGCAAGCCAGTGGTGGGTTGGCAGATAAGGCCAGTTCCACCGCATCCAAAATGGATCCATGACTTTATTTTTCAGGAGTCGGACAAACGCCCGCTTTACGGACTCAACGCTATGGCATTGAGGATCGTTGTCTAAGGCAACGACCTGTGCGTTGGCCAGGGAGGGCCGGGTCAAATCCAAGGCAAAAAAAGCCTGCATCTGTGCAGGTTTCTCTTTATGTCGCTATTTGCGCTCCATGAGCTGGATTCGAACCAGGGAGCCAATGATTAACAGTCATTTGCTACTGAGAAATCACAGCGGTGCCACGAAAAACGTGGTGGAGGCGTACATCGAATCTATAGCTCAACAAAAATAAAAACTGCCACGCGTCAAAAATAGTCGCGAGTCAGCGCGAAGTCAAAGCAGCAAAATTTCTTGGCCTGTAGGAAAAGTGGATAGCTGCAGCCAGTCACCGCATCTCCTCCAGCGCATACCGCACCTGGTCGACATCCACGTGCACGTATTTCAGGGTGGTACTGATGCTCCGATGTCCCAAGAGATCCTTGACGATGTGCAAATTACACTTGGGCTGCCTCATCAAATCGGTGGCAATCGTATGCCTGAATCGGTGTGGGCTCACATGGGCGTCAATTCCTAGGCACGTGGAACGGCAAGCTGGTCTGTAACGACTTCGCCGGCTATAAGACAAGCTTCGAGTTGGGCATCACTGAAATCGGCTGAATGGGCCCCGCGCGCCGCAAGTTCTTCGACCTGCACGTCGCGAATAAAAAGCCAGTTGGCGGAGCAGGTGCTTCAATCGATTGGCGGGCTGTACGAAGTCGAGCCACACTCCAAGGAAATGAGCCACGAAGACCATTGGCAATTGCGCTAGGAAACGGCGGTGCCCATAGCTGAAAACTGCATGAGTAGATGCTGGCCCAACGCGAACTCGTGCCCGAGGGATCTGCTACGGCCAAGGCCCTGCAACGCATACTGAACACCACCACGCGTTCCCGTGACCGTCACATTCGTTTCCCTGAGTCCCTTCGTATAATCTAAATCAATAGTATTACCAGCAGAGTCCGTAATGAACCTGTGTGTATTTGGAGCGTTAGCAGTTGCTTTCGGACCAACCAAAGAGCCAAAAATCACGAAGCTCTAACGACCCTGACCACGACCTCGGTATGCGTGTGCGGGTCGGAATGATATTCCGCAGGCTTACCTTGGTTCCCATACCCGTGGTTAGTGTAATACGTTCTTTCAACCTGCCGGCCATACTGGTCGTACTCGATCACAGATTCTTCCAGTTTCCCAGTCGCTGGGTTGTACCTCTCCTGTGTCACACTCCCTGTTCCAGGAGTCGTCTGAAACGGTTTCTTTCCGGTAAATACCTCGCCTGGAAACGTTCCTTCATTTACAAAAACTTTCCCCCGCCCGTCGCAGCTGTATCTGCTACCTCTTTTGCACCAACTAACTTTCGACAAAGTAAACATCAAAAGAGCATTCTAAATCCAAATCCGCCAGAGCTCTCATTTGCTCCGGCCAAAGCACAGGACCACTATGACCTAGCAAGGAAAACCACACACATTTCAACGTAATTTTAACTCCATCAATTTTTTGAACTGTTCTCAGCGATTCACGATGCGGAGAAATTTTTTCAACTATCCAGTCAATGTGCTCTCTAAGATCTTTTGACAATACATATCCTTCGGTAGACAAAAACCAACCAGAGTTTTTTACCTCTCTTGTTAGCCCACGACTATTTGTAATTTTCTCACCAGCGACATTAATTAATGTTGGCCGAACCTGCATGATATTAGTGATTTCATCGGGGTGCCTCTCCCCAGGGTAAATCATCAACCTTACGTAGCACTCAGCACATGTTTCATAGTCCGACGAAACAGGAGTAATCCTAGAGTTTTTACTCATGGCAGATAATCTCTAATATTTCCAATAACCTCGCCAGCTTTACCTACATAATCCCCATTGTCTAGTATTCTGCCATGAAAATTATTAGGAAGCTTTCCAGCGTCAGCTTTTAATGCCTCAAGTGCTCTGCCCCATTCACGCGGAGCTAAACTTTCACCAAAATGCTCATTCAGTGCGTTAGCTGTACTCTTATTGAAGAACTAATTGGGGTCAGACCCCATTTACCCCATTATTTAAATTTCGCTTAAGTAAAAGCTTCCACACACTTCAGGAATCTTTAAGCAGCGAACCCCAGCAAACCCTAAAACAACTTCAAATTCCGACTGTTCAGACTCATATAGCATCTCAAGGTCTACTTTATAAGTATCAATTATTTGCCCCCTATTTTCACGCTGCACGCTGAGCCCCAATACAAGATTTAGGTTATAAAAATCAAAATCGGAAATAATGAAAAGCTTTTCAACGCCTTCAAAACTTTTTTCAACTGCTCGCATATTTTCCTCCTTAATAATCAGGGTGCGCGCCAGGTATCGCGCCCTTAACGTTCTGATTTCTCTTCAAGTCTCGCACATGGAGGTGAGGATTTGGATGTACGTCTGGTTGTCCGTGGTCGGTCATGTGAGTCTGGCCTTTGCTACGTCCGTACTCATCATAATGCGTGGTTCGCTCGTAAAATTCATTTTTTACGGCTACTCGGCTTAATATCTACAACCATCTTAGTCCCCGGAGTGACCTGAATCGGGCCCCCTTAGGGTCAGACCCTGAGATCCCTGGAAATAGACCACGATCAACCGACAACGGCGTTGCGGAAGCCAACTGGATAGCTTGCTCGAGTGAATGTGCAATAGGTGTAGTGAACGGGCTGACGGCCTCTTGATTGATAAGTGAGTGGTTCGTACAGCCCGCCAAAAATGAAATGACAGGCTGCAGGGACTTCAACATTGATATTCCTTAGAAAAGTAGGCAGTTATTCGCAACCGTGTTGCCGCTATTTAGGACATACCACTATAGGGGTCTGATACGGAGTCACCAAACTCAGATAGCGCGAGTGAAATCTCATTAAAAACTTCCGGTGACACGTCTTTAGGCGAGCGAGAGGCCAGGAAAGTATTTATCGCCTCAAGCCCTAAGCTCGCCATAATGCTAATAACCTCTTCAGCCTGTTCCAGATCATGACCAGTCCATAAAGACAACAAGCAATGTTCAATTCGTTCCCTGAGACTGTTGCCTAACAAGCTATAGGTATGCCACTGCCTATCACTCAATTGCACCAATGACTTTACAAGCTCCGCCTTACCGTTTTTTTTAGATTCGAACTCATCCAACAACTCGGAAAACTCCGTTTCAAGCTCCTCGCTGGTCATGAAATCTGGCAGCGCTGCGTAATATGCAAAATTTTTCATATTTAGAAATCCACAGGTATATGCGTTGTATTCGAAGCTTTCCGGTAGAGTACGCCGTCTTGACCCAGCAGTTTATTTCCTATTTTTATTTGCGCGGTCCATCCAGAGCCCGAGTTCGAACCCACATAATTTGTTGCAGCGTTCGCATCTGGAGCATGCCACTTTATCTCGACCTTCTGGCCATTCAACGTGTACTGAAACTTGCTACCATCAGTGATAGTAGCTGAAGGTTTGAATAGATTTGGCGTGCCAGGCGGAACCAACTTTTGTAAATCTACGGCGTTAATTCTACCATTATTAATAAAACTCTTAGCTGAAGCGTGAGCATCAAAAAATGCCGCTGGCTTACTTGGCCCCGGCTGGTTTAAGTAGCCAAAGTCACCATCTGCTTGCGACGCAGGGGAAACCGGTTTTGAGACCGGCGGAACAGCGGGTCCATCCCGGTCGACTGTAGCACCACCGGTGCCTTTTGGACCGCCAGATAAATACTCTAGACCCTTCGCAACACGATTGGAAGCCGCCCCTTCAACAGATGCAATGCTTTTTCCTCTTGAAACGGCTGCGCCACCCATTTGGCCAAGGCGATCGTATGAGGCAGCTTGCGATTCGATCACCCCGTTCAAATAAATAAGGGTATTAACAGAGCGCTCAACCAGCAATCTCTTATAGCCTTCGCACACACTATTTTGGCACGGCATCGCCAACAAAGAGTCTAAGGATGCATTAACTCTATCGCGCGTTTCTCTTGCACGCATGAAACCGTTAATATCCTCTGCAAACTCAACATTAGCTAAGCTATCCTGGTCGTATTCCCCCTTATTCCACAAAGTCTCGCAGAGCTTCGGATCTTTAGCACAGGAAGCCATATCCTTCTCAAATTGTTTCTCTTCGGACACATGTTCAAGGTAGTTATACTGAGTCGCGTTTTCGGAAACAGCCGAAGCAATATCAATATCGCCATTCGTCGCTGCTGCACCTAATACGCCAACAATTTTAGAGAGGACCAGCAAATTAGATTTAGCCTGTTCGTACTCTTCTGTACCTGGCGTCAAATCATTGGGCAAAATCTTATCGCCCAACAGCCCAATAAGTATCTCGTTTGCGCCACCGGCGATGGCACCTGACTTAAAGTCTCCCCCCATCGCTTCGGCCAGCAAACCGCCGAGCCCTGCATGAAGAATTATTTTCTCTAGGGAACCGTCCCCCAGATTCAGGTCACCAATTTTCCCCGCACCGTAAGCACCACCAATACTCGCGGCAGCGCCCATGGCTGAACTGGCTAAGTTGTCCTTGAAGCTGCCACCGTACACCGTGGTTTTGATCAGCGCGTCAGCCGTTATCTTCATGGCAACGACTTTCAAGCTTTCGGTGTTAAATGCCATTGCTCCCGGGTCGAAGTTCAGCCCTTTGGCAACACCCGCCGTCGCAAACGAAACGGCATACCCTTTCATGCTATCGGTGGAGGTGATGTCCTTGAAGACGGCGCCGATGTTTCCGCCGTTGTTGATAAAACTAACGGTCGCGTTGGTCGCGGCTCCTGACGCGACCGCGCTCAGCCCATAACTCAGCGTGGTTCCAAGAGTCGAACTTAACGCGCACAACGCGGCCGGTCCTACGACCGCTGCCATCAGAATGGCGATGATCAGTTGCGACGCTGGCCCCAGACCTGAGGTGTTGTATTTGAAGGATTCATGGATTTCCTTCACCACGCGCCAATCAACATCTCCGCGTTTTTCGGCCTCTTTGAGCCAGGCCATTTGCGGGTCAGCCGCAACCATTGCATCAATGGTCTGACTGACCGTTTGGTTATCGACGTGCCTGATGTCGACGTTCAGACCTTCAACCGCTTTGATGGTGATGTTGCCGGCAGCCACCATCTGGGTCTGCCGCAGGGTCTCGTCGGTATTGCCTTTACCCTTGGCGGCGTTCCAAAACGCATTGTTGTTGGTTTTGGTGTGGCTTTCGTCGTGGAGGTCTTTCACCCCTTCAAAGGTGATCGCGCCGCCACTGTCCAGCGTCAGATTCTTACCGCTGTCGAGCTTCGCAACCTGATACCGCTGATCGCCACCACTTTTGAGTAAAAGGTCACCGCCGGAAGTGATCTCGCTGCCGACATGGGTCAGTTGGGTGACTTCGTCGTGCTTAAGCTTCAAGTTGCCGAAGCCGCCCTTCTTTTTCATGTCATAGAGGGAGTAATCGCGATTTTGCTCAGCTAGCAAGTTCAGTTGATTGCCGGCAACCAGATAGGCTTCGTCCCCCGCTTTGATTTTGCTGGAGACCATGTTCAGGTCGTGGAGTGCGGCGACGGTTACATCACCTCCTGCCTCAATCGTCGCGGCCTTTTGCTGAACATGATCCTCTTCCTTGTTGATTTTTTTGCCGCTGCGCTTGTAGCGGTACTCACTGGAGTCCTCATTGGCAGCGGCCAACAGGTTAACGTCGTTGCCCGAAAGGCTGACATCACCCCCCGCTTTCAGATGGCTGGCAGCCACCGTCAGATCATTCTTTGCCGCCACATTAAGGTCGCCACCAACCTTCACTTCGCTGGCATGTTGAACAGTCTGGCTCTGCTCCCAAAAATGCCGTTTGTCCTGACGCATAGACCCAGTTTCTTCGCGAGCCGCTGCAATCACTACATCGTTACCCGCACTCAACTCCGCGTTCTTGCCAGCTCTAAGGGCCCCGCCCACATTCAGCAGATCCCGCGCGGCGTGCATCGTCAGGTTGTTTCCGGCTTCAATGCTTGCGGCGCTATCCACAACCGCAGTCTTGGAGCTGAATCCTTTTCCACTGTTTTCAATCGTGGTGATGGTCCGGTCATTGCGGATGTCCCCAGTCAACGTGCTCAGCTCAACATCCTTGCCCTTGAGGATGCCGCCTTGCATGTTCACCAGGTCCTTGCCCGCCACCAGCTTTAGCTTCTCCCCAGCCTCGGCTAGCCGCGTGTTCACCAGATTGTTACCCGCGGCTGCCGACAGATTTTCACTGGCACGCAAGGTCCCGGCGTTCTTCAAATCCGCCCCGGCAATCAGCGTCACATCCTTGCCTTGAATCAACGCCCCATCCGCCGTCAGGCGGTTGTTCGCCTGAGCCATGTACAACACCGGTACCAGCACGTGCTCGCCATTGATGACTTGGTCTTCCATCCAGACGATGTCGTGGGTCAGCGCTGCGACTTGTTGGGAGGTGAGGGTCACGCCGACGGCGAGGTTGAGTTGCTCCTTGCTGGCGATGGCGTTGTTCATCAGGTACTTGAACATGCCTTCATCGGTGGTCTGGCCGTCGATGAACCGTTGGCCCGTGCGGGCGGTGACGGCTTGTTGGATCAGGCGTTGCTCGTAGAGGCCATCGCCCAGGCGCCTCCAACTGGTTTCCGGGTCGTAGCCGAGCTTGCCCAGCAGGTAGTCCGAGCTCATGAATTGCTTGAGGTCGGTGAGCGCCGGGTCTGTGACGACCATGTATTTCGGCCCGGTGATGACACGGCTGGCGTCCGAAGCTTGGATGTTGGCCTGGCTCAAGTCTTGGCTGCTTTTGGCAGCAGCGGCGCTGTCGACCAGATGAAACAAGCCGCTCTGGCCGGTCGGAAGCGTGAAGCCGGGCATGGTGGTCGGGTTGACTTGTTGTTGCGCCAGGTCGGGTGGCAGTTGCGGGTTGAGCACAACGACTGCGGGCTGGGCTACGGTAGTGGCGCCGCCCTTATCCCCGACCGGTTTGGGCGGTGTGAACTGCACGATGCTGCTGTTTTCCAGCTGCTGGGTTGCCTGGATATTGACGTTACCGGCGGCCTGAATCACTGCCGCTATCGGATCGCCTGGGGTCACAGTGGTGGTGTCACCCACGAGGCTGAACGAGTTGAGCGCGCCAACCGGCAATACTTTTGGGTTGGGCTGGGCGTTGTAGGGGTTGATCCAGTTGGCGCGGAAGCGCTCATCAGTGCCGTCCGTCACTCGGCCTGTGTTCCAGGTACGCGTGCGTGTACTGATACCGGTAGTAGCGCCGATGTTGGCGAAGTTGTCGGCGGTGATCAGCAGATCCGCGCCCGAGGCCATGGTGCTGTATTTATTGAGTACGCTTGAACCGTCGACGGTCAGCTTGGCGCCACTCTGGATCGAGGAACTGGCCGAATCTGTCGCCACCACACTTTTGGAGACTTCGTGTGCCACATAGTCGACGTTGTGATGATCACCACCGCAGTCGTAGCACGTCACGCTGAGGTAGCCCGACACCGCCTCGTCGATCGTACTGAACACATCCTTGCGGTTGATCACACTGTCGCTGCGTACCAGCACATCGCTGGCGGCTTCGATATGGCTGGAGATGTTTTCCAGCGATCCGCTGCGGGCGACGCCATCGCGGCCCATCATACTCAGGCCGCCTAGGCTGTAGATGTCGGCGTAGTAGTTGGTGAGATTCTTGAAACGCAGCGCCATGTCGGTGCCGCTGAAGATCAGGCCGCGATCATTGCGCACGGCATCGGCGTTCAGCTCAACTGCTCCAGCACCACCGAGGGTACCGGTGTTGATGACGTTGGTAGCGGTCAGGGAAAACGCCCCGCCACTGGTGATGCGCCCGGCATTGGTCCACGTGTCGCCCTTACCGGTGAAACTCTGGCTGGCGGCAAGCTTGCCGGTGGCTGCCTGATTGAACTGGCCTACGGTGACGTTGAGCACATCAGCTTGAACGTCTGTGCTGTTGTCCCAGGTCGCGGCGTCGACGGTCAGTGTGCCGGCAGTGGCGACGCTACCACCGATATTGCTGAACTTCGCCAGATCAACGCCAAAAGTGCCGGTACCGACATGGCGGACATTACCGTCGGAGTTCTTGAAGCTGGCCATGCGCAGGGACACGTCATGGTTGGCGGCTTCGATCATGCCACTCTGGTTATCCAGTAACTGCGCGCTGGCTACGCTGGCGGTGCCTTGTTGGCCAAGTGAGCGCAGCTTGCCGTTCTGGTTGTTGATGGAGGCAGCGTCAATCAGCAAACCGCTGCTGCCTTCGACCAGGCCAGATTGGTTGTTTAGCTCGCCGGTCAGGCCGAAATCGATGGCATCAGCGGCCGCACGGCCTTGGGTGTTGTTCAGATCGGTCGCACGTACGGTCAGGAATTGCTTTGCCAGCAATGCACCGTTCTGGTTGTCCAGGATAGAGGTGGTGATCTCGGTATCGCCGGTCAGGGCGGAAATCTGGCCGCCGTTGTTGAGCACCGACTGTTGCGCGCCCAGGTTGAGCGACTGGGCCTGGATCAGTCCCGCTTCACTCGGGGCCGTCAGTGACTTGCCGTTGTCCAGCACCGTCGCCAGGGTGGTTTTAAGCGTGCCCGCAACGCTGGCCAAAACGCCGCCCCGGTTATCAACGTTGTTGGCTTCAATGTTGAGGTTATCGGTCTGGGTGATGACGCTACCATCTTGGTTATTCAGTCCACCGCTCAAGGTGGCGGTGATGCCACTCTGGCTGAGCAGGCTACCTGTGGTGTTGTCCACCGCACCGCCATTGATTGTCAGGCCCTGCTGAGTGCTGATGATGCCTTTGCCGGTATTGGTCAACTGCTCGTGAGCTGTGAGGGCCATGGCATTGGCGGAGGCGATGTAGCCGTCGAGGCTATTGTCGATGGTGTCGGCGGCCAGCGTGAGCTGGCCTTGGCTGATCAGTTTGCCGCCTTGCTGATTGAAGGTTTTGGCGGTGGCGAGGATGTCTCCCTGACTGGTGATCTGGCCCTTACCGTTTTCGACGGTGGTGCCGCCCAGAGTCAGTGCGCCTTTGGCGGTGATTTTGCCGCTGCTGTTGTCGAGGCTGGCCACGTCCAGGCCGAGGGTGTCCTGGCTGCTGACGACACCGTTGGTGTTCTTCACCGTTGCCGCTGTCAGTGTCTGCTCACCGCTGCTGGCGAGGGTACCGTTGTCGCGGTTATCGAGCGTACCACCGAGGGTAGTTTTGACCGTACCCTGGCTTATTAGGGTGCCGCCGCGATTGTCGAGGTCCTGGGCGTTGAGGACCATCCCGGTGTTCGCCGACAGCGTACCGGCGCGGTTGTCGAGGGTCTCGGTGACGGTGGCCTTAAGGTCGCGACTGGCGATGACGCTCTGGCCACGGTTGTCGATGTTCTTGGCGGCGAGGGTCACATCACCGGTTTGGTTGCGGGTGTTCTCCGGGGTAACGCCGGCCTCGATCATGCCCAGGTTGTTGAGCTGACCGTCGCTGGTCAGCTTGACGCTGTCCTGAGCCGCGATGGATCGGCGGTTGGTCAGCGTGCCTTGGGTTGTGGCTTCGACACGGGTACCGGCATAAATCGCATCTTGGGCATCGAGACTCCTGGCGTTAATGACAACCGCTTCAGCTGCCGTGGCTTGCGCCAGGCTCAGGTCCCCGTTGGCCTCGAGTTGAATATCGCCACCGCTGGCGACCATTTTGCCATCGAGTTTTACCCCTACGCCGGCTTCGCTACTGACCAGCCTGATGGCACCGGCGTACATACCGCCCAACGCCGAGGAGTCGATGGCCAGTTGCGGCTTAGTCGCCGGGGCTGCAGCGCGGGCGGTGGCCTTGAGGGTTTTCGCGTCGACGTCATTGGCGCCGGCGATGATCGTCAGGTTCTTGGCCTGGATTTCGGCATTGATCTTGGCCGACCGGGTGATGATCTCGAAGCGGTCGATGTTGTTCGCGTTGAGCTCTGCGCCTTCAACGGTGACGCTGCCTTGATCGACTTGGTAGCGAGTGATCTGGCCGTTTTCGATGACGGCCTTGCCGGTGGTCAGCGTGGCCTGTGGGGTGTTGATGAAGCCGCAACCGTTGCAGGTAATGCCATACGGGTTGGCCACGATCACATGCGCCGACTGCCCCGCCACTTCGGTAAAACCGCGCAATTGGCTGGGGCTGCCGCCGTTGACCTCGTTGAGGATCACGCTGGCAGCCGTACCGTTGAGGTTCTGGTTACCGAGGATGATCCCGCCCAACTGGGTCGACTGGGTCCGACCGGTCGCGTTGTTGAGGATCACGCCCTGCTGACCGACGTTGTAATCCTTGAACTGGTTATGCGACAGCCCACTGCCATTTGGTGCAGCAATATTGACGATCGGCACACCATTCGCCGCCTGGCCCAGGCTGGTGCCAGGCGCGCTGACCACAATCCCGTCCGCCTGCGCCAGCAACGGTTGCCAGAACATCGCGTTGGCCAACACTAACGCCAAGCCACGCTTGGGCAATCCAAGGAAGTTGGAACGACTTTTCAGGGCCGCAGAAGGTTGGCGCGCGAGGAAGGCGAACTGGCGAACGTCCATGTCATGTCTCAATGCCCGAAGGCAGTAAAAAATTTAAAGAAAGAAATCCAGGCGGAAATAAACCGGCGCTTCACGCTCAGTGATCGGCCCCGGGCGTTCCAAAGAGTGTGCAAAGGTCACCGTGGCGGCGACGTTCTGCCCGCGCGCGAACAAGTCCACGGAGTTGCTGGTCATGCGCCCGTGCTGTTCGGCGTTGTAGCGGCCATGGCTGATCACGCCCTGGTCGTAGCCGAGGCTGGTGCCGTACTCGGCGAACACTGGCTGCAACCACGCGAGGGTCACCGGCCTACTCCAGCGCAGGTCGTTGCGCCAGTAGCCGCCGCTGTCGCCGGACAGACTTTGATCCTTGTAACCGCGTATCGAAGATTGCCCGCCCAGGCTCATGCGCTGCGGGCTGAACAGCACGTCTTCGCTGCGTTGGCCGGTCATCAGGCTGCTGAAGCTGAACGACTCGCCCCACACTTTGAACGGGTACAGGTAGCTCACTGTGGCGGTGTATTTTCGGTAGCGCGCATCGGCCTGGCCGGGGCGTGGGTTGTGGTTGGCCTGGGCGTCGAAGGCGCCGATGCCGTCCTGCATGCCCAGGTCGATGTTGAGGAACGAACCACCAATGCGTCGGCCGTGGTTGATGCCAAACTGGGCTTCGCTGAGGCGGTTGCTGCTCAGGGCGAGTTTGCTGTCTTCGATGAAGTTGTTGGTGCGCAGGTAGGCCACGCCGGTACTGAGGGAGGTTTTGCTCAGGGCGTCGCGGTGGATGACCCGCTCCAGGCGCAGTTGGTGGTTTTGGCTGTCGCCCGATTGCTTGAAGTTAAAGCCGCTGGCCTGGGCCAGTGAGCGGTAGTCGCTCTCGCTGTAGGTGTAATTGAGGTTCCACCAGCCGAACGGCAGGTTGTAATTGAGCATCGAGTTGCGCGAGGTTTTCTGGTGGTCGCTGATCGCATCGTGGCCGCCTCGTAGCGACAATTGGTCCGCCAGGCCCAGCGGGTTGTCCCAATCCAGGCTGGCGCCCCACTGCTGTTCGCCCGTGCTGCGCTGGCCGCCGTTGTGACGGGAAAGGCCGACACGCCAGGGTTTTTGCGGGGTGTTCTTGACCAGCACTTCGCTGCCGCCGACTGCTTTGCCCGGTGCCAATTCCATCTGGGCCTGGTTGGAGGGCAAGCGGTTCAGTTGGTCGACCATCTGCTCGATTTCGCGCAGGTTCAGCAGATCACCTGGTTTGCCTGGGAAGCTCATGGCGAGCTGGCGCTCGGTGATCCCACTGCCCTCGGCGCCCTTCATGCCTTCCAGTCGGCCTTCCACCACTTGCACCTTGAGGTTGCCACTGCCGAGGTTTTGTTGCGGCAGGTAGGCGCGGCTGGTGACCAGGCCCTTGGCCAGGTAGTGGTCGGTGATGACCTTGAGCAGATCATTGAGCTGCGGCACGCCAAGACATTGGCCGATGTAGGGCTTGATTAGGCTGGCGCGCTCGCCTTCGGACAGCGCGTCGGCGCCGCTGAGTTCGATGGTGTTGATGGCGAAACAGCGAGTGTCGGCGGGCGCTGCCGGCTTGGCGGGGGCGGCGGCTTTGCCGGGCAGGTCCTTGAGCTCTTCGAGGCGGCGCTGTTGCTCTTCGAGCAGGCGATCCTGGCGATCGCGGATCAGGTCGGTGACGCCTGGCGTGTCCTGCGGGGTTGCGCCTTGGGCCGTCCCGGCTAAGCCCAGGCATAAAAAAACGGACAGCAGGCTGAGCCCGGTCCGACGTCCGCAACGCCACATGTGTAGATCCCTCTATATGGCCCAGTGCCATCAATGGGCGGCGATCATATGGTGGCGTTATCATGGCGTCAATTAAATGTACAAATTTGTTCCATGGACGATACATGGAAAATTGGGACCGCCGCTCAGCCGTAAATGGAGGAAATTGAGACGGGCTCTTGTAAATCCAGCCAAGCACTCTAATCGCTAGGCCAATCAAAAAACCTGCATGGCTGCAGGCTCTTCTCAAGCCAGTTTCTCAATCCAGGCCGTAAATCGCCCGCTACCGCATTGCCTCCAGCGCATGCCTCACCTGCTCAACATCTACATGGACATATTTCAGGGTAGTGGCGATGCTTCGGTGCCCCAACAGGTCCTTGACGATGTGAAGGTTGCTCTTGGGTTGCTTCATCAAATCGGTAGCGATCGTATGCCGGAACCGGTGCGGGCTGATGTGCACGCCAAGCTTACGACTCAGTGCCGTGTAGAAATGTGATAGCTGACTCATATCCATCGTTCTGCGCATGTGGCGCTGGGAAAACTTGTTTACGTTGAAGAGCTGCTCGCTTTGCTTGATGCCCCGCTGTTTAGCGTTCAATAGCAAGATAGTGAAGTCGGGGGCGATTTGGCTTAGCAAAGCGGCAGCATCAGCCAGCAAAAAAAATGGGGGAGCCAACAAATTCGGCCCCCCCTTTGTCGCGTTACAGCTTGAAACGCGAAACGACAGTACGCAGTTCCCCTGCCAGCAGCGTGAGCTCCTCCGCAGTCACAGCGTTGTCCTCTATGCCCTCCATCAGCGCAACGCTACCGTTACGAATCTCG
>Ga0209173_100438_pt1 | contig 21775 bp, 20 predicted proteins | sample SynthPrep_16_END_FD_187206 | JGI IMG/M metagenome (GOLD analysis project Ga0209173, IMG submission 187206) | Synthetic microbial communities from Ohio, USA - SynthPrep_16_END_DS12_MetaG (SPAdes) (version 2) | ecosystem: Engineered > Bioreactor > Aerobic > Activated sludge | place: USA: Ohio... | reverse complement strand
AAGGCGTGGTGACCAAAGAAGGTCACTTCACCATCGACGAGAAGACCCGCCAGGTCGAACTCAACGAAGCCGGTCACCAGTTCGTCGAAGACATGCTGACCCAGATCGGCCTGCTGGCTGAAGGCGAGAGCCTGTACTCGGCGCACAACCTGGGCCTGTTGACCCACGTGTATGCCGGCCTGCGTGCCCACAAGCTGTTCCATCGCAACGTTGAATACATCGTGCAGGACGGCCAGGTCGTACTGGTCGACGAACACACCGGTCGTACCATGCCGGGTCGCCGTTTGTCGGAAGGCCTGCACCAGGCGATCGAAGCCAAGGAAGCCCTGAACATCCAGGCTGAAAGCCAGACCCTGGCCTCGACCACCTTCCAGAACTACTTCCGTCTGTACAACAAACTGTCCGGCATGACCGGTACAGCCGACACCGAAGCGTTCGAATTCCACCAGATCTACGGTCTGTCGGTGATGGTTATCCCGCCGAACAAGCCGCTGGCGCGTAAAGACTTCAACGACCTGGTATTCCTGACCGCCGACGAGAAATACGCTGCAATCGTCGCCGACATCAAGGAATGCATGGCCCAGGGCCGTCCAGTGCTGGTGGGTACCGCCACTATCGAAACTTCCGAGCACATGTCCAGCTTGCTGGCCAAGGAAGGCATCGAGCACAAGGTCCTCAACGCCAAGTTCCACGAAAAAGAAGCCGAGATCATTGCCCAGGCCGGTCGCCCGGGCGCACTGACCATCGCCACCAACATGGCCGGTCGTGGTACCGACATCCTGTTGGGCGGTAACTGGGAAGTGGAAGTTGCGTCCCTGGACAACCCGACCCCTGAGCAGATCGCGCAGATCAAGGCCGACTGGCAGAAGCGCCACCAGCAAGTGCTGGAGTCCGGCGGCTTGCAGGTGATCGCGTCCGAGCGTCACGAATCGCGCCGTATCGACAACCAGCTGCGTGGTCGTGCCGGTCGTCAGGGTGACGCCGGTTCCAGCCGTTTCTACCTGTCCCTGGAAGACAGCCTGATGCGCATCTTCGCCTCGGATCGGGTGAAGAACTTCATGAAAGCCCTGGGCATGCAGTCCGGTGAGGCGATTGAACACCGCATGGTGACCAACGCCATCGAGAAGGCCCAGCGCAAGGTAGAAGGCCGTAACTTCGACATTCGTAAGCAACTGCTCGAGTTCGATGACGTCAACAACGAACAGCGTAAAGTGATTTATCACATGCGTAACAGTTTGTTGGCTGCCACCAACATCGGCGAGACCATTGCCGATTTCCGCCAGGACGTGCTCAACGCCACCGTCAGCGCCCATATCCCGCCACAGTCCCTGCCTGAGCAGTGGGATGTTGCCGGCCTGGAAGCTGCGCTGAAGAGCGACTTCGGTGTCGACTTGCCGGTCCAGCAATGGCTCGACGAAGACGACCACCTGTACGAAGAAACCCTGCGCGAGAAGCTCATGACCGAGCTGCTGGCCGCGTACAACGAGAAAGAAGAGCAGGCGAGTGCCGAAGCACTGCGCACCTTCGAGAAGCAAATCGTACTGCGCGTGCTGGACGACCTGTGGAAAGACCACCTGTCGACCATGGACCACCTGCGTCACGGCATCCACTTGCGCGGCTACGCCCAGAAGAACCCGAAGCAGGAGTACAAGCGCGAGTCGTTCACGCTGTTCTCCGAACTGCTGGATTCGATCAAGCGCGATTCGATTCGTGTGCTGTCCCACGTTCAGGTGCGTCGCGAAGACCCGATCGAGGAAGAAGCCCGCCTGCGTCAGGAAGCCGAGGCACTGGCTGCGCGCATGCAGTTCCAGCACGACGAAGCGCCTGGTCTTGAGGCTCCGGAAGTATTGGGCGAAGAGGTCGATGTGGCCCTGGCCCAGGCCCCGGTGCGCAACGAACAGAAGCTGGGCCGCAACGAACTGTGCTGGTGCGGTTCGGGCAAGAAGTTCAAACACTGCCACGGCGAAATCAACTAAGATTTTCGCCTGACGCTGCAACACCCCCGCGCCGCGACCGGCATCAGCCGTCGCGGCGTTTTGCCATTTCGTCACCGTCGATAGCGACGGGGTACACACCCAATATTTTTAGGAGCGCATTCATGGCTGTTGGTCTTGGTCCTTTGCCCACGTTGCACCCGGTTGCCGGTTTTGAACTCGGTATCGCTTCGGCGGGCATCAAGCGCCCGGGGCGCAAGGATGTGGTGGTGATGCGCTGTGCCGAAGGCTCGACCGTCGCGGGTGTGTTCACCCTGAACGCGTTTTGCGCCGCTCCCGTGATTCTGGCCAAACAGCGTGTCGAAGGCCCGGTGCGTTACCTGTTGACCAACACCGGCAATGCCAACGCCGGGACCGGCGAGCCTGGCCTGGCCGCCGCTGCCCGCACCTGCGCCAAGCTGGCGGAGCTGACCGGCGTGGACGCCAGCCAGGTGCTGCCGTACTCCACCGGCGTGATCGGTGAGCCGCTGCCGGTAGAGAAAATCGAAGGCGCGCTGCAAGCAGCGCTGGATGACCTGTCGGTGGATAACTGGGCGGCTGCGGCTACCGGGATCATGACCACCGATACTCTGCCAAAAGGCGCCAGCCGTCAGTTTGTGCACGAAGGCGTGACCGTTACCGTCACGGGCATCAGCAAAGGCGCCGGCATGATTCGCCCGAACATGGCGACCATGCTGGGCTATATCGCCACCGACGCCAAAGTCTCCCGTGACGTGCTGCAAAACCTGATGCTCGACGGCGCCAACAAGTCCTTCAACCGCATCACCATCGACGGCGACACCTCGACCAACGATTGCTGCATGTTGATCGCCACCGGCCAGGCTGACCTGCCGGAAATCACCTCGTCCAACGGCGCGTATTTCGCTGCGTTGAAGCAGGCGGTGTTCGAAGTGTGCATGGACGTGGCCCAGGCCATCGTGCGCGACGGCGAAGGCGCCACCAAGTTTGTGACGGTTGAAGTCAACGGCGGCGGTAACCACCAGGAATGCCTGGATGTCGGTTACACCGTGGCTCACTCGCCGCTGATCAAGACCGCGCTGTTTGCCTCCGACCCGAACTGGGGCCGTATCCTGGCCGCTGTGGGCCGTGCCGGCGTGCCGAACCTGGACGTGAGCAAGATCGACGTGTTCCTCGGCGAAGTGTGCATCGCCAGCCGTGGCGCCCGGGCCGAGACGTACACCGAAGCCCAGGGTTCGGCGGTGATGCAGCAGGAAGAAATCACCATCCGTATCGAATTGGGTCGCGGTGAGTGCAGCGAAACCATCTGGACCACTGACCTGTCCCACGAGTACGTGAAGATCAACGCGGAATACCGCACCTGATACCAGGCAGGTCTTCAAACCGATTCAGAGGAAATAGTGCGGTGAAACGAGTTCATGTAGCAGCAGCGGTCATCCGGGGGGTCGACGGCAGGATTCTGCTGGCGCGCCGCGCCGATACCCAGCATCAGGGCGGCCTCTGGGAGTTTCCCGGTGGCAAGGTGGAGGCCGATGAGTCGGTCGCTTTCGCGCTGTCCCGTGAATTGCAGGAGGAGCTGGGCATCCAGGTCACGGCGGCTCGCCCGTTGATCAAGGTGCAGCATGATTACCCGGACAAACAGGTGTTGCTGGATGTCTGGGAAGTCTCGGCCTTTACCGGCGAGCCCCACGGTGCCGAAGGCCAACCCCTTGAGTGGGTGGCCCAGCGGGACCTGCCGAACTATGAGTTTCCGGCAGCCAATGCGCCGATCGTTGCGGCGGCGCGTTTGCCGGCTGACTACTTGATCACTCCGGGCGAGCTGGAGACACCCGTCCTGCTGCGCGGTATTCAAAAAGCCATCGCTGGTGGCATCAAGCTGGTTCAACTGCGTGCCCCCAACGGTTACGACCCCAAGTACCGTGACCTGGCGGTGGACGCCGTGGGCCTGTGTGCGGGCAAGGCGCAACTGATGCTCAAGGGGCCGTTTGAATGGCTGGGGGATTTTCCCGCGGCCGGCTGGCATATGACCTCGGCGCAACTGCGCAAGTACGCCAGCAAGGGACGTCCTTTGCCGAAGGATCGCTGGTTGGCGGCGTCTTGCCACAATGCTGAGGAATTAGCCTTGGCGGAGTTGATGGACGTGGATTTCGTCACCTTGTCGCCGGTGCAGCCCACCCTGACTCATCCTGATGCCGAGCCGTTGGGCTGGGAGCAGGCACAGCAGTTGATCAGTGGGTTCAGCAAGCCGGTGTTCTTGCTCGGTGGGGTGGGTCCTGTTGAGCGGAAAAAGGCCTGGGAGGCTGGTGCTCAAGGTGTGGCGGGGATTCGGGCGTTCTGGCCTGAGGTTTAGGCATAGCCTTGGCGAGTGGCCAGGGGAGCTGTTGTGGCGAGGGAGCTTGCTCCCGCTGGAGTGCGCAGCGCTCCCGCTTTTTTGGGGCCGCTACGCAGCCCAGCGGGAGCAAGCTCCCTCGCCACAGGTTGCAATCAGTCAGTAAACATCAGTGCGGCTTTGCCGCCGCCTGCCACAAGATCTCTGCAACGCCCTGGCGCTTGGCAATCACCCTGGCTGCCACAAAGAGCAAGTCCGACAGCCGGTTGATGTACGCCAACCCGACGCCTTCCAGCGGTTCCTCTGCATTCAGGTGCTGACACCGGCGCTCCGCACTGCGAGCCAGGCTTCGGCATACATGGGCCTGGGCAATCAACGCCGAACCACCCGGCAGAATGAAGTTCTCCAGCGGCCCGACCTCTTCATTCCAGCGATCGATCGCCGCCTCAAGGCGGTCGACTTCCGCCGCGTTCAGCGCCTTGTACACCGGCATCGCCAATTCGCCGCCCAGGTCAAACAGACGATGCTGGCAAGGTGTCAGCACCTCGATCACATCCTTCAACGCTGGATGCTGCCCGCTTTGTTCCTCCAATCCCGCCAGCAACAAACCCAACTGGCTGTTCAGTGCATCCACCTCGCCAATCGCCTCCACCCGTGGATGGTCCTTGGGCACGCGGCGGCCGTCGCCCAGGCCGGTTTCGCCCTTGTCGCCGGTACGGGTGTAAATTTTCGACAGGCGAAAGCCCATGGTTAGCGCTCCAGTTGAGTGAGTTCGTTGGGTGGCAATTGGCTGCCCGCCAGGGGCAGGCGCAAGGTGAAGCAGGTACCCTGGCCAAGGGTCGAATGCACTTCCATCTGCCCCTTGTGATTGTTGGTGATGATGAAATACGAAACCGACAACCCAAGCCCGGTGCCCTGGCCGATTTCCTTGGTGGTGAAGAACGGCTCGAACGTGCGTTTGCGCACGTTCTCGCTCATGCCGATGCCGTTGTCTTCCACCTGGATTTCTGCCCACGGCGGGTTGAGCCGGGTGCGCAGGATGATCCGGCCGGGCTCGCTGCCGTCTTCGCGCTGGTGAATCGCCTGGGCGGCGTTTTTCAGCAGGTTGAGCAGTACTTGCTCCAGTTCGTTGGCGGTGCCGGGGACCGGGCCCAGTTGCGGGTCGAACTGGCGGATGATCGCCTGGCCCTTGAAGTCGAAGCCGACGGTGAGGTCGAAGTCGTTGCCGGCAATTTCCACGGCCTGGTCGATCAAGGCCGGCAAGTCGCACGGCGCCATCTGCCGGTTGCTGCGGCGGCTGAAGCTGAGCATGTGGGTGACGATTTTCGCCGCCCGGGCGCCAGCCTGCTGGATGCCGTCGAGCAACTGCGGCACTTCGCGGCTTTGCAGGTAGCGGTTGACCGAGTCCAGGTCGATGCCCGCCTGTTCGGCGTGCTCGAGGTTTTTCGGCAGTTCGTTGGACAACCGGCGGCGAATGTTCTGCACGTTATGCAGGATCGCTCCCAGCGGGTTGTTGATTTCGTGCGCCATGCCGGCGGCCAGGCCACCGACCGAGAGCATTTTCTCTGACTGCACCATCATTTCTTCCAGGGACAGGCGCTGGGTGATGTCGTCGATCCGGATCACCACGCCGCGTCCGGCACCGCCCATCAACGGGTAGAAGGTCAGGGCGTAGTGCTTGGGTTCGTCATCCTTGACCCAGGTAACGCGCTCGATCCGCTCTACGGTGTGTTGCTCTACCGTGGCCTTGATCTGCGGCAGGAACGGCTTGAGCGGCTGGAAGGCGAGGAAGATCGGCTGGTTCAGCGCTTCGTCCAGGCGGGTCCCGGAAAGTGCGCTGGCTTCCTGGTTCCACTGGGTGACGTAGAGTTGTTCGTCGAGGGCGATCAGCGCCGAGGGCATCGAGTCGATGATGCTGTTGAGGTAGTTCTGGAAGCCGGTGAGCTTTTTCTCGATCTTGCTGCGCACCTGCACTTCCAGTTCCAGCTTGCGGTTGGTGTGGCGGGTTTCTTCCGCCAGGCCCTGGGCTTGATCGTAGGCGGCCTGGGAATCGTCTCGCGCGCGCTTGAGTTGCTGCTCACGGGCTTCAATGCGCGAAAGCATGGTGTTGAAAGCTTCGGCGAGGCTGCCGATTTCATCATGATTGCCGCGACCGGCGCGCAGGGCGTAGTTCTCTTCCCGAGTGACCTGGCGCGACAATTCTTCCAATTCATGGATCGGCCGGGTAATCAGGCGCTTGATCTGCCGGGCGATCACGAGCCACAGCAGCACGCTGAAGATCAGGATACCCAGGCTGGCAGTGAAGGTCCCGGTATAGAAAGCCACCGGCAGTTCGCTGCTGGCCACCAACAGCAAGTGCCCGGACGGTTTGCCGGCACGGGGCAGGGTGATCACCTGGTTGCTGCGAAATTCGGTGGTACGCCAGGTTTCAATGTCCCGGAAATTATCTGGCAGGTGCAGGCGATTGGCATGTTGCAGCTGGGCCAGGCGCGTGCCGTCTCCGTCGTATAAGGCCGCGGCCCGCAATGGCGAGTAGCTGGTCAGTTCATCCAGCAGGGTTTGCGCCTTGAGCGGTGAGTCCAGTGACTCGGCGGCGAGCGACGGGTTGGACACCAGCCGACCGATGGCCTGCAAGGCCTGGGGCGCCATGCTTTCCTGGGAGATCCAGTAGGCGGCGCTGATAAAGGTCAGGTTGGCCACCAGCAAGACGGTGGTCAACAAAACCAGCAGGGCCGCCAGCAGTTTCTGCCCAACCGGTAGATTTTCGAGACGCTGGCGCAGTGGCATCAAGGTTTTCGCTGCAAAGGAACAAGCAGGCAGGGTAGCGCGTGCTTCAGTCGCTGGGCAATCCGCGTGCAGACAGTTGCCGTACCAGGCGCGCCTGGAGTTGTTGCAGGTGCGGCAAGTTCAGTTGGTGGCGGGCGGCCGCCTGGCAGGCGTAGCCCAGCAAATAGCTGATTTCGGTGCGTCGGGCACTGGCCACGTCCTGGTACATCGAGGAGTAATTGGCCGCCGTGGCCTGGATTACCCGTTCCACTTCGCTGTGCAAATCCTCTGCGGCAGCGGGTTGGCCGCAGCATTCCAGCAGGTCGGCGAGTTCGGCGCACAGGGTGGCCACTTCGCACTGATGGGCTTGCAGCTCGCCATTGCGACATTGGTAAAGCACGGTCAGCGGGTTGATGGCGCAGTTCAGGGCCAGTTTGCGCCACAGGCGGGTGAGGATGTCGGTGCTCCACTCATGGGGAATGCCGGCGGCTTGCAGGTCATCCAGCCACAGCGGCGGAGTAGGGTGCCGAGCATCTCCCAGCCAGGTGTAGCCATGGCCGGCAAACACTACTCGCCAGTCACTCTCGCGAAACGCGCCTTCGGTGCTGGAGGCGAAGATGCAGCGTGCCTGGGGCAGTTGGGCGGCGACTGCGTCCTGGCTGCCCAGCCCGTTTTGCAACAGGATCAGTTCGGCGTCCGGCACCAGTCGATGTTCCAGCTGTGCGACGGCTTCCTGGGCGTCGTAGGCCTTGCATGCCACCAGCAGGCGATGAATTGGCCCAGGGCTGTCGGAGGTTTCGCCGACGACCGGGTAGGTGTGAGCCACGCCTTGCTCGACCAGGGTCAGGCCATTGGCCGTCTGATAGCTCGCCAACCGCCTGTGATCCCGCAGGATCAGGCGCACGGGCAGCCCGGCGCGGGCCAGGCGGGCGGCCCACAATGTTCCGAGGCTGCCGGCGCCGAGGACGTGCCAGGTGGTCGACATCAGTTTTTACTCCGTAAGGCTGCCCGCAGTGAACGAGGCGAAAGAACCGCTATAATGCCCGGGCATTTTAGCCCGGGCGTGCTCCATCTCTACTGAGCCGCGCCCCTTTTTTATTGGAGAAATTACATGCCGTCGTTCGACGTGGTATCCGAACTGGACAAACATGAAGTCACCAACGCCGTCGAGAACGCCGTCAAGGAGCTGGATCGCCGCTATGACTTGAAGGGCAAGGGCAGCTTCGAGTTCAAGGAAAAGGAGCTGACCGTCAACCTGACCGCGGAAGCCGACTTCCAGCTGGAAGCGATGATTGAGATCCTCAAGCTGTCTCTGGTCAAGCGCAAGATCGACGCGCAATGCCTCGAAATCAAGGATGCCTATGCGTCCGGCAAGCTGATGAAGCAGGAAGCCGTGCTCAAGGAAGGCATCGACAAGGAGCTGGCGAAGAAAATCGTCGCTCACGTCAAGGACGCCAAGCTCAAGGTCCAGGCCGCCATCCAGGGCGAGCAGGTGCGTATCACCGGCAAGAAGCGTGACGATTTGCAGGAGGCCATTGCTGCCCTGCGCGCCAAGACCTTCGACATGCCGCTGCAGTTCAATAACTTCCGCGACTGAGTGGACCCCTCGGGAACCTGTGGACGTTTTTGACGTCCCACGCCCAGAACCTGCAGAAACGATTGAGCCCTTCGGGGCTCATTTGTTATGTGGGGATTGATAAGGCCGCACATCCGGCAAACAGGAGAATGTAGATGGACTTGAACGCTGAAGTGGATCACTTGATCAAGACCTCGGAGTCGTGGTTACCGATGATCATGGAATACGGCAGCCGATTTTTGCTGGCAGTGGTCACCCTGGCCATCGGTTGGTGGCTGATCAACGTCTTGACCCACCGGGTAGGGCGTTTGCTGGCATTGCGTAATGCTGACCTGGCGCTGCAACACTTCATTACCAGCCTTGCGAACATTGCGCTCAAGGTCATGCTGGTGGTCAACGTGGCCTCGATGATCGGCGTCGCAACCACCTCGTTCGTTGCCGCGATCGGCGCCGCCACCCTGGCCATCGGCCTGGCATTGCAAGGCAGCCTGGCGAACTTCGCCGGCGGCGTGCTGATTCTGTTGTTCCGTCCGTTCCGCATTGGTGACTGGATCGAAGCCCAGGGCACTTCCGGTACCGTCGACAGCATCCAGATCTTCCACACCGTGTTGCGCACCGGCGACAACAAGACGGTGATCATCCCGAACGGCAGCCTGTCCAACGGCCTCATTACCAACACCAATCGTCAGCCGACCCGCAAGGTGGTGTTTGACGTGGGTGTCGACTATGAAGCCGACCTGCAGAAAGCACGTGAAGTGCTGCTGGAACTGGCCAAGGATCCACGTGTATTGGCTGATCCTGCGCCGGCAGCGGTAGTTTCGACCTTGGGCGACAGTTCGATCACGGTATCCCTGCGAGTCTGGACCAAGACTTCGGATTACTGGGATGTGATGTTCATGTTCAATGAACTGGCACGTGACCGTTTGAAAGCCGCGGGGATTGATATTCCGTTTCCACAGCGGGTTATTCGCGTCATGCAGGAAAGTGCTGGGAAGTAATAGTGTGACTGGATGATTAAATCTGGCCGATGTGTCAGGTTTGTTACGCAGGATTAAACTAGATAGTTAGCTTGCTAGTTATCCGGTTATTGAGATTAAGTTGCAATAAAAAAGCCGCTCACTTGCGAACAAGTGAGCGGCTTTTTAGTTAGGGCCGAAACCCTAAGTCATCGTTGTAATCAAACTGCCAATTACAAGATGTTCAGCGGGTATTGCGCGATCAGACGCAGTTCGTCGATGGACGCCGAACCGTAGTACACACCATCGCTGGAGCGATAAGTGGCTTGACGCACGCGCAGGCTCAGGTCTTTTGCCGGGCCGCTCTGGATCACGTACTTGGCTTCGATGTCACGTTCCCATTCTTTGCCGTTCGAGGTGTCGGCGGTGTTGGCGCCGGTACCTTTGACGTAGCGAGTCATGAAGCTCAGGCCTGGTACGCCGAAAGTCGCCATGTTCAGGTCGTAGCGAGCCTGGAACGACTTCTCGTCTTCAGCGTTGAAGTCGGAACGAGCGATGGAGTTGGCAAGGAAGATCGTGCCGCCGCCGTCTACGCCGTAGCCGTAGTCACCGTCACCGCTGACCTTCTGGTAGGCCAGGGTAAAGGTGTGAGCCTGGATGGTGTACGCGCCTTGCAAGCTGTAGGCACGGTTGTCCAGTTTGGTGGTGCCGTCTTTCTCAGCCCGTTGCAGGCCAGCGCCATCACTTTTGGTGCTGTAGATGTTGAAGTCGACCGCCAGGGACTGCTCATTGCTGAGCGCATGGGTCCAGTTCAGGTTGGCGTAGGTTTTCTTCCAGTAGTCTTCGGTCTTCGCGTAGTAGAGGCTGGCGCTGACTTCTGGAGTCAGGGCGTAGACACCACCGATGAAGTCGGTTTTTGTCAGGCCCAGGCTGTCGCGGTAGGTCTGGGCTTGTGCCACGCTCGAAGTGAAGTGACCGCCTTCAAGTTTCAGGCCTTTGATCTCGTTGCTGGTCAGCGAGATACCCTGTGGCAATTCAGGCAGCAGACGGCTGTCATCGGAAGCGAATACAGGCGCGGTGGTGTACTGGTCGCCGATTTTCAGGACCGTATCGGAGATACGGAACTTAACTGCGCCGCCGCCCTTGGAGTAATCATCCTGAGCGCGACCGTCGGAGCCAGTTGGAAACAGGCCAGTGCCGGAACGACCCTTGCCGCTGTCCAGTTTGACGCCCAACAGACCGATGACGTCGACACCCACACCGATGGTGCCTTGGGTGAAGCCCGACTGGTACAGGCCGTTGAAGCCCAGACCGGTTTCGTCGACGCGGCTCTTGCCGGTGTCATTGTTACGGAAGTCGCGGCTAAAGTTCAGGAGGCGAGTGTTGATGCTGAAAGTGCTGTCTTCAACAAAGCCCTTGGAATCGTCCTGGGAGGACGCCATTGCGAACTGCGAGGTGCCTGCTGAAACAGCCAGGGCGATCATGCTCCACTTCATCACGCGCATCGTGATTTGCTCCTTTGGTTTTAGGAAGAGTACTGCCGTCCCACCTATATTTTTGTCTGGGCGGCTCTTTCTTTTTTGTGTCGGCGCAAAGTTATATCACGCAGACATTATTGACGATACTTGCACATCTATCCTTTCAGCTTCTTTACGGGCCTGTCGTAAATTGCTAGCTCCATGTCGCAAATTCACAGTCCACTTGTAACCGGACTGACAACTTCAATGCTGTTTTAAAACCTTGGAAGCGGGGTGGAAAAGTCACCCCTGAAAGTTTCAACTCATCCCTGCCAGGCATTGAACCGCTGTTATTTTCCGTCGCGAAACACCTGCTTCCCGCCGGTGCCGTTGTCGACGATATGGGTGTGAATGCAACAAGCGTGCACAAACCCGTAACCGAATGTGATTTTTTCGTGAAAAGTGTCAACGGCCTGTAAAAACCGCATAAGCACGGGCTTTTTACGCCGTTTGGTTTGGCCTTGACGCGCCTGCCGTACTCCGGTTCGGTGGCGCATAAAACCTGTACCAGAGCAAAACGTTACCGGTTCACCCCGTTCGGTGGGTAGTTGGCGGATCCCTTTGAAGCACAAATGGGTCATTTTGGTGCAGTGCTTCACTGACTGCGTTTCTGCTCCCGTTCTGCCTTCGCCTTTTGAAAGCCGTCTGGCTCAAGGTCTTGAAGCATGTTCCGCGTCCCGACTTTGACCAGAATTGGATACATTGGTCATTTAGCGTAGCTGAAATATTGGCCTGTCTCGAAATGGTGCGCTTTTTTTCGTGGCGTCCTGTTTGGGCGCGTATTCGGCCACGCGCATTCGCCGTGAAGCGACCGGCATTCGCAGGTATGCTGGGCGCCTGAAACCTGACCCGCCGAACGGGAGTGACTGCTGTGTTCGCCTTAGATCCACGTCTTCAACAAGACACCTTGCCTATCGGGGATTTCCCCCTGTGTCGGCTGCTGCTTTCCAATGACTCGAATTACCCCTGGTTCATCCTGGTGCCGCGCATTGACGGTATCAGCGAAGTGTTTCAACTGGATGTCGCCGACCAGCAGCGGGTGTGGCAGGAAAGCACGGCGCTGGCACAGTGGCTGAACGAAGGGTTCGGCGCCGACAAAATGAATATCGGTGCCTTGGGTAATGTGGTCAGCCAACTGCACGTGCATGTGATCGTACGCAAGCGCGACGACGCGGCCTGGCCTGCGCCGGTCTGGGGCAAGCACCCGGCGAAGCCTTACAGTGACGAGCAAGTGGTGGCAATTCGTGCGCGCCTGCGCGAGATCCTGCCGGCCGACTTCACGTTCCTGGAGGCTTGAGCCATGGATCTTCAAGCCCGCGTGACCGACCTGGAAAGCCGCCTGGCCTTTCAGGACGACACCATCGAGACCCTGAATGACATCCTGGTCACCCAGCAGCGTGCGGTGGAACGCCTGCAGTTGCAGATGACTGCGTTGCTCAAGCGCCAGGAAGAAATGGGCGGCCAGTTCGAGTCGTCCGAGGAAGAGGCGCCGCCGCCTCATTATTAATAAGGCGGGGGTTGAACCCCCGGGCATAAAAAAACCGCGATGCAGCCAGGCTGCATCGCGGTTTCTTTTTTTCGGGGTGCTGGAATCAGCGACGCGGCAATGCGGCGATCACATCTTCAGCTTGCAGCCCCTTGTCACGGTTCATGACGGAGAACTCCACGCGCTGGCCTTCCACCAGTACGCGATGGCCTTCGCCGCGAATCGCCCGGAAGTGGACGAAGATATCGTCGCCCGAATCCCGGGAAATAAAGCCGAAGCCCTTGGAGGTGTTGAACCACTTGACGGTCCCGGTATCCCGGTTGGTCATGTCGTAGCTTTGCGACGCAGCGGCCGGGGAGGAGCGGTAAAAACTGATGGCCAGATGAAGAACGATGGCTACCAGTGCTATTGCCAGGCTGAGCAGGACGGCCGGGTGGCCACCCACTTCAGGCATAGGCGCCAGCAGGGTGAGGGTTTGCACGACAACAGCCAGGACCAGCAGGGCGCTGACCAGGTTTTGCAGTTGATGACGCGGGCCTTTGTTCCAGTATGGAATGACTGGAGCCAGTGTCAGGTTAAGAAGACCAAAGAAGGTCAGGTAGAGAGCGTCAGGTTGCTGCAGGTAAGGCAGGGTCTCTGATCGCAGGCTGGGGATAAAGGACAGCAGCAAAGCTGCAGCGCCCGTTAGCAGGTGGACGATTTTCAACATTTTGATTAACTCACGTTAAGACGGATCACAAGGAAGAGCTGACGGGCACGGTTCGCTTCTGAACAATGGGAGGCGTTGGGCACGTGCACGGGTATCAGCCTATGCCGCTTGCCGCGAAAAATATCGGCGGCGACACGCTGCCTATTTAACAGCAAAGCCTGTGCCTACTCAAATCAAGCATTTCAGGCTGTTACAAGGGGCACGGCATTTCTGCGTCAAACACTTGTCCTAGACAGGTGCAGGCTTTTTCGCAGGCGCTGGGTAATTTTTCCGGTAGCTGTTGAAGCCTTGCCTGTCGGGCAAGCCCGCTCTGCAAGGGGCGATTTGCCGCACCTCGAAAGGGTCAGCCAGGCTGCGCACGGCCGGCACTCTTGCTAGAGTGGTCCTGCACCTGATCAATGAATTTTTATCAATTGAAGGGGAAACACATGGCAATCGATATTGGTATCAGTGAAGAAGACCGTAAATCAATCGTTGATGGACTTTCGCGACTGCTTTCCGATACCTATGTACTTTACCTGAAGACCCACAACTTCCATTGGAACGTAACGGGGCCCATGTTTCGTACACTGCACTTGATGTTTGAAGAGCAGTACAACGAACTGGCGCTGGCGGTGGATTCAATCGCAGAGCGTATTCGTGCCCTGGGCTTTCCCGCACCGGGTGCCTACTCGGTGTATGCGCGACTTTCTTCGATCAAGGAAGAAGAGGGTGTGCCAAGCGCTGAAGACATGATCAAGCAACTGGTCGAAGGTCAGGAAGCGGTGACTCGCACAGCCCGGGGTATCTTCCCGTTGTTGGATAAAGTCAGTGATGAACCGACGGCGGACTTGCTGACCCAGCGTATGCAAGTGCATGAAAAGACCGCATGGATGTTGCGTTCCCTGCTCGAAAACAAGTAATACCGGTGGCGGGCGGGCGTCGAGCTGACGCCCCTCGCATGCCTGCTTCCCGGCGATTTCCGCGATTCCGCGAGCTTCCTGATATGCGCGTTGGCTTGTCCTACGGTGATCGGCTCCCTGTCTTCTGGCTGCACTTGTCGTCTTGATGTTTTATAGCTCAACGGCCAACGAGAACATGAGTGGCCGTCAGGCAATGGAGTGTCAAGTGTATGTCACGCGGAGCAGGTAATGGAGTTATGGAAACGTGCGGATTGCACAAGATAAAGGTAGATCCCTTTGCCAAGGGGTTCGATATGAACTTGGCCAGGCCATTGTCCCGATCGGTTCGGCTTAATGGTTTTTCGACGTGTTTGCGGCTCGAAGAGGTGTATTGGAATATCCTCGCGGAGATCGCCAGGATCAATACGTGTTCGGTCAGTGCGCTGCTGTCTTACGTGGACCGGGAAGTGCACTTGCGTTATGGCGGTGTAAAGAACTTCAGCGGTCTGGTCAGGGTGGTTTGCGTGGTGCATGTATTGAAAGGGCGGCTTGTCGCGCCCAGTGTCCAGCCGGACCCTGCATGAACCTTGTGCCGGGCGCCCGTCCCGGGATTGCCCCGGGTCGGGCGCCCGGCAGAAGCCTGCTGCAGTCATCTATATAAAGAGCAGCGCGCCGCTACGGCTGCACAGCCTCGATTTACCAGATATAATCCCGGGCTTTGCTGCGCATGCCGGGACTTTCCCACAGGATAGAGCCAGGGCAGGGCGTGGCGCAGTAATGATCTGATCGCCGAGACATCTCCATGCCCATGTACGACTATCAATGCGCTTCCTGTGGTCATCAGTTGGAAGCCATTCAAAAGATCAGCGCAGCGCCGCTGGTCGATTGCCCTGCCTGCCAGGCACCGGAGCTCAAGAAGATGTTGTCCATGCCGGGCTTTCGCCTGAGTGGCAACGGTTGGTACGAGACCGACTTCAAGACCGGTTCGAAGAAGAATCTGGCCGGCGGCGACAAAGCAGACTGAGTTGAACTCTACGCGCAGGCTCCTGCATTATCCGTCACCTGACTTAGCTGTACGGTGATGAGGCGGGCCTCCACCGAATTTCGAATTACGAGAAGCGAAACCACTATCATGATGCGCAGCCACTATTGCGGCCAACTGAACGAGACCCTGGAAGGTCAGGAAATCACCCTTTGCGGATGGGTTCACCGTCGCCGCGACCACGGCGGGGTGATCTTCCTCGATATCCGTGATCGTGATGGTCTGGCCCAGGTGGTGTTCGATCCGGACCGCGCCGAGAGCTTCGCCGCCGCCGATCGCGTGCGCAGCGAGTACGTCGTGAAGATCACCGGCAAGGTTCGCCTGCGTCCGGCCGGTGCCACCAACGCCAACATGGCGTCGGGCATGATCGAAGTGCTGGGTTACGAACTGGAAGTGCTGAACGAGTCGGAAACCCCGCCGTTCCCGCTGAACGAGTTCTCTGACGTTGGCGAAGAAACCCGCCTGCGTTATCGCTTCCTGGACCTGCGTCGCCCGGAAATGGCCGAGAAGCTGCGCCTGCGTTCGCGCATGACCACCAGCATCCGTCGCTTCCTCGACGAGAACGGCTTCCTCGACGTCGAGACGCCGATCCTGACCCGTGCTACCCCGGAAGGCGCCCGCGACTACCTGGTGCCGAGCCGTACCCACGCCGGTTCCTTCTTCGCCCTGCCGCAATCGCCACAGCTGTTCAAGCAACTGCTGATGGTCGCCGGCTTCGACCGTTACTACCAGATCGCCAAGTGCTTCCGTGACGAAGACCTGCGGGCCGACCGCCAGCCGGAATTCACTCAGATCGACATCGAGACCAGTTTCCTCGATGAAAAAGAGATCATGGGCATCACCGAGCAGATGATCCGCAACCTGTTCAAGGAAGTGCTGAACCTGGAGTTCGGCGAATTCCCGCACATGACCTTCGAAGAAGCCATGCGCCGTTACGGTTCCGACAAGCCAGACCTGCGTAACCCGCTGGAACTGGTTGACGTTGAAGACCAACTGAAAGATGTCGACTTCAAGGTGTTCAGCGGCCCGGCCAACGACCCGAAATGCCGTATCGCCGCACTGCGCGTGCCTGGCGCTGCGAGCATGCCGCGCAAGCAGATCGACGACTACACCAAGTTCGTCGGCATCTACGGTGCCAAGGGCCTGGCGTACATCAAGGTCAACGAGCGCGCCAAGGGCGTTGAAGGCCTGCAGTCGCCAATCGTCAAGAACATCCCTGAAGCCAACCTCAATGTGATCCTGGATCGTGTTGGCGCAGTTGACGGCGACATCGTGTTCTTCGGTGCCGACAAGTCGAAGATCGTCAGCGAAGCGCTGGGTGCACTGCGGATCAAGGTCGGCAACGACCTGAACCTGCTGACCTGCCAGTGGGCGCCGATGTGGGTTGTCGACTTCCCGATGTTCGAAGAAAACGACGACGGCAGCTTCAGCGCACTGCACCACCCGTTCACCGCGCCGAAGTGCACGCCGCAAGAGCTGGAAGCCAACCCGGCTGGTGCTCTGTCCCGTGCCTACGACATGGTGCTCAACGGCACCGAGCTGGGTGGCGGTTCGATCCGTATCCACCGCAAGGAAATGCAGCAGTCGGTCTTCCGCCTGCTGGGCATCAACGAAGATGAGCAGCAAGAGAAGTTCGGCTTCCTGCTCGACGCCCTGAAATACGGCGCGCCGCCCCATGGCGGCCTGGCCTTCGGCCTGGACCGTCTGGTGATGCTGATGACCGGTGCCCAGTCGATCCGTGAAGTGATTGCCTTCCCGAAAACCCAAAGTGCTGCCGATGTCATGACGCAAGCACCGGGTGTGGTGGATGCCAAGGCGCTGCGCGAGCTGCATATCCGTCTGCGCGAGACACCAAAGGCTGAGTAAGGCCGCAGCGTGAAAGCGCGATAAGGTTTTACATTGTCAGCTAAGGGCGCATCTTCGGATGCGCCTTTGCGTTACAAGGGCTGCACGTTAAAGAGGGAAGTCCCGCCTGGGGCGGGATCGACAGGTTTCTACAGAATTTCGGAGTTGTGTTATGGCTGGCCATTCCAAGTGGGCGAACATCAAGCACCGCAAAGAGCGTCAGGATGCCAAGAAAGGCAAGATCTTCACCAAGTGGATTCGCGAGCTGACCGTTGCCGCGCGCCAGGGTGGCGGTGACCCGGGTTCCAACCCGCGCCTGCGCCTGGCCCTGGACAAAGCCCTCGGCGCCAACATGAGCCGCGACATCATCGACCGCGCCGTGGCCCGTGGTGCCGGTGCGGCCGATACAGACGACATGGTCGAGTTGAGCTACGAAGGCTACGGCCCGGGTGGCGTGGCGGTGATGGTCGAGTGCATGACCGACAACCGCAACCGTACCGCGGCTGCCGTGCGCCATGCGTTCAGCAAATGTGGCGGCAACCTCGGCACTGACGGTTCGGTGGCCTACCTGTTTGAGCGCAAGGGGCAGATTTCCTTCGCGCCTGGCGTGGATGAAGATGCGCTGATTGAGGCGGCAATGGAGGCCGATGCCGACGACGTGGTGACCAACGAAGACGGTTCCATCGACGTGTTCACCTCGTTCGCGGGCTTCTATTCGGTGCGTAACGCCCTGGAAGCGGCTGGTTTCAAAGGCACCGACGCGGAAATCGTGATGTTGCCGACCACCAGCGCCGAGCTGGACCTGGACGGGGCGCAGAAGGTACTCAAGATGCTCGACATGCTTGAAGACCTGGATGACGTGCAGAACGTCTATTCCAATGCCGATATTCCGGAATCGGTGGCTGAACAGCTAGGCTGAAGGATGATGCAGATCTAATGTGGGAGCGGGCTTGCTCGCGAAGGCGGCGTGTCAGTCAGTCAATACGGTGACTGATACACCGCCTTCGCGAGCAAGCCCGCTCCCACATTTTGATCTTGGCTATATCAAGAATTTTTTATCCAACTGCAGGCGTTATGACTCTAATCCTAGGTATCGACCCCGGTTCGCGAATCACCGGCTTTGGCGTGGTCCAACAGACCCCGCGAGGCTGCGTGTACGTGGCGTCGGGCTGTATCCGTACCGGCGCCGGCGAGTTGGCCGAGCGCTTGCAGATCGTGTATCGCGGCGTGCGTGAAGTGATCCAGACCTATGGGCCGGTGACCATGGGCATCGAAAAAGTGTTCATGGCGAAAAACGCCGACTCCGCCCTGAAGCTCGGCCAGGCCCGCGGTGCGGCCATCGTGGCCGGAGCCGAGGAGGGCATGGAGATCGCTGAATACACCGCGACCCAGGTCAAGCAAGCCGTGGTCGGTACCGGTGCTGCCAATAAAGAGCAGGTGATGATGATGGTCATGCACATGCTCAAACTCACCGCCAAACCGCAAATCGATGCCTCCGACGCCCTGGCCATTGCCATTTGCCATGCCCATACCCGTTCCAGCCTGATGCCCCATGGCTTGGGGACCGCACGCAGTCGTGGCGGCCGGCTGCGTCTCTGATAGCATCAGCGCATTCATTCTGCGTGGGGTGCATGAACGGCCTGTGCTGTCGGCCGGCATGCCCGCGTTATTACCGGCCAGGCCTTGATTTGAGCCGATTCTTAAGGATTCGAACGTGATTGGACGCTTGCGCGGCACCCTGGCTGAGAAACAGCCACCGCACCTGATTCTGGATGTAAACGGGCTGGGTTATGAGCTTGAAGTGCCCATGACCACTCTCTACCGCTTACCGTCGGTCGGTGAACCGCTGACCCTGCACACTCACCTGGTGGTGCGCGAAGACGCGCAATTGCTCTATGGGTTCGTTGGCAAGCGTGACCGGGATTTTTTCCGTGAGCTGATCCGCCTCAACGGCGTGGGGCCGAAGCTGGCGCTGGCGCTGATGTCGAGCCTGGAAGTGGATGAATTGGTGCGCTGTGTGTCGGCCCAGGACACGTCCGCGCTGACCAAGGTACCGGGCGTTGGCAAGAAAACCGCCGAGCGCCTGCTGGTGGAGCTCAAAGACCGCTTCAAGGCCTGGGAGGTTGTGCCGAGCATGTTTGCCCTGGTGCCCAACCAGCCTGATGCGCCGGGTGTGCCGGTGGCCAGCGCTGAAAGCGATGCGGTCAGCGCGCTGATCTCCCTGGGCTACAAGCCGCAAGAGGCGAGCAAGGCCGTGTCAGCCATCAAGGACAAGAACCTGAGCAGCGAAGACATGATCCGCCGCGCCCTGAAGGGAATGATTTAAGTGATTGAAGCTGATCGTCTGATCGCGGCCACCGGGCCTCGTGATCGTGAAGAAATCCAGGACCGGGCGATTCGCCCCCTGAGCCTTGCCGAATACATCGGCCAGCCCACCGTGCGCGAGCAGATGGAGCTGTTCATCCAGGCCGCGCGCGGGCGCAGCGAGTCCCTGGACCACACGTTGATCTTCGGCCCGCCCGGGCTCGGCAAGACCACCCTGGCCAACATCATCGCCCAGGAAATGGGCGTGTCGATCAAGTCCACCTCCGGCCCCGTGCTGGAGCGCCCGGGCGACCTGGCGGCGCTGCTGACCAACCTGGAGCCCCACGACGTACTGTTTATCGACGAGATCCACCGGCTTTCGCCCATCGTCGAGGAAGTACTGTACCCGGCCATGGAAGACTTCCAGCTGGACATCATGATCGGTGAAGGCCCGGCGGCGCGCTCGATCAAGCTCGACCTGCCACCGTTCACGCTGGTGGGTGCGACCACCCGTGCGGGCATGCTGACCAACCCGCTGCGAGACCGTTTCGGGATTGTTCAACGTCTAGAGTTCTATAGCACGGCGGATCTGGCCACCATCGTCAGCCGTTCGGCGAGCATCCTTGGCTTGCCCCTGGACCCGGAAGGCGCCTTTGAAATCGCCCGCCGCGCCCGTGGTACCCCGCGGATTGCCAACCGTCTGCTGCGCCGGGTGCGCGACTTTGCCGAAGTGCGGGCCAAGGGGCATATCACCAAGCCCGTGGCAGACCTGGCGCTGAACCTGCTGGATGTGGATGAGCATGGCTTTGATCACCAGGACCGGCGCCTGCTGTTGACCATGATCGAGAAGTTCGATGGCGGCCCGGTGGGCGTGGACAGCCTCGCCGCCGCCATCAGCGAAGAGCGGCATACGATTGAGGATGTACTGGAGCCGTATCTGATTCAGCAGGGCTACATCATGCGCACGCCAAGGGGGCGTGTGGTCACCCGGCATGCGTATCTGCACTTTGGGTTAAACATTCCGTCACGATTGGGCGAGATGCCCGTAGTAGACGAATTCCTCGATGCAGTAGACGATTAAAAACGCTTGGCGATTCGATTTATTCGGAGTTTGTGCTGTCCTAGTGGCTGGCGTCGTCATTCTTTCGTTAGAAATGTGCCACAGAATGAAAAACAGTTGCCTGGCCGGATTGGCAACCTGAGGAGTAAGCACTAGAGTATGCGCGCGCAAAACGGGGATCAGTCGTTCGCACATCGCTGTCGCGTTTATTACGAGGACACCGATGCTGGCGGCATCGTTTATTACGTCAATTACCTAAAGTTCATGGAGCGGGCTCGAACCGAGCGGCTACGGGAGCTGGGCTTTGCCCAATCCCAGCTGGCAGGGGAGGACCTGTTGTTTGTCGTGCATTCCAGCGAGGCGCGTTACCACGCGCCGGCGCGACTGGACGACGAGCTGCTGGTCAGCGCAGAAATAACCGAATTGAACCGTGCCAGCCTGCGCTTTAAACAGCAGGTCAGGCGGGCTACGGATGCAACGCTGCTCTGTGAGGGGCAGTTCCTGGTGGCCTGTGTTCGCACCAATAGTTTGAAACCCCGGGCCATTCCCGAAACTCTACGCGCGGCCTTTGCCGGCGTGAGCGGCGCGGGTAAACATTCAGAGCAGGAGATTTAGCGTGGAACCTACCGTCGTCGACCATTCCTCCATGTGGAGCCTGGTCAGCAATGCCAGTGTCGTGGTTCAACTGGTGATGCTGGTCCTGGTAGCCGCATCGGTTACCTCTTGGGTCATGATTTTTCAGCGCAGCAACCTGCTGCGTGCTGGTCGACGTGCCCTGGAGAGCTTCGAAGAGCGCTTCTGGTCGGGTATCGACCTGTCCAAGCTGTACCGCCAGGCGGGCAGCAACCCGGACCCGGATTCGGGCGTCGAGCAGATCTTCCGCGCCGGCTTCAAGGAATTCTCCCGTCTGCGCCAGCAGCCAGGCGTTGACCCGGAAGCGGTCATGGAAGGCGTGGCCCGTGCCATGCGCGTCGCCATCTCCCGCGAAGAAGAAAAGCTTGAGCAAAGCCTGCCGTTCCTCGCCACCGTAGGTTCCGTCAGCCCGTATATCGGCCTGTTCGGTACCGTATGGGGGATCATGAACTCCTTCCGCGGCCTGGCCCAGGCCCAGCAAGCGACCCTGGCCACCGTGGCCCCGGGTATCGCCGAAGCGCTGATCGCCACCGCCATCGGCCTGTTCGCAGCTATTCCCGCAGTAATCGCCTACAACCGTTTTGCCGCTCGTGGCGAAACCTTGATCAGCCGTTACTACACCTTCGCCGATGAATTCCAGGCGATCCTGCACCGTAAAGTGCACACCAGCGAAGAATAAGCAGGTAATTCCCAATGGCTTTAATCGCTCGAGCTCGCAA
>Ga0209173_100430_pt1 | contig 22134 bp, 28 predicted proteins | sample SynthPrep_16_END_FD_187206 | JGI IMG/M metagenome (GOLD analysis project Ga0209173, IMG submission 187206) | Synthetic microbial communities from Ohio, USA - SynthPrep_16_END_DS12_MetaG (SPAdes) (version 2) | ecosystem: Engineered > Bioreactor > Aerobic > Activated sludge | place: USA: Ohio... | reverse complement strand
ACCTTGACATGGTGGGGGTCGTTGGTTCGAGTCCAATCGCGCCTACCAAACAAAATCCGCTCTGCTGGGCGGTCTAGAAGGGCTCACCGAAAGGTGGGCCCTTTTTTGTTGCTTGTGATTTGAAAAACGTTTGCAAGCGCCAATCAAAAAGGAAGATGGTCATGGCGAGTAAAAAACTTGAATCGTTCCGGGCGTGGTTTACGCCGAAGCGCCGTCGAGGAGCAGGCGGTGCTTTATTGATTATGTGGATCATCGGACTGGTTGCGTATCCAAGCAACCGCTGGCTCTATGTGATGATTCCAGCGGTGATTTTTTTCTTCAGCGCCTGGCCGCCTGAGGTTCAGGATAAACGTTGAAGCACAGCGCCACCCACCGAGTTGGCTCACTCAACGTCGCGTCAACACGCTTTCCCCCGCCTGCGCCGGTAACCGATACACGTCCACCAGCGCCAACATCCCCAACACGGCGACCCCGACAAACGCTACCCGAAAATCCGTGACCTGGGCTTGAACGTCATGCCCCTGCACGCTCATGGACGCGCGCAACAACAACGCCGCCACCGTTACGCCCATGCCCATGGCCAGTTGGAACGACATGCTGAACAACGCCGACGCTTCGCTCATCCGCGCTTTCGGCACGTCGGCGAAGCCAATCGAGTTGTAGCAGGTGAACTGCATCGAGCGTGACAGGCCGCCGACGAACAACACCGCCGCAATCACTGCCAATGGCGTCTGCGCGGTGAACAAGGCGCAGGCTGCAATTGACACCACCCCGATCACACCATTGAGCATCAGCACCTTGCGAAACCCGAAGCGCTGCATGAGGGTCGTGGTAAATGGTTTCATCGCCAGGTTACCGGCGAATACCGCCAGCACCAACAGACCCGCGTCCACTGGCGATAAGCCGAAGGCGACCTGGAACAGCAACGGCAGCAGGAAGGGCAGGGCACTGATGGCCAGGCGGAACAGTGAGCCGCCGTAGATGCTGACGCGGAAGGTATTGATGGAGAGGGTTTCCAGCGGCAACAACGAATCGGGGTAATGCCGGCAATGGTGCACTGCCCACACCGACAGCAGTAGGCCTGCCGCCACCAGCCCGGCGCCAGGGATGAGCATTTCGCCAGCTTGGCTGCCCAGCCATTCCAGCCCGCCGAGCAGCGCCACGCAGGCGCCTGCCAGCAGCACAAAGCCCTTGGCGTCGAACTTGCGTACGCTGGCCTCGCAGCCTTCAGGCACCAACCACAGCGCGGCGATCAATGCCAATGCGCCTAAGGGCAGGTTCACGTAGAAGATCCACGGCCACGAGGCATGGGTGACGATCAACCCACCTGCCAATGGACCCAGAATCGGTGCGACCAGCCCTGGCCAGGTGATGATCGCGATCATTTTTACCAAGTCTTTTTTGTCGGTATTGCGCAGCACCGCCAAACGCCCCACAGGCACCATCAGCGCGCCACCGATGCCTTGCAGGACGCGGGCAAACACGAACATCTCAAGGTTCTGGCTCAGGCCGCAAAGCAGTGACGCGAGGGTGAAGACGATGATCGCACCGGCAAATACCTGGCGCGCGCCAAATCGGTCGGCGATCCAGCTGGACAGCGGTATGAAGATCGCCACGGCGAGTAGGTAGGCGGTGATGCCGATGTTCATGTCGACCGGCGTCACGCCGAAGGCCGATGCCATGGTCGGCAGGGCGGTAGCTATCACCGTGGCATCGAGGTTTTCCATGAAGAAGGTCACGGCGACCACCAAGGCAATCAGGCGCGTTTGTACGCTGAGGCCGGTGTCGGCGCGGGTATCTGAAGGGGGTGTAGTCACCGATGCAGGCCCTTGTTCAGTGAAGGTCGCTTGGGCCTGACAATACCGGGTGGCCGTCTCAGCCGCTATCTCCGAGGAAAATCTGCAGCAACACCGGTTCAACGACCACTACCCCTTCAAGCCGCCTGTACGCCAAACCGATGTGCTTCCCGATACATTCGAGACATGCGCGCTCGGTGACGGTTTACTTGGCCTTGGCGTTCTTGATGTCGCTGATCATCTGCTTGGCAATGGCCTGTACTTGCTTCTGTGTCATGGCCGAGGCAATCCCTTCCCAGGCGGACGATGACGTGTCGTAGGTGCGCGAGCCAATGGGCGTGCCAGTCTTCAGGTCTGAGTAGTCGGCGCGGGAGAACACCCAGGCGTTGCCTACCAGCGCACCGGCGACGTACCGCGAGCCCGGTTCGATGTAACGGAACTTACTCACATTGATGCTGATGCCGACACCGTCTTCGCCACTCGGCGTCACCGAGGCACTTGGCGTGACGTTGAAACCTGCCTGGCGGGCTTCCACCTGGAGTGCGTTGTTCCAGTCACGGGTCAGCAGGTTCCAGTCCGGGTTTTGCTCGACCTGGCTGTCGCCTTTGATGCTGACCACCAGGTTTTGCTTGGCGGCTTCCGGGATGGCCAGTGCGACGCTGCCGCCGCTTTTGACCTTGGCGGCACATCCGCCCAGCATGGACAACGCCACAGCGCAGGAGAGCGCGATCAGGACCTTTTGGGTTTTCATAGAATTTCCATATCCATAACAGTAATGGGGAGACGTGTGCTGATTTGAGGCGCACGCCTCATAAAACAGGCGGCGCTAAGATGCGCGAATCCCTGCTGGTCTGTCCACATCTCGTTACATGCGCGCGCTTCAATCGCCCACAAAATTTATTGGTTCGCAGCAACAACTTTTCTTGTTGGACACCTCCCGCTCTCAGGCAGCAAAGTTGCCGCCACTGACGCTCACCCTTTCGGGTCAACAATAAAAAACCGAGCCGACTGCACGCCACTTCCTGCTGTGAACCCTTTGTTCACATCCTGCTGTAATGGCGCCGCAGCGCGCACTTAAGGACCTCACCGCCATGCAAACTGTTGTGAACTTATGGCCGTTGATCGGCGTACTTGTGATCGTGGTTGGCTTCGTTTTACGCTTCAACCCGCTGTTGGTGGTCACCGCCGCCGCTATCGCCACCGGGCTTGCCGCCCATTTCCCGCTGGAAAAAATCCTCGCCACCATGGGCGATGGCTTCCTTCAGACCCGTGCCCTGCAATTGATTCTGTTATTGCCCCTGGCGGTCATCGGCCTGTTGGAGCGCCATGGGTTGCGCCTGCATGCGCAGAACTGGATTGCACGGTTCGAGCGCGCCACCGTGGGGCGCTTGTTGATCATCTATCTGTTTGTGCGTGAATCCACGGCGGCCATGGGCTTGACCAGCCTGGGCGGGCACCCGCAGATGGTGCGCCCGCTGCTGGCACCAATGGCTGAGGGCGCGGCGGAAAAGCGCTACGGCAAACTGCCGGATAAACTGCGTCATAAGGTGTTGGCCATGTGCGCCGCGACGGACAACGTCGGCCTGTTTTTTGGTGAAGATATTTTTGTCGCCTTTGGTGCGATCGCGTTGATGCACACCTTCCTGCTCGGCTCGGGAATTGATGTGGAGCCGCTGCATATTGCGGTGTGGGGGATTCCTACGGCGATCTGCGCTTTCATCATCCATGCCATTCGCCTGCATCGGTTCGACCGACGGTTGACCCGTGAGATGACGCCGGCCGCCACGGCTGTGGAGGCCGCGCAATGATCATTTCCATTCAATACCTGTACTGGCTGGCCGGGGTTCTGCTGCTGATCACGGCGGGTATGATCCTGTTGGACAGGACCCACCCTAAACGCTGGTCCAGTGCTTTGTTCTGGCTGTTGTTCGCCATTCCATTCCTGGTGGGGGAGCGCCTGCCGTCGGTGGTCATTGGCGCTGGCGTAGTGGTGATGGCGTTGATCGCAGGTTTAGGCGGTGTCGGCCGTGGCACGCATGTCGAGCTGCATGACAAGGCGTCCCGTGCCAGTGCCGGTCGGCTGGGTCACAAGCTGTTTATCCCGGCGCTGGCCATTCCGCTGACCACGGTGATCGGCTCGGTGGTGCTCAAGCACACCGAGATCGGCGGCGTACCGCTGTTGGACCCGAAAAACACCACCTTCGTCTCCCTCGGTATCGGCTGCCTGATCGCCCTTGGCCTGGCCTGCTGGCTGACCCGCGATACGCCGGTGCAAGCCTTGCGCGAATCCCGGCGCCTGACAGAAGCCCTGGGCTGGGCCATGGTGCTTCCGCAAATGTTAGCGATGCTTGGCTTGCTGTTTAACGAGGCCGGCGTCGGTACGGCTGTCGCGCATGTGACCACGACCTATATCAACCTGGATTTCAAGTTAGTGGCGGTGATGGTCTACGTGCTGGGCATGGCGTTGTTTACAGTGATCATGGGTAATGGCTTCGCGGCTTTCCCGGTGATGACCGGCGGCGTCGGCGTGCCAGTGCTGGTGGGTATCTACGGTGGCAATCCAGCAGTGATGGCAGCCATCGGCATGTTCTCCGGCTACTGCGGTACCCTGATGACCCCTATGGCTGCCAACTTCAATATCGTACCGGCGGCGTTGCTCGAACTGCCCGACAAGAACGCGGTGATCAAGGCCCAGCTGCCGACCGCGCTGATGATGCTGGTGGTCAATATTGTGCTGCTTTATCTGTTGATGTGAGGCCGAGATGCGAATCGTACTGCTGACGGGTTTCGAGCCCTTTGATCAAGACCCGGTGAATCCGTCCTGGGAGGCGGTGCGCCAATTGGAGGGGGTTCAACTGGCTGATGATGTGCAAATTATTGCGCGTCGACTGCCCTGCGCGTTTGCCACGGCGGGCGCGCGCCTGGCCCAGTTGATCGACGAATTGCATCCGGAGATGGTGATTGCTACCGGCCTGGGGCCGGGGCGGAGCGATATTTCCATCGAACGGGTGGCGATCAATGTCAACGATGCACGCATTCCCGATAACCTGGGCGAGCAACCGATTGATACGGCGGTGGCGCCTGACGGCCCGGCGGCTTATTTCACGACCCTGCCGATCAAGGCGATGGTCAGGGCCGTGCGCGTGGCGGGGATTGCCGCCTCGGTATCGCAGACGGCCGGCACGTTTGTGTGTAATCAGGTGTTTTATTTATTGCAGCATGCTTTGGCCGCGACGGCCGTACGCAGTGGGTTTATCCATGTACCGTATCTGCCGGAGCAGGTGACAGGTTCGCAGCGGCCCTCGATGGCGCTGGAGACAATGGTCGCCGGATTGCATGCCGCCGTACTGGCGGCGTGGCAAACGCCGGTGGATGCGAAAGAAGCGGGCGGGCAGGTCAGCTGACCGGCCCGACGCGTCTCAACCGGCAAACAGTCGGGTGAGCCCGAAGGTGATAGCGCAAGCCAGGCCTGTCATTGCGAATGCGGTTGCCACGTACCACTTGATAAGGTTCAGTTCAGTGGTTGCCAGGTCTGCCTTGGAAGCGAAGTGCTTATCCATGGAGTCTGCCCGGCCCGAAACGGTGATCAGCTTCTCTTTCATCTCAGCCAGCCCCTTTTCCATTACACCCAATCGTATTTCCATTCCTGAATCTCCATGTTCGCTGTTGCAGGCTCAGCCTTGAGCCAGAATGTGCTTGAGACGCGAGCGTAGTGTGGCGTGAGTCCAACGTTAAGAGGCAAACCTTTGCAAAATAACACCAGCCTTCTACGGCGAGTCCTCCCGCCGTGGAAAGAACAGCTCAAAGCACGTGACCCCCGCTTCACTGCTCACACTGTACCGTCCGTTATGCAGCTGCATGATGGTCGCCACAATCGACAAGCCCAGTCCGTTGGACTGAGCCGAGCGTTCCCGTGACTCATCTACTCGGTAAAACCGTTCGAACAGTCGCGGCAGGTGCTCGGCTGCAATGGTTTCGCCTCGATTGCTGACCCTCAGGTGAATGCCTTCGGCATTGGGCACCGCCTGGATCACCAGCTCAGTACACGGCGCACCATATTTAATGGCGTTGGCGCACAGGTTTGCCAGGGCCCTGCGCAGCAGCATCGGCTCCGCCCAGATCACCCCTTCACCTTCGGCGTGAATGCTGATCTGCACATCACCCGCCAAACCTTCAAAGTAGTCGGCGATGCGTTCTACCTCATCCGCTGCACTCAGCTCCTGACGCTGACGCAGCGCGCTGGCCGGGTCGGTCCTGGCCAGGAACAGCATGTTGTCGAGCATCCGCGCCAGGCGTTCAAGTTCTTCGACATTAGACGCCAGCAGTTGCTGATAGCTCTCGATGCTACGGCTCTGTTGCAGCGCGACCTGGGTTTCTCCCAGCAGATTGTTGATGGGCGTGCGCAGTTCGTGGGCCATGTCGGTGGACACCTGGCCCAGTTGAACAAAACCCTTGGCCAGGCGCTCGAGCATGGTGTTGAACGAGTCGATCATCGGCAGCAGTTCTTTCGGTGCGCCGTGGCTGTCGAGGCGTTCGGCGAGGTTACCGACGCCGATGCCTTGGGCGTGCCGGGCCAGACGGCGCAATGGCAAAAGCCCGCGATGAACCAGCAGGTAACCCACCACGGCCAGGATGATTGCGGCCATGCTCGCCAGGATATAAACGCTCAAGCGATAGCTGGCGAGCACGGCGGTGCGCTCGGTCATCAGGCGCCCCGTAGTGACTTGCAGGCTGCCCAGGTCGCCGGAGTCGATGGAGGCCGCGACGGTGGCGAAGGGCACGCCATTGATGCTGCGAAAATGGTGCACGTCGGCGAACGTCAGTGCGTGGTTCTTGGGGACCGGAGGCACGGATGGCAGTTCGATATTGCCAGGGTTGACCGTCAGCAGCGGCTTTTGCCCCGGTGCGACAATCCTCAGTACCGACTCGCGGTTGCCCAGCATGTTCTGGAACAGTTCCGGCTTGGTCTTGATCAGGTCCAGGGTATTGCTGTCATTGAGCAGGTTGCGCAATTGATCGATGCGGTTGATCAAGGCCGCGTCGTCACGCATGATCAACTCCCGCTCCAGCTCGCGGTACAGCGCCACACCCAGGGTCGCCAGCAGCGCGAAGGCGAGGAGGGCGAAGATTAACGCCAAGCGCAGGGTCAGGGAGTAGTGACGGCGCTTATTCATGGTTGGGTATCGAAACGGTAGCCGATGCCACGCACGCTGTGGATCAGTTTGAGCTGGAAAGGGTCGTCGATTTTCAAGCGCAGGCGCCGCACGGCCACGTCTACCACGTTGGTGTCGCTATCGAAATTCATGTCCCACACCCGCGATGCAATCAGCGAGCGGGAGAGCACCTGGTCCTGGTGGGTCGCGAACAGGTGCAGCAAGGCGAACTCTTTGTTGGTCAAGGTGATGCGCGTGCCGGCGCGGGTGACGCGACGCTTCAGCACGTCGATTTGCAGGTCGGCGATCTGCAACTGCTCCTCTTCGCGGCTTGGCCCGCGGCGGGTCAGGGTGCGCAAGCGTGCTACCAGTTCAGCGAAGGAAAAGGGCTTGATCAAGTAGTCATCGGCGCCCAGTTCCAGGCCCTTGATACGGTCAGCGATGTCGTCGCGGGCCGTCAGAAAAAGTACCGGCGTGTCGGCTTCCTTGCGCAGACGGCGCAGCACTTCCCAGCCGTCCATTTTCGGCATCATCACATCCAGCACGATGACGTCGAACGGCGTTTCAAGGGCTTGGTGCAAGCCGTCCACACCGTCGCGGGCGAGGCTGACGGAGTAGCCGAGTTCCTGCAGGCCGTTGAGCAGGTAATTGCCGGCCTTGGGTTCGTCTTCGACGACGAGAATGTTCATGGGAAGTGCCCTGTCTCAGTGCGTGGCGCAAGTGTAGCCCGATCAATTGTCACTGGCGCAACCGATGCCTTGGACTTGGTAATCCAGCACGTGCTCGCGGCCCTGGCTGTCCAGATAGTCGAGTCGCGCCGGGACGATGCCGCATTGGCCGTAGGTGTCGGTGCTCGACAGCACTTTGGCCACGTCCAGGTGTACGAAGAAGCCGGTTTTGTCGTGGATCACCGGTTCAGCAGCCAGTACGGAGCCGGTAGCGAGTAACGCGGCAAAGCCGAGGATAAACAGTTTCATGGTGGTCTCTCTTTTAAAGGGGTGGCCGCCGGTTCGTGGCGGTGAGTTCACAGTAACCAGGCGCCCCGAACAGCCAACCAACAGAAGGATGACAAGTTTGTAATGCAGTGTTTTTTAATGCAGGGCTTCGGGCGGGCGGCCAGAGGCTTCGAGGATCAGGTCGGTGATTTCCTTGGCGTGGGACACCAGCGACAAGTGGCTCGACGGCAACTCGATGGTCGTGGCGTTCATGCGCTTGGCGAGGAAGCGCTCGAGGTCCGGGTTGATCGTCTGGTCATTCGCCGACACCGCATACCAGGACGGCTTGGTGTGCCAGGCAGCATTGACGGTACGGCCGCTGAACAGGGTCTTGGTGATGGGTTGCTGCACGGCGTACAACGCCAGGGCCTTGGCCTGCGGTACATCGGCGGCGAAGTACTTGAGGAAGGCGTCCTGGCTCAAGGTGAGGTAGCCGTCGTGATCTTCAACGCCAGACCGCACCGGCATGCTCGGGTACTGGGCGGAGAGCGCGACGAAGTCTTCATTGGCGTCCGGTGCGCGGGCGGCCACGTACACCAGGGCGCTGACTTTCGGGTCGACTCCGGCATCGCTTACTACCGTACCGGCGTAGGAATGGCCGACCAACACGGTAGGGCCGTCCTGTTGGTCCAGCACACGTTTGGTGGCGGCGACATCGTCGGCCACCGAGGTCAGCGGGTTCTGCACGGCGGTGACGTGCAGGCCGGCGGCCTGGAGGCGGGTGATCACCTCGGACCAACTGGAGCCGTCAGCCCAGGAACCGTGCACCAGCACTACGTTGTTGGCTTTGACCGACGCGACAGTGCCGGCCAGTGCCGTGCCCGTGCCCAGCATCAGCAGGCTGGCGGCGATCAGGCAGAGTTTGCTTGCAGGTTTCATGGGGTACCCCTTTTCATCAGTAGGAAGTGGCGTCATCCGGTGAGGGCGACTGACGACTCCACTGTATGAAGTGAGGGGGCCGACAAGACTTACAGCTTGATTACAAACCTGTAATGCAATCGATGTCGGTAGCGTTTACAAGCACCGACGTGATCCGTAGATTGCACCGGGCTCATCATTTGTCACCGCCTATGAGGAACCGCACAGTGTCGATCCGAGGTCCCGCCGTATTCAACCGCCGTTACCGTGCCTTTCTGTTTGATATGGATGGGACTTTGCTCAACTCCATCGCCGCCGCCGAGCGGGTGTGGAGCATCTGGGCTGAACGCCATGGCCTGGAGGTGGCAGCGTTTTTGAAGACCATTCACGGTGCCCGCGCGATTGACACCATCACGCGCCAGGCACTGCCTGGCGTCGACCCCGAGGTTGAGGCGCAATGGATTACCGAGGCTGAACTCAATGATGTCGAGGGGGTTGTAGCGATTCCCGGCGCCGTCGCGTTTCTAAGCAGCTTGCCGGGTGACCAATGGGCTCTGGTCACCTCTGCACCCCGGGAATTGGCGTTGCGTCGACTGCAAGCGGCGGGCATTGCGCCGCCGGCGGTGCTGGTCACGGCCGAAGATGTGGCAATCGGCAAGCCGAACCCCGACTGTTACGTGCTGGGTGCTCAACGTTTGGGTGTACCGGTGCGGGAGTGCCTGGTATTTGAAGATGCGACGGTGGGCATTCGTGCGGGAGAAGCGGCGGGGGCGGACGTGATGGTCGTGACGTCGACGCATTACACGCCGATGGTTACCGAACATCCTTCGATTGACAGTTACGCGCAGCTAAACGTACAGCGCGACACGCAAGGCTTGTTGTACGTGCAGAACGCGGTGGGCTGATACGAAAAGGCCGAGCCCGTTACCGGTCTCGGCCTTGTTCCAGGCTGGCTGGGTCGGGGGGTTGCATTCGATTATTCCTAATGCCCTGGCGTGACAGCACCATCTCCCTGAGGATTTCATTCGCCAGCCGCGCAATCGCTTCGGCACCACGATAATGCGCGCGCACGATTCCGGTAATTGCGAAATGGTCGGTTTCCGGGCCGCTGAGCACGGCTGAAAGAGTCCCGTCGGCGTGCAACGTGCAGGTCACTTGATAGCTGGGCAGGCGGGCCGCCAGTGCTGATTCGATTTGGGATTTACTCAGAGTGTCCATCTGCTTGCGCGCCTTTTACGGAGGGGGCACGCCCAAGCATAGGTCCTGTTGCGGCGCTGTAAATACCGGCGATCTAATTACGGAGAACGACGCTTCAGCGTGTCGTTTGTCCATTAATCCGTCGACACAATCTACGCTGCACGGTCTTCTGGATAGGCTTGAGACAAAACAGGAACAGGTACCCGCAGAGCATCAGCGTCAGGTCCAGCCAGGAGTGGGGTTCGGCAGAACCCGTGTCTTCTATTACACACCTTAAGGCATAAGCCAGTCCGAGGAAGGCCAGCCCTATCAATAAGGCGATCATCCAAGACCTGTAGGCAAATGGTGGTGCGTTCGTAGGCCTCATCGACGTGCTCCTGAATGCACACGAATGGCGGGGGTGTCAGTCAGGAGATTCGGCTGTAAATGAAACAACAAGTTCCAGGCGTGAAGACAGTTTCATCTTTCCATGAAGATGAGCACATCGGCGAGGTCAATCACGCAACAACACAAGATCAGTCCGAAGGCGTTTTCGCCAGCCGTTACAGTGAACGAAAGGGCTGGCTACTGAGGGGGCTTCAAGGCGTCTGGTTTTTGTCCGGAGCGGTCAGGCCAGCCTGGATGCGCTGGTAGATCTCCTCGCGATGCACGGCAACATCCTTGGGTGCGTTGATGCCGATTCGTACTTGCTGGCCGCTGACGCCCAGGATGGTGATCGTGATGTCATCACCGATGTTTATGCTTTCACCAACTTTGCGGGTGAGTATAAGCATGGACTTCTCCTTGATTACTTTTAAGGACACATGTTTCAGACAGGGCAGGTGTCGGATGTGTGTAGCTTACTGCTAAGCGCTTCCCTGTGACTGCCTCTTTTAGGACGCATAGAGGCGACATTAATTCCCATGGCGGCATCATACAGGTCTGCGATACATCATTCGCATTGTTTAAGCCAACGTTTATGACGGCCAGAATAGACAGTGAATGATAAAGTCGCCTCTTTATCTTTTAAGGAGCAGGGCAGTGCGTAAAGTAGCGATGGCAATTGCGGTGTTGGCATTGGCCGGTTGCGGTGAAGGCAAAAGCGTCGAGGCGCCCAAGGCCAAGCCTGCCGTGACCGAAAGCCAGCCCCAGACCGGTGCGATTGCCGCCCAGGAATGGGACGTGTGGGTAGGCCCGCCTGACCACAAGTTACAGGCGATCACCGACCTGACGGCCTGGTTGCTAGAGCACGGTTTCAATTTCTACATCGTGAAAGTGGACGGCAAGGACGAAGTCCTGCTGGGGCCGTTCGCAACCAAGGCTGAGGCTGAGGCCAAGCAGACGCTGCTCAACGAGAAAATGGCGCGCGCCAAGAAAACTGACACGATCTCAGAGGTCGTTGAGCATAAAACCGCGCAGTAACGGCCTGGCGGGGCGCAAGTCCTGCCCACGTTCAACCGCAGGCTTTCAGGTTCACCGGGCCGACAAACTCATTGCCACGCCCCATCACACACGCCACGGTCTGGTTGCGCTGGCGCTCCCAGGCCTGCACCGGGTAGGTCTTGTTCCAGGCTTCGTACAACTGGCGATCCTGTTTTGACAGGCGCAAGCCGTATTGCTTGCTCATGTAGAAGTAGGTACGGGCGATCATTCCCCGGATGGAGGGGCGCGGCATAACCTTCTTGGCCTTGAAGTCCACTTGGGTCAGGCATGAACCGTACTGCCCGCTTTGCACCGGCAGCCAGCCAAAACTGAAGTTGTTACGGTCACCGTTGACTTCGCCGATGCTCGGCACCAGGTTGTGCAGGTCGGCTTCGGCACGCTTGAACACGTCATCGTGGCGCGTGCAGTTTTTGCGCCCACCGTCCTGCCAGCACTGGCGCTGATGCCCGATCTGCCAGGCAGGAACGATATGCTCCCACTCGATGCGCGCGGCGCGGCTGGCGTTTTTGCGCGGGACGTAGCCACAGGCTTTCAAGTCCACGCGGTTGCCGGTGTATTTACAGCCGCAATAGAACTCGGTGGATTGTGGGGCGTAAAGCTTCCAGGCGACTTTCTTGGCTTCGCTGAACGTTCGGGGGGCCTGGGCGTGGGCGGTGACGGCGAAAAACAGGCAGCACACCGCGATAAAACGAACACTCATTGAATCAATCTTCCTTCGGTACAACCCAGAAAATTTGCACACCACCGTCGTCCCGATAGGCGAGGGTGACGTTGTCGTTCTCCGCGATTTCCTCCAGCAAACGCGCCCACTCATCCTCTGGCTCATCCGGCAAGCGGAAGATCAACGCCGCCTTGGCTTTCTGGGCGTTGGTCGAATTGATGATCTTTTGCACACGGATTGCCAGGCGTTGGTAGGCATCGGGCGGGGTTGGCACTGCGGAAGAGGACTTTGCCACGGAGTGTTCCTTAGTTTGCTGTACGCACATACAGTATTTAACTGTAGGCGATTTCGCAACTGCTTAAACTTCAAGGAGTTCGTCTGACAGCAGATCAGGCAATTTTATGTAGGGCGAAAGTGTCTGTATCGAGGGTTTTTTGCGAGGAAGCAGGGGCGGGTAAACCGCCCCTGCCAAGGTGTCACCGGGAATCAATATTCCCAGAACATCCGTTGCAACTCTTTGCTGTCTTGGGTCTTGGTCAGGGCGACCATTGCCAGGATGCGGGCTTTCTGTGGGTTCAGGTCGAGGGCAGCCACCCAATCGTATTTGTCGTCAGGCTGCTCGGCATTGCGCAATACCATGCCGCCGGCATTGACGTGGGAAGAACGAATGATTTGTACACCTTGCTTACGCAGTTCCACCAGGGCGGGTACGACTTTGGAAGAAACGGAGCCGTTGCCGGTACCGGCGTGGATGATGGCTTTGGCGCCCGCTTGAGCCAGGGCCTTGTAGGCCGTGTCGCTCACGTTGCCGTAGCCATAGGCGATCTCAACATCAGGCAGGCTCTTGATGTTCTTGATATCGAACTCCGAATCCATGGTGTGACGCTTGGCCGGCAGGCGGAACCAGTAGGATTTGCCCTCAACCACCATGCCCAGCGGGCCCCATGGGCTCTTGAACGCTTCGGTCTTGATATTGATCATCTTGCTGACGTCGCGACCCGACTGGATCTCGTCGTTCATGGTGACCAGCACGCCCTTGCCGCGCGCATCTTTGCTACCGGCCACAGCCACGGCGTTGTACAGGTTGAGCATGCCGTCCGCCGACATCGCAGTGCCTGGGCGCATGGAGCCGACCACCACGATTGGCTTGTCGGTCTTCTCCACCAGGTTCAGGAAGTAGGCGGTTTCTTCCAGGGTGTCGGTACCGTGGGTGATCACGATGCCGTCCACGTCCTTGCTGTCGGCCAGTTCGGCGACGCGGCGACCCAGTTGCAGCAGATTTTCATTGTTGATGCTTTCGGATGCAATTTGCATCACTTGCTCGCCACGCACGTTGGCGATCTGGCTAAGCTCAGGAACACCGGCAATCAATTGCTCGATGCCGACTTTGGCCGCTTGGTAGGTGGCACTGTTGGCCGCGCTGGCGCCGGCGCCGGCAATGGTGCCGCCGGTGGCGAGGATCACCACGTTGGACAGTTTGGTCTTGGTTTCAGCTTCCTTTGCCTGGGCGGCAACGGGGAACAGCAGCAGCAGGGCTAACGCGCCCGGAACAAAAGTCTTCAGTGCAGATTTCATTATTTTTCTCTCTGGTTTTTGATGAGTGCTGTAGCAGGTTCATCTAGAACACCCGGGCGGTTCTGAATGCCACGAGGTGATGGGGTAGAGCAGGATCTGTACCAGGCTGATTGTGTTCGCGGATATAAAACAACTTATTGATTTAAAACAGATTATATTGATGTTTTGTGGCAACAGCGCCAGTAGGCGTCCGGCTTTCCGAACATCGGACTGCCTTGCGTTCGGTTGTCCGAAAAAGTGGACGGTGCGTACTCGGCTAAGGCGTGAGTGCCACGTACAGCCTGTCGTTTTAGAGAACGACTGCGCGCGCGCGATGTTTAGCGGCTGCCTTTGCAGGACAAGAGGGCGGGGCTCGATGGCTTGGATGAAAGGCTGTTTTCAACCGTTGACAAATCTCGACAAGGTTCTCATAGTTTGAATAACGCAAACGTTTGCGAGATGTTTCACGGAACACTCCTGGAGTATCGTGACAGCTCGTATCAGCCACCCAGGTGGGACGGCTGCCGAAGCGCTCTTCGGTGCAAGCGTTGCTCACAATAATCATAAGATCGGAGTGAACCCATGAAGCTGCCATTTGCTGGACGTCTTCTCGCTGTCGCTGTGCTAGCTGCCGCATCCGCCGCTTTACCTCTTTCCTCTGCATTTGCTGATGACGCCGCCGCCAAACCCAAGGTCGGCCTGGTGATGAAGTCCCTCGCCAACGAATTTTTCGTGACCATGCAAGATGGCGCCAAGGCCTATCAGAAAGATCACGCCGCCGATTTCGACATGATCACCAACGGGATCAAGAACGAAACCGACACCAGCGCGCAGATCGACATCGTCAACCAGATGATCCTCTCCAAGGTCAACGCTATCGTCATCGCACCCGCCGACTCCAAGGCGTTGGTGACCGTGCTGAAGAAGGCTTCGGATGCCGGTATCAAGGTCGTCAACATCGACAACCGCCTGGACCCGGACGTGCTCAAAAGCAAAAACCTCAATATTCCGTTCGTAGGCCCGGACAACCGCAAAGGCTCCAGGCTGGTGGGCGACTACCTGGCTAAGCAACTGGCCTCGGGTGACAAGGTCGGCATTATTGAAGGTGTACCGACCACCACCAACGCCCAGCAACGTACCGCAGGCTTCAAGGATGCGATGGATGCTGCCGGCATGAAGATTGTCTCCACCCAATCCGGCAACTGGGAAATCGACCAGGGCCAGAAAGTGGCGTCCGCCATGCTGAGCGAGTACCCGGACCTCAAGGCCCTGTTGGCCGGTAACGACAACATGGCCCTGGGCGCTGTCTCCGCCGTACGTGCGGCAGGCAAGGCCGGCAAGGTGTTGGTCGTGGGTTACGACAATATCGAAGCCATCAAGCCAATGCTGCAGGACGGCCGTGTGCTGGCAACCGCTGACCAGGCTGCTGCCCAGCAAGCCGTGTTCGGTATCCAGAACGCGCTCAAGTTGGTCAAGGGTGAGAAAGTCGACTCCAAGGATGGCGTGATCGAAACCCCGGTCGAACTCGTCCTCAAGAAGTAATCCTGGCAGCACCCAACAGCGTCCGCTCGTCCTGAGCGGGCGCCTGGAGATTTTCCTATGTCATCTTCCGCCCCGAACGCTGTCCTCTCGGTCAGCGGTATCGGCAAGACCTATGCCCAACCGGTTCTGTCCGACATCACCCTGACGCTCAACCGCGGGGAAGTGCTGGCGCTGACCGGTGAGAACGGCGCAGGCAAAAGTACCTTGTCGAAGATCATTGGCGGCCTGGTCACCCCGACCACTGGGCACATGCAGTTCAATGGCCAGGCCTACACGCCGGGCAGCCGTACCCAGGCTGAAGAGCTGGGCGTGCGCATGGTCATGCAGGAGCTCAACCTGCTGCCGACGCTGACCGTCGCCGAAAACCTGTTCCTGGATAACCTGCCCAGCCATTGTGGCTGGATCAGCCGCAAACAATTGCGCAAGGCTGCGATCGAGGCCATGGCCCAGGTTGGCCTGGACGCCATCGACCCCGATACCTTGGTTGGCAGCCTTGGGATTGGCCATCAGCAGATGGTCGAGATCGCCCGCAACCTGATCGGCGATTGCCACGTACTCATCCTCGACGAGCCCACGGCCATGCTCACGGCGCGTGAAGTCGAGATGCTGTTTGAACAAATCACCCGCCTGCAGGCCCGGGGCGTGGCGATTATTTATATTTCGCACCGGCTGGAAGAGCTGGCCCGTGTCGCCCAACGCATTGCGGTATTGCGCGACGGCAAGCTGGTCTGCGTCGAGCCGATGGCCAACTACAACAGCGAGCAACTGGTCACCTTGATGGTCGGTCGTGAGCTGGGCGAGCACATTGACCTGGGCCCGCGCTCCATCGGTGGGCCAGCCCTGACGGTGAAAGGCCTGACGCGCTCGGACAAGGTCCGCGACGTGTCCTTTGAAGTGCGCGCGGGCGAGATCTACGGTATCTCCGGCCTGATCGGCGCCGGGCGCACTGAATTGCTGCGTCTGATCTTCGGCGCCGACCTGGCCGATAGCGGTACTGTGGCGCTCGGCTCGCCCGCCCAGGTGGTGAGCATTCGCTCGCCCGTGGACGCGGTGGGTCATGGCATTGCCCTGATCACCGAGGACCGCAAGGGTGAGGGCCTGTTGCTGACTCAGTCCATCAGCGCCAACATTGCCCTGGGCAACATGCCGGAAATCTCCGGCGGCGGCGTGGTCAACAGCCGCGACGAAACGGCGTTGGCCAAGCGTCAGATCGATGCCATGCGCATCCGCAGTTCCAGTCCGGCGCAGTTGGTGTCGGAACTGTCCGGCGGCAACCAGCAAAAGGTGGTGATTGGCCGCTGGCTGGAGCGCGACTGCTCGGTGATGCTGTTCGACGAACCCACCCGCGGCATCGACGTCGGTGCCAAATTCGATATTTATGCCTTGCTGGGCGAATTGACCCGTCAAGGCAAAGCACTGGTGGTGGTGTCCAGCGATCTGCGTGAACTCATGCTGATCTGCGACCGCATCGGTGTGTTGTCCGCCGGGCGCTTGATCGAGACGTTCGAGCGCGACAGCTGGACCCAGGACGAATTGCTCGCCGCCGCCTTCGCCGGCTATCAGAAACGTGATGCGCTGCTCAACGACGCAGTGCTTAGGGAAACCCCATGAAAACCACAACTTCCCCCGGTAAAACGGGCGGCAACTTCTACGGCCTGGGCACTTACCTGGGCCTGGCCGGCGCCTTGTTGGCGATGATTGCGCTGTTCTCGGTGCTCAGCGATCACTTCCTGTCCTATGACACCTTCAGCACCCTGGCCAACCAGATTCCGGACCTGATGGTGTTGGCGGTGGGCATGACCTTCATCCTGATCATCGGCGGTATTGACCTGTCGGTGGGTTCGGTGTTGGCACTGGCGGCATCAGCGGTCAGCGTGGCGATTCTCAGCTGGGGGTGGAGCGTGCTACCGGCTGCGGTGCTGGGCATGGGCTGTGCCGCATTGGCTGGAACCATCACCGGCTCGATCACCGTGGCCTGGCGCATCCCGTCGTTTATCGTATCCCTCGGCGTGCTGGAAATGGCCCGTGGCGTGGCGTACCAGATGACCGGCTCGCGCACCGCTTATATCGGTGATTCGTTTGCCTGGCTGTCCAACCCGATTGCCTTTGGTATCTCGCCGTCATTCATCATTGCCTTGCTGGTGATCATCGCCGCGCAGCTTGTACTGACGCGTACGGTGTTTGGTCGTTACCTGATCGGTATCGGCACCAATGAAGAGGCCGTGCGCCTGGCGGGCATCAACCCCAAACCGTACAAGATCCTGGTGTTCAGCCTCATGGGCCTGCTGGCCGGTGTGGCGGCGTTGTTCCAGATTTCGCGCCTGGAAGCGGCGGACCCGAACGCCGGTTCAGGCCTGGAGCTGCAAGTGATCGCGGCCGTGGTGATCGGCGGTACCAGCCTGATGGGCGGGCGCGGTTCGGTGATCAGTACCTTTTTTGGTGTGTTGATTATTTCGGTATTGGCCGCTGGCCTGGCGCAGATCGGTGCCACGGAACCTACGAAACGCATCATCACGGGTGCCGTGATCGTGATTGCCGTGGTCCTCGATACCTACCGCAGCCAACGCGCCAGTCGGCGAGGCTGAACCATGGCAACGATCAAGGATGTGGCAGCGCTTGCAGGTATTTCCTACACGACGGTGTCGCATGTGGTGAACAAGACACGGCCGGTCAGCGAGCCGGTACGCATCAAGGTCGAAGCCGCGATCAAGCAGCTCGACTACGTGCCCAGTGCCGTCGCGCGTTCGCTCAAGGCGAAGACCACGGCCACCATCGGCTTGCTGGTGCCCAACAGCCTCAACCCGTATTTTGCGGAGTTGGCGCGTGGTATCGAGGATTACTGCGAGCGTAACGGTTACTGTGTGATCCTCTGCAACTCCGACGATAACGCGGAAAAGCAACGCAGCTATTTGCGCGTGTTGCTGGAGAAGCGCATCGACGGCTTGATCGTGACCTCGGTTGGCGGCGACGACAGTGGCCTGGCCGCCGGCTTGAGCGCGGTGCGCACGCCCATGGTAATTGTCGACCGGGCGCTGGATGGCATAGACGTGGACCTGGTACGTATCGATCACGAGGAGGGCGCCTACCTGGCGACCCGGCACTTGCTCGAACTGGGCCACCGTGACATCGCTTGCATCGGCGGTCCCGCCCATACCCGTGTCGCGCAAATGCGTCTGGCGGGGTATCACCGTGCGCTGCAAGAGGCGGGCGTGGCAGTGGCGGCCAATCGCACCCAGGAAAGCGATTTCACCAGTACGGGCGGTTATACCGCCGCCGTGCAGTTACTGGCGAACAACCCGCCCAGCGCGATTTTTGCCAGCAACGACATGATAGGTTTCGGCGTATTGCGCGCGGCAGCCGAGCGCAATATCCGGGTGCCGGGTGGGCTGTCGGTGATCGGTTTCGATGACATTCAAATGGGCCGTTACGTCTACCCGGCGTTGACCACGGTCGGGCAGTCGATCGTGCAACTGGGCGAGACGGCGGCCGAGCTGTTACTGCGTAGAATTGCGACACCCCAACTGCCGATCGATCAACGCATCGTGACGCCGAGCATCGTGTTGCGTGAGTCGACGGCGCCCGTCGCCGGTACGTTCGCCCAATACCGCTGAACCGAATTGATGAGTACTGATGTATGCCAGCAAAAGTAGTGGTAGTAGGCAGCTTGAACATGGACCTGGTGACCCGTGCCAGTCGGTTGCCGCGTGCCGGTGAGACCTTGATCGGCCAGACGTTCTCCACCGTGCCCGGCGGCAAGGGCGCGAACCAGGCGGTAGCGTCGGCACGCCTGGGGGCCGATGTGTCGATGATTGGCTGTGTGGGTACCGATGCCTATGGCACGCAATTGCGTGATGCGTTGCAGGTGGAGGGCATCGATTGCCAAGCCGTCAGTACCGTAGACGGCTCCAGTGGCGTGGCCCTCATCGTGGTCGATGACAGCAGCCAGAATGCGATTGTGATCGTGGCGGGCAGTAACGGCGAACTGACGCCAGCCTCGTTGCAGGCGTTCGATGCGGTGCTGCAAGCGGCTGACGTGATCGTCTGCCAGCTGGAAGTGCCGATGAAGACGGTGGGTTACGCCCTCAAGCGCGGTCGTGAACTGGGCAAGACGGTGATCCTTAACCCGGCTCCGGCCAGCGCTCCGTTGCCGGCTGAATGGTATGCCTCGATCGACTACCTGATCCCGAATGAAAGCGAAGCCACCGCACTGAGCGGCGTGACGGTCGACTCCATTGACAGCGCCAAGGCAGCCGCAACCCACCTGATCCAGGCGGGCGCCGGCAAAGTCATCATCACCCTGGGGGCTCAGGGCGCGCTGTTTACTGACGGCCAGGGCTTTGAGCACCTGCTGGCGCCGAAGGTCAAGGCGGTCGACACCACCGCAGCGGGCGATACCTTCGTCGGTGGCTTTGCTGCGGCACTCGCCAATGGCAAAAGCGAGGCCGAGGCCATTCGTTTTGGCCAGGTCGCTGCGGCACTGTCGGTCACCCGCGCCGGCGCGCAACCCTCTATTCCAACGCTGCACGACGTACAAGGTTTTGTGCCCTCATGAAAAAGACACCTCTGCTCAATATCGCCCTGTCGCGTGTCATCGCCTCACTCGGACACGGCGACATCCTGGTGATCGGCGACGCTGGCCTGCCAGTGCCGCCGGGCGTCGAGTTGATTGACTTGGCGTTGACCCAGGGCATCCCGGATTTCATCAGCGCCTTGCGCATCGTGCTCAGCGAGATGCAAGTGGAAAGCCATGTGCTGGCCGAAGAAATCCTGCTCAAGCAGCCGCCTGCGCTGAACGAGCTCAATACGCTCAGCGACGAGGCGGCCCTGGGTGAGCGGCGCCTGGTCAGCCATGAAGCGTTCAAACAGCTCAGCCGCAAGGCGCGCGCCGTGGTGCGCACCGGCGAATGCCAGCCTTACTGCAATATCGCGCTGGTGTCCGGCGTAACGTTCTAACGTTCTCAACGACAAGGAGTGTTTTATGCAACGTGGTCTCCCAACCCTGAAAAACCTGTTTCGGAGTGTTCTGCTTTTGTCCGCACTCACTGCTGCAAGCGCCCAGGCGGCGGAAAAAATCGACCTGATCATCGATACCGATCCCGGTGCTGATGATGTGGTGGCGTTGCTGTTCGCGATGGCTTCGCCGGATGAACTGAGCATCCGTGCATTGACCACCGTCGCCGGCAACGTGCGCCTGGACAAGACCTCCCGCAACGCCCGCCTGGCCCGCGAATGGGCAGGGCGCGAGGACATCCCGGTGTACGCCGGTGCGCCAGCGCCGCTGCTGCGCACGCCGATCTACGCCGAGAACATCCATGGCAAGGAAGGTATTTCCGGTGTCACCGTGCATGAGCCTAAAAAGGGCTTGGCTGAAGGCAATGCCGTCGACTACCTGATCAAGACCCTGAGCACCGCCAAGCCTCACAGCATCACCATCGCCATGCTCGGCCCGCAGACCAACCTGGCGCTGGCGCTGACCCAGGCACCGGAAATCACCCAGGGCATCAAGGAAGTGGTGGTGATGGGGGGCGCGCACTTCAACGGCGGCAATATTACGCCGGTGGCGGAGTTCAACCTGTTTGCCGACCCCGTGGCGGCCGAGATTGTGCTCAAGAGTGGCGTCAAGCTGACCTACCTTCCGTTGGACGTGACCCACAAGGTACTGACCAGCGAAGCCCGCCTGAAAGGGATCGCCGACCTCAAGAACAACGCAAGCAAGGTGGTTAGCGATATTCTCAATGAATACGTCAAGGGCGACATGGAGCACTACGGTATTCCAGGCGGCCCGGTGCATGACGCGACCGTCGTCGCTTACCTGCTCAAGCCTTCACTGTTCACCGGCCGTGAAGTCAACGTGGTAGTGGACAGCCGGGAAGGCCCGACCTTCGGCCAAACCATCGTCGACTGGTACGACGGTCTGAAGCAACCGAAGAACGCGTTCTGGGTGGAGAACGGTGATGCCCAAGGCTTCTTCGATCTGTTGACCGAGCGCCTGGCGCGTCTGAAGTAAGGTGTTGACCGGTCGGCGTTCGCCGGCCGGTTCTTATTCGCGCTCGGGGTTGTGTGCCCCCATGTGGTCGGCCGGGTATTTCTCGAATATCTGGCCGATGAACGCTTGCGCCGCTTGTGTACCCAGCTCCTTGACCAGCAGGTCGATACCAATGATCGCCAATTCCTCCGGGCTTCCGGGGCTGTAGGAGCTCTGTCCTTGGGGCCACTTGGCTTTGATGTCGGCTTGGAGCGTTACGGTGGTCATGACTGTCTCGCGGGGCTGAAAGTACTGGGCAGTGCGCTGGAACGCGGTTCTTACCGGCCCAGTTAACCATTTTGCAGCGTATTTGGCACTGATACTTAGGCATGAGGCGATTCGGAATGACGGTCGCGCTGTGCGACACTGGCCGCCTGTTTAATTGCCGGGGAACACCGCGTGCAGATCGACTTGAACAACCCCGAGAACCTGACGCTGGCGAATGTTCGCCAGCTTCTCGCCAGTGCTAATGACGACGAACATGCCCAACTGCGGGTGACCCAGGCCGGAATCGCCTATATCTCCTCAGGGAAGGTGGTGGGCGGTGTGGACATCGACGGGCTGCTGTTTCGCCTGGAGACCTGGGCCAAGGGCTCCGGATACGTAGGGAATGTAGCCGCCAGCGACGAAGTCTGGGTGACGCAGATCTTCAATGCACTGAAGGAAAACTGGCCGAAGCCGGCGTCTGACTACATCGACATCTACTGATTTCGTTCATATCTGGTCACGATTGACCGGGCGAATGCCTGTCGAGAGTCAGGCAGACTTGCCCTGCGGCGGTTTACGTCTTGAAACCAATCCGCCCAATCGCTGTCGCACGATCTCTGTCCATTTTTTATCATAGGAGGCTTCATGCCTTGGAAGCTCGCATCATTCGGTACTTTGTTGGCAGCACTCGCGTTGGCGGGTTGCAGCACCCCGGGTGCCTCTG
>Ga0209173_100427_pt1 | contig 22337 bp, 18 predicted proteins | sample SynthPrep_16_END_FD_187206 | JGI IMG/M metagenome (GOLD analysis project Ga0209173, IMG submission 187206) | Synthetic microbial communities from Ohio, USA - SynthPrep_16_END_DS12_MetaG (SPAdes) (version 2) | ecosystem: Engineered > Bioreactor > Aerobic > Activated sludge | place: USA: Ohio... | reverse complement strand
GTGTAGATACCGATGCCCGATGGCGCTGAATCAGTCACCTGATGAATCGACTGACACACCGCTATCGGGGGCAAGCCCCCTCCCACATTTGGATCGCGGTCTAACCGTTAGATGGCGCTCGGCTGTCAGGCCGCCGGCGGGAGCAAGCTCCCTCAACACAGGTCCTGCGCCATACCCAGAATTGTGTAGATACCGATGCACCGATGGCGCTGAATCAGTCACCTGATGAATCGACTGACAGACCGCTATCGGGGGCAAGCCCCCTCCCACATTTGGATCGCGGCCTAACAGTTAGATGGTGGTCGGCTGTCAGGCCGCCGGCGGGAGCAAGCTCCCTCAACACAGGTCCAGCGCCATACCCAGAATTGTGTAGATACCGATGCACCGATGGCGCTGAATCAGTCACCTGATGAATCGACTGACACACCGCTATCGGGGGCAAGCCCCCTCCCACATTTGGATCGCGGTCTAACCGTTAGATAGCGGTCGTCGGTAAGGCCGCCAGCGGGAGCAAGCTCCCTCGCTGCCCATCTGGCGAACACAGTTCACCACATGCCATCACTTTGCACCTATCCCCCCGCCCCCGACTAGCGTAAAAAAGTGCCCCTCACTCCATGAAGTCAGAGGCCTGCTATGCCTGTCGCCGTCATTGATGGACAACCGCTGCACTACGTCGACCAGGGTTCCGGCCCGGTCGTCCTATTGGGCTCAAGTTACCTGTGGGACCGCGACATGTGGGCGCCGCAGATCGAAGCCCTCTCGCAACAGTACCGTGTGATCGTGCCCGAGCTATGGGGGCATGGCGAATCAGGCCCGTTGCCGACGCAAACTCACTCCCTCGATGACCTTGCGCGCCAGATCCTGGCCCTGCTGGACCATCTGGACATCGCACACATCAACCTGGTGGGGCTCTCGGTCGGCGGCATGTGGGGCGCACGCCTGGCACTGGTGGCACCCGAGCGGATCAACAGCCTGGTGCTGATGGACACATACCTGGGCGCCGAGCCCGAGGCCACGCGCCAGTACTATTTCTCACTGTTCAAGATGATTGAAGATGCCGGCGCCATCCCTGAGCCTTTATTGGACGTGATCGCACCGATCTTCTTCCGCCCGAACATCGACCGCGAATCCGCGCTGTACCAGGACTTCCGCAAACAATTGCAGGGCTACTCCAAAGAGCGCCTGCTGGAGAGCATCGTGCCCCTGGGCCGCTTGATCTTCAGCCGCGAGGCTGTGCTGGAGCAGTTGCCACGCCTGGACGCCGACACCACACTGGTGATGTGCGGCGAACAGGACAAACCGCGCCCACCCGCCGAGTCCGAGGAAATGGCCGAACTGATTGGTTGCAGCCTGATCCTGATCCCGCAAGCCGGGCATATCAGCGCCAGGGAAAACCCGGACTTCGTCAACGAAGCCCTGCTGACCTTTCTCGCCAACCACGCCTGACCACCCTCCCCTGTGATCGCTGCGCAGGCGCGGTGATCACAGGCGGAAGTGCCCCACCATACCCTTGAGCTCGGCCCCCAACTGCGCCAGTTGAATACTCGACGCGGCGTTGCCCTGCATGCTCAGCGCCGACTGATCGGCACTGGCACGGATACTGGTGACGCTGCGGTTGATCTCTTCGGCCACCGAGCTTTGCTGCTCGGCCGCCGCCGCAATCTGCTGGTTCATCTGCTGGATCAACGACACCGCCACCGCGATGCTGCCCAGGGCACTTTCGGTTTCCAGCGCATCACTCACCGCCAGTTTCACCAGCTCACCGCTTTGCTGGATCTGCTGCACCGATGACTGTGCCGCGCTGCGCAAGGTGCTGACCAGCCGCTCGATCTCTTCGGTGGATTGCTGGGTGCGCTTGGCCAAGGCCCGCACCTCATCGGCCACCACCGCAAAACCGCGCCCCTGCTCGCCGGCACGCGCGGCTTCGATAGCGGCGTTGAGGGCCAGCAGGTTGGTCTGTTCGGCCACGCTTTTGATCACACTCAACACGGTGCCGATATGCTGGATCTCGGTGCTCAGGCTTTCGATGCTCGCGCTGGCGCGTGTGCTGGAGGTGGCCAGCAACTCGATGCGCTGCAAACTCTGGCGCACCACCTGTTGGCCACTGTCGACTTTGTCGTCCGCCGTCTGTGCGGCCTGCGCAGCCTCCTCGGCGTTGCGCGCCACATCGTGCACGGTGGCGGTCATCTGGTTCATCGCCGTGGCAACCTGCTCGGTCTCTTCTTTCTGGCTGCTGACTTCGACGTTGGTCTGCTCTGTCACACTGGACAAGGAATGCGCCGAGCTGGCCAGTTGCTCGATACCGGCTTGCAGGCCGCTGACCATCTGGCTCAGGCCGTTGCCCATCTGTTGCATTGCCTGCATCAACTGGCCGATTTCATCGCGGCGGCTGACCTCCATGCGCCCGCTCAAGTCACCGGCGGCAATCTGCTGGGCCACGGCGATCACACTGCGCAGCGGCGCGACGATCAACCGGGTAATCACCCACGCTGCAATCAACCCCACCAGCAAGGCCAGGGCCGAAGAGCCGATGATCAGCATCGCGCTTTTCTTCAACTGCGCCTGCATCGACAGGTCTTCGGCGGCATAGGCCTGGTTGACCCGGCCGACCACTTGCTCCGCCCGATCATGCAATTGCGTGTAGACCACCTTCTCCTGCGCCAGCAGGCCGGTGTACTCACCGAGCTTCTCGCTGAACGCGGCGATATGCCCAGCCACTTCGTTAAGCACAGTCTGGTAGCCGGGGTCCTTGACCGAGGTCTTCAGTTGCTCAACCTGAGCCAGCGCCTGGTCAGCCTGCTCGATCTTGCCTTGCTCGGCGTCGTCCTGGTCCGCCTTGCGGCTCTGGTCCAGGCGTACGTGAGCTTCGTTCATGGCTTGCAGCATCAGCCGCGACACCTGGCTGACCTGCCCCGCCTGCTCGATAAACTCGGCACCTTCCTTGCCCTGGCTTTCCTTAAGGCCATAAGCGCCGTCGTCTGCCAGCCCGGCCTGCAATACGTCGAGGTTATTGGCCACGCTGGACACCGACCAACTGGCCATTTCCAACGCAAGGTCCTTGGTCTGGGTCAATTCGACAAACTCATCGAACGCCTTGCGGTAAGCGGCCAGGGCCTGTTCGACCTCGGCCATGACCGGCACGTTGGCGGCCGATTCGGCTTTGAGGCTGGCGGCGAGGGCCGCCAAGGCATCCACACTTTCATGCAGCGCGTCGACGTCCTTGGGGTCGGCATGCAACGCATAGTTCTGCTCGATCAGGCGCACCTTGAGCAAGCCGCTGTTGAGCGACGACATGACCTTGAGGCCTTCGAAACGCTGGCCAACGGTTTGCAGGGACCACACGCCGATCGCCGCGACCAAGACCGTCAACAGCAGCACGAGGGTGAAGCCCAAGCCCAGTTTTTTTGCCATACCGAGGTTGGCGAATTGTCGTTGCACGGCCGAAATCATTGCACTTGAATCCTCTTGCAATGGCAATTGCCATCGAGCCCGGTTTACATCGGCGAGATTGGCAACCACAAGGCCCTGAGCACAAGTCGTTGGCGCCACAATAATGGCAAAAAGCTACAGGTTCGTCGTTTTCAGAATGCTCGAGGTCGATCTGGCGGGTCCCATGGCGCGGAACAATGCCAAAGCCCGTTGATCAGCAGCATAGGCTACATTGATGCGTAGCCACACACTGGGTTCGCTGGTCGGGCTGAACAACGCCCCCGGCGATAACAACACCCCGAGACGCCGGGCACACGCCTGCAGCCGTGAGTGATCCGCCTGCCCCGGTCGCGCCCACAAGAACATACCGCCAGCGGGAGTGGCAAACACCTCCCACTCCTCGTCTTCCAGCACTTGCAAGGTCGCCGCCATTTCCATACTCAAGCGCTTGCGCAAGCGTTGCACCCACTTACGATAGGTGCCATTAGCCAGCAGCGTGGCCACCACCGCCTCAGCAAACCGCGAGGTGCCGAAGCCGGTCAACGTCTTGAGGCTCGTCAATTGAGTGATGATCGCCGTGCTGGCACTGAGATAGCCCACGCGCAAGGCGCTGCTCAGGGTCTTGGAAAAGCTCGCGACGTAGATCACCCGGTCATCATGGGGCATTGCCGACAGCCGCGTGCAGCTGGCGTGTTGCAGGTCGCCGAACACGTCCTCTTCGATAATCAGGAAGTTCTCGCGGTGCGCCAGCGCCAATAAACGCTCCGCCACCTCGCGACACAGGCTGGAGCCGGTCGGGTTGTGATACAGGCTGTTGATAAACAGGCATTTGGGCCGATGCCGCTGCAGCAAAGTTTCCAGTGCAGGAATGTCCGGACCACCCCGCGTGCGCGGCACTTCCAGCAACTGCACACCGTGGAATGCCAGTTGCCGGTAGAGGTTGCCGTACCCCGGCGTTTCGACCACCACGCAATCACCGGCCTTGAGCAGTGTGCGTATCAGCAAGTCCTGGGCATGGCTGGCGCCTGCGGTGGTGAGGATACGGTCAACGCTGCTGGCAATATGCGCCTGGGCCAGGCGCTTGAGCAGTTGCTCACGCAACGCCGGCAGACCCAATGGGGGGCTGTAGTTGAACAGCCCGGCGGTGTCGGTACGGGTGACTTCACGAATCGCGTAACTGATGTCATCGCTTTCGCGCCAGGCATCCGGCAACCAGCCGCAACCCAGCTTGAGCTCGCCCAATGGGTTATCGGCGAAAGCCCCCCATTCCCGCTCAGCACCTTCGTACCACTGGCCTTCGTGCGCCTGCGGCGGCTGGGCCACCCTGAAACCTGCCCCCTGCTTGGACACCAGCAAGCCCTGGGCGACCATCCGCTCGAACGCCTCAATGACGCTGGACTGGCTGAGCAGGTTATCAAGGGCCACCTGGCGGATGGACGGTAAGCGTGTGCCAGGGCTCGCCCCACTCGTGCGAATCCATTGCGCCACTGCGCTGATGATCTGCTGCACCACCGGTACAAGGGCTTGTCGATCGATCCCTAAATCCATGCGCCACTCACTTCAACTGTCTGTTATTCAACCCGGAACAGTTAAGCACAGAAGCCCTTGTCGACCCGTCGCCAAGTTTTATTAAAGTATTGATTCTATTGGATTATTTACCTAATGATACACATTCTGACAGGGCACACTGCCAGCTATGGAAAAGCCCCACAGCCCCCCAAACGTTTTCGAATGGAGAGCGAGGTGAGGTCCTAGATCGCCGTCGCGCCACCGTCCACCGCCAACGCTTGGCCAGTGGTAAATGCCGCACCGTCGCTGCACAGATACAGCACCGCACTGGCGATTTCCTCGACCTTGCCAATGCGCCCGACCGGGTGCATGGCGGCGGCGAATTCGGCTTTGCGTGGGTCGGCTTCATAGGCACGCCGGAACATATCGGTATCGATCACCGCCGGGCACACCGCGTTGACGCGGATTTTCTTCTTCGCATACTCAATGGCCGCCGATTTCGTCAGGCCGATCACCGCATGTTTGGACGCGGCATAAATGCTCATCTTCGGCGCAGCGCCCAGCCCCGCGACCGACGCGGTGTTGACAATCGCGCCGCCGCCCTGGGCCAGCAAGAGCGGCAATTGGTGCTTCATGCACAACCACACGCCTTTGACGTTGACGCCCATGATCGCGTCGAACTCATCCAGGCTGCCGTCAGCCAGCTTACCCTTCTCGATCTCGATCCCTGCATTATTGAAGGCATAGTCCAGGCGGCCATAGGCGGCGAGGGTCTGGGCCATCAATTGCTGCACCTCCCCCTCCAGCGTGACGTTGCAGCGCACAAACAGCGCTTCGCCGCCGGCCTGGTGAATCAAGGCAACGGTGCCCTCGCCGCCCGCCGCATCCAGGTCGGCGACCACGACCTTCAAGCCCTCGGCGGCGAACGCCAACGCGGTAGCGCGGCCGATACCGGCGGCGGCACCCGTTACCAGAGCGACCTGGCCGGAAAACGTCATGCTCATAAGAAGATGTCCTGTTGGGGGAATAGCAGTGGGTCGAGTCTAGCCAACGCCGCGCCGGGCGCGTCAGCACTATCAAAAGGCCGGTTGGCGCTGCATGAATCGCAGTGATAAGAGCCGCCACCCGACTATCAGCACTGTCTATCGAAGGGCATTCGCGCCCTCGGTGAACCTTGCCCTCTACCCGTTCAAGGTCTATCACTTCAGGTTCATTTCCAGAAGAGTCGCTGCCATGACCGCCCAGACCAACCGCCAATTCCTGCTCGCCAAGCGCCCGGTCGGCGCGGCCACCCGGGAGACGTTCACCTACCAGGAAGTACCGGTGGGTACCCCTCAGGACGGCCAAGTGCTGGTGCGCAATGAATACCTGTCCCTCGACCCGGCCATGCGTGGCTGGATGAATGAAGGCAAGTCGTATATTCCGCCGGTCGGCATCGGTGAAGTGATGCGTGCGCTGGGCGTGGGCAAGGTGATTGCCTCGAACAACCCGAAATTCGCGGTCGGCGACTACGTCAACGGCGCCTTGGGCGTGCAGGATTACTTCCTCGGCGAGCCACGCGGCTTCTATAAGGTGGACCCGACACTCGCGCCCCTCCCCCGTTACCTGTCTGCCTTGGGCATGACCGGCATGACCGCTTACTTCGCACTGCTGGACACCGGCGCGCCCAAGGCCGGTGAAACCGTAGTGATTTCGGGCGCAGCCGGCGCCGTGGGCAGCATTGCCGGCCAGATCGCCAAGATCAAAGGCTGCCGCGTGGTGGGCATTGCCGGCGGCGCCGACAAGTGCAAGTTCCTGGTCGACGAACTGGGCTTCGACGCCGCCATCGACTACAAAAGCGAAGACGTGCCCGCCGCACTCAAACGCGAGTGCCCCAAAGGGGTGGACGTGTATTTCGATAACGTCGGTGGCGATATCCTCGACGCGGTGCTCAGCCGCCTGGCGTTGAAGGCCCGCGTGGTGATTTGCGGTGCCATCAGCCAATACAACAACAAGGAAGCCGTGAAGGGCCCGGCCAACTACTTGTCACTGCTGGTCAATCGCGCGCGCATGGAAGGTTTTGTGGTGATGGATCACGCCGCAAATTTCGCCGCCGCCGGCCAGGAAATGGCCGCCTGGATGGCGCAGGGCAAGCTCAAGAGCAAGGAGGACATCGTGGAGGGACTGGAAACGTTCCCGGAGACGCTGATGAAGTTGTTCAACGGCGAGAACTTCGGAAAGCTGGTGCTCAAGGTCAGCTGACAAGCGATAGATCTAGAGGGTGGAGATCTGAATGTGGGAGGGGGCTTGCCCCCTCCCACCTTTGACAATCAGGCGATTTCGGCGACCACGTCAGCCAACGCCTTGGCCGGATCCGCCGCCTGGCTGATCGGACGCCCAATCACCAGGTAATCCGAACCCGCATCCAGCGCCTGACGCGGGGTCAAGATACGGCGCTGATCATCCTGGGCGCTCCCCGCCGGACGAATCCCCGGAGTCACCAGTTGCAGCGATGGATGCGCAGTTTTCAACGCCTGGGCTTCCAGCGCCGAACACACCAAGCCATCAAGGCCGGCTTTCTGCGCCAGGGCGGCCAAACGCAGCACCTGCTCCTGAGGCTCGATATCCAGGCCGATACCGGCCAGGTCCTCGCGCTCCATGCTGGTCAGCACGGTCACACCGATCAGCAAAGGTTTAGGGCCGCTGCGCTGTTCCAGCACCTCACGGCAGGCCGTCATCATGCGCAGGCCACCGGAGCAGTGCACGTTGACCATCCACACGCCCATTTCGGCGGCGGCCTTGACCGCCATGGCGGTGGTATTCGGGATGTCGTGGAATTTCAGGTCGAGGAACACCTCGAAACCTTTGTCACGCAGGGTGCCGACGATTTCCGCGGCGCAACTGGTGAACAGTTCCTTGCCGACCTTGACCCGACACAGTTTCGGGTCCAACTGGTCAGCCAGCTTCAGTGCGGCGTCACGGGTGGGGTAATCCAGGGCGACGATGATAGGCGTCTGGCAGACGGACATTGGAATGGGCTCTCAGGCAAGTCGAAATCGGCGCGGATTGTAGCGCACGCAGCGCCGTTGCGGGATCCGATGATCGGTAAATACTGCCCAACCGCCCTTGAGCGAGCATTTTTTGGGCAATTGTTTCAAAACAGATACATTCACGACATGCCCCCAACACGCCCCACCGCTAGCCTCGCTCGCACGACCCACCGACCAGCACTTCCAGCCATGTGGCTGGGCGCCTATGCTGACCGCTACAACCAGGCAGATGATCACACTATGCAGACCCCTTCCGCCCCTGTGAACGACGAGCAAAAAGGCGCGGTGATCGCCGATGACAAGCGCTGGAACACCCGTGCGCTGATTGTTGACGATGATGTGCCGATCCGCGAACTGCTGATCGACTACCTGGCGCGCTTCGGTATTCTCGCCACCGGCGTGACCGACGGCACGACCATGCGCCAGGCCATGCAAGCCGAAACCTTTGACGTGGTGGTGCTCGACCTGATGCTGCCTGGCGAGGACGGCCTGTCGCTGTGCCGCTGGCTGCGCTCGGAATCGGATATCCCGATCCTGATGCTCACCGCCCGCTGCGAACCCACCGACCGCATCATCGGCCTGGAGCTGGGCGCCGACGACTACATGTCCAAGCCGTTCGAACCCCGTGAGCTGGTGGCGCGTATCCAGACCATCTTGCGCCGGGTGCGCGATGACCGCACCGAACAGCGTGCCAATATCCGCTTCGACAACTGGCGCCTCAACAGCGTATTGCGCCAGCTGGTGGCGGATGATGGCCTGGTAGTGCCGCTGTCCAACGCCGAATTCCGCCTGCTGTGGGTGTTTATCGAGCGCCCGCGCCGGGTACTCAGCCGCGAGCAATTGCTGGATGCCGCCCGTGGTCGCTCGATCGAAGCCTTTGACCGCAGCATCGACTTGCTGGTCTCACGCCTGCGGCAAAAACTCGGCGATGATCCCAAGGCGCCGCAACTGATCAAGACCGTGCGGGGCGAAGGCTACCTGTTCGATGCGCGGGATATTGGTTAATGCGTGCCCCCTTCAACACGCTGTTCGGTCGGCTGTTCGGCGTGTTGCTGGTGGCTATCGTGCTGGCCCATGCGCTGGCGTTCTTCTGGTTCCACCATTACGGCCAACCACCCCCCCCACCGCCTGAACAGTTTATCGAGCAGCCGGACGGCAGGCTGGTGCCGCTGCGCAAGGAGCACCATCGCCCCTGGTTTGGCGGCCCGGTGGTGCCCCTGACGTTTCAATTCGTCTCGCTGATTATCGCCGCCTGGTACGGTGCCAAACTGTTGAGCCGACCGATCCAACGCCTCAGCGACGCCGCCGAGCGCTTGAGCCTGGACCTCGACAGCCCGCCCCTCGACGAATCGGGACCGCGGGAGGCTCAGCAAGCGGCGTCGACCTTCAACCTGATGCAACGGCGTATCCGCGAACAGGTCAGCCAGCGTGCGCGCATGCTCGGTGCCGTGTCCCATGACCTGCGCACCCCGCTGTCACGCCTCAAGCTGCGCCTGGAACAGATCGAAGACACCAAGCTGCAGGGCCAGATGCGCCAGGACCTGGACGACATGATCGGCATGCTCGACGCCACCCTGAGCTACCTGCACGAACAACGCACCAGCGAAACCCGGCATTGGCTGGATGTGCAGGCGTTGGTGGAGTCGATGAGCGAGAACGCCCAGGACCAAGGCTGCGATGTGCAATTCGCCGGCAGCTGCGTGCCCTTGCAGGTGCAGCCGATGGCCCTGCGTTCCTGCCTCAACAACCTGATCGACAATGCCTTGCGTTATGCCGGTACTGCGCGCATCGAGCTGCAAGACAGCCGTGAAGCCTTGGTCATTCGCGTTATCGACCACGGGCCGGGAATTGCGGCAGACAAACGCGAGGCGGTGTTCGAGCCGTTCTATCGGCTGGAAGGCTCACGCAATCGCAATTCCGGCGGAGTCGGCCTGGGCATGACGATTTCCAAGGAGGCGGCGGAACGTCTCGGCGGTAGACTGGAGCTTGAGGAAACCCCAGGCGGTGGGTTGACTGCGGTGATGTGGTTACCGAGGACCTGAGATCCAACCCCTCACCACAGACAGCCCACACCCCCATGAGCCCTCACACCACCGTTACAGCGGCTTGTCTTCACGACGCCCCTGGGCCTGGGTCGCGCTCCAATCCATCAACAAGCTGTAGGCCACCGCCAGCAAGGTCGGGCCGATGAACAGGCCGATGAAACCAAAGGCAATCAAGCCGCCGAACACCCCGAGCAGCACGATCACCAGCGGCAGGTTGCCGCCACGGCTGATCAGGTAGGGTTTGAGCACGTTGTCCACGCCGCTGATGATGAAGGTGCCCCACACGCCAAGGAACACCGCGTAGGTGTAGTCGCCCCTCCAGGCCAGCCAGGCGGTGGCCGGGATCCACACCAGCGGCGGGCCCATGGGGATCAGGCTGAGCAGGAAGGTGACGATACCCAGCACCAACGCACCTGGGACGCCGGCGATCAGGAAACCAATCAGCGCCAGCACGGCCTGGGCGGCGGCGGTGCCGATCACGCCGTTGACCACCCGTTGGACCGTCCCCGCCACCAGTTCGATGTAGTAGCCGGCGCGGTCGCCGATCAAGCGCTCCAGCAGGCGATGGACGAACATGGCCAGGCGCGGCCCGTCCCGATAGAAAAAGAACACGAAGACCAGGCTCAGGGTAAGTTCCAGGATGCCACCACCGATCTGTGCACTGCGCGCCAGCAGCCAATTGCCGACCTGCCCCAGGTACGGCTTGATGCTGACCATCAAGGCCGCGCCCTGCTGGTCGATGCTGTCCCACATTGCCACCAGCCGTTCGCCGACAAACGGGATCGAGCCGAGCCAGGTCGGTGCCGCCGGCAGGCCATCGACCTGGATATCCTTGATCAATGCCGTGGCATCGCGCACATGGTCCGCGAGGTTGAAACCCAGCCACACCAGCGGCAATGCCACCAGCAACATCCAGCACAACGTGAGGATACCGGCGGCCAGGGATTCACGCCCACCCAGCCAGCGGGTGAGCAGGACCATCAACGGCCAACTGGCAAACGCCAGCACCGCGCCCCAGAACAGCGCCGACCAGAACGGTGCCATCACCCATAAGCTGGCACCGAACAGCACCAGCAACAGGATTTGCACCAGCAGGCGATCGTTATTGAGCATGGAGTATCTCTAGAGGAAGGCTGTAGGAAGAGAGCTTAGGCGAACGGCGCGGGTCCGTTCGCCTTGTAACGGTCAGCGTATCAGATGCAGGTGCAGGCCTTTGGTTTCAGCGGTGCCGGTTTCCATGCGCGCGGCGCGCACGCCTTTGTCGACCAGGGCCTGGCGCCAGGCTTCGGCATTCGGGCCGGTCAGGCTGACGCGCAAGGTGGCGTCAAGGTTCAACCCACGGGAAATCAGGGTCAGCCAGGTGTCGTCAGGGTCGCCGCCGAGCGCTGGGAAATCCAGCTCGCCGGTGCTTTTCAACTCGCGCAGCAGGGTCGCCGAGGTGGGCAACAGGTTGCCCAGCGGCGCGTTGGCGTCCAGTTGTTCCACATGCAGGTAGGCGCGGCGATTGCCACGGGTGATGCCGTACAGCGCCACCAGGGAGTTGTCCTGCGGGGCGGCCAGGCGCAGCAGCAGGTATTCCTGTTGGCCATCGGCACCGACGAGCTTGGCGTTGCCGAATACTTCATTGGCCCACAGGCTGCTTTCGCCACAATCGCGGGCCTGGCACCAGAACAACAGCTGCGCGCCCTTCGCCTGCAACGCTTCACGCGTAGCGGTAAACGCGGCACTGGAGGTGTGCTCGGCGGGCAGTTCATAGGTAATCGCCGTGGCGTGCCCACGGGCGGTGGCCTGCCCTTCGTAACGCAGTTGGCCGCTGATCTTGCGGATCGCGCCCATCGGGTAGATGCGTTCCTTCTCTTCGGCGGGGCGGTAGTCGACGATCTGTGAGTCGACCTGACGTGACACTGCCGGTAAATCCTGGCTTCCTGGCACATCGGCGGCGAACACCAGGGGACTGAAACAGCACAGCCCGAGGGCACGGATAGATCCTTTACGTAGGCTCATCGGATCAATGAGCCCTGGCCATCGGAGCGCACAGCGGTGTTGAGATGGTTCATGGTTGACTCCCTTTCAATCCGCCCAGCCTCGGCAGTTGACCGCGCCAAGTCAAGGCGTGGTGAAGAACCGATTGAAACAGTCTGCAACAAGGACCGCGCCGGGCTCATCATTCAGGTGTAAATGATGGCCACCCGGCAGCGTGGTGACCGTAAAGGGTAGTTGAGAAAGCAATTCTGAATGTTTCGCCAGCATGCCGTCGGCAGCCACTACCAACTGCGTAGGGCAACTGACGCGCCGTACGAAAGCCATGGCTTGTTCGTCGGTCAGGCGCATCGGCGAAGCGAGGGTCAAGCGACTGTCGGTACGCCAGGTGTAGCCGCCCGGCACCGGCATCAAACCGCGCTGGGCCAGCAGTTGCGCGGCTTCGCGACTGACCGCCACCACGCCTTTCATGCGCGCCTCGACCGCTCGGTCCAGGGTGTTATAGACCGGCTTGCGCTTGTCCTGCAGGTTCAATTGCGCCTGCAAGGCCATGCCCAGCCGCTCGGCGGCGTTCTCACCGCTGGCGGTCGGCGGGATCACCCCGTCGATCAATCCCAGGTGCGTCACGCGCTCCGGCAACGCCCCCGCCAGCACCAGGGACACGATGGCGCCGAGGGAGTGGCCAAGTAATGCAAAACGTTTCCAACCCAACTGCTCGGCGACTTGCAGCACGTCATACACGTAATCCCACAAGGCATAACCGGCGCCGCTAGGACGATGCGCCGAATGCCCGTGCCCGGCCATGTCCAGGGCAACGATGCGCAGGCCCTGAAGTTTGGGCGCCAGTCGCGCAAAACTGTTGGCGTTGTCCAGCCAGCCATGCAGGGCGATCACCGGCAAACCGTCCTCGGGGCCGAACAGATGGGCCGCCAGTTCGATATGCGGCAGGCTCAGGCGCACCTCTTCAACCGGCGTGCTCATGCGCAACTCTGCTCGCGGGCTTCCCAGCGGGAGAACAGCTGCTTGATCAAGGCCGCGGTGTCCTGGGGGCGTTCAAGGGGGAACATATGGCCGCCGGGCATGGTGAGCATTTCCCCCATGGGCAGGCGCCCGACACCGCTGGCGTGGTGACGCATCACCACCCGGCTCTGCCGGCCGCGCACCACTGCCAGCGGCACTTTCAATTGGCGCACCTGGCCGGGGCTGGTATGGGGCACGCCACGGTAGATGCTGATTTCGGTGGCCGGGTCGAAGCGCAGGCGCAGGCGATCGCCCACCTGATGCAGGCCATGTTGCAGGTAAGCGTCGAAGCATTCCGGGTCAAAGCCACGGAACAGGGTCTTGCCGGCGAAATAGCTGCGTGCGGCGTCCAGGTCGCTGAATTCTTCGCGCCGCCCCAGGGTGCGCCCGGCCGGGGTCAGGCGGTCGATAAACCCGAAGCGCTTGGCCGCGCGGATCACCCAGCGGTCGGCACGCGTCAGCACCGGCGAATCCAGCATCACCACGCCGCGATACAGCTGCGGGCAACGCATGGCCGCGTGCAGGTGCAAGACGCCCCCGAGGGAATGGCCCACGCCCCACACCGGTTCCGGTTGCTGCTCCAGATGATGGATCAGTTCGTCCACCAGGTTCTGCCAGTTATCGTCCACCGGAAACCTGGGGTCGTGACCGTGTTGCGGCAGGTGAGCCACTGCGTATTCCGGCGCCAGGGCGGCAAACAACTTGCCGTAGGTGGCCGAAGGGAAACCATTGGCGTGGGCAAAAAACACATGCTGCGACATACCGGATCCATCTACTAAAACAGAGATTGATTGTCACCATGCCCGACGTACACAGCAATGACTGTAACTGCCAGGAATGATGACACTCACGCCACGCCTATCGCGCCGGTGGGGTCTCGCCCAGCGGCACCACGGCCATGGTCAGGCGCGACACGCAGCTGGTTTTGCCATCATCACTGGTCAAGCGGATGTCCCAGACCTGGGTGGTGCGGCCAATGTGGATCGCCTTGGCCACCGCCGTTACGCGCCCGCTGCGCACACCGCGCAGGTGGTTGGCGTTGACCTCCAGCCCCACGCAATAGAACTTGCTGGCGTCGATGCACAGGTAGGCCGCCATGGAGCCGACGCTCTCGGCCAACACCACCGACGCGCCGCCGTGCAGCAGGCCGTAGGGCTGGTGGGTGCGATGATCGACCACCATGCTGGCGGTCAGGGAGTCGTCGTCGAAGCTTTCAAAGCGGATATCCAACAGTTCACCGATGGTGTTTTTCTGGGCCGCATTGAGTTGGTCGATATTCGGTTGGGTACGCCAGAGGCTCATGCCGTTATCCTTGTTGGTTTTATGATGACCCTAATCCTGCCACAGAACGGTTTCGGAACGCTCGCTCCATGCCTGGAATTGTGCACCGTAAGTCGATTCGATCACGTTGCGCTTGATCTTCAAGGTCGGGGTCAGGAAGCCGTTCTCCACCGCCCAGTTGTCTTTCACCACCACCAGTTGGCGCAGGCGTTCATGCTTATCCAGCGCCTGGTTGACCTGTGCCAGCCAGCGCTCGAGGCTGCTGCGCAGTGCGTGAGGGTCCTCGCTCACCGCCGATAACACGCACAACCCTATCGGCGCGGGCAGCCCATCCCCCACTACGCACACCTGCTCGATACGCGCATGTTCAGCCAAGCGGTTTTCAATCGGCGCCGGCGCCACGTATTTACCTTTGCTGGTCTTGAAGATTTCCTTGAGCCGCCCGGTCAGGCGCAGGCGACCATCGGCATCCTGTTCGCCCTTGTCGCCGGTGCGCAGGAAACCATCGGCGGTAATCGTCTCGGCGGTTTTCTGCGGGTCTTTGTAGTAACCGAGCATAGTCGCACCGCTGCGCACCTGGACTTCGCCTTCGGGGTCGATACGTACTTCCACGCCGGGGCACGGCAGGCCGATCCAGCCGAGGGTCTGCTGGCCGGGGCGGCACACGTGGGAATAGCCGCAACTTTCGGTCATGCCGTACACCTCCAGCACATCCAGGCCCAGGCGTTGATACCAGCGCAGCAACGCCTCGGGCACCGGCGCCGCACCCGACAGGGCAATGCGCAACGCGTCCAGGCCCAGGCCGGCGAGCACCTTGTGGCCCACCCGCTTGCCGATGAAAGGCAGGCGCAGCAGGGTGTCCAGGCGCTTCTCGGGGATTTTGGCGTAGACGCCCATCTGGAATTTGGTCCAGATACGCGGCACACCAAACAGGGCAGTCGGACGCGCCCTACGCAGATCGGTCAGAAACGTGTCCAGGCTTTCGGCGAAAAACACCGTTTGCCCAGTGTAGATCGCCGCCATTTCTACAAACATGCGCTCCGCCACATGACACAGCGGCAAGTACGACAGTAGCCGGTCGCCCTCCCCCAACCCGAACAGCTCGGTGCCACGGGTGGCGGCAAACCCCAGCGCGCCGAAGCTGTGCATCACGCCCTTGGGCAGGCCGGTCGTGCCGGAGGTGTAGATGATGGTGGCCAGGTCCGTAGCGGCCAGCAGCGGCTCGTCCTGGATCGGCGAACAGGCTTGCAGGTCAGCCCAGCTGAAATCGAACGTGCCGGTCGGGCACAGCGGCAAGCTGATGGTCGGGACATTGGACGGCACGCCAGGCGCCATCGCGGGCCAGTCGTCGAGTTTGCCGATAAACACCAGCGCCGCCTCGGAATGGGTCAGCACATGGGCAACGGAGTCGGCGGTGAGGTTAGGGTACAGCGGCACTGAGACGTGCCCGGCCATCCAGATGGCCAGGTCGGCGATGATCCAGTGGGCACAGTTTTTCGAGATCAGGGCAATGTGCGAGCCCTGGGGCAACTCGCGGGCCCGTAGCCAGTGCGCGGCGCAACGGGCCTGGTGGCCGACCTCCCCCCAGGTGAGGGGCTGCACCTCGCCGCCGCCAGAGGGCTGGACCAGGAAGGTTTGGCGCGGATGACGCGCTTCACGTTCGAAGAAGACCTGCAACGGCAAACGAAAAGCGACGGGCATGGGACGCGCTCCTTTGTGGTCCGACAATAGCCAACCAAGCACTTGCTTGGTTGACTATATAGCACACACAAAGCCGCGATCCAGCCTAAGGGTTTTTTACGCTCACCAGGCTCATCAGCCCCGCCAGCGGGAAATCCCCCTCCAGTTCCGCCAGGCTGGCGGTGTGCATCGGCTGTGGCTGACGCTGATGGCCATGCTGCAAAAAGCTGATCAGGTTGCCCACCAGCGGCTGGTGGCTGACCAGCAGCACGTTGTCATCGGTGTCGAGCTTGTCCAGCACCTGCAACGGGTTGCCCTCGGGGGTGAGCCACGGCACCGTGCGAACCTCCGGTTCGAACCCCAGCACCTCGCGCACCAGTTGCGCGGTCTGCTGCGCCCGCACATAGGGGCTGGCGATGATCGCGCTGAGGGGCTGGCCCATCAGCTGCGCAGCACTGCGCAATACTTCGGCGCGGCCATGCTCGGTGAGGTTGCGCTCGGCGTCGGTGCGCGCATGCCCTTCGGCCTCACCGTGGCGCAGTATCCACACCTTCATAGCTTCGGCTCTTCGTCACGGACCGGGTGCGGCGCCGGCGGCACGCTGTGGGCAGCTTCGCCCTCCGGCGCGCGCGGGGTCGGCCAGTCGGCGAACGGCCACGGTTTCTGTTCGGAGTGGAAGCTGCCGAAACGGCCGATCTGTGCGAGGAACTGGCTGAGGCTGTCGCCGAAGTTCATCAGCCCCAGGTTCGGTGCGCCATAGATCAATCTGTAAACCAACTGCACCACCACCAGCGCGCCGAGCAGGAACTGCGCCACCTGCCACACCAGGGCAAACACCAGCATCCACAGGATGCGCAGGGCAATGGACTCGTACTTGGGGGCTGCTTTCGGATCGTTCATGACGCGTTCCTCAGTTGAAACCACTGGTGGAAATAAAGTCGACATCGGTTTTCGGCTCGGCGCGCATCAGCAGCTCGATGACTTGGTTCAAGGTGCGCCCTTCAAACAGGATCGCGTGCAACCCGGCGACCAGCGGCATGTACACCCCGACTTCCTGGGCCTTGGCCTTGAGCACCTTGAGGGTGTTGACGCCTTCGGCCACTTCGCCCAGGCGCGTGACCGCGTCTTCCAGGCTCAGGCCCTGGCCGAGGGCAAAGCCGACCTGATAGTTGCGGCTTTTCGGCGAGGAGCAGGTGACGATCAAGTCGCCCACGCCCGCCAGCCCCAGGAAGGTCATCGGGTTGGCGCCCTGGTTCACCGCAAAGCGGGTCATCTCCGCCAAGGCGCGGGTGATCAGCATGCTTTTGGTATTTTCGCCCATGCCCAGCGCCACGGCCATGCCGGCAATGATCGCGTAGACGTTTTTCAGCGCACCTCCCAACTCGACGCCAAAGCGGTCGCTGCTGGCGTAGACGCGGAAGGTACGGCCATGCAGCACGGCCTGGACGCGCTCGCACAGCTCTTCGTCTTCACTGGCGACCACCGTGGCGGTCAGCGCGTGCTCGGCGACTTCGCGTGCCAGGTTGGGCCCGGACAGCACGCCAATGCGCGCCTGGGGCGCGATCTCTTCGAGGATTTCGCTCATCAGTTTGAAGGTCTGCGCCTCGATGCCCTTGGTCAGGCTGACCAGCAGCTTGCCCGCCAGGCGTTCGGCGTGGGGCGCCAGCACCGAGCGCAACGCGCTGGACGGCAGCGCGACGAAGCACAGATCACAGGCCGTAAGGGTTTCCAGCAGGTCGGTAACAGGCTCGACTGCGGGATGAATCTTGATGCCTTTGAGGTAACGCGGATTTTCCCGGTGCACCCGAATGGCCTCGGCCTGCTCGGGATCGCGCATCCATTGGCGCACAGCGTGACCGTTCTCGGCCAGCAGGTTAGCCACGGCGGTACCAAAACTTCCGCCTCCCAGGACCGCGATAGGGCGCTGTTCAGTCATATGCAATCCGTTAATCCATACCAGTGGCGATGGCGGCATTATACGGGCCGACCCGCTTGCGGCCAGCCCCCCTAGCAATTCGTGCGTTTGTCGGAAAACGCCCCGCTTACATGAAGTAATTGCAAGTCGGGCGACTGGCAAAAGGCCCCACCTCAGTTAACATGGGCGGCTATCCGTAATTATCAAGGCTGCGCCGTGTATTTGGGCCCTCCTCCTCGTTCATCCCTATGGTTGATGTTGTTGTGCAGCGCACCGGTGCTGGCCGACGACCTGTTCCTCGACAGCCAACCGCTGCCGCAAGTGCTGACCGCCACGCGCCTCAAGCAATCGGCCGCCGCCGTGCCCGGCAGCATGACCGTGATCGACAGCGAGCTGATCAAGGCCAGCGGTGCGCGGGACATCAGTGAGTTGCTGCGCCTGGTACCGGGGATGATGGTCGGCTACACCACCGGCAACCAGGCGGCGGTGAACTACCACGGCACCAGTGCCAGCGACGCGCGGCGCATGCAGGTGTTGATCGACGGCCGTTCGGTGTACCGCGCTGGCCTGGCCACTGTGGACTGGAGTGACATTCCGGTGGCGATGGAAGATATCGAGCGCATCGAAGTCTTCCGCGGCCCCAACACCGTCAGCTATGGCGCCAATGCCTTGATGGCGGTGGTGAACATTCTTACGCGCTCACCGGCCAACAGCCACGGTACGCGGGTCAAAGTGGTGCGTGGCGAACGCGGCATCAATGACTTCTATGCCAGCCAGGGCGTGGGCTGGGAAACCGGCGACTTGCGCCTGTCCCTCTCCGGGCAACAGGACGACGGCTTCGACAGCGACGCCGCGGGCGCCGACCGCCGTGACGGCCGCCGCCTCAACCGCTTCAGCCTGGCGGTCAGCCAGATGCTGAACACCCAACAAAGCCTCGACTGGCAACTGGATGCGAAGGAAGGCACCAACCAGCGTCCTTATACCTACAGTCCGGTATTTGCCGGGATTACCGAAGGCGGCAACAATTCCGACGTCACGGCTAAGGACTACGCCGGCTCCCTGCGTTGGAATGTCGACTTCAACCCTGACCACAGCCTGTATATCCAGGGCTCGGCCCAGCAATGGGACCGTCGGCAAATCTGGAAAGCCTGTGATGCCAAGGTCTCGTTCAGCCCGGAGCTGACCCAGTTGTGGCAGTTGAACCCCAACTACGCCGAACTGCTCGCCCGGCATATGGACACCTACAGCCAGGGCAGCGCGCCACCGGGCAGCGCCGCCGAGCAGGCCCTGGCCAACCAGGTACTGAACCAATGGCGCAACGGCGCCAACCAGAGCGTGTGCGGTGACATCGACCAGAGCACCCGCGAAAGCCGCTACGACCTGGAGATTCAAGACACCCTCAGCCTGTCCGACAGCCTGCGCCTGGTCAGCGGCATGAACTACCGCTATGACCGCGCCGACTCCGACACCTATTTCAATGGCACCCTGGACGACACCACCTGGCGTTTGTTCGGCCAGATGGAATGGCGCGCCAGCGAACACTGGCTGCTGCAAGGCGGCGCGATGTATGAGGACACCCACCTGAGCGGCAACTCGCTGACACCGCGAGTGGCGGTCAACTACCTGATCAACCCGCGCCACGGCCTGCGCGCGGTGTATTCCGAGGCCATCCGCTCGCCGGACATGTTTGAGAACAACGTCAACTGGAGCTACCGCGTCACCAACCTCAGCTCCCCCGCCTATGGGCAGACCAACGGGCAATACTTCGTAAAGACCCGTGGCCCGGGCAACCTCGATAAAGAGCTGATGAAGTCACGGGAACTGGGGTACAACGGTTTCTTTGCCGACATCGGGCTGAACATGGACGTGAAACTGTTCTACGACGAAATCACCGACATGATCAGTTCGCCGCTGCGCAATAACCAGTACATCGCCAGCAACGCCAACAGCTCGCGGTTTACCGGCGCCGAATCGCAGTTCGACTGGCGCGTCAGCAATGCCGACCGCCTGCGGCTCACCTATGCTTACGTCGACGCCACTACCAGCAACCCTTTGGACAAAGCGCAAACCGCACGTAACAGTGGCTCCGCCGGCTGGTTGCGCGAATGGGGCCAGGGCTGGTCCAGTGCGCTGTTCTACTACGGCGATGACGCGCTCAACCAATATCGCTTCGAACGGGTCGACCTGCGGGTGGCCAAGCGCATTGCCCTGGGCAAAGCCAACGTGGAGCTGGCCGGCATGTTGCAACAACGCCTCGATAACCAGCCCACTACGTGGGCCGATAACAATTATGACCATCGCCATGTGCTCTACTTCAGCGCGGAGTTAGAGTTCTGACATGGGCGACTCGTCACGGATGACCTGCTTATTTATCACTTCGCTCTGGCGCCGCGCTGTGCTGCTGGCCTGCCTGCTATGGGCCGCGCCGGCCTGGAGCGCCGACATCCTGCTGACCGCCGCCGAAGACGGCGCAGGCGTGCAGGCTTTTGCCCAGGCCCTGGCCCAGCAACGCCCCGAAGACCACGTCACCTTCACGCCCCTCAACGACTTGCCGGCGCCCAGCCGCCTGCCGGCCAGCACGCGCTTGATCCTGCTGGACCTGCCCGGTCTCGACTGGCGCCTGCAAGACACCCAGGGCCCGCCGACCCTGGTACTGCGCATCAGTCGGCTGCAGGCGCACCAACGCCTGGGCACAACGCAGCACCCACGCATCAGCCTATTGTGGAGCGACCCTGCGCAGGAGCGCCAACTGCGGCTGATCGCCGCCATCCTGCCCCAAGCGCGGCGCATCGGCGTGCTCTACAGTGCCGACAGTGAATTCCTCCTGCCCGAACTGCGCCAGCACGCCAAGCCCCTCGGCCTGGAGATCGTGCCGCAGCGCTGGGACAACACCAGCGACAGCCGGCCACTGCAAACCTTGTTCAGGAACAGTGACGTGCTGCTCGGCCTCGATGACCCGCAGCTGTACAACCCGAAAACCGCGAAGAACCTGCTGCTGAGCAGCTACGCCCAGCAATTACCGCTGGTGGGGCCGAATGCCGGATTTGTACGCGCAGGCAGCCTGGCCAGCACCTACAGCGACCAGACCGACTGGCTGGCGGTACTCGACCGCCTGCTGGACCTTGCGCCGGCGAACTGGCCGCACTCGCTGTACCCGGAACATTTCAAAGTCGTGGGCAACCCGCAGGTTGCGCGCTCATTGGGGATCGAACAGGTGGACGAAGCCAACGTCGCCCTGCGATTGGCCGAAGGAGAAAAACGCCCATGACCTTGCGTCGTCGTTGGGACATCAACACCCGCACCCAGCTCATCACCCTGGGACCGGCGCTGTTGCTGACGTTGCTGTTGATCAGCTTCTTCACCTTCGTGCGTATCCAGGACCTGCGCCAGGAACTGGACCACACCGGCCAACTGATCGCCAACCAACTGGCGCCCGCCACCGAGTACGGGGTGATATCCGGCAACAACGATGTGCTCGACAGCCTGTTGCGCGCCACATTGGCCACGCCCCATGTGCGCTTCCTGGAGATCCAAGACAGCAGCGAAAACATCCTGGTGTATGTCGAACAACCGTCGGAAAAGCACGACCGCTCGCTGTCGGTAAAAGTCTTCCAGGCACCGATCCGCCTGCAACACATCCAATTGGGCAATGACTTTTTCCAGGACAACCTCAACGAATCCAAGGCACCGCGTGCGGACTACCTGGGCCGGGTGATCGTCGGCATGTCCAACGATGCGTTCAGCCAGCGTCAGCAGGAGATCCTGTTCAAGGCCGGCATCCTGGCGCTGTTCGCCCTGTTGTTCACCTTCCTGCTCGCCCGGCGCCTGGCCGCCAGCCTGTCACAGCCGATCAGTGCCATGGGCAACGCGGTCAAGGCCATCCAGCAGGGCGACTACAAGACGCCACTGCCCATCGTGGATGACTCGGAGCTGGGCGACCTGTCGCGGCATATCAACAACCTCGCCGAAGGCCTCAACCAGGCCAGTCGCGAGCAGCAACAGGCCATGGCCCAGTTGATCCAGACCCGCGAAGAGGCCGAGCGCGCCAACAACGCCAAGTCGGATTTCCTGGCGATGATGAGTCATGAGCTGCGCACGCCCATGAACGGCGTGCTCGGCATGTTGCAGTTAATGGAAACCACCGAGATGACCGAGGAGCAGAGCGAATACGCGGCGCTCGCCTCCGAATCCACCGAACACTTGCTCAAGGTCATCAACGACATCCTCGATTTCTCGCGTATCGAGCGCGCCGCGCTGGAACTGGAGCATATTCCGTTCAACCTGGCGGACCTGATCAACAGCTGCGCCCAGGCGTTCCAGCACAGCGCCCAGCAGCGTGGGCTGGCGCTGCAGCTGTCGATTCCGCAGGGAATGGACGCCTTGCGGGTGCAGGGTGACCCGACGCGGATCCGCCAGATCCTGGTGAACCTGATCGGCAATGCATTGAAG
>Ga0209173_100423_pt1 | contig 22669 bp, 26 predicted proteins | sample SynthPrep_16_END_FD_187206 | JGI IMG/M metagenome (GOLD analysis project Ga0209173, IMG submission 187206) | Synthetic microbial communities from Ohio, USA - SynthPrep_16_END_DS12_MetaG (SPAdes) (version 2) | ecosystem: Engineered > Bioreactor > Aerobic > Activated sludge | place: USA: Ohio... | reverse complement strand
TCTAAAGTGCCGCAAGCAAAGAATCACCGATTGCACCTGATCGGGCCTCCGACGGCCTTCTGGGCACCGAGAAAATCCCCCGCCAGTTGATTGCCATCGCTTGCTGTGTTTTTACACGGCCTGGGCCAAAAGCGGTCACGGCATTTCCTCATGAAGTAGAGGCGTTTTGGGCGGGTTAGGTACGAACGGCATGGTTGTATCGAGTGCCCGATCTCGCGTTCGCATTTGTATTCAAATGTTAGAAATTCGGCTCACAGTGCTAGAAACCACAATCTACGGGCCTGCGTAAGCAGTTTCTGCATTGATCATCAAAGTGGCCTGGGGCCTGGGAAGGAATATAATGGCGGCCCTTTGTCACTTCGGATCCATTGTGGACACATCAAGCCCCAGCGGTTGTAGACGCTCTTCTGAAACGAAAAATGATGAGGTGATGCGGTGATCGAGCCGACCCTCACTCTCCTGTTCGGTACCCTCGTTATCCTGGCGATCATTGCGGCAAACGGCTATTTCGTCGCCCAGGAATTCGCCTACATGGCCGTCGACCGTACGCGGCTTGCCGTACTGGCTGCCGACGGTGATGCCTCCGCCAAGCGCGCGCTTGAAGTGACGAAGCGAACCAGCTTCATGCTGTCGGGTGCCCAGTTGGGTATCACCGTGACAGGCCTGATGGTCGGTTTCGTGGCCGAACCATTGGTTGGTCAGTCGCTCGGTGTTCTGCTGGGCGGGGTCGGCATTCCGTCCGAAGTTGGCGTAACCGTCGGTACGCTGCTTGCCCTGGTGGTTGCCACGATTATCCAGATGATTTTTGGCGAGCTCTATCCGAAGAACCTGGCAATCGCCAATGCCGATCCTCTGGCCAGAGGTCTTGCCCGCTCTACCCTGATTTACCTGACGGTATTCGGTTGGTTGATCGGCTTTTTCGACAAGTCCGCCAACCTGTTCCTGCGCCTGCTGCGTATCGAGCCTGTCCATGATCTGGATGTAAGCGTCTCGGCTGATGACCTGCCGCGCATCATCTCTGACTCGCGTGACAGCGGAGACCTTCCTGTAGAGCTCTCGCTGATGCTGGATCGCATTCTTGACTTCCCCCAGCAGGACGTCGAACACGCCATGATTCCGCGGTCACAGGTTGACTGGCTCACGCCTGAGACGACGTTGCTCAAACTGCGCGAACTCATGGCCAGTGGTCATACCCGTTACCCCGTCATCCACGAGGACACCCCCGTCGGCGTCGTTCACCTCACGGATGTCCTGTTGCGACTATTAGCAGGGGATACTGAAGATACTGTTGAGTCGGTGATGAGACCGGCCACGGTCATGCCTACCCTCATGGCGCTACCGGATGCCCTTGCCGAGCTGATTCAGACCAACAACCAGCTGGCCTGCGTCATCGATGAATACGGCAGCTTCGTGGGTGTGCTGACCCTTGAAGATCTTGCCGAGGAAATCGTCGGCGAGATTACAGATGAGCATGATGAAGAGAGCGCCGATCCGCTCATGCCTGGCGGTGACGGCATCTGGATCATGGATGGCGACGTGCACCTGGATGAGGTCGAGCGTGCGCTCGGCTATGACCTACCTCATGAAGAGGTTGAAACCATCGCAGGCCTGTTGATCGCGGAGCTGGGGGCTTTGCCCGCCGAAGGCGACACCGTGACGATAACCTTGCCTGAGGATCCCTCGGAGCTTGTTTCCGATCTGCCCGTGGAGCGTCAGCTAGTGATCGAGGTGCTGCGGGTTGAGCGCTATGTACCGACGCGGGTGCGTGTCACGCTTGTCGAGACGATTAAGCAGGAGGAAGCGCAATGAATGATCCTCTGATCGTCACGTTGGTGACCATTGCCCTCATCGTGCTCAGCGCAATCTTCGTCATCATCGAGTTCGCGTTGCTCGGTGCGCGCCGTCACCGTCTCGAAGAGCTGGCGCCTACCAGCAGCTCTGCGCGCGCCGCGTTGCGCGGCATGAACGACCTGACCCTGATGCTGGCTGGTGCTCAGTTGGGCATCACGTTCTGTACCTTCGCTCTGGGCGCCGTGACCAAGCCTGCTGTCGACAACTGGCTCGGCCCGCTGCTGATCGTCTGGGGCGTGCCCGAGTGGGCGGCGGGTGGTGCGTCCTTCGCGCTCGCGCTCTTCGTGGTGACTTTCCTGCACCTGGTCGTTGGCGAGATGGCACCGAAATCCTGGGCGATTGCACACCCGGAACGTTCGGCACTTGCCGTGGGGCTCATATCACGCGCTTACATCTGGCCGTTGCGCCCCCTGATGAGGTGGGTCAACCGGATTGCGAACCGTCTGGTCAAGGCGTCCGGTGTCGAGCCTGTCGAGAGCGCTGCGGTGGGCGGGCAGGACATCGCCACCATTCGTAGACTCGTCGAGCACTCAGCTGAGGTCGGAACGCTTCAGCCTGGCCTTCAGCAGCAGATTTCCAGCCTTATTGATCTCGGCACCTTGCCGATCGAAGAGCTGGTAACGAGTGATGCTGTCCCGGTGCACGTCAAATTTGATGCATCCGTAGCGGATGTACGTGCCATCGCTGCTCAGTCAGGCCATCTGCGTATCCTGATACTCGGCGCCAGCGACAAGCTGCCTCTGGTCGTTCATCTGCGTGACACTCTGCTTGAGCCTGATACGCGTCCGGCGCGGGAAATCGCCCGCCAGGTTTTCGTTCTGGACGCGAAAACGCCGGTCTATGAGTCCCTGGCGCTCATGCGTAAGTCGAGCGTTCAGCTTGCGGTGGTCATGCAAGACGGGCAGTTGAAAGGGGTGGTAACGCTCGCGGACATACTGGAGCGTATATTGCCTCTTGCGACCGCCTCCTAGCCGGCTTTCCTGTCAGCCAGGTGTTCATGTGATCAGGCGTGTACTGACAGAGCTTGCCGTTGCTGAGGCCTGATGCATCAACACCTTCTGGCTTGTTGTTCTTCCAGCACAGGAGGGTTAGCTACCTCTGGCTAACCCTCCTGCAGCCTGTTCAGATGCATGAGATGGATCTGCGATTTCGATGATAGAAACCTTGGTGGTGCAGGCAGCAACGGGCTTCGGTCTTGGCCAGCTACCGTTCATGCCCGGAACCTTCGGATCGTTGCTTGGTTTGCCTCTGGCCTGGTGGTTATTGGGTCACCCTCCGAGGCGCCAGGCTCTCATCGCGGTGATACTGCTGGCACTGGCTGTGCCGCTCTGCCATTGGGCTTCGCTGTGGTTGGGGGGCGGGGATATTCCACAGATCGTTGCAGACGAGTACCTGGTATTTCCGGTCTCAATGATCGGGCTCGCTTCAATCCGCCGCCCCTGGATGTTCCTGATAGCGTTCGCACTATTTCGCTTGTTCGATGCCCTCAAATTACCGCCGCTGAATCTTCTTGAAGCTGTCGGCGGTGGGGTGGGTATCGTGCTCGACGATCTAATGGCGGCTTTTTACACCTGGATCGTGATCGCGGTTGCTATTCGTTTACGGCAGTGGTTCTGTAAAAAACAGGCCATATGAGCTCAAAGAGAGCCTATCGCATCCGCCCGTATCGTTAACAATATGACCTCCTCTGGCCTTAAACGGCCCAAGAAAAATTCGCTTGCTCCCACTCTCACCTCAACCGGTTCCCCCACCAACTCTGGACGTATTCACCGACGCTACGACTGACTAAAGCGAGCGGTCCAGCAGAAACTTGCTGAGAAACTGCCGCGTGCGTTCATGTTGGGGCGCGGTGAACAGGGTCTTGGCCGGGCCCTGTTCGACGATGTGCCCTTGGTCGATGAAGATCGCCCGATCCGCCACGTCGCGGGCGAAGGCCATTTCGTGGGTGACGATGACCATGGTGCGCTTTTCTTCAGCCAGATCGCGGATGGTGGTCAGCACTTCGCCCACCAGCTCGGGGTCGAGGGCCGAGGTGGGTTCGTCGAAGAGGATCACTTGTGGGCGCATGGCCAGGGCACGGGCGATGGCCACGCGCTGTTGCTGGCCGCCGGAGAGGCGCTTGGGGTAGGCGTCTTCCTTGCCGCTCAGGCCTACCTTGGCGAGAAGGGCACGGGCATGGGCGAGGGCTGCTTCGCGAGGCTCCTTCTTCACCTGTACCGGGCCTTCGATGACGTTTTCCAGTGCCGTACGGTGGGGGAACAGATTGAAGTTCTGGAACACGAAGCCGGCCTGTTGGCGCAGTTGGCGGATGAGCTTCTGCTGGCCCTTGAGCGGTTTATCCGCATCGATATGGATATCGCCCACGGTGATCTGCCCGGCGCTGGGTTGCTCCAGCAGGTTGAGGCAGCGCAGCAGGGTGGTCTTGCCCGAGCCGCTGGGGCCGATGATGGCCACGACTTCACCGGCGGCCACGTCCAGGTCGATGCCCTTGAGTACTTCGTTGCTGCCGAAGGCTTTTCGCAGATTGCGCACGGAAATCATCAGTTGTCCTGCTCGTGCCGATTGACCCTGGCCTCAAGGCGCGCCTGGAAGTGCGCGAGGATGCTGGCCAGCGCCCAGTAGATCAGCGCGGCCGCCAGGTACATGGTGAAAATCTCGAAGGTGCGCGCGGTGATCAACTGCGCCTGACGGAACAGTTCCGGCACCTGAATGGTAGCGGCCAGAGCGGTGTCCTTGACCAGGGAAATGAAGCTGTTGCCCAACGGCGGCAGGGCCGTGCGCGCGGCCTGCGGCAGGATCGCCCGATACAGCGTCTGCGTCTTGCTCATGCCGATGCTGGCGGCCGCTTCCCATTGGCCGCGGTCGATGGAGGCGATGGCCGCGCGCAGAATCTCCGAGGTGTAGGCGGCCATGTTCAGCGAGAAGCCGATCAGCGCGGCCGGCAGTGGGTCGAGCTGAATACCCAGCTGCGGCAGGCCGTAGTAGATCAGGAACAGCTGCACCAGCAGCGGCGTACCACGAAAGAAGGAGACGTAAAGGCGGGTGAGCCAGCGCAGTGGCGCTGGCCCGTACAGGCGTCCGACGGCGAGGGCGAAGCCCAGCAGCAGGCCGAAGAACATGCCGCCCAGGCTGAGTACGACCGTGTAGTAGGCGCCCTTGAGTAGAAAGGGCGTTGACTCCAGAGCCAGCTGCAGGGCGGACTCGATCATCGGGTGACGTCAGCCTTGAACCATTTCTCGGAGAGTTGCTTGAGGGTGCCGTCGGTCTTGAGTTTGGCCAGCGCCTGGTCGATGGCGGCCAGCAGCTGCGGGTTGCCCTTGCGCAGGGCGATGCCGGCTTCCTGACGGGAGAAGGCGTCGCCGGCCACGGCCAGGCGGCCACCGGTTTTCTCGACCATTTCGAAGGCTGCGAGGCGATCCACCAGAATCGCGTCGATGCGACCGACATTGAGATCCTGGAATTTGGTCGGGTCGTCATCGTAGGTGCGGATGTCGGCTTGCGGCACGTTGTCTTTCAGCCACTGTTCATAGTTGGTGCCAAGGCCTACGCCCACCTTCTTGCCGGCCAGATCCTGGGCGCTCTTGATGCTGTCGGCGTCGGCCTTGCGGGTCAGCGCCTGGATGCCGGAGACGGTGTAGGGGGTAGAGAAATCGTATTTCTTCTTGCGCTCGTCGGAGATGGTCACCTGGTTGATCACCACATCCAGGCGCTTGGACTCCAGCGCGGCGAGGATGCCGTCCCACTTGGTCGGCTGGAACTCGGCCTTGACGCCCAGCTCCTTGGCCAGCGCTTCGGCCAGTTCCACTTCGAAGCCGGTCAGCTTACCGCTGGCGTCCTGGTAGTTGAAGGGCGGATAGGTGCCCTCCAGGCCGACCTTGATGGTGCCGCGGGACTTGATGTCATCGAGCAGGTCAGCGGCAAAGCTTGCTGTGCTGAAACTGGCGCCCAGAACGAGGGCCAGACTACCGAAGAGGAAATGGCGACGCAGGGTGGAAAATGTCATGGTGACCTCGTGTCAGTGGGAAGGTGGCGCCACTCTAGGTGGAAATATTTATTCCGTTAAATAATTAAAAATTATTCATATATTCATTTTTGTTTGTAGGCGAAGAGGGCCGGCGAGCCGCCCGTGTGCAGGAACAGCAGCGGTCCATTGCCTGGGAAGGCGCCACGCTTGAGGCCATCGAGCAGCCCGGCGAAGGCTTTGCCAGTGTAGACCGGGTCGAGCAGGATCGCTTCCAGGCGCGCCAGCAGGCTGATGGCCTCGAGGCCGGCGGCGTTGGCTTCACCGTAGCGCGGGGCGAAATAGGCATCCCATAACTCCAGGTTCAATCCGCGCGGCACTTCAACCTCCAACAGTTCAGCGGTGCGCTGGAGTAGACCCTCGACCTTGGGCTTTTGTGCCGCCTCGCTGCGCGAAACGGTGACGCCGATCACGCGTGTGCCGGGGCGCGCACTGTCCAGCGCGAGGGCTAGCCCGGCATGGGTGCCGGCACTGCCGGATGCCAGCACCACGGCGGCGAAGTCCTGGCCGCTGGCGGCGATCTGCTCGGCCAGCTCCAGGCCGCCACGCACGTAGCCGAGTGCCCCCAGGGCATTGGAACCGCCGATAGGTACGAGGTATGGCCGACGCCCGGCTGCACTGAGGCGTCGGCAGGCGGCCTCCAGCAGTTGATCGGCGTTGTCCAGGTTGGCGACGTTTTCCACTTCGGCGCCGAACAGATCCAGCAGCAGGCGGTTGCCATTGCCCAGGTAGTCGTCGCTCTGGCTGTCGATGGGGTTTTCCAGCAGGGCCAGGCAGCCCAGGCCGAGCTGTGCGGCGACCGCTGCGGTTTGCCGTACATGGTTGGACTGGATGGCGCCTGCGGTCACCAGTATGTCGGCACCCTTGGCCTGCGCATCGGCGGCAAGATATTCGAGCTTGCGTGCCTTGTTGCCACCGAGCGCCAACGGGGTGAGGTCGTCGCGTTTGAGCCAGATATCGCGGCCCAGGTGCAGGGACAGGCGTGGTAGATGGTGCAGGGCGGTGGCCTGAGGGATCAGTTGCAGGCGGGGGAAGCGGGCGAGGGCGGCGGTGAGCATGGGAGCCTCCAGGGAGCGAAGGCTTCTCACTCTAGGCGGGAGGAGGCTGGGCTCACAAGCCGAAGGGGAAGATTATTTTGAATATAAGAAAATAATTAATAATTATTTTATGGAATAAAAATTTCTTCGTACTGTCGCGCTCAGCCCGGCACATCCGCCGGGCGCCTGCCAAATGCGCCGGGCTGTCGATCCAGCCGGTGCCACAGACCGAGAACAAGGAACTATGAAGAAGACCCTGCTGTTGACCGCTCTGGCCGCTGCCCTGACTGCCTCCCTGGCCCACGCTGGCGAAAAGCTTAGCGTCGCCGCCACGCCGGTGCCGCATGCCGAAATCCTCGAACTGATCAAACCCGAGCTGGCCAAGCAAGGCGTGGATCTGGATATCAAGGTCTTCACCGACTACGTTCAACCCAATCTGCAGGTGAGCCAGAAGAATCTGGATGCCAACTACTTCCAGACCAAGCCGTACCTGGACACCTTCAATACGCAGCGCGGCACCGAGCTGGTGATCGTGCAGGGCGTGCACGTCGAGCCTTTCGGCGCCTATTCGGCCAAGTACAAGTCCCTCGACGAATTGCCGAACGGCGCCACCATCGCCATCCCCAACGAAGTCAGCACCACCGGCCGTGCCCTGCTGCTGTTGCAGAAGGCTGGCCTGCTGACCCTTAAGGATCCCAATAGCGCCCAGGCACTGCCGCGTGACATCGCCGATAACCCGCGCAACTTCAAGTTCCGCGAGCTGGAGGCAGCCACCGTGCCGCGCGTACTGAACCAGGTCGACCTGGCGCTGATCAACACCAACTATGCGTTGGAGGCCAAGCTCAATCCCAAGCGCGATGCGCTGGCGATCGAAGGCAGCGACTCGCCTTACGTCAACTATCTGGTGGCCCGCCCGGACAACCAGGACAGCGAGGCGATCAAGAAGCTTTCCGCCGCACTGACCAGCCCGGAAGTGAAGGCCTTTATCGAAAGTCGTTATGACGGTGCGGTACTGCCGGCCTTCTGATCGAACGTGCAAGGCGGCTCTTTTTGTGTCCTAGCTGCCCACCGTTGAACACGGTAGTAAACCTGTGCAAACGGGTTTGCGTTTACGCCGAGCCGGCTCAGCCGACTCGGCGTTCTTTTTTCGCACGATAGGTCAGCGCAGCCAGGCTGTCCCTGCGGCGTGCACTAATGGCAAATTGCCTTCCCGGCGCTATGTGCCTACGATTCGCTGGTTTGAAATGCCATGCCGACGGCCTCTGGAGTGCAGAGAGAGGCGCGGGCGCCGCTGCGCGCCATCCAGTGCTAGGCTCCGGTTGCCCCCTCTCAACTTACGCGAATCCATGGTCACAAGGCCGGTAAACATGTCCTGAGCCACGTCGCCGCTGTACTCAAGGCCACGGCACGCCAGAGCGACCTGGTCTGCCGCTTGGGCGGCGAGGAATTCGTGGTCATCGCCCTTGACACCGGCAGCACCGGCGCCCAGCAACTGGCCTAGCGCATGCGAGCGGCGTCTTCCCCAGGTAAAGGGCGGCATCCGCCTGCTGCAGAAACGCGTCGAAGGAATCGGGTGGAGTGGGCGAGAGTAGAGCAGTCAGTGCAGATTTACGGGCTATAACGAGTGCTTTCAGTCAAAAGCGGCCAGCCACCCGTCGTTAACCCTGTTGATGCCGGATTTCACTGGCGATGACCTATTGGTGCGCCGCATTCATGGATTTCTTTGTACGTGCCAGGAGGCGCTGGTCTGCGCCTCCTGACCCCACCTCCAAGGCTCGTGCTGGCGGGTCTGGACCGCGCTCATCCCAGTGGTTTTTTGCTGCGGTACTCGGTGGTGGTCATGCCCGCGTAACCCCAGTTATCGGTGTCGACTTCCTCGATTACGATGTGGGTGAGTTCGGGCTGCTTGTTAAGTACGCGCTGCAAAGTCTCGGTGATTTCCTTGATGACCTGGGCTTTCTGCTCGCGGGTGACGCCGTCACGGGTGATACGGACGCTGACGAAGGGCATGATGTCGCTCCTGTGTGGGTGGATGTTGTCAAACGGGGAGGCGCGGGCCTCCCCGTCAGGTTCAGCCTATTACCATTTACCGACGCTCATTCCGCCGTCGACCGGCAATACCACGCCCGTAGTGAACCGGGCATTGGCCAGGTAGAGCACGGCGTCGGCGATATCGCTGACGCGGCCGATGCGTCCGGCCGGCTGCAGGCCGTTGAGGAAATCGAAGCTGGCCGGGTCGTGCATCGGCGTCTCGATGATACCTGGGGCCACAGCATTGACCTGGATGTTGTGGGGCGACAGCTCCAGCGCAAGGGCGCGGGTGACCTGATTCAGGCCGCCCTTGATAAGTACTGGTAGGGCGGCGGGCACGGCGAGGTTAGGCTGCAGCGCCACGGCAGCGGTGATGTTGATTATCTGCCCCTGGCGCCGCTCGATCATTTGCGTGGCGGCGGCCTGAGAGGCGTAGACCACCCCCTTGAGGTTGGTTTCCAGGAGGCCGTCAATGTCCTCTGGGCTGTACTCGATGAAAGGCTTGGGCAGGAAGAAACCGGCGTTGTTGACCAGCACGTCGACCTGACCGAAGGCCTCGATACCGGCCTGGATCAGCTGGCGTGCGGTGTCCGGCCTGGCGATGTCGCCGGCCACGCCGACGAAGGCGGTGGGGCTGCCTAGTTGTTCCCTGGCTTGTTCCAGGCGTTCGGCGGAGCGGGCGTTGCCGACCACGTTGAAGCCGCTGGCGAGGAAGGCCTTGGCCAGGCCGAAACCGATGCCGCTGGAGGCACCGGTAATGACTACCGTTCTGCTGTTGCTCATGTCGATTCTCCCGATGAGGAGGCGCCAGGTGGCGCCGTTGGGAGGACTATATTTTTGTTGTATAGGTGGATAAATATGGCTCGGAGAACTTCAGTTAGTACATGGTGTAATTAATGCAGCGACAATTCGACGATGTGATGCTCGGCAGCATCGAGCTGTTCTGCCTGGCGGCGGAGCTGGGCAGCTTCACCGCGGCCGGGCTGGCGGCTGGGGTTACGCCTGCAGCGGTCAGCCGCTCGATCGGCCGGCTCGAGGAGCGCCTGGGCTCGCGACTGTTCGTACGCACTACCCGTAGCATCCGTCTGACCGAGGGCGGACGCGGTTACTACGAGCAGTGCCGCCAGGCGCTTACCCAGATGGTGGAGGCTGAGCGCACGCTGACCGGCCAGCAACAGGAGCCCTCCGGCACCCTGCGTATCAGCCTGCCCACCACCTACGGGCATCACCGCATCTTGCCGCTGTTACCCGAGTTCCGCCGGCGCTTTCCGAAGGTGCAGGTTGACGTGCATTTGGGTAACCGCAACATCGATTTCGTCGGCGAGGGTTACGACCTGGCCATCCGCGTGCGTGCGCAACCGGACTCGACGCTGATCGCCAGGCCGCTGGAGGATGCCCGGCTGGTGGTGGTGGCCACCCCCGAATACCTGGCGCGCGCGGGCACGCCACAGACCCTGGATGATCTCGCGCGGCACGACTGCATCCAGTTCGAGCTGCCCAGCAGCGGCCGGCGCATCACCTGGCTGTTCAGTGAGGACGGGACCGAGCGGGAGATACTCACCGAGGGCGGCTACGTCTGCTCGGACGATGTGTTAGGCGGCGTGACCCTGGCCAAGCACGGCGCGGGGTTGTTCCAGACCTATCGCTTCATTGTCGAGCGCGAGCTGGCCGATGGTTCGCTGGTCGAGGTGTTGCAGCCATTCGCCGGACGCTCGCGGCCCTTCACCCTGTTGTATCCCCATGGCCGGCACATGCCCCTGCGCCTGCGCACTTTTGTCGACTTCATCATGGAGCAGCAGCGCCGCTGGACTGCTCAGGTCTGAGCCTACGTATCACTCTGTATCGGTTTTGCACCCTGCGGTGCTGGCATACAAAGCGTGTCGGCCATCGATACGTGCCCGACACACATGCGCGGCCAAATAGCCGGACCCGAGAGTGGCCCGCGCCGTGCGGCCTCTCCGGGCCAACTGCCTTATGGCACATCCGCGCATCATCGCGCTCAGCACCGGAGAATTCCCATGTCCCGTACCCCCGTATCCAACAAGACCCGCATCGGCCTGCTCGCTGTCGCCCTGGCTGGTGGCATGAACCTGGCCTCCACCGCCTTCGCCGTGGAGCAACTGCCTCAGGGCTATCAGCTAGCCGCCGCCGACAAGGCTGGGGAGGGCAAGTGCGGCGAAGGCAAGTGTGGTGAAGGCAAGTGTGGCGGCGAAGCCAAGGCGACCCAGGCCGAAGGCAAATGCGGTGAAGGCAAGTGCGGCGATGCCTCCTTCGCCCGTACCGACACCGACGGCGATGGCCGCGTCTCGCTCAAGGAATTGCTCGCCGTGGCGCCGAACGGCAGCGACGAGTTCAAGGCCATGGACAGCAACGCCGACGGCTACCTGTCCGAGGCCGAGGTCTACAAGTTCCGCAGCAACCAGTACACCAGTAACGGCAAGAAGGTGCCGACCGAGCTGTTCACCCAAATGAGCCAGGCCCGCGACTGATCCGTTCCCTGTAACCACGCCCTCCCTGTCACCGACCGGGAGGGCGTTCGTCCATCTGGAGAAGCCCAATGACTGCTCATTCTTCGGTGCACGGTGCCGGCCTTGGCCTGCGCCGTGCTCTGCTTCCCGAGCTGCTGGCGATGGTGCCAGGCAGCGTTGACTTCCTCGAATGCGCTCCGGACAACTGGATCGGCGTCGGCGGCGCCCACGGCGACGGCCTGGCCGCGTTGGCCGAACGTATCCCGCTGACCTGCCACGGCCTGTCCCTGTCGCTTGGCGGCCCGGCGCCGCTGGACCTCGACCTACTGCGCCGCACCCGGCAGTTCCTCGAACGCCACCGGGTGCCGCTGTACAGCGAGCATCTGAGCTACTGCTCGGACGACGGCCAGCTTTACGACCTGCTGCCGCTGCCGTTTACCGACGAAGCAGTGCGTCACGTCGCTGCTCGCATCCGCCAGGCCCAAGACGCGCTTGGCCGGCGCATCGCGGTGGAGAACATCTCTTACTACGCCGCCCCCTACCAGGCGCTGAGCGAGATCGAGTTCCTCCGTGCAGTGCTGGAGGAAGCAGACTGCGATCTGCTGCTGGACGTCAACAACCTGTTCGTCAACGCCATCAACCATGGTTACGACGCGGCGGCCTACCTGGCGGCGATTCCCGCCGCGCGGGTGGTCTGCCTGCATGTGGCCGGCCATTATGACGAGGCGCCGGACCTGAAAATCGATACCCACGGCGCGGCGGTGAAGGGGGACGTGTGGAGCCTGCTGGAGCAGGCCTACGTGCGCTTTGACGCGGTGCCGACGCTGCTGGAACGGGATTTCAACTTTCCACCGCTGGCCGAGCTGCTGGCCGAAGTCGGGCAGATCCGCCGCTACCAGCGCGCCGTGCAGGTGGAGGTGCGCCATGGCTGAAGCACTGTATGAGCAACTGGCGCGCATGGCCAACCACGTGCGTGACCCGCAACGCCACGCGCCCCCGCCGGGCATCGAGGCTCGGCGTCTGGCGGTCTACCGGCAGTTGTTCCTCGGCAATCTCGAATCGCTGCTGGCCGGTGCTTTCCCTGTTGCTCGGGCGAGCCTGGGGGCGGCCCGCTGGCAGGCACTGGTAACGACCTTCTACGCCAACCATCGCTGCCACACGCCGTTGTTCACCGAACTGGGCAGCGAGTTCGTCGACTACCTGGAAACCGGTGAGGCTGCGGACCTGCCGCCGTGGCTGGCCGAGTTGGCCCACTACGAGCGAGTGGAGAGCGTTCTGCTGCTCTGCGATGCGGCGGAGCCGCATCACGACCCGCAGGGCGACCTACTCGAGGGTGTGCCGGTGTTGTCGCCCCTGGCGCTGCCACTGGCCTACCGCTGGCCGGTGGTGGAGATTGGCCCGGGCCATCTGCCGCAGCAGGCTCCGGAGCAGCCCACGCTGATCCTGGCGCGGCGTGATACGGACCGTCGCGTGTACTTCTCACGTCTGGCGCCGCTGGCTCATGCGCTGCTGCTGTCGCTGCAGGAACGCCTTATCAGCGGCCGGGCACACCTGGCGCGACTGGCCGCGGCCATCGGCGTTGCACCGGAGGAAATCGTGCCGGCCGGGCAGGCGTTGCTGGAAGACTTGCGCGGCCAGGGCGTGGTGCTGGGCACTCGTCCCGGCTCCTGAACCGCGGCCATAAAAAGCCCGCGCACCCGTTTAAGGTGCGCGGGCTTTTTGTTTCGTGGATCAGACCTTGCGGCGTAGCAGCGCGTCCAGACTCAGGCGCCCCGCACCGCCGAGCAGCAGCGGCAACAGGGCTACCAGGTAGATCAGCGGCAGCTTGTAGTTGCCATGGCCGTGGTCGCTGATCGAGTAGCCCAGGGCCAGTTCTGCCAGGCTCGACCAGTGCGCCGGCCAGTGCACGGCGGCGATGGCCACGATGGTCAGCACCATCAGCGTTGCTGACGCCAGGCGCGTACCCAGGCCGAGCAGCAGGAGCAGCGGCGCGATCAGCTCTACCCACATCGACAGCTGCCAGTTCAGCTCGGCCGGCAGCAGGTCGAAGGGGAAGGGGAATTGCAGCTGGCCGAACCAGTTCTGCCCGTACCATTTCTCCAGGCCGGCTTCGAAAAACTCCCAGGCTAGGAACAGGCGCAACGGCAGATCGGCGCCCCAGGCGCCGAGGCGGTCTAGGTGGGCGAAGGCGTTTTGCAGTGGGGTGAAGGCGGTGTTGGACATGTTGACCTCAGCGAGTAGTGACGAGCGGAGCGCGGGTCGGCTGTATCTCACGGCGCAGACGCTGGGCCAGCTTGGCGACGAGCTTGAGCACGATGGCGGAGAAGATCAGGGCGAAGCCCAGTGCGTACCAGGGGCTCATCGGGATGCGCTTGTAGAACGACAGGCAGAAGATCGCCGCCAGCACCCAGGTACCGGTGCCATGCAGCAGCTTCCAGCCACGGCCACCGAGGGCCTTCATTGTCCTGGGAAAGGAGGTGAGGCTGAGCAGCAGGATGAACAGGTAGCCCACCGAGCCGGGGATGCTCGCTGCCACCGAGCGGCCGTTCCAGAACACCTCGGGAAACAGCTTCGCATAGGTCAGGATCAGCACGCCGTGGACCAGGTGGGAGAAGGCGAAGGCCAGGCCGAAGTAGCGTCGCTCGCGTAGCAGCGCGCGGGTCGTCGGGCTGGGCAGCAGGAGGGCCAGGGACGAGGCGAGAAAGGCGATCAGGAACAGGGCGAAGGAGGTACGCGCGGTGACGCGGATGGCGCTGCGCAGTGCCTCTACCAGTTGCGGCTGCCAGAGCAGGGCCAGCGCGGTGGCGACGAGGACGAGCAGCGATAACAGGTTGAACAGGCGCCAGCCGTGCAGGCTGGGTAAGGTGGCGGATCGGGTCATGGGGAGGGCTCCTTGGATGGGCGCGGCGCGTTGTGTGCCGCGTTGACCACCATGCTCGCCAACCGCTTTATCCTGCGTGTGTCCCGCTCAGGGCCGTCTTGTATCGCTCTGTATCCTCTTCTCAACCCGTTACAGTGAGTTCCAGTTCGGCGCATAGGCCGCCGTGCTCGCGGTTGCGCAGGCTCAGGCGGGCGCCCAGAGCCTGACTCAGCTGCAGGGCGATGGCCAGGCCGAGACCAGTGCCGCCGGTACTGCGGTTGCGCGAGCTCTCCACCCGGTAGAACGGCTTGAACACGTCCTCCAGTTCGGCTTCGGCGATGCCGGGGCCCTCGTCCAGCACCAGCAGGCGCACGCCGTGTGCGTCGCGCGTCACCTGCAGCCGGGCGCTGCCGGCGAACTTGAGGGCATTGTCGAGCAGATTGCTCAGCACCCGGCGCAGCGCGTGCGGGCGGGTCTCGATCAGTGTGCCGCTGCGGCCGTCCAGGCTCACCGCCTGGCCGCTGTCCTGGTAGTCGAGCACCAGGCTATCGAGGAAGGCGTCCAGATCGACCCGACACAGCGCCTCGCGACTGCCTTCCATGCTGCGTGCATAAGCCACGCCCTCGCGCACCAGGTGCTGCATCTCGTCGAGGTCACTCCACAGGCGCTCGCGTTCCGGCGAATCGTCCATCTGCTCGACGCGCAGCTTCATGCGCGTGATCGGCGTTTGCAGGTCATGGGATATGGCCGCCAGCAGTTGCATGCGTTCTTTCAGGTAGGCGGCGATGCGGCCCTGCAGTGCATTGAACGCGCGGGCCGCGTATTGCACCTCCGTGGGGCCGCGCTCATCCAGTGGTGGCGCCGGGTTGTCTGGGTCGAGGTGGTCCACCGCACGGGCCAGGCGGGTCAGTGGACGAATCGCCGTGCGCACTGCCAGCCAGGTACAGAGTGCCAGCACCAGCAACTGCAGAACCAGCATCAGCGGCAGCCACTGGGCCACTGGAATGCTGCTGGGGGTGACATCCAGCACCAGCGGGCTACCGTCGCTGAGGCGGATGTGTACCTGGAAATGCGGGCGGGGCCCCTCGATGGTCTCGAAGCGCAGAGCGAAGCGCTTGCCGATGGCCCGTTCGATGGAAGGCACGGCCATGGGCATGTCGTCCATGGACATTGGTGTGCCGGGTAGACCGCCGTCCAGTCGATAGTGGTAGTTGCGCCGCTCCAGGACCGGTAGCCAGCTAGCACGTTCTTCGGCCGGCAGGCGATCGATCAGCGCCACGGAGGTGCTCAGGTCCCTCTCCAGATTGTCGAGCATCACATTGCGCCCGGTTAGGTAGCGCTCGTAGAACTGTGAGCCGAACGATAGGCCGTAGGCCAGCACCAGGCCGGTTAGGAAGATCAGTGTGAGGCGCGTGGCCAGGCTGCGCGGCCAGCGGAGCAGGGGCATCATGCGTTGGGCTCGATCAGTTGCACGGGAAGCGAGAAGACGTAGCCCTCGCTGCGTACCGTCTTGATGTAGGCCGGCTCGCGGGCGTCGTCCAGTAGGCGCTGGCGCAGGCGGCTGACCAGCAGGTCGATGGAGCGATCGAAGACGTCAGCCTCGCGGCCCTGGGTCAGGTTGAGCAACTGCTCGCGGCTAAGCACCCGCTGCGGGTGGTCGAGGAACACCCGCAGCAGGCGGTACTCGGCGCCGCTGAGGGCGACTACGGTGTCGACCTCGTCCAGCAGGTGGCGGGCGCTGGTGTCCAGGCGCCACTGACCGAAACCGATCAGCCGGCTGCTCTCGCTGATCTGCAGGTTCGGCGGCAACATGCGGGTACGGCGCAGCACGGCGTTGATTCGCGCGAGCAGTTCGCGGGCCGAGAAGGGCTTGGTCAGGTAGTCGTCGGCGCCCATCTCCAGGCCGACGATGCGGTCGGTTTCCTCGTTGCGCGCGGTGAGCATCAGCACCGGCGTGGCCTTGTGTTTGCCCACGCGCAGCTCGCGGCACAGCTTCAGGCCGTCGTCGCCGGGCATCATGATGTCGAGCACGATCAGGTCCACCGCGTTGCCGTCGAGGACGGCGCGCATTTGCCGGCCATCGGCGGCCAGGCTCACGCGCAGGCCGTTCTTCTTCAGGTAGTTGCCCACCAGTTCGCGGATTTCCCGGTCGTCGTCGACGATCAGGATGTGATCGACATGCTCCATGGCCATCTCTCATTGCAGTGACGGCGCCCAGTCTATCTGGCTCAATAACGCTTGCCCGCCACCCTTTGTATTGCAGTGTATCCGGGCGCCCAGGTGATACCTGGCGCTGCAATCATTCTTCCCTCCGGACACATCGGCGATACCTCCTGAACGTGCAATTGGGCGCCCGGCAGATGCGACCCATCGCCCTCGCACCATCATCAGGAGATTGTCATGAAAGCGATCACTCGCACCTCCCTCGTACTGGCATTGGTAGTGCCCTTCGGCAGCCTCAACCTGTACGCCGCAGAGCAGATCCCGGTTGAACGCTACCACTACGGCATGCAACTGGATGTACAGAAGGTTCTGGCGCTGGAAGAGGTACCGTCATTGCGTTGCCAGGTCGTGGAAGCGCGCATGGATTACCTGGATTCCCAGGGCCACGAGCGCAGATTGGCCTATCTGAAGCACGCCAAGGCTTGCGAAAACGAAAACTGAACCCCAGCCCTTAGCCCGCTGCGCCCGGTTTCACTGGGCCTGACCCTTTTTGCGTTTTCGAGGTAACCATGCTGCTCATCGCCTTTCTCGGTGGGGTTCTGACGCTCTTCAGCCCCTGCATTCTGCCGGTCATTCCGCTGCTGCTGAGCAGCACCCGTGGCAACGTCCGTACAACCCTGCTGACCTTGCTCGGACTGGCCTCGGGCTTCGCCACACTGGCAAGCCTGGCGGCGGTGTCTGCCAACTGGGTGATCGAGGCCAGCGTATGGGGCCGCTACCTGGCCCTGGCGATCCTCACGCTGTCAGCGCTGGCGCTGCTCTCCGCGCGAGTCAGCGCCTGTTTGTCCCGCCCCTGGCTGTGGCTGGGCGCTCGCCTGCAGGGCGATGCCCGCCGCCTGCCGCCTGCGCTCTCGGCCTGGCTGCTGGGCGTTGCCAGCGGCTTGCTGTGGGCACCCTGTGCCGGGCCGATACTCGGGCTGATTCTTTCGGGGGCCATGCTCGAGGGGCCCAGCGCGAACACCACTCTGCTGTTGTTCAGTTTCGGCCTGGGCAGCGCGGTGGCGCTGGCGATCCTGATCCTTCTCGGACGCGTTGCGTTACGGCGGTTGCGGCCCTCGCTGCGCCTGATCGAGTGGCTGCGGCGCGGCACCGGTGCGGTGGCGTTGCTGGCGATCATCGGCATCGCCAGTGGGCTCAATGCGCAACTGGCCAACCCGGCGATGTCGGGCCTGCTGTCCACCCTGGAACGCCGGGTGCTCGAGGTGGTGCCTCGTGTGTTCGAAGGGTTGGTCGGCAGCGCTCGGGCGGCCGTGCCCGTTCATCTGCCAGACCTGGGATTGGCACCTGAACTGAGCGGCGTTACGCAGTGGCTCAACAGCGCGCCACTGGACTGGACCCAATTGCGGGGGAAGGTAGTGCTGTTGGATTTCTGGACCTATGACTGCATCAACTGTCGCAACAGCCTGCCCTATGTGAATCAGTGGGCGCAGCGCTATGCCGAGCAGGGATTGGTGGTCGTGGGTGTGCATACTCCGGAATACCCCCATGAGCGTATCGTCGCCAACGTCCGTCAGGCGATCAAACAACTGGGCATCCGCCACCCGGTGGCGATCGACAACCAGTATCAGGTGTGGAGTGCATTCGGCAATCAGTACTGGCCCGCGCATTACTTCATCGATGCCGAGGGGCATATTCGCCATGCGCACATGGGCGAGGGCGATTACGCAGAGCAGGAACGCGTCATTCAGGAGCTACTGCGCATGAAGGATATGCGCGCTGGGGCGGACGGCGCAGCTGGGTAAGTGACGTGTCCGCCTATTATTTAACGCCGACTTACGGCAGCGCTCGAAGCCTGAGCAAACCAGCAGAAGGTGCGCTGCCGCGTCGTTTTCGAATCGATCATGGGCGAAGCTCGCCCATCGTCGAGCTCGACTCACGGGGGGCAAGAGCATTTAGCGCCATGGCCGCACAAGACAGCAGGATGCCAACAGCGGCAAGGCCTATCCAGCCTGCTCGGTGTACGCCGTAATTCCCCAATGCAGCGCCAATCGCTCCGCCCAGAAAATACGACCCCATGAATACGGTGTTGAGCCGGCTCCGAGCTTCGGGTCTCAGGGTGAATACGCGTGCCTGGTTGGCAATCAGTCCGGCGCGATTGCCAACGTCGAGCAGCACCATGCCGAGGATCAGCCAGCCAAGACTTTGCCTGCCCGCTGCGATGCAGGCGAAACCCAGGGTGAGGGTCATTGCGCCGGCGATGGCCAGGGTGCGTACGCCCAGACGATCGGTCAGTGCGCCAATTTGGGGTGACGCGACGATGCCCAACAGCGCGACCAGGCCAAACAGGCCGATGGTGGCGGAACCGAAACCGTAGGGTGGTTGTGCCAACAGCGCGGCAAGCGAGGCCCACAGCGCACTGAACGCGGCGAACATCAGCAGGCCGCTCGCCGCACAGTAACGCAGCACGCCTTCCTCCCGGACCAGGCTGCCCAGCGAACGCAGGAGCCAGCCATAGCTTATCGTCGTCAGGCTCGTAGTGGCGGGCAGGCTCTTGGCAACAATGATCAGCAGCAACACATCGCTGAGCGAGGCTAATACGAAGACGGCACGCCACCCCATATTTTCGCCGGCGAACCCTCCAACCATGCGCGCCAGCAAGAGGCCAGCCGAGAGGCCGCTGAGCAGGCTGCCGACGATGCGACCTCGCTCAGCCGGAGTGGCCAGTCCCGACAGGGAGGGAATGATGATCTGCGCAGTGATTGCCGTCACACCGACCAGGAGGCTGCCCACGCACAGCACTGTGAAGTTCGGCGCTACGGCGCAGAGGATCAAGGCGACGGCATTTGCAGCGATAGCCAGCAACGCGAGCTGGCGTGGCTGTCGGCAATCGGCGAGCGGCACGATGAACAGCAGGCCTGCCGCATAGCCAAGCTGCGTCAACGTGGCGACCAGACCGGCCTGTGTCGGCGCCAGGCCAAACGACGCGGCCATCTGTGGCAGAAGCGGCTGGTGATAGTAGATGGTCGAGACGGCCAGCGCGCAGCAAAGGGCCATGAGGGTGACCAGTCGACTGGAAACGCTTATCGGAGCTGAGGAAGAGACAGACATGACGCCATCCCTTCACTGCTGCTGCAGGGCCTGCACGAGCCCGTGGGTATCGACGATGCTGTGCGCAAACGTTGGCCCGTTCAGGTCGTGCGCCGCGTGCATCATTTCCTTGCTGAAGGCGGCTGTTGCATCTCGTACCAGTGTGACGTGGTAACCCAGCTCCATGGCGAAGCGTGCGGTTGATTCGATACAGGTGTTCGCCAGCAGGCCGACGACGATCACGTGTGTGATGCCTCGCTGCTTGAGCTGGAAGTCGAGGTCGGTATTGGCGAACCCGCTTTGTCCCCAGTGCTCCTGGACGATGATGTCGCCCTCCTGCGGCACGAAGTCGGGATGCCATTCGCCGCCCCAGGAGCCCTTGGCAAAAGTGTGGCGCTGCTGGATTAGGCGTTGGGTCGGGTTGGGGTGATCCCAGTGGTCGTAGTCGCCGGGCTGCCAGCGCCGATGTGGCACGTAGTACACCTGGATGGCCTGCGCTCGAACGGCGGCAACAGTGGTGCGCAAGTTGTCGAGCAGATGAACGTCGTCCGCGACGCTTCTGAGCATGGGAAACAGCTTACCGCCATCGGACAGGAAGTCGTTGTAGGGGTCGACCAGCAGCAGAGCGGTCCGCTCCGGGGAATACACAGGGTGGCTCATGACGGTGCTCCAGATAGAGGAGAGGGGCTGGGACTTATGCTGCACGGGCAAATGCCTCGATTGCCCATTGCGCTGCGTAAGCCTTTCGGGGTTTATATTAACTATGAAAATCATAGTGTCAATTGGAATGAGGCCTTAAAAGGTGATCCGTGAGGCATTGCCATCCTGGTTGCGCTACTATGAAAACAATAGCTACTACGGAGAAAAGAGCGCGATGCCAATGCAGGATGAGACAAACGACACGATGTGCCCGGTGGCGCGCTCGGTGGATTTGGTGGGCGACAAATGGACCATTCTGGTCATGCGTGAGCTGTACATGGGCGCGACACGCTTCGAGGAAATGCAGATCCAGACCGCAGCTACGCCTCAGATGCTGACCTCGCGCCTGAAAGCGCTGGAAGCCAACGGCCTAGTCGAACGCCGGCCCTACAACGAAAAGCCGCTGCGCTACGAATACCTTCTGACTGACAAGGGCTGGGACTTCTATCCCGTGATCTACGCGCTACGCGCCTGGGGCGAGAAGTGGTGCAAGAACCCGGATGAGGGCTTGGCCGTGCATTTCGTGCATCGCGCGTGCGGCCATGACGTTGGCGTGGCCAGCGTTTGCCCTCACTGCGGCGACCCTGTGGAGCGCAAGGACCTGGAAGCGGTGATCAGCAATCGTTTCCTTGGCGAGCGCGAGTCTCGCCGGGAAGCCTTCAAGAGGAAGTAGCTGAGGCCAGGAAGCGTTCCCGTCCTGGTGGGTAGCTTGAATTAGAGGCGAACTCTATGAGGCCGCTATTGGCCATAGCTGAGCCTCTTGACGACAACTATCTGCTGGTCGAGGTCGGCTATCTGCGATTGATTCAGCGGTCTATGCCGGTCCTGTTTGTCTAAAGCAAACGACTGTCTGGCTGACGAAACGCCCGATAGTGGCGGCGAGCGTGACACCTGATGGCGCGACTCGCTGACAGGTCATATGAATATTCTTATTTGGTATTTAAATTAATTTTCTTATACCTATAAAGTTCCATTCCATGCGTACCTGCCGACCAATCGGCGCGCCGCACTGAACACATGGCCGAACCCTCGGCCGGTCAAAGTGATGCGCCGATTGGCGCCTTTGCATGGAGTTTTCTATGTCGGCAGTAGCCCATACCACCACCGCGGCGTCGGCACAGTCGTTCGAAGTTCGTCCCTTCGATGCGCCAGTGGGCGCCGAGATCATCGGCCTGGATTTGACCCGACCGCTTAGCGATGGGGACTTCGCCCGTGTCCATCGCGCCCATCTCGATCACGCCCTGCTGGTATTCCGTGACCAGCGCATCACCCCCGAGCAGCAGATCGCCTTCAGCCGCCGTTTCGGCCCGTTGCAGATCCACGTGCTCAAGCAGTTTCTGCTGGCCGATCACCCGGAGATTTTCATCATCTCCAACATTATCGAGAACGGTCAGCCCATCGGCCTGGGCGATGCCGGCAAGTTCTGGCATTCGGATCTCTCCTACAAGGAGTTCCCCAGCCTCGGCTCCATGCTGCTGGCTCAGGAGCTACCGGAAGAGGGCGGCGATACGCTGTTCGCCAGCCAGCAACTGGCTTATGAAACCCTGCCGGCGGAGCTGCGCCAGGCCATCGAAGGCAAACGTGCCGCGCATTCCTACACCGCGCGCTATGCCGATGAAGTGTTTGCGGGCATTCGTCGCCCGACGCTGACCGAGGCGCAACTGGCCGAGGTCAAGTCGGTCGTGCACCCGGTGGTGCGTACCCACCCGGAAACCGGGCGCAAAGGTCTGTTCGTCAACGAGAACTTCACCACCCATATTCTCGACGTGCCCGAGGACGAGAGCCGACAGATTCTTGCCGAACTCTACGCCCACAGCGCGAAACCCGAGTTCATCTACCGCCACCAATGGCAACCCCACGACATGGTGTTCTGGGACAACCGTGCGCTGATTCACCTGGCCACCGGTTGCCCGAGCCACCTGCGCCGACGCATGCACCGCACGACGATCCAGGGCGACGTGCCGTTCTGAAAGGCCGCAACACCCTAATTCCCTTTTCGCTTGTATCCGAATGGAGTCACACCATGTCTCTAGGTAAACGCTTTCCCTTCATTCCGCGTTTTGGCCGGCTGGCCAGCACTATCGGTTTGTCCCTGAGCCTGCTGGCCGGCTCGCTGGCGGCGCCTCAGGCGGCGCAGGCCGAGGGGCAGATTCGCATCGCCGAGCAGTTCGGCATCGTCTACCTGCTGCTCAACGTGGTGCGTGACCAGCAGTTGATCGAGAAGCACGGCAAGGCCGATGGCCTGGATATCAAGGTCGACTGGCAGCAACTCTCTGGCGGCGCGGCTATCAACGATGCGCTGCTGTCCGGCGCCATCGACATCGCCGGTGCCGGCATCGGCCCGCTGCTCACCGTCTGGGATCGCACTCACGGCAAGCAGAACGTCAAGGGCGTGGCTTCACTGGGCAACTTCCCGTACTACTTGCTGAGCAACAACCCCAAGGTCAAGACG
>Ga0209173_100420_pt1 | contig 22741 bp, 15 predicted proteins | sample SynthPrep_16_END_FD_187206 | JGI IMG/M metagenome (GOLD analysis project Ga0209173, IMG submission 187206) | Synthetic microbial communities from Ohio, USA - SynthPrep_16_END_DS12_MetaG (SPAdes) (version 2) | ecosystem: Engineered > Bioreactor > Aerobic > Activated sludge | place: USA: Ohio... | reverse complement strand
CGCGGCCTGAGGAGAGAAGTGCATGACGCAAGTCACGGTGAAACAACTGGCCGATGAGGTCAAAACACCGGTAGAGCGCCTGTTGCAGCAGATGCGTGAGGCAGGTCTGCCGCACACCGCCGCCGATGAAGGTGTGAGCGATAGTGAGAAGCAGTCTTTGCTGACTCACTTGAAGAGCAGCCACAAGGCGAAAGTGGAAGAACCGCGCAAGATTACATTGCAGCGCAAAACCACCAGCACCTTGCGTGTTGCTGGTAGCAAGAGCATCAGCGTTGAAGTACGCAAGAAGAAAGTCTTCGTACAACGCAGCCCGGAAGAAATCGAAGCCGAGCGCAAACGCGAACTGGAAGAACGTCGCGCAGTAGAAAATGCTGCACGTCAGAAGGCTGAAGAAGAAGCCAAGCGTCGCGCCGAAGAAGAAGCGCGTCGCCAGCCTGCTGCTGCGCAACCTGCTGCCACTGAAGCGGTCGCCGCGCCTAGCGCTCCTGTAGAAGCTGTGCGTGAGGCCGCTTCGGTTGCCGCTGCACCAGCGCCTGCTGCTGACGCTCGTAAGCGTGACGAACCTCGTCGCCCAGACAAGCCACGTGCCGACGATAACAATCGTCGTGGCGGTGGTGGCGATGGCGAGCGCAAAAACGCTCCGCATCGTGCCTCGGTCAAAGAGAAAGCGCCTGCTCCACGCGTTGCCCCACGTACTACCGACGAAGAAAGCGATGGCTTCCGTCGTGGTGGTCGCGGCAAGGCCAAGCTGAAGAAACGCAACGCCCACGGTTTCCAGAGCCCAACCGGCCCTGTCGTGCGTGAAGTGAAGATCGGCGAGACCATCACTGTGGGCGACCTCGCTCAACAGATGTCGGTCAAGGCTGCTGAAATCATCAAGTTCATGTTCAAGCTGGGTACTCCGGCCACCATCAACCAGGTACTGGACCAGGAAACTGCCCAGTTGGTTGCTGAAGAGCTGGGCCACAAAGTGACCCTGGTCAGCGACACCGCCCTGGAAGATTCCCTGGCCGAGTCCCTGAAGTTTGAAGGTGAGGCGGTTTCCCGTGCACCAGTCGTGACCGTAATGGGCCACGTTGACCACGGTAAGACCTCCCTGCTCGACTACATCCGTCGTGCCAAGGTTGCTGCTGGCGAAGCCGGTGGTATCACCCAGCACATCGGTGCGTACCACGTTGAAACCGAGCGTGGCATGGTGACGTTCCTCGATACTCCTGGTCACGCCGCGTTTACCGCAATGCGTGCCCGTGGTGCCAAGGCGACCGACATCGTGATCCTGGTGGTTGCAGCGGACGACGGCGTGATGCCACAAACCATCGAAGCCGTTCAGCATGCCAAGGCAGCTGGCGTTCCGTTGGTAGTAGCAGTGAACAAGATCGACAAGCCGGGCGCCGATCTCGATCGCATCCGTAGCGAATTGTCGGTTCACGGCGTGACGTCCGAAGAGTGGGGTGGCGACACTCCATTCGTACCGGTCTCCGCGAAGATGGGTACCGGCGTTGACGAACTGCTCGAAGCTGTTCTGTTGCAAGCCGAAGTTCTGGAACTGACCGCTACGCCATCGGCTCCTGGCCGTGGTGTTGTCGTTGAGTCCCGTCTCGACAAGGGCCGTGGCCCGGTTGCTACCGTTCTGGTTCAAGACGGTACCCTGCGCCAAGGCGACATGGTACTGGTCGGTTCGAACTACGGCCGTGTACGTGCCATGCTCGACGAGAACGGCAAGCCAATCAAGGAAGCAGGTCCTGCTATCCCGGTCGAGATCCTCGGCCTGGACGGTACCCCGGACGCTGGCGACGAGATGAGCGTGGTTGCCGACGAGAAGAAAGCCCGTGAAGTGGCTCTGTTCCGTCAAGGCAAGTTCCGCGAAGTCAAGCTGGCCCGTGCTCACGCCGGCAAGCTGGAAAACATCTTCGAGAACATGGGCCAGGAAGAGAAGAAGACGCTTAACATCGTCCTCAAATCTGACGTACGTGGTTCCCTCGAAGCGTTGAACGGCGCCTTGAATGGCCTGGGTAACGACGAAGTGCAAGTGCGCGTTGTCGGTGGCGGTGTCGGTGGTATCACCGAATCCGACGCCAACCTGGCACTGGCTTCCAACGCTGTACTGTTCGGCTTCAACGTGCGTGCCGATGCCGGCGCTCGCAAGATCGTCGAGCAAGAAGGCTTGGACATGCGTTACTACAACGTCATCTACGACATCATCGAAGACGTCAAGAAAGCCCTCACCGGCATGCTTGGCAGCGACGTCCGGGAGAACATCCTGGGTGTGGCCGAGGTGCGTGACGTGTTCCGCTCGCCGAAATTCGGCGCGATCGCCGGTTGCATGGTTATCGAAGGTGTTGTGCACCGTAACCGTCCAATCCGTGTACTGCGTGAAGACATCGTTATCTTCGAAGGCGAGCTGGAATCCCTGCGCCGCTTCAAGGATGACGCTTCCGAAGTACGTGCCGGCATGGAATGCGGTATCGGCGTCAAGAGCTACAACGACGTCAAGGCTGGCGACAAGATCGAAGTCTACGAGAAGGTTCAGGTTGCTCGCAGCCTCTAACTCGCGCACTTCAGGAGCCACGCCGTGTGTGGGCATGCAAATGCCCCGCGCAGTGTCCGGACTCTAAACGCAACGCCCGGTCTGGCTTTTGTCAGGCCGGGCGTTTGCCGCTTTCAGACCCCACGGGTTTCACCGTGTGGCAGTAACAGGTAACAAGACATGGCAAAAGAATACAGCCGTACCCAGCGTATCGGCGATCAGATGCAGCGCGAGCTGGCCCAACTGATCCGTCGCGAAGTCAAAGACCCTCGCGTTGGCCTGGTCACCATCACCGCCGTAGAAGTGAGCCGTGACGTGGGTCACGCCAAGATCTTCATCACCGTGATGGGGCAGGACAGCAGCGAAGAAATCGCACAAAGCATCAAGGTGCTCAACTCGGCCGCAGGTTTCCTGCGCATGCAGTTGGCCCGTGAAATGAAGCTGCGCAGTGTTCCTCAGTTGCACTTCCACTACGACGAAAGCGTCGTGCGGGGTGCGCACCTGTCGGCACTGATCGAGCGCGCCGTGGCTGAAGACAGCCAGCATCCGTCCACACCTGAAGACGCCAAGGAGTAAGCGGTGGCTCAGGTCAAACGTATCCGTCGCAACGTCAGCGGCATAATCCTGCTCGACAAGCCCATTGGCTTTACCTCCAATGCCGCGTTGCAGAAGGTCCGCTGGCTGCTCAACGCCGAAAAGGCCGGGCATACCGGCAGCCTCGATCCTTTGGCCACCGGTGTACTGCCTTTGTGCTTTGGCGAGGCCACCAAGTTTTCGCAATACCTGCTCGATTCCGACAAGGGTTACGAAACCCTGATGCAATTGGGCAAGACCACCACCACGGCCGACGCCGAAGGTGATGTTCTGCAGGTTCGCGATGTGACCGTTGGTCGTGCAGATATTGAAGCGGCTTTACCCGGTTTTCGTGGGCAAATCAGTCAGATACCGCCGATGTACTCGGCGCTCAAGCGTGATGGCCAGCCTCTTTACAAGCTGGCACGTGCGGGCGAAGTAGTGGAGCGCGAACCGCGTTCTGTTACTATTGCGCGCTTGGAATTGCTCGCCTGTGAAGGCGACACTGCCCGCCTGGCCGTGGACTGCAGCAAAGGCACCTATATCCGTACCCTCGTGGAAGATATCGGTGAGCAGCTCGGTTGCGGTGCATACGTTGCAGAACTGCGACGCACCCAGGCTGGCCCTTTCAGCCTGGCCCAGACGGTCACGCTGGAAGAGTTGGAAGCCGTACACGCCGAAGGCGGCAACGAAGCGGTTGATCGCTTCCTGATGCCATCGGACAGCGGTTTGCTGGATTGGCCATTGCTGCACTTCTCGGAGCACAGCGCGTTCTACTGGCTCAACGGCCAGCCGGTACGTGCCCCGGATGCCCCGAAGTTCGGCATGGTACGGGTACAGGATCATAATGGTCGCTTCATCGGTATCGGTGAAGTGAGCGAAGACGGGCGCATCGCGCCGCGTCGACTGATTCGGTCAGAATGACCGGACGAGGGTGGCTGTTAACAGGCACGGTCACTACTCATTTTTAGATACAGGGATTTGTCCCTGGCCTGTTGAAACTGCCTTTTGGGTGGTTTCCTGAAAAAAGGATTGCCTCATGGCTCTCGACGTTCAAGAAAAAGCACAAATCGTTGCTGACTATCAGCAAGCTGTTGGTGACACTGGTTCGCCAGAAGTGCAAGTTGCACTGCTGACCCACAACATCAACAAGCTGCAAGGTCACTTCAAGGCCAACGGTAAAGATCACCACTCCCGTCGTGGTCTGATCCGCATGGTAAACCAGCGCCGTAAGCTGCTGGACTACCTGAAAGGCAAGGATCTGGGTCGTTATCAGACTCTGATCGGTCGCCTGGGTCTGCGTCGCTAATAAGCGATTGCGCTAGAGGTTGGTTGGCTGTCGTGTGTCAGTGGGTTTCCCGCTGGCCCATGGCAGGCTTCCAGCCTCAAGTTTTATCTGGATACACGTTTTACCCTGGACAGGCGTTGGGCCGATTCCCGACATTGCCCAAGAATTTCGCAAGAAGACAAGTTCCCCAAGAGCCACAAAGAAGGTAGGACACCGTGAACCCGGTTATCAAAAAATTCCAGTTCGGTCAGTCGACCGTTACCCTCGAGACAGGCCGTATCGCCCGTCAAGCCTCCGGCGCAGTGCTGGTTACCGTTGACGACGACGTTACCGTTCTGGTGACTGTAGTTGGCGCCAAGACCGCTGACCCGAGCAAAGGCTTCTTCCCTCTGTCCGTTCACTACCAGGAAAAGACTTACGCTGCCGGTAAGATCCCTGGCGGTTTCTTCAAGCGTGAAGGCCGTCCTTCCGAGAAAGAAACCCTGACTTCCCGACTGATCGACCGTCCGATCCGTCCGCTGTTCCCAGAAGGTTTCATGAACGAAGTGCAGGTTGTCTGCACCGTCGTTTCCACCAGCAAAAAGACCGATCCGGACATCGCTGCGATGATCGGTACTTCGGCTGCCCTGGCCATCTCCGGCATTCCTTTCGATGGCCCGATCGGCGCTGCCCGCGTTGCTTTCCACGAAAGCACCGGCTACCTGCTGAACCCGACTTACGAGCAACAGAAAGCTTCGAGCCTGGACATGGTTGTAGCCGGTACCTCGGAAGCCGTGTTGATGGTTGAATCGGAAGCCAAAGAGCTGACCGAAGACCAGATGCTGGGTGCCGTACTGTTCGCCCACGACGAGTTCCAGGCTGTCATCAAGGCTGTCACCGAGCTGGCTGCCGAAGCTGCCAAGCCAACCTGGACCTGGGCTCCACAAGCTGAAGCGACCGAACTGCTGGGCGCTATCCGCTCCGAGTTCGGCGCTGCCATCTCCGACGCCTACACCATCACCGTCAAGGCCGACCGTTACGCTCGCCTGGGCGAGCTGAAGGATCAGGTTGTGGCCAAGTTGTCCGGTGAAGAAGGCCAGCCTTCCTCCAGCGACGTCAAAGCGGCTTTCGGTGAAATCGAATACCGCACCGTTCGCGAAAACATCGTTAACGGCAAGCCACGTATCGACGGTCGCGACACCCGTACCGTACGTCCGCTGAACATCGAAGTCGGCGTTCTGCCGAAGACTCACGGCTCGGCGCTGTTCACCCGTGGTGAAACCCAGGCTCTGGTAGTCGCGACCCTGGGCACCGCCCGTGACGCACAACTGCTGGACACCCTGGAAGGCGAGAAAAAAGACCCGTTCATGCTGCACTACAACTTCCCTCCGTTCTCGGTGGGCGAGTGTGGTCGCATGGGTGGCGCTGGTCGTCGCGAAATCGGTCACGGCCGTCTGGCCCGTCGTTCGATCGCCGCCATGCTGCCTGCAGCTGACGTGTTCCCGTACACCATCCGTGTTGTGTCGGAAATCACCGAGTCCAACGGTTCCAGCTCCATGGCTTCCGTTTGCGGTGCTTCCCTGGCACTGATGGACGCGGGTGTGCCGATGAAGGCGCCGGTTGCCGGTATCGCCATGGGCCTGGTTAAAGAAGGCGAGAAGTTCGCCATCCTGACCGACATCCTGGGTGACGAAGACCACCTGGGCGACATGGACTTCAAAGTAGCCGGTACCGCCAAAGGTGTGACCGCGCTGCAGATGGACATCAAGATCAAAGGCATCACCGAAGAAATCATGGAAATCGCCCTGGGCCAAGCCCTGGAAGCGCGCCTGAACATCCTCGGTCAGATGAACCAGATCATTGGTCAGTCCCGCACCGAACTGTCGGAAAATGCTCCGACCATGATCGCGATGAAAATCGACACCGACAAAATCCGTGATGTCATCGGTAAAGGCGGCGCGACTATCCGTGCGATCTGCGAAGAAACCAAGGCTTCGATCGACATCGAAGACGACGGCTCGATCAAGATCTTCGGCGAAACCAAGGAAGCGGCTGAAGCAGCACGTCAGCGCGTTCTGGGCATCACTGCTGAGGCCGAAATCGGCAAGATCTACGTCGGTAAGGTTGAGCGCATCGTCGACTTCGGCGCATTCGTCAACATCCTGCCGGGCAAGGACGGTCTGGTTCACATCTCCATGCTGAGCGACGCTCGCGTTGAGAAAGTGACCGACATCCTGAAGGAAGGCCAGGAAGTGGAAGTGCTGGTACTGGACGTGGACAACCGCGGCCGTATCAAACTGTCCATCAAGGACGTAGCAGCAGCCAAGGCTTCGGGCGTTTAATCCCCCCGAGCTTTCAGCTGAAAAAGGGACTCTTCGGAGTCCTTTTTTTATGGGCGCTGGAAAGTAGCGGGAAATCAGCCGTTTAGCTGAATCCAAAAGCCGCAACTTGCATGCAGCCACGATGGTATTCATGCAACTTGCACGATTCCGAAAATTAGGTGTTTTTATAAGTTGTTGTTTTATATGAGTTTTATTGGCTCATCAGACTTGGCACACTGCCTGCAATATTCCTGTTAACGCTGCAGCATCAAGGTTTACGTACTGCAGACTTTTAATAAAACAGGAGTTACTCGTATGAAGAAGTTCGCTCTCGCTACTGCTACCGCTCTGACCCTGGCCATGGGTGCTAACGTAGCCTTTGCTCAGACTTCCCAAGCCCCTATGACGCTGGCGGCCGGTGAAGTGACCAAGGCTAAAGAGTCCACCTCGGATACCTGGATCACCACCAAAGTGAAAGCTGACCTGCTGACCGAGAAAGGTATTCCTGGTTCGGACATCAAGGTTGAAACCAACAAAGGCGTGGTTTCCCTGTCCTCCGAAGTCGCTATTTCGGACTCGCAAAAAGCGACCGCTGTAGCCATCACCAAGAAAATCAAAGGTGTCACTGCTGTTTCTGCTGATGGCCTACTGGCTGGCGGCGCAACCAAAGCTGATGGTATCGATAAAACCAAGGGCGCAGCTGCTAGCGCTAAAGAGTCCACCTCGGATACTTGGATCACCACCAAAGTCAAAGCTGATCTGGTAACCGAAAAAGGTATTCCTGGTACCGACATCAAAGTCGAAACCAACAAAGGTGTAGTGTCCCTGTCTTCGACCGCAGCGGTCACTGAAGCCCAGAAAACTACCGCGGTGAACATCACCAAGAAAATCAAAGGCGTTAAAGCTGTATCGGCCGACGGCCTGAAAGCAGAGTAACGCACCCGTTTCGTCTGAACCGAATGGCGGCGGCTTAGGGTGAGTTAGATATCCACCTGATGCACCTCTGGAGTTCATGCGACCGACCACACGGATGTGGTCATTACAGGCCCCGGCACTTGTGTCGGGGCCTGTTCTATTCTGGGCTGGAATACAAATGTTACAGCTATGGGAATCAAATGTGGGAGCGGGCAAGCCCGCTCCCACATTTGGAGTTGTGTTGCTTTGAGTTATTCGGCGTCCAGATGCATCGGCGTCACGACCCGGCCATCCTTCTCGGCCTGGCCCAAGTTGGCATCAATGAAGTACACCCGGTCATCTTCCAGCTGGCCTTTGTCCACCAGGTAGTCCTTGATGGTGCTGGCGCGGTCTTGGCCCAGTTGGCGCAGTAGCACTTCACTGCCACTCCAGAACTTGATCACGCCGTCACGCAGTTTCGCGCTACGGTCATCACTGCTCAGGTCTTTCCATTCGGCCGGCGGTTGTTGTTTCAGGCGGGTGCGGTAGATGCCTTCCAACAGTGGCGCTTTCTCCTTTTCGGGTACAACCAGTAACGACGCTTGGGCTGGAACCTTGTCGCCACGACGTTGAAGAATCTTGTAGTAGTTGTACTGGTATTCACGTTCCAGTCGCTGAGCGGCAAGGAAAGGTCCATCGCTGCTGGCTGCCGCTGTGCCTTCGATCTCCAGGCGCAGGGTAGGGCGTTCTTTCAGTGCTTTGGCCAAGGTGTTCAGGGCGCCCTCAGCATCCTTGTTCAGTTCACTGGAACCGGCGGCGAACGATACATTGCCGAGGTCTTCCGAGCCGCCGCCCGTCACCAACCCACCGATAAACTTGAAGGGCGCCGTTGCTGCACGCACTACCAGGTTTCGCAGGGTCTGCCAAACAATCGGCATCACGCTGAACTGCGGGTTATTCAGATCGCCTGTCACCGGCAGTTCGATGGAGATCTTGCCGTCGGAGTCCTTGAGCAACGCGATTGCCAGGCGAATCGGCAAGTCCACGGCATCGGCGCTGTCGACTTTATCGCCCAGTTGCAATTGCTCGACCACCACTTTGTTCTCGGCCTTCAGCTGACCCTTGGTGATCACATAGTGCAGGTCGAGGTTCAGTCGCCCCTTGCGGATACGGAAACCGGCGAACTTGCCGGAGTAAGGCGTCAAGGTGGTCAGCTCAACGCGTTTGAAGCTGGTTGCGATATCCAACGCCGCCATCGGATCGAACGGGTTCACGCTGCCCTTGATGGTCACCGGCGCATAACGGTCAACCTTGCCCTTGATATCGACGCTGGCCGGTTTGGCCTGGCGACTGTCGATAGTGCCTATTTGCCCGTTGAGCTGTTGAATCGCCGTGGCGAAGTTGGGCGTCAGGCTGAAGTCGGCAAAGTTGGCCGAACCGTCGTTGATCGCAATCTGGCCGATACGAATGCCCAGCGGCTTTTCCTTGCTGGCGGGCTTGGGTGATTTGTCAGCGGGTTGTGGGATCAACAGGTCATCCACGTTGGTGGTGCGGTCATCGTTGATCATGAAACGTGCATACGGCTGCAGCAGGTTGACCTTATCGATCGACAGACTGTCGCCGTGCTGATAATTCACGCCTTCGAGCACCAAGCGCTGCCATTTGAGGAAGTCGCGGGTCTTGAGGGTATCCAGGGTGTGCAACTGGTCGACCTGCGCTCGGCCTGTGACCTGGAGCTTCAGAGGATCGGTGCTTTTCAGGTTCACATCCAGATTGCTGCCGAGCATGCCGCTACGCAGTTCCAAGCGGATGAACGGGCTGATATAGGACTGCGCGACGCGCAGGTCGATGTCCTGGGTATTCACTTTCAGCTTGGCGCTGACCGGGTTGAGGTTAACCTCGCCGGTCGCCTGGATCTTGCCTTGCTTACCCAGGCCCGTGTCGACTTTCAATGTGAAGGGGTTCTGGTTGAGGCTATCGAAGTTCTGCACATCGACGTTCAGCGGGCCTACTTCCAACGCGACTGCCGGTTTGGCCTGGCGGTCAGCCAGGTGCACCTGATAGTTGCGCAACTGCACGTCCTTGAGCAGCACCTGCCAGGGTTTGCTTGGCGCCGCAGGCTCGGTTTTTGGCGAGTCTGCAGTGGCCGGTGCATTTTTGGGCTCCGGTGCCTTGGCCGGTTTGCTCGGCTGGCTGGCGAACAGTTTCTGCCAGTCCAACTGCCCATCGGCTTCCAGTGCCGCCCAGGTTTCCAGTTTGTTGCTGCGGATCTTGCCGACGACGACCTGCTGCTTGGCCAGGTCCACGGTGGTTTCGCTGACGTCCAGGCGCTCCAGGCGCACCAAGGGGCGGCCGTCCGGCGCCTTGATGGCAAATGGCGCAATGCTCGCGGCCGTGTTGGTCAGGCTCAGTTCGGTCTCTTTGGCCAGACTGAATTTATACTCGGTGCTGAAGTTGAGCACACCGTCTTCCAGCACCAATGGCAGCGCGTCGCGGACGTACGGCCACCAGGCTTTCATCTTGCCATCGGTGACTTTCAATGTGCCTTCGGAGGTGATCGGCACCAGGCTGAAATTACCTTTCCAGTCGATCTGTCCGCCTGCAGGCCCGGCTGCCACCAACGTCATGTCGGCGTTGTCTTCAGGCAGGGTGCTGAGATTTTTCAGCTCGAAGTCGAGCTTGTCGTAGAGGAATTCGATGGGTTCGCTGGGACGCAAATCTTCGAAATGCACATAGCCGCCCGCCAGCTTGATGCTGTCGATGCGCAGCGGAAACGGTTTGGCATTCGGATCGGTCGGGGTGGGCTCGCTGGGTGGCAGCTTGAACAACTGCGCGAGGTTCAATTGGCCGGACTTGTCGAACAACAGCTCGGTCTTGGGTTTGTCCAGTTGTACATCCGCGAGATGCAGGGCGCGGGTCCAGAGGCTGTCGATCTGCAGGTTGGCGTAGAGGCGCTCGAAACCCACTTGTTCCTTGCCTGGCTCACCGATTTTCAGCCCCCATGCCGTTACTTCCAGGCTGAACGGGTTGAGCTCGATCCGCTCAATCCGAGCCGGCACCGTGGCGTAATTGGCCAGTTGCTGGTTGGCAATGCGCAGCGCGACACCAGGGAGAATCAGGAAACCCAGCAAGCTGTACAGGGCAAGGGCAGTCAACAAGGCGCCAGCGGCGCGAATCAATCCTTTGGGCATGGGGCGGCGCCATCTATGTCAAACAAGAGTGCCTTGGAGTATGGCACGGGATTTCGGTTCCGAAGAACGGGTCCTTTGGGAAACGTCTTACAGCTGGAGTATCAGGGTTTTCAGGGGCGGCTGCTGATCCTGTGAGGGGAAGTCCGCGCCTGGCGTCATGATTGTCCAGTCACGTACGGGGCGGCCGGCCTTTTCCGCGCATCGCAGGACTTGTTCACGCCAGTCCTCCATGCTGACTTTCGCCAGGTTGTTGCAGCAGATCAGCACGCCATTGTCGGCGGTGGCTAGCAGCGCGGGCTTGAGCAGGCTCTGGTAATCGCGCAGCAAGTCGACTGTGCCAAACGCGCTTTTGGCCCAGGCTGGCGGGTCGAGCAGTACCAGATCGTATTGACGCTGCTCCAGGCGTGGATAACTCGGCAGCTTCTGCCCGCGCCGTTGGGTGATCGGCAGGCCCGCCAATTGGCGGATCGCCGGGAAGTAATCCGACTGCACAAATTCCATAGTCGGCAGTTGCGGGTTCAGCAGGCCATTTTCGCGACCGACCGCCAGGTTGCCCTCGGCGAAGTCCAGGTTGCACACCTCGCGCGCACCCCCGGCGGCCGCGCTCAGGCCAACGCCGCAGGTATACGCAAACAGATTCAGCACGCTTTTGCCGGCGCTGTGCGCCTTGACCCAGCCACGGGTGTTACGCAAATCCAGGAACAGCAGCGGGTCCTGCCCGGCATGGCGCCCGCGCACGCGGTAATTGAGGCCCCACTCGTGGCCGATCAGGTCTTCCAGCGCAGCGGACTCGGCACGATAAACCGTGTCCTCGCGGTCGATGCGCGAGTTGCCACGGGAACGGTCGTTGTACACCAGCAATAGTTCCAGGCCCATGTACTGGTTGACCTGTTGATGCAGGTCCAGCAGCTCTGCGGTTTCCAGGCATTGGTGGAAGCTCTGCACCAGCAATTGCGGGCCGTAGCGGTCGATGGTCAGGCCGCCGGCGCCTTCCTGGCTGCCATGGAACAGGCGATAGCAGTCAGTGCCTTGGGCGTGCAGCTCATTGATCAGGTCTTGGCGATGATCGAGGGCGGCGCGCAGCGCCTGATTCAGAGAAGACATGGAGCGCGCCTTGCTGGGGAAATAAGGGCGCGAAGTTTAACAGCTATGCGCCGTGGCCTACATCAACCCCATCCGCCGGTGCGCGCGTTGCACCGAACCATTGCGCATCGCCCAACGCAGCATCGGTGCACTGCGCTTGACCCCGGCACGGATCATCTGGCGTTGCAGCGGGCTTTGGTGTTGGTCGAGCATGGCGCTGGCCCAATCCGGCAGCAGGTCGATTCCGGCTTGCATCATCAAACTGCCAAAGGGCTTGGCCAGTAGGCTGGGGGAGGGCGCGTCAAGCAGTAAACGCAGTACTTCGCGGCTGCGATCGTCGCACAGCAATTGTGGGCGGATACGTGCCAGATAATCTGAAATTTCCTGCCGAGAGCGCGGAACATGCCGCGCACCTAACTGTTCGGCGACCAAGGCAATTTCGCTGTAGTAACGGTCCTGGTCTCGACCTGAAAGCTGCGGGTTGCGATAGCGCAGGTGAGCGGCGAGGAAGTTACTGACCTCCGCCACATGCACCCAGGTCAGCAACTCTGGGTCGCTGGCCGCATAAGGTCGCCCGTCCGGAGCGTGGCCGACGACCTGGAGGTGAATGGTGCGGACTTTTTCGATCAGCCATTCGGCGTCTTTGCGCGAACCAAACGTCGTGCCCGAGATGAACTGCGAGGTGCGCCGCAACCGCCCGAGCATGTCCTGACGAAAGTTCGAATGGTCCCACACGCCCGCCAGGGCCAGTGGGTGCAAGGCTTGCAGCATCAAGGCGCTGATGCCGCCGATGAGCATGCTGCTGAAGTCGCCATGCACCTGCCAACTCACCGAATCGGGCCCGAACAGGCCGGGGTCGCCCTTGGGGTTTTCCAGGTCCAGTTGGCCCAGCGACAGGCCTGTCAGGCTCATCAACTGGCTTTCGATACGGCTGCGGATAAATTCCATGGCGACTCAGGGGTTCCTATCGGTTCAAGCGTTTGTCGATCAGGCCATCCACCACGCTCGGGTCGGCCAGGGTCGAGGTATCACCGAGGCTGTCGAGTTCGTTGCAGGCGATCTTGCGCAAAATCCTGCGCATGATCTTGCCGGAGCGGGTTTTCGGCAAGGCCGGAGCCCATTGGATCAGTTCCGGCTTGGCAAAGCTGCCGATTTCCTTGCCGACCAGCTCCAGCAGGTGCTTTTTCAGCGCATCGCCGGGTTCCACCCCATTCATGGGCGTGACAAACGCATAGATGCCTTGGCCTTTGATGTCATGGGGGTAGCCTACTACGGCGGCCTCGGCCACCTGGTCATGCAGGACCAGCGCGCTTTCTACCTCGGCGGTGCCGATACGGTGGCCGGACACGTTGATCACATCGTCGATGCGCCCGGTGATCCAGTAGTCGCCGTCTTCATCGCGCCGCGCACCGTCACCGGTGAAGTAGTAGCCGGGGTAAGGTTTGAAATAGGTGTCGATCATGCGCTGCGGATCGCCGTACACGCTGCGGATCTGCCCCGGCCAGCTCGCTTTGATCGCCAGTACGCCGCTGCCGGCCCCGCTGAATTCTTTGCCCTGTTCGTCGAGCAGCACGGGCTGTACGCCAAACATCGGCTGGGTCGCGCAGCCGGGCTTGATGCGCTGTGCGCTGACCAAGGGGCTGAGCATGATGCCGCCGGTCTCGGTCTGCCACCAGGTATCCACAATCGGGCAGCGCTGCTCGCCGACGGCATTGAAATACCAGTCCCAGGCTTCCGGGTTGATCGGTTCGCCGACGCTGCCCAGCAGGCGCAAGCTGGCGCGAGAGGTGCTCTCCAGCGGGCCATGGCCCTCGCGCATCAAGGCACGCAACGCGGTAGGGGCGGTGTAGAAAATATTGACCTTGTGCTTGTCGATCACCTGCCAGAAGCGTGAGCTGTCCGGGTAGCTCGGCACGCCTTCGAACATCATCGAAGTCGCGCCGTTGGCCAGCGGGCCGTACACGATGTAACTGTGGCCGGTGACCCAGCCTACATCGGCGGTGCACCAAAACACTTCGCCCTCGCGGTAGTCGAGCACGTATTTGAAGGTCATTGCGGCTTGCAGCAGGTAGCCGCCGGTGGTGTGCAGCACACCTTTGGGTTTGCCGGTGCTGCCGGAGGTGTAGAGGATGAACAGCGGGTCTTCGGCGTCCATTGGCTCGGGCGGGCAGTCGCTGCTGGCCGCATCCAGGGCTTGTTGATACTTGAGATCGCGGCCTTCGCTCCAGTTAACGGTCGCTGCGGTGCGTTCTACTACCAGCACCGTGCTCACATTCGGGCAACTGGCCAGGGCTTTGTCGACATTCTGTTTCAGTGCTACCGGTTTACCACCGCGCACGCCTTCGTCCGCAGTGATTACGGTGCGGCAGTCGGCGTCGAGAATACGGTCACGCAAGGCATCCGGCGAGAAGCCGCCAAACACCACGGAATGTACCGCGCCGATCCGCGTGCAAGCGAGCATGGCGTAGGCGGCTTCAGGGATCATCGGCATGTAGATGCACACCCGGTCGCCTTTTTTTACGCCACGGCTTTTCAGCACATTGGCCAGGCGGCTGACGTTCTGGTGCAGTTGGCGGTAGGTGATTTTGGAAGATTTTGTCGGATCATCGCCTTCCCAGATGAAGGCCGGCTGATCGGCGCGCAGGGCGAGGTGACGGTCGATGCAGTTGTAGCTGACATTCAGTTGGCCGCCGGCAAACCACTGGGCTGCGCCGGTGTTGATGTCTGAGCGTTGGACGGTGTGCCAGGGGGTTATCCAGTCGAGAAAGCCTTTGGCCTGTTCAGCCCAGAACGTATCCGGCTGATCGATGGATTGGCGATAGAGGCGCTGGTAGTCCTCCTGACTGAGTTGCGCAGCCCGGCGGACGGCATCGGCGGTGGGGAACGTGCTGATATCGAACATGAGCGATCCTTATTCTTGTTTTGGCCACAAGTGATAAAGATGCACCCTGCAAGGGGAGGGTTCAAGGCCAACGTCCAAACGGACGTTGGCCCTGCGATACCTGGATCAGCCGCGGTGACGACCGCGGAAGTAGTTGATCAGGCCCTGGGTCGACGCATCTTCGGCCGAGGTTTCTTCGGCGCCGGTCAGGCGGTTGTAGACGCCCTTGCCCAGCTCTTTGCCCAGTTCCACACCCCATTGGTCAAAGGCGTTGATACCCCAGATCACGCTCTGTACGAACACTTTGTGCTCATACATCGCAACCAAGGCGCCCAAGCGACGCGGGCTGATGCGCTCGACCACGATGGTGTTGCTCGGACGGTTACCCGGGATCACCTTGTGCGGTGCCAGCTTCTGCACTTCGTCTTCCGGGATGCCTTTTTCACGCAGCTCGGCTTCGGCTTCGGCGCGGGTCTTGCCGAGCATCAGCGCCTGGCTCTGGGACAGGCAGTTGGCGTACAGCCACTGATGGTGGTCGGACACCGGGTTGAAGCTGACGATCGGCACGATGAAGTCGGCCGGGATGAGTTGGGTCCCCTGGTGCAGCAACTGGTGGTAAGCGTGCTGGCCGTTGCAACCTACGCCACCCCAGATCACTGGGCCGGTATCAGTGGCGACGGGTGTACCGTCCTGGCGCACGCTCTTGCCATTGGATTCCATGTCCAACTGTTGCAAGTGTTTGGTGATGTTACGCAGGTAGTGGTCGTACGGCAGGATCGCATGGCTCTGCGCACCCCAGAAGTTGCCATACCACACGCCCAGCAGACCCAGCAGCACCGGCATGTTCTGTTCGAATGGGGCGTTCTGGAAATGCTGGTCCATGGTGTAGGCCCCGGACAGCAGTTCCTTGAAGTTGGACATGCCGATCGCCAGGGCGATTGGCAAGCCGATGGCCGACCACAGCGAGTAACGACCGCCGACCCAGTCCCACATCGGGAAGATGTTTTCTTCGCGGATGCCAAAGGCCACAGCCGCCGCGTTGTTGCTCGATACGGCGATGAAGTGGCGGTACAGCTCGGCTTCCGAGCCACCCTGGGCCAGGTACCAGGCGCGTGCGGCCTGGGCGTTTTTCAGGGTTTCCAGGGTATTGAAGGATTTCGACGAGACGATAAACAGCGTGGTCTCGGCGCGCAGCTTCATGGTCAACTCGTGGAACTCGCTGCCGTCGATGTTCGCCAGGTAGTGGCAACGCACGCCTTTGTGGGCGTAGGACAACAGCGCTTCGGAGACCAACTCCGGGCCGAGGAACGAGCCACCGATACCGATGTTCACCACGTCGGTGATCGGCTTCTCGGTGTAGCCACGCCACAGGCCATCGTGAATGCGCCCGACCAAGTCGGTGATCTGGTTCAGCACCTTGTGCACGTCCGGCATGATGTTCACGCCATTCACCGACAGCTTGTCGCCCACCGGGCGACGCAAGGCGGTGTGCAGGGCCGGGCGGCCTTCTGAGGAGTTGACGGGCTCGCCGGCGTACAGCGAGTCGATCGCGTCTTTGAGGCCGACTTCTTTGGCGAGGCCCACGAGCAGGTCACGGGTTTCGCTGGTGATCAGGTTTTTCGAGTAATCGAGGAAAAGTCCGCAGCTGCTCAGGGTGAACTGGGAAAAACGCTGAGGATCGGCATTGAACGCTTCGCGCATGCTGAAATCCTGCATGGCTTGGCGATGTTGATTGAGCGCTTGCCAGGCGGGCAGAGCGGTAACGTCATGAGGAGTGCGGTAGTACGCCATCGCTGCGGGTTTCCTTTTATTACGGGGACTGCCTTTAGGACACTTCTAAGCCCGGAACGTCCAGTCTTTGATCAAGCATTGGGTTCCGGACAGCGCTAACCATAGCGCAGGGCGATTACATTAAACCTAGCGTGTCGATATGTCTTGGCTTTGTCTGCGCTAAGGCCGGTACTTTTTTATACCGGCCCTTTTTATTGACGCAGCGAGGAGGGCGATTGGAAGGGGTCAGTCGAGGGTCAGGTGCAGGTTGTCGATGAGCCGGGTAGCGCCGAGATAGGCGGCTACCAGGATCACGATATCCCGATCTTCGGCCGTGGCCGGGCGCAAATGCACGCCCTGGCGTACTTCGAGGTAGTCCAGGCGCAACCCGGCGGCTTCGATCTGCTGGACCTGTTCGGCGCGCAGCTTGGCGAAGTCGTGGTCACCGGCTTTGATCGCGGCGCCAATCTGACTGAGGCTGCGGTACAGCACTGGCGCAATGGCGCGTTGCTCGTCGGTGAGGTAGCCGTTACGCGACGACAGCGCGAGGCCATCGTCGGCGCGCACAGTGGGCTCGCCGATGATCTGGATCGGCATGTTCAGGTCATGGACCATGGCGCGGATCACGGCCAGTTGCTGGTAATCCTTCTGGCCAAACACCGCCATGTCCGGCTGGACCATGTTGAACAGCTTGCTGACCACGGTCGCCACGCCTTCGAAATGCCCGGGACGGCTGGCGCCGCACAGGCCTTCAGACAATTGTGGCACGCTGACGCGGGTCTGGCCGGTCATGCCGCCGGGGTACATTTCGTCGACGGTGGGCGCGAACAGCAGGTTGCAGCCCGCTTGCAGCAGCATTTCCTGGTCGGCGGCCAGGGTGCGCGGATACTTGTCCAAGTCTTCGCCAGCGCCAAACTGCAGCGGGTTGACGAAGATGCTGGCCACCACGAAATCCGCCTGCTGGGCGGCCTTGGTCACCAAAGTGGCATGGCCGCTGTGCAGGTTGCCCATGGTCGGCACAAAGCCAATGCGCTTGCCGGCGTTACGGGCGTGGGTAACCGCAGCCCGCAATTCACGTACGGTTTTTACGGTGTTCATGCAGAGAATCCGTGTTCGGCGCCAGGGAAGGTCACGCCTTTGACTTCGGCAACGTAAGCACTCAATGCGGCGTGAATGCTGTCCTGGCCGGCCATGAAGTTCTTGACGAACTTCGGCACACGGCCGCTGATCGACAGGCCGAGCATGTCGTGCAGCACCAGCACCTGGCCATCGGTGGCCGAGCCTGCGCCAATCCCGATCACCGGCACCTTCACGGCCTGGGTGATTTCTGCCGCCAGTTCGCTCGGCACGCATTCGAGCAGGATCATTGCCGCGCCGGCCTGTTCCAGAGCGATGGCATCGGCGCGCATCTGCCGCGCCTGGGCCTCATTGCGGCCTTGTACCTTGTAGCCGCCGAGGATGTTCACCGACTGTGGCGTCAGGCCCATGTGTGCGCACACCGGCACGCCGCGTTCAGCCAGCAGGCGGATCGACTCGGCCAGCCACACTGCGCCTTCGACTTTGATCATGTGCGCCCCGGCTTGCATCAGCTTGCCGGCATTCTGGAAGGTCTGTTCAAGCGTCGCGTAACCCATGAACGGCAGGTCGGCGATGATGAAGGCGCCATCGTTACCGCGTTTGACACTGGCCGTGTGATACGCAAGTTCATCGGTGGTGACGGGCAGGGTGCTGTCATTCCCTTGAAGAACCATGCCCAGGGAGTCGCCCACCAGCAACACTTCAACCCCAGCCTGGCAACTGGCGTGGGCGAAGGTGGCGTCATAGCAGGTCAGCATGGCGATTTTTTCACCTTTGAGCTTGAGGCTCTGCAAGGTGGTCAGGGTAATGTCTGGCATGAAAAGGGTCCTCATTCAGGCGCTTGGAAACAGCGAGTAACGCGCGTGAGTCTTCGTTTATACAGGCGCACTGTCTTGAGAGCAGTGCTTATATGGCCTGGATTGCGCCCTTTAGCGCCGGGTTGGCGGCAGCGGGACGCCTATAGTCGTGAGGAGGACACGGGAAGTCAATTGGATGTGTTACCGCATTGTTACGATGACGGTGTTACCGCTGTTACTGACGCGATTGTAGGAGCGAGCTTGCTCGCGAAGAGCGTGTTGGCCCCGCGTTGAATCAGGTTGCGCGCCTTATCGTTAACGATTTTCGCGAGCAAGCTCGCTCCTACAGGGGGAGGCGTTCCAGTCCGACGAATGGGCACGCAGCCAGTAGGTCACTTAGTTGCTGGCTATTGGGTAATTGCAGAGTAGCGGGTGCCAGTTCGGCCAACGGATACAGCACAAATGCGCGCAGGTGCATCTGGTAGTGCGGGACCTTGAGGCGCGGTTCATCGATCAGTTGATCGCCAAACAGCAGGATATCGAGGTCGAGCGTGCGCGGGCCCCAGCGTTCAAGGCGTTCGCGGCCCTGGTCGTTTTCGATGGCTTGCAGCGCATCCAGCAATTCCAGGGGCGCAAGGCTACTGTCCAGGGCGGCAACCGCATTGGTGTAGCGCGGTTGGCCTGGGAGCAGAGAGTCACTTTGATAAAAGGCGGACACACCCGCGACCGTGGTGCCCGGCAATTGCGCCAGTGCTTCGATAGCGTTGCGCAATTGCTGGTCCGGGGCAGCCAGGTTGCTGCCCATGCCGATGTAGATGCGTTCCACGTTTATTCGCCCGAGGCGTCAGCCGAACTGCGCTTGCGCTTGCTGCCACTGCGACGACGTTTCTTCGGGCCTTCGCCGTCGCCTTTGCTGCCGAGGTCACGAATCATGTCGCGGCGCTCGCTGTCATTGGCGTCCTGGTAATCGGTCCACCATTCGCCCAGGCCGTCGGTCTGCTCGCCGGCACTTTCGCGCAGGAGCAGGAAGTCGTAGCCGGCGCGGAAACGAGGGTTGTCCAGCAACAGGTCGGCGCGTTTGCCGCTGCGGCGTGGCAGACGCTCCTGCATGTCCCAGATCTCGCGGATCGGCATAGTGAAGCGTTTCGGAATAGCGATGCGCTGGCACTGTTCGGCGATCAGTTCATGCGCGGCTTCCTGCATGGCCGGGATCGGCGGCATGCCACGCTCCTGCAAGCGCAGTACGCGTTTCGGCAAGGCTGGCCACAACAGCGCGGCAAACAGGAATGCCGGGGTGACCGGCTTGTTCTGCTTGATGCGCAGGTCGGTGTTGATCAGCGCTTCGCTGATCAGGGTGTGGGTGTACGTCGGGTTGTATTCCAAAGCCTCGGCGCTGGCCGGGAACAGTGGGTCGAACAACTGCAGGTCCACCAGCATTTCAAAGGTGTCGGCGGCATAACCGGAGAGGAACAGTTTGAGCACTTCTTCGAACAGGCGCGCCGAGGGGATTTCCCGCAGCATCGGTGCCAGTTCGCGAATCGGTGCGGCGGTATGGCGCTCGATACCGAAGTTCAGCTTGGCAGCAAAACGCACGGCCCGCAGCATGCGGACCGGGTCTTCCTGGTAGCGCTGGACCGGGTCGCCGATCAGGCGGATCAGGTTGTTGCGAATGTCGTGTACGCCATTGGCGTAATCGAGGATGCGCTCGCTGACCGGGTCGTAATACAGGGCGTTGATGGTGAAGTCGCGGCGTTGCGCGTCTTCTTCCAGGGTGCCGTAGACGTTGTCGCGCAGGATGCGCCCGCTTTCGTTGCGGGAGGACTGATTGGTGTCTTCCTCTTCATCGTTTTGCGGATGGCCGGCACGGAATGTGGCGACTTCAATAATTTCGCGACCGAAGTGAATATGCACCAGCTTGAAGCGTCGGCCGATGATCCGCGCATTACGGAATTCGGCACGCACTTGCTCAGGCGTGGCACTGGTGGCGACGTCGAAGTCCTTGGGCGTGATATTGAGCAGCATGTCGCGTACGCACCCGCCCACCAGATAAGCCTGGTAGCCGGCGTTCTGCAAACGTTCGACGATGTTCACTGCATAACGGCTGAATTGAGCGCGTTGCAGCGAATGCTGGCTGCTGTTGAGCACTTCAGGCGTGCTGCGTTTGTGTTGCGTACGACGCAAGGGAGAACGGAATGACTGGAACAACTTCTTCAGCATGGGATGCACTGTTTGAAGGAATGTTCGGCCATAACGAAGAATGACCGCATGATGGGCGGGGATTCTAGCATTTAGTCAGGGGATGGTGTAGGAACAAGCTGCAAGCCCCAAGCCAAAAGCTTCAAGAGATTGCTGGACGGTCAAATCGCGGAAACTACAAGGGGAGCCGAAGCTCCCCCAGAAGTAGTTGCGTGCTCTATTTTTATTATTGATTTCGGGCTTCTTGTTTTTGTTGATCGCCCTCGCCATGAAGCTTCACCTTCATGACACTCCCAATCGGGAGTCAAGAGCAAACGGATTGCTTTGGTCGCTGTGTTGCTGATCTACGATCCAACCAGTTCAGGCTCTGCCTTAGGGCAGTTTTTGTTGTTCTCGGCCTGGTTGCGGGGCAAGCCCCAAATGCAACGCCTCTCCAAAAGAATCAGTTAGCTGCGCCTCCGCCGTGTTGTTTTTGTTATGCGTGAGTCGATTCGTCTTATTTTTATTGTCTTGTACAAAGCTTGTTATTGTTTTTGTACTAAGCATATAGCAGGGTGCGTGCCAACTTTTGCCTCACCTAGCAAAACCGGGGGGTTGAGGTGGTTTCGGGTTTTTGACAGGCCAAAAAAAGCCGGGGCTTCGTTACCGTAAGCCCCGGCTTTTGTTACGCGAAATATCCGCGGTAACAGTTTTTTCACATTGGTGGGTGTTACCTGTGGGCGCGCACCCTTAACTCTCGCTGGCCACACCGGTCTTGCGCCGTGGAATGCCCAGGCGCTGGCGGCGTTCCCACAGGCATTTACGGCTAACGCCCAGTTTGCGCGCCAGTTCGGTCTCGGTCATATGGTCCTGGTGCTCAAGGACGAAATGCTGGAAGTAATCTTCCAGTGACAAATCTTCCGTCGGTTCATGGCTGGTATTGCTACCGCCCTGTTGTGGGGCCAGGCCGATGAAATCGTCGTCCTCCAGGTCGCTCAGCTCGATATCGATGCCCAGCAGTTCGGCGGAAATCTCCGGGCTCTCCGACAGGATCACCGCGCGTTCCACCGCATTCTCCAACTCCCGCACGTTACCCGGCCATGAGTAATGCCGAATCGCCTGCTCGGCGTCCGGCGCGAACTTCAGGTCGGTACGGTTGATACGCGCGCTCTGGCGCAGCAGGAAGGCATTGGCGATCTCGTTGACGTCGGCGCCGCGCTCACGCAGGGCCGGCAGCTTGAGGGCGATCACGTGCAGACGGTAATACAAGTCTTCACGGAATTGGCCGATCTTGGCCAGGCTCTTGAGGTCGCGGTGAGTCGCCGCGATCAGGCGCACATCGACCTTTTGCGATTGCACCGAGCCTACGCGGCGAATTTCACCTTCCTGTAGCACACGCAGTAACCGCGCTTGTGCTTCCAGTGGCAGTTCACCGATTTCATCGAGGAACAGCGTGCCGCCGTCCGCCGCTTCCACCAAGCCCGCACGCCCGGCGCTGGCGCCAGTGAATGCGCCTTTCTCGTGGCCGAACAGCTCGGACTCGATCAGGGATTCGGGGATCGCCGCGCAGTTCACCGAGATCATCGGCGCCTTGGCACGCTTGGACAGGTTGTGCAGGGCACGGGCCACCAGTTCTTTACCGGTGCCGGACTCGCCCTGGATCAAAACATTTGAGTCAGTTGGCGCGACTTTACGGATCTTGCCGTACAGGTCCTGCATCGGTGGGCAAGAGCCGATGATGCCGATCTCGCCGTTGCTGTTATCAACCCCCGGCTTGTCGGCGGCTTTGCCCGCTGGACGTTGCTCGACCGGCGCACTGCTGGCCGATTGACGGTCACGCAGGATACGGGCCACGGCCTGAAGCATCTCATCATGGTCGAAAGGCTTGGCGATGTAGTCCACCGCGCCCATCTTCATCGAGTCGACCGCCGAGCGCAGGCTGGCGTAGCTGGTCATGATCAGCACCGGGGTGCCCTGGCCAAGCTTGATCAACTCGGTGCCAGGCGCGCCGGGCAGGCGCAGGTCACTGACAATCAGGTCGAACGTGGGAATGCTGAACCGCTCCTGGGCTTCCTGCACCGAGCCGGCTTCGCTGACCTGGTACTGATTACGTTCAAGCAGGCGACGCAAGGCAGAGCGGATAATGGTTTCGTCTTCGACGATCAAAATGTGCGGCATTGATTCA
>Ga0209173_100417_pt1 | contig 23006 bp, 24 predicted proteins | sample SynthPrep_16_END_FD_187206 | JGI IMG/M metagenome (GOLD analysis project Ga0209173, IMG submission 187206) | Synthetic microbial communities from Ohio, USA - SynthPrep_16_END_DS12_MetaG (SPAdes) (version 2) | ecosystem: Engineered > Bioreactor > Aerobic > Activated sludge | place: USA: Ohio... | reverse complement strand
GTTTTGTTGGGTTATACTCGCGCCCCTCTTTACTCCCCGCCCGTTCCGGAGCCCGCATGACCCAGGATCAACTCAAACAGGCAGTGGCCCAGGCCGCCGTCGATTTAATCCTTCCTAAACTCGACGATAAAAGCATCGTCGGTGTCGGCACCGGTTCCACCGCCAACTGCTTTATCGATGCGCTGGCCCTGCACAAGGGTGCGTTCGACGGCGCGGTTGCCAGCTCCGAAGCCACCGCTGCGCGGCTCAAGGGCCACGGTATTCCGGTGTACGAGCTGAACACCGTCAGCGACCTGGAGTTCTATGTCGACGGCGCCGATGAAAGCGACGCACACCTGAACCTGATCAAGGGCGGCGGCGCAGCCCTGACCCGCGAGAAGATCGTCGCGGCCGTGGCCAAGACCTTCATCTGCATCGCCGACGCCAGCAAACTGGTGCCGGTACTCGGCGCGTTCCCGCTGCCGGTGGAAGTGATCCCGATGGCCCGCAGCCACGTGGCCCGCGAACTGGTGAAACTGGGCGGCGACCCGGTGTACCGCGAAGGTGTGCTGACCGACAACGGCAACATCATCATCGACGTGTTCAACATGCAGATCACCAACCCGGTGGAACTGGAGCGCCAGATCAACGCGATCGTCGGCGTCGTCACCAACGGTTTGTTTGCGGCCCGTCCGGCTGACGTACTGCTGCTGGGCACCCCGGAAGGCGTGAAAACCCTCAAGGCATAAAAGCACCACAGGCCCAGTGTGGGAGCTGGCTTGCCTGCGATGGCATCGCCCCGGTACTACTGAAAGACCGCGCCGCCTGCATCGCAGGCAAGCCAGCTCCCACATTCGATCCTCGCCATGGCTGGGATCGGGTTCATTTCTTGAACACATAGAACAAGTTGGGCTCACTGACCATGTACAACGTGCCGTCGTTGTCCATGGCGATCCCCTCGGCCTGAGGCACGCGCTGCTTCAGGCCATGGCGCCCCTTGAGCAGCGACAGGCTGCTCAGGGGGCGACCGTCGATATCCAGTTCCAGCACCAAAAATGACTCATCCGACAGCGCCAGCAGATGACCGCTACGCTCGTCGTATTGCAGGCTCGACAGGTCGCGCACAAACAACCCGGCATCGCGCTTGGGGTTGTTGATCACGTGCACCGAGTAGGTTTTTTCCGGTTTGAAATGCGGAAAGCCGTGGACCTCGTAGATCAGCATCGGGTCGCGTTCCTTGGCCACAAACAGGCGCTTGCCCACCGAGTCATAGGCCAGGCCTTCGAAGCCCTTGTTGCCGCCCAGGTGCACGCCGAGGGTCATTTGCTCGGCGTCGGCGGCATCGAGGAAGTGGGTGTCGTCATCCACATGGACCTTGATCAGCCGCTGCTGGCGTTCGTCGCTGATCACGTAGGTGTTGTCGCTGATGTACTCCACGGCCTCGGCATCGCCAAACCCCACCAGCGCAATGCGCCGCAGGATTTTGCCGTCCAGGGACAGTTCGACCAGCTCAGCGTTCTTGTTGGTCACGGTAAACAGGCTGTTGCGCACCGGATCAAAGGTCAGTGCCGAGACATCATCGTTGAGGCCGTCGATCACCTGCGCCTCCAGGGCCACCCGGTAATCCCCAAGGCCAATGGAGTGCTCCCCGGCGGGATTGCGCCAGGATTGCCAGTTGAACCAGGCACGCTCGAACAGGCGCAATTGCTGGGCAACCACACCGCACGCCACCAGGGCGATCAGGATCAGGATAAAAAAAGCAGGTTTGGGGCGGGCAAGTCGACGCATCGGGCGGGGCTCAGAGTAAAAACTGGCGAATGAATATCACGGTCGCCTGAATTTAAACTTAAACGCCCCGGGTGTCTGGCTTATGCCGCAGATAGAGAAAAATCTGACGTAATCGAACTACTGCGCCTGCTTCTCGAAGCGATAGAACAGGTTCGGCTCGCTGACCATGTACAGCGTGCCGTTCTCATCCATCGTCACGCCTTCGGCACGCGGGATGGTCTTTTTCAAGCCATTGAAGCCGCCGAGCAAGGTCATGAAGCTGACCTGCTCGCCCTTCTCGTCCAGTTCCAGCAACAGATGGGAATCCGCCGACAGCGCCAGCAGGTGGCCGGTACGTGGGTCGACGGTCAGCGCCGACAGGTTGCGCATGTCCAGTTCGGTGCTGGCGAGCTTTTGCTTGGCGCCGGTGAGGGTCTGGCTGCCGTCGCTTTTCCAGGTGAACAGGGCCGGTGGGCGTTCTTCGCCGAGGATCAGTTGTTGGTTGCGCTTGTCCCAGGTCACCGCCTCAAAGGCTTTGTTCTGGTCCTTGGACGGGCCCAGGTCATAGGAAGGGAAGTCGGCTTTGTTCAACTGCTGGGTCTGCGGGTCGACCTTGACGACGGTCAGGCTGTGCTGGCGCTCATCGACCACGGCCATCAGGCCGTTTTCCATCATGGTCACGCCTTCCGGGTTGTTCCAGCCGTTGAGCGGCATCTTGCGCAGCACGTCGCCTTGCAGGGTCAGTTCAACCAGGAACGGGTTCTTGCCCATCACCGAGAACAGGGTCTTGGTCAGCGGGTTGTAGGCGAGGTCCGAGGCTTCGTCCTTCTCCATGCCGGGCAGCAGCTTGGCGTCGATCACCGCGTGGTAGTCCGGGAGCCAGACGCTTTCCAGGCGCTCGGCCGGGGTTTCGAAGCCCTCCGCCAGCCACAACACACCACGGTCGTCCCAGTGCATCGCCCAGGCCACGCCGTAAATGATCGCGCCGGCGAGGAACAGCCAGGAATACCAGCGCATGGCAAGGCGTGAACGCAACGTGGGTTTTACAGAGGGGAGAGGCACGGCCATTACGCTTTCCAGAAAGTCAGCTTTAGGGGATAGCACAGGATCACAAGGTCCGCGCGCAGGAGGCTGAGGATTATCCGGATGGGGTGTGAAAAAAATGCAAAAACACGATTGGGTGACAGTACACAGATCAAATGTGGGAGCGGGCTTGCTCGCGAAAGCGGAGTATCAGTCACTGAATCTGTCACTGATACACCGCTTTCGCGAGCAAGCCCGCTCCCACATTTTTGACCGCGTTTCGCCAGGTATTCAGCGAACGCTGCTTTCGAAGCGGCTCACACCCGGCAATTCCAGCACCAACTCGTCACCCACATTCAGCGGGCCCACGCCTGCCGGTGTACCGGTGAGGATCACATCCCCGGCCTGCAACGAGAAGCAGCCGGCCATGTACTGGATCATCGGGATAATCGGATTAAGCATGATCGCGCTGTTGCCGTCCTGGCGCACTTCGCCATTGATGGTCAGGCGGATGCCGATATCCGTCACATCCGGGAAGGTGCTGCCGACCACGAACGGGGCAATCACTGCCGCGCCATCAAACGACTTGGCGATTTCCCACGGCAGGCCCTTGGCTTTCAGCTCGGCCTGCTTGTCCCGCAGGGTCAGGTCCAGGGCCGGGGCGAAGCCGGAGATGGCGTCCAGCACTTCCTCGCGGCTCGGCTTGGCCGACAACGGCTTGCCAATCAACACCGCGATTTCCGCTTCGTAATGCACCGAACCGCGCTCGGTAGGGATGGCAAAACCGCCTTCCAGTGCCACTACGCAACTGCCGGGCTTGATAAACAGAAGCGGCTCGGTCGGTACCGGGTTATCCAGTTCCTTGGCGTGTTCGGCGTAGTTACGCCCGATGCACACCACCTTCCCCAGGGGGAAGTGAATATTGGTGCCGTCGACATACTTGTGCTGGTAGCTCATGGACCGACTCCTTCAGGGACTGTTAAACAGCGAAAATCTTGCCTGGGTTCATGATCCCGTTCGGGTCGAACACCGCTTTCACTGCCTTCATGTATTCAATTTCAACCGGCGAACGGCTGTAGGTCAGGTAATCGCGCTTGGTCATGCCCACGCCGTGTTCGGCGGAGATCGAGCCGTTGTACTTCTGCACGGTCTCGAACACCCACTTGTTGACGGTGGCGCACTTGGCGAAGAACTCGTCCTTGCTCAGGTTTTCCGGCTTGAGGATGTTCAGGTGCAGGTTGCCGTCGCCGATGTGGCCGAACCAGACGATTTCGAAGTCCGGGTAGTGTTCGCCGACAATCGCGTCGATTTCCTTGAGGAAGGCTGGCACTTTCGACACAGTCACCGAAATGTCGTTCTTGTACGGCGTCCAGTGGGAGATGGTCTCGGAGATGTACTCGCGCAGCTTCCACAGGTTGTGCAGTTGGGTTTCGCTCTGGCTCATCACGCCGTCCAGCACCCAGCCCTGCTCGACGCAGTGTTCGAACGTGGCCAGGGCATCGTTGGCCACTTCTTCGGTGGTCGCTTCAAATTCCAGCAGCGCGTAGAACGGGCAGTCGGATTCGAACGGCGCCGGCACGTCGCCACGACCGAGGACTTTGGCCAGGGCCTTGTCGGAAAAGAATTCGAAGGCGGTCAGGTCCAGCTTGCTCTGGAAGGCGTGCAACACCGGCATGATCGAGTCGAAATCGGTGGTGCCGAGCACCATCGCGGTGAGGTTTTTCGGCGCCCGGTCCAGGCGCATGGTCGCTTCGACCACAAAGCCCAGGGTGCCTTCAGCGCCGATGAACAGCTGGCGCATGTCGTAGCCGGTGGCGTTCTTGATCAGGTCTTTGTTCAACTCCAGCAGGTCGCCCTTGCCGGTGACGACTTTCATACCGGCCACCCAGTTACGGGTCATGCCGTAGCGAATGACCTTGATCCCGCCGGCATTGGTGCCGATATTGCCGCCAATCTGGCTGGAACCCGACGAGGCGAAATCCACCGGGTAGTACAGGCCTTTTTCTTCGGCGACGTTCTGCAATTGCTTGGTGACTACGCCCGGCTGGCACACGGCGGTGCGGTCGGTGAGGTTCACGTCGAGGATCTGGTTCATATAGTCGAACGACACAACCACTTCGCCATTCGCGGCGACGGCAGCAGCCGACAGGCCGGTACGCCCGCCGGACGGTACCAGCGCGACCTTGTGTTCATTGGCCCAACGGACGATGGCCTGCACCTGCTCGGTGGTCTTCGGGAAGACGATGGCCACCGGGGCTGGCGCGAAATGCTTGGTCCAGTCCTTGCCGTAAGCCTCAAGGGAGTCAGCATCGGTCAGGACCTTGCCAGGCTCAACCAGGGTCTTCAGCTCATCAATCAGGGCAGGATGGGTCATCGACAGAACTCTCGAACAATTCATGGTCATCCTGAGAACGCTTCACGTCGCAGGAATGGGTGTTTAGCGGGGCACGTATGCTAGCATACCGCCCCCGCAGGATAGTGCCCAAGGGCGTTCTGCGGTGACGGCTTTCCTGCCGTCCGGGTCAGCTTACGTGATCCGATTCCCTGCCATTTTTCTCCGGGATACAGGTTTACGCAGATGAGCAAGACTTCTCTCGATAAGAGCAAGATCAAGTTCCTTCTTCTGGAAGGCGTCCACCCATCGGCCGTCGAAGTCCTGAAGGCCGCCGGGTACACCAGCATTGAGTACATCACCAGTTCTCTGCCGGAAGCCCAGCTCAAGGAAAAGATCGCCGACGCGCACTTTATCGGCATTCGCTCCCGCACTCAGCTGACCGAAGAGATCTTCGATCACGCCAAGAAGTTGGTAGCTGTCGGCTGTTTCTGCATCGGCACCAACCAGGTCGACCTCAACGCAGCGCGCGAGCGCGGCATCGCGGTGTTCAACGCACCGTACTCCAACACCCGCTCCGTTGCTGAGCTGGTATTGGCCGAGGCGATCCTGTTGCTGCGCGGTATTCCCGAGAAGAACGCTTCCTGCCACCGTGGCGGCTGGATCAAGAGCGCAGCCAACTCCTTCGAAATCCGCGGCAAGAAGCTGGGTATCGTCGGTTACGGCTCGATCGGCACGCAGTTGTCGGTATTGGCCGAAGGCCTGGGCATGCAGGTGTTCTTCTACGACACCCTGACCAAGCTGCCATTGGGTAACGCCACCCAGGTGTCGAGCCTGACCGAGCTGCTGGGCATGTCCGACATCGTGACCCTGCACGTACCGGAAACCGCTGAAACCCAGTGGATGATCGGCGAGAAGGAAATCCGCGCCATCAAGAAGGGCGGGATCCTGATCAACGCTGCACGCGGCACCGTGGTCGAGCTGGACGCCCTGGCCGACGCGATCAAGGACAAGCACCTGATCGGCGCCGCCATCGACGTGTTCCCGGTAGAGCCGCGCTCTAACGACGACATCTTCGAAAGCCCGCTGCGTGGCCTGGACAACGTGATCCTGACCCCGCACATCGGCGGTTCCACCGCAGAAGCCCAAGCCAACATCGGCCTGGAAGTGTCGGAGAAACTGGTCAAGTACAGCGACAACGGTACGTCGGTGTCCTCGGTCAACTTCCCGGAAGTGGCTCTGCCGGCGCACCCTGGCAAGCACCGTCTGCTGCACATCCACCAGAACATCCCTGGCGTGATGATGGAGATCAACAAGGTCTTCGCGGAAAACGGCATCAACATTTCCGGTCAGTTCCTGCAGACCAACGAGAAAGTCGGCTACGTGGTTATCGACGTAGACGCCGAGTATTCGGACCTGGCGCAAGAGAAGCTGCAACACATCAACGGCACTATCCGTAGCCGCGTGTTGTTCTAATCGTTAAACGCGCACAAAAAGGGAGACCCTCGGGTCTCCCTTTTTTTGTCTGAACAAATCTTACTTGACGTTAACCGTGATGACTTTCGAGGCTACAGTCGGGTTGAACTGCATGTGCAGTTTGTCGCCGGCTACCAGTTGCAGCGTGTGCTTGCCTGGGGTGAGGGTCAGCTCGGTTTCGGTCTGGGCCTTGCCGTAGTGGATCACGGTATCGGTGGCCGGGATCGGCACGCTGGCATCCGGCAATTCTTTCTGGTCGATCAGCAGGTGGTGGTGGCCGGTGCCCGGGTCCTGGCTGGTTGCCGGGGCCAGTTTCAGGCCTTCCATGCCGAATTTCACGGTGAAGGTTTTATCGACAGTGGCGCCATCTTTGGGCGACACGATGAACACTTTGGCACCTTCTGGTGGAGCGCTGCGCGGGATGCCATCAGCAGCGGTCGCCAGCATCGAAGCGCCCAGCAATAGGCTGGCCAGGGTTGCACGGGTCAAAAAGGCTTTCATTCACTTCTCCAGTTTTTCCGGGAAATCTGTAGGGTTATGACAACTTCGCGACAAATTGCTGTCCAAGGCATTCAACACCATAGCAAAGCGAGCCTGAACAACGCTTCGCTCATTCGAATTCTTTAGGAGCGACCATGCGTTTCCTGCCTGGCCTGTTACTTTTACTGCCCCTTGCAAGTCCCTTGGCCCATGCCGAACTGATCGACGATGTATTTGACCGCGGGGAACTGCGCATCGCAATGGAAGCCAACACCCCGCCCTTCAACTTCAAGGAAGGCGACAAACTCACCGGTTTTGAAGTGGAGCTGGGTGAGTTGCTGGCCAAGGAAATGGACGTACGCCCCTCCTTTATCACTGTCGATGCCGCCGAGTTGCTGCCCGGCGTGGAAAGCGCCAAGTACGACGTGGCCATCAACCATATCGCTATGACTCCTGAACTGGCGGATCGTTTCGACTTCAGCGAGCCCTACAGCTACTCCAGCGCACAGCTGATCGTGCGCAAGCAGGAACAGCGCCCGCTGGGCAGCTTTGCGGCGCTCAAGGGCAAGGCGTTGGGCGTGGCCCAGGGCAGCCAGTTTGTGGAGCAGGCGCGCACCGCCGAGGGCGTTGATTTGCGCAGCTATGCCGATGCCAGGCAGCCGCTCAAGGACGTTGCCGATCAACAGATCGATGCCGCCATCAGTGATCGGCTGCTGATTCCCTACGCGATTCGCGACAGCCAACTGCCGGTGAAGGAAGGCGCAGACGTCGGCCCGACGCTGAGCCTGGCGATTCCGTTCCAGAAGGGTAACCCGGCGTTCAAGGCCAGCCTGGACAAGGCCCTGCAACGAGTGAAGGCCGATGGCCGGCTGACGGCGTTGTCGGAGAAGTGGTTCGGGATGGATGCGAGCAAGCCGGTGAAAAAGGCCGAATAAACGACTCGGTCAATGTGGGAGCGGGCTTGCTCGCGAATGCGGTGGCTCGGCTTGAGCATCGGGTGACTGACACTGCGCTTTCGCGAGCAAGCCCGCTCCCACATGTTGATCTATGTCGGGCTTGAGCATTTTGCCAGGGCCGCTGCCGCTTCGGGCAGTTCCAGCTCACTGAACACCAGTACCCCATGGCGCTTGAGCAAGGCCGCCGTCACGCCTTCGCCGGTGACCTTTACGCCGGTGAAGGTACCGTCATAGGTCAGCAGATTGCCGCACGACGGGCTGTTGGCCTTGAGTACGGCGACGCGGATATTGTGACGCTGTACCAGCGCCAATGCCTGGCGGGCGCCATCGAGGAAGGATTCGCTGAAGTCTTCCCCCTGGGCCGTCAGCACCTGGGCGCGGCCTTCCCACACGTCAATCCCCTGCCCGCCCGGGATTTCGGCAGACGGCCGTGGCGTCGGCAAGCCACCCGCCACTTCCGGGCACACGGCAACCACCCGGCCTTCGGCCTGCCACGCGGCCAGTTGGTCGAAAGGCCCGCTGGCCCCTCCGTCGTAGCGTACCCGGTGCCCCAGCAGGCAGCGGCTGACCAGAATCTTTTGCATCATCAAAACGGCTCGTTGCCCCGCCGGCGAAACCAGCCGGTGAGGGACAGGCGTTCGCGGGTGGCGGGCATGACTTCATGGGGGATTTCCCCCGACAGGAATACCACCAGGCAACCGCCGGTGGGCACCACATCGTATTCGACGTCGCCCTTGAGGTACATGCGCAACTGGCCGCCATGTTCCGGCAGCCAGGCGTTGTTCAAGTAGATCACCGCCGACACCATGCGCCGGTCGTCATCGCGAAAACGGTCCACATGCTTGAGGTAAAACGCCCCCGGCGGGTACATCGCGAAGTGGCTTTCGAAGTCTTCCAGGCCCAGGAACAGGCCACGGTTCATCGCCACCCGCAGGCTGTCCATCAGCTCCAGGTAGTTATCGCAGGCCACCACTTCGCCCGGCTCCAGCCACTGGATATGGTCACCCCGGATGCCCTCGCGAATCTCCTGGGACGGCCCCCGTCCGACCGCCGCGGGCGCCAATTCACCTTCGGCGGCGCGTTTTTGGCACTCAGCCGCCAGTTCGAGGGTCAGAGCCTCGGGCAGGAAGATATTCTGCTGCGACCAGCCTTGTGCGGCCAGGTCATCGACAATGCGTAACAGCAGCGGGTGATCGGAGGGTATGGGCATGGCGCGCATAGTATCCATACGCCTGTGAATCCGACAGAGCCGCCGAGCGTCTGAATACACTTTAGTCAGGTGACCGATAGGATTTCTCGACAAATCCTACGCCCGACACGGACAATAGTGGCCGACTGACAGGAGTCCATATGCGTCGTTTGTTTTTTTCCTTGCTGATGTTCTGCGTTTTGCCCGCCTGGGCAGACAGCCATGACCAGTTGTACAAGGTCGCCGGCTGGGCAGACCAGCGCGCGCATTTTAATGACGCCCTCAGTGCCGCCCAGCAACGCTACCGCAACAGCCTGCCGCCGGCGGTGTATCAGGCACTGGTGGACAACAGCAATAAACGCTTCGCGCCCCAGTCGGTAGACCAGCGCGCCGAAGCGCAACTGCGCAAGAATTTGGCGGACCCTAAGCCGGCACTGGCCTTCTTCCAGTCGCCGCTGGGCCGCAAGATTGTCGCCGCCGAGTTGCTGGCCACCCGCCGCGATCAACTGGCGAAGAACGCCCAGGGCTTGCCGCACATGGAAGCCGATGCCACCCGCAGCCTGATCATCGGCCACCTGGCCCAGGCCCTGCCTGCGCGGGAAGCCGGGGCTGAAGTCAGCCTGGCGATTGCCGGCGTGGCGGCCGACAGCCTGAGCCAGATGATCCCCGGGCTGTTGGGCGGAGGCCAGGCGCAGGGCATGTTGAACGGCCAGCGTGAGCGCCTGATGCAGCAGATCGGCAACGATCTGAACAACACGCTGTTGTACGTCTACCGGGATTTGTCCGACCCGGAGCTGGAAGAGTTCGCGACGTTCGCGGAGTCGCCGGAGGGCAAGGCGTACTACAAGGCGGCACTGGCGGCGATCCGGGCCGGGCTGGCGGTCGGCCAAAGCACCTCGAGCCTGGCGCAGTAACCCTGTGGGAGCGGGCTTGCTCGCGAAGACGGTGTGCCAGTCACTGGTTATGCTAACTGATCGACCGCCTTCGCGAGCAAGCCCGCTCCCACATTTGGATTGCGTTATTTCAGGTGGTCGGTGAGAAACCCGAAGTATTGCTGCCGAATCTCCGGAATCTCATTCGCCAAGTGATGCCTGCCACGCGGCAGCATCAACACCTCCGGCTGGTCGAACTTGCTGCGCAGCACCTTCAGGTTGTGCTGCCAGTCCACCGTCATGTCTTCCTCACCCTGCACGATCAACGGCCGCCGCGTGCTGCGTGGCGCCGCTTCAACACGTTTGATCCAGCGCGCCAGGGCGCCCACCCAGGCAGTCGGCAACTGCCGTGGCTGCAATGGGTCGGCCTCCAGGAACGGCTTGAACTGCGGGTCGTTGGTGTTATCGCTGAAGCGCCGGGCAATGCCTTTGACGAACGGCCGGAGCAGGTAATAACTGAGCTGCGACCAGCCCCAGGCGCGGGGCCGCACCAGCGGTGACAACAGGAACGTCTTGCCCTGGGCCGGGCTGTCGACGCCATGGCTAAGCAGGTGATCCACCACAATCGCGCCGCCGGTGCTTTGCCCGAACAAGTGCCACGGCTGCGGCAACTGCAGCGCCCTGGCCTGTTCAAACAACGCCTGCACCACGTCCTGGTACACCGCAAAGTCATCAATGCTGGCCCGCTCGCCGCTGGACAGGCCGTGGCCCGGCAAGTCGCAGGCGATCACCACAAAACCCTGATCCAGCGCCCAGTCCACGGCATGCCGGTACAGGCCCATATGGTCGTAGAAGCCATGGAACAGGAACATCGTCGCCACCGGCACCGGTGGCCACCACACCTGGCAGACCACGTCGAACCCATCCACCGCAAACCGCCCCAGGCGGCTTGTCGCGGGCACCTTGCGGGCAGCGAGGTCCAGGCCGTAGAAGCGCTGGTAGACCCGGGCCTCGGCTGAAAGCGGCTGCGCGTCCACCAGTGGGCGCAAGCTTTCGCGTAGATGATCAGGGTCAAACGTAACGGGCATAAGAACTTCCAGAATGTGGCTTCAACGCATTGAACAGATGAATATCGAGCCGCGATATTCATCTGTCAGGGCAAGCATGGCAAGCTACGCGTCCTCCGAGGATTGATCCAAATGCGACAGCCCTACCGCACCACCCTCTTCGCCAGCCTGATCGTGATCATTTGCGCCGGGGTGTTGTGGGCGGCGTATGACTGGTTCCAGGGACGCTACCTGCGGGCATTCAGTGAGCATACGGCGGTGTTTTCCGGTGACAGCCTGAGCCTGCCGGCCGAGCTTGCCGGCCCGGGCCCGATCCGCCTGGTGCACTTCTGGGACCCCGCCTGCCCGTGCAATGTCGGCAACCAGCAGCACCTTGGCGAGTTGATCGAGCAGTACGCCCCCCAGGGCGTGGAGTTCTATTCCCTGCAGAAAGCCGGCAGCCACGGGCAGTTGCCCGCCACCCTGGGCTCGATGAAGGCCCTCAAGGCCGTGCCCGGTGCCCAGCATCTGCCGGCCAGCCCTGCCGTGGGCATCTGGGACCGCAGCGGCAAGCTGGCGTATTTCGGGCCCTACAGCGAAGGGTTGACGTGTAACTCCAGCAACAGCTTTATCGAGCCGATCCTGCAAGCCCTCGAAGGCGGACGCGAGGTCAATGCGACCCACACCCTGGCGGTGGGCTGTTATTGCGAGTGGAACGGGGAAACGTCTCCACCCTGACTCGGCAAGCTGAACAGACGCTGTTCGTTCGACAAACTCGAACAACTGTATCGGCACGCTCCTGTATCGTAAGCAACTAGCCGTACAAGCAGACGACACGGGAACACATGAGCCAATTAACCATCATCCTCTGGATACTCAACGTCATCGTTGATACGTCCGGCCAGTTGGCGTTCAAAGCCGCAGCCTCAGCCAGCGCCGAGCATGACGGCATGGCCCACTGGCTCCATATGCTCAAGCGTCCGTGGATCTGGCTGGGCATCATCTGCTATGTGTTCGAATTCGTGCTGTGGCTGGCCTTCCTGACACTGGTGCCGTTGTCGGTCGGGGTGATGCTGGGCTCCATCAATATTGTCGTGATCATGATTGCCGGGCGTTTCCTGTTCAAGGAAAGCCTGAGCAAATGGCGGTTGATCGGCATCATGCTGATCGCCTGTGGCGTGACCGTCGTGGGGTTCGAGTAATGAAACGGTTTTATATCCTGGGTTTTCTGTCGCTGATCATTTTCGATACCTTGGCGCAGGTCAGTTTCAAGTTCGCCTCGATTCATGCCGAACCGCTGACGATGGACGCCGCGTGGTTGATCCGCGTGTTCGGTGCGCCATGGATCTACGGCGCATTCGTGGGCTACATCGGCGCGTTTTTCACCTGGATGACGCTGTTGAAATACGCCCCGGTGGGCCCGGCGTTTGCGGCGTCACACCTGGAGCTGATCAGCGTGACGCTGATCTCCGTGTGGCTATTCAATGACACCTTGACCCTGCCCAAGGTCGTCGGCGGCGCGCTGATCATTGCGGGCATCCTGTGCCTGGCGCGCAGCGAAGACAAAGAAAGCAAGACCGTCGAGGCCGAACCCTCGCAGACGCTGGCGTCATGACGCCCGTTGTCAGCCAGCGGGAGATTCCGCCAACGGCGGGGCTTCCCCTGCGCTGGCAGGACTTGTTCAACCGCTCGGGCGACCTGGCCCGCGACCTCGCCCGACAGCTCGACATCCCGCTGCCGGCCCTGCCCTGCTCCGGCACCGCCGCGCTGATCATGGCGCTGCGGGTGTTGCAGCAGCGCACGCCGGGGCGCACCGAGCTTATCGTGCCGGCCTATACCTGCCCGCTGGTGGCCCTGGCGGCCCATCACTGCCCGCCTTTGCGCGTGGTGGCGTGCGATCTGCAGCCCGGCAGCATCGACCTGGACGAACACCAGCTGGCGCAGCTGTGCAACCCAAACACCTTGGCGATCGTCGTCACTCACCTGGCCGGGCGTGTGGCGGATGTGGAGGCTGCCAAGCGCATTGCCGAGCCACTCGGCATTGCGGTGATCGAAGACGCCGCCCAAGCCATGGGCGCACTGGATGATGGAAAAAGCGTCGGACTGAAAGGCGACATCGGCTTTTTCAGCATGGCGCTGGGCAAAGGCCTGACGACGGCTGAAGGCGGTGTGTTGTTCAGCCGGGATCCGGCGCTGCATCAGGCGTTGCACCAGCAATGCCGGCAGGACTTGCCCTTCAGCCTGCGCTGGGAAGTGCAACGCAGCGCCGAGCTGTGGGGCTATGCCGCGGCGTATCAGCCCCGCGGGCTGAGGTACGTGTACGGCAAGCCGCTGCGGGCGGCGTTGGCGCGGGGCGATGAAGTGGCGGCGGTAGGCGACGACTTTTCCGTCAACGATATTCCGTTGCACCGCCTCGGCGGCTATCGCCAGAAGGTCGGCGCCGCAGCCCTGGCCCGCTTGCCCGAGCATTTGCAGCAAGGCCGCCTGCGGGCCTTGCGTCGCGTGGCGCAGTTGAGCAGCTTGCCCGGCGTGTCGGTGTTGACCGACAGCCCGGGCCAGCAAGGCACCTGGCCGTTCCTGATGGTGGTGATGCCCAGCGCACAAACCCGCGATACCGCGATGGCGCAGCTGTGGACGGCAGGCCTGGGCGTGACCCGCCTGTTCATCCACGTATTGCCGGGCTACCCGGCACTCACCCCGCTGTTACAGCAAGGCGCCGATATCCCCCGCGCGCAAAGCTTCGCCGCCCAGACACTGTCGATCAGCAATAGCCACTGGCTGACGGACGAGCTGTTCGAGCAAGTGCTGGATCATCTGCGGCGGATTCTTAAACGCTAGGCCCAGCTTTGATCGATACGGGTCAACAAGCGCGCATTCAGCTCATTCTGCTGCTGTTGCCAGATCACCACCTGGTTTTCCGGCAGCTCTTCCTGGCCATCCGACGCACTCAGCCAGCGCTTGAACTTGCTCTGGTAGTGGTAGGCGGACACGTCGCCGGTAATGTCCGCGCCAATAATGCTGCCGTGGCAGGCATCGATCAGCGCATTCAAATGCTTCTCCAGAAACTCGCCCTGGTCCCAGTTGGTATTCACCACCTGCGGGCTCAGCACGTCTTTGTCGATGGAGAGATACACCGGCAGCGAAGGGTCGAGCTGCGCCAGGAACGCGCTCATCAACTCGTCCGCGCTGGTGAATGCACGATTGCTGCGGCCTGCGCCGATCCAGTTCAACCAGCGAGTATCGACGTTGGTGTTCCAGTAGGTCAGCTTGCGTTTCACCAGCGGCGACCAGTGATTCTCCCAGGCGTGCTTAAGGGAAATGTCCGGCGAGCCAATGCCCAGCACGTGAACGTGCTCGACCTGCGGCAGGCGGCTGGCCCAGTAGACCCAGGACCCACAATGGATACCAAACGGATAACGCATGTTGTCCGGGTGGTTATCGCAAATGATCAACTGGATCTTTTGCTGGGTGGGAAGACGGTTCAACAACAGCTGGCTGAGGTGGTGATAATCACCGCTGCCGGTAAACACACAGCCGTAGTCGCTGGGCATCTGCGCGTGCAGGGCGTTCTCCAGCTCCTTGAACTGCGCCCAGCGGCAGCCGAAACGGATTTTCTCCTGCCAGGCTTGCAACGGCAGGGTAAGGGCGCCGGGAATGTTATTCACGGCCCCGTCAAAATCGAGGATCAATGCGGGACGGGCCTGGCTCATGCGGTTTGCTCCTGCTGCCACTGGGTATCGCTTTCAAAATGGTGCCGGAAACGGTTCATCACTTTGCGCAGCAGCGGGTTCCTCACCCACACCAGATGCCGGGTAAAGGTGAACTTGGCACCGAGGCTGGACTTGACCTGCGGATCGGTCCATCCCGCGACATAAAACTGCAGGCCCTTTTCCAGGGCGAACTCCAGGTTCACAAACCAGCTGACGAAGTACAGGTTGTGCTCCAGCGCCAGCGGGTAGTTCAGGCCGATGTACTTGTCGAGCAACTTGCCGTCTTGCTGGTAGCACAGGTTATAGCCAACCAGTTCGTCCTCGTCCCAGTAGCAGAACACATGCCCGCCGCTGTCGGCATCGGTGAGCAACTGGATGAAGAATTCGGGCGTGAGCAAGTCGAAGTGGATTTCGCTCTGTGCGTACACCGCCTTGTACAGCCGATACAGTTCCTGCTGCCATTGCTCATCGCTGAAGCGGGCATCGCCGGTGTCCAGGATCTCGATGCGCAGCTCATCACGGCTGCGTAGCTTGCGGCGGATATTGCGGCGACGGCTGTGGGACAACCGCGACAGATACTCATCCGTCGAGCTGAAGTCGATCGGTACATAGGCCAGCGCCTGGCCCTCTACATTGATGAATCCGCGCTGGGTGCAGGCCTCGATCAACGCGTGTGCGTAGCGATTGTCCTCAACGCTGAGCAGCGGAGAATCCAGCGGCACATCCTTGACGATGGTGAGCTTGCGTTGCGGTGCACACTCCTGTTGCAGCCATTGCGCCATGTCCTGTGGCGCTACGTTCAGCGGGAACGGGGAATATTCGCTGACCGTGGTGCCGATAAAACAGGTGTCGATATGCAGCCATGACTGCCACAAACGGTACCCCGGCCAACTGCGCAGGCGGCTACGCAGCTCATCGTCGGCGGTGGTCTGCAGGTCGAACCGGGTGAAAAAGTACGGCAGTCCCTGTGCTGACAGCTGGGCAGTGAAACCCACCGGCGGGTATCGCAAAAAATTGCTGATCAGCGATGGCGTTTCCATGCAGCAGGCATAAGGCACCTGTGCACGGCTGGGATCTGTCATAAATTGCATTCCGAAAGTGATAGCAAAGGCGCGCCCGGATGACGGGGTGAATCATCGCGCCGCTGGTTTCATGTAACAGAGTAAACATAATACTCCGCCTACCCGCGGCCCACTTCAGAACCCCCACTTCATGCAGCTCAGGTTCAGGGAGCACGAACCCGAGAGCATTTTCCGCAGCGCTCGCCAAACCCACTAAACTGCCCGAATCTTCACGGTGACCGACTAATAAGGGACAACCCATGAAACGCATCCTGACCGCGCTGGCCATCCTGCTCGTAGCCCTTATGGTTGGCGCCGGCTGGTACGTGTACAGCAAGCAGCCGACCCGCCAGGGCACGGTGGAGCTGGCCCATCTGCAAGGTTCGGTCACGGTGCGCTACGACGACCGAGGCGTGCCGCATATCCGCGCCGAGAATGAGACCGACCTGTACCGTGCCCTCGGCTACGTACATGCCCAGGACCGGCTGTTCCAGATGGAAATCATGCGGCGCCTGTCCCGTGGCGAGCTGGCCGAGGTGCTGGGACCCAAGCTGCTGGAGACCGACAAGCTATTTCGCAGCCTGCGCATTCGCGAGCGCGCCTTGAGCTACGTCGAGCACATGGACCATGAGTCTGCGTCCTGGAAGGCCCTGCAAGCCTACCTGGACGGGGTCAACCAGTATCAAGACAGCCACGCCAAACCCATGGAGTTCGACGTACTGGGCATCCCCAAGCGCCCGTTCACCGCCGAAGACACCATCAGCGTCGCCGGCTACCTGGCCTACAGCTTTGCCGCAGCCTTTCGCACCGAACCCTTGCTGACCTACGTACGCGATCAGTTGGGCAACGACTACCTGAAGGTCTTCGACCTCGACTGGCAGCCCAAGGGCGCGCTGAACCTGGCGGCCGGTGACTGGAAAGACCTCGGCGCCATTGCCCAGTTGAGCGAACAGGCCATGGCCGACAACGGCCTGCCGCAGTTCGAAGGCAGCAACGCCTGGGCCATCAGCGGCAGCCGCACCAAGAGCGGCAAGCCGTTGCTGGCGGGTGACCCGCATATCCGTTTCTCGGTGCCGTCGGTGTGGTACGAGGCGCAGCTGTCGGCGCCGGGCTTCGAGCTGTACGGTTATCACAACGCGCTGGTGCCGGTGGCGTTCCTGGGCCACAACAAGGATTTCGGCTGGAGCCTGACCATGTTCCAGAACGATGACCTCGACCTGATCGCCGAGAAGGTCAACCCGGACAACCCCAACCAGGTCTGGTACCACGACAAGTGGGTGGACATGACCAGCAGCGAGCAACAGATCGCGGTCAAGGGCCAGGACCCGGTAACCCTGACCCTGCGCACCTCGCCCCACGGTCCGATCATCAATGACGTGCTCGGCGAGAATGCCGGCAAGACGCCGATTGCCATGTGGTGGGCATTCCTGGATACCGAAAATCCGATCCTCGACGGTTTCTATCAGCTCAACCGTGCCGATACCCTCGCCAAAGCGCGTGCGGCGGCGGCCAAGGTCCAGGCGCCTGGCTTGAACATCGTATGGGCCAATGCCAAGGGCGATATCGGCTGGTGGGCGGCGGCGCAATTGCCGATCCGCCCGGCCGGGGTCAACCCGGGTTTTATCCTCGACGGCAGTACCGCCCAGGCGGACAAGCTCGGTTTCTACCCATTCAGCGCCAACCCCCAGGAAGAAAACCCGGCCCGCGGTTATGTGGTGTCCGCCAATGCCCAGCCGGCGTCACCCACCGGCATGCCGATCCCCGGGTATTACAACCTGGCGGACCGTGGCCAGCAGTTGAACGCGCAACTGAGCGACAACAGCGTGAAATGGGACGTGGACAACAGCCAGGCCTTGCAGCTCGGCACCACCACCGCCTACGGGCCACGGCTGCTGGCACCGCTGCTGCCGGTGCTGCGTGACGTGGTCAAGGACCCGGCGCAGTTGAAGCTGGTGGAGCAACTGGCAGCCTGGAAAGGCGATTACCCGCTGGACTCCACCAGTGCCACGCTGTTCAACCAGTTCCTGTTCAACCTCACTGACGCGGCGTTCCACCCGAAACTGGGCGATGGGATGTTCAAGACCTTGCTCACCACCCGGGTAGTAGACGCAGCCTTGCCGCGCCTGGCCGCTTCAGCGGATTCGCCGTGGTGGGATGGCCACCGCGCCGAGACCGTCAAGCTTGCCTGGGACAACAGCCTGCAACACCTCAAGGCGACCTTGGGTGACGACCCATCGCAGTGGCAATGGGGCAAGGCCCACACCCTGACCCACGGCCATCCACTGGGCTCGCAGAAGCCGTTGGACAAGATCGTCAACGTGGGCCCGTTTGCCGCTCCCGGCACCCATGAAGTGCCCAACAACCAATCCGCACAGATCGGCCCTGCGCCGTGGCCGGTGACGTACGGGCCGTCGACCCGACGCCTGATTGATTTCGCCGATGCCGCACATGGGCTGACCATCAACCCGGTCGGGCAGAGTGGTGTGCCGTTCGACAAGCACTATTCCGATCAGGCGGAGACGTACATCGAAGGCGGGTATGAGCAGGCGCATTTCAATGATGAGGAAGTGACGGCGAATACTCGTAGTACGCTCAAGCTATTGCCGGCCCGCACACCGCAATAACTGAAGAAACAGAAGACCCAATGTGGGAGCGGGCTTGCTCGCGAATGCGGTGGATCAGTCAATACATCTGGTGACTGACACTCCGCTTTCGCGAGCAAGCCCGCTCCCACATTTTGATCTGCGTTGTTGCGTCTACCGTGCTCGCAGCCGCCCCGGCGCCTCACCGTAGGTTTCCTTGAATTTCTTGCTGAACGCCGCCTGGGATTGATACCCCGCCCGAGCGGCAATATCCGTCAGGCTCAGCCGCGACTGATGCAGCAGGTTGAACGCCAGCTCCATGCGCAACTGCGTCAGCAACACCCACGGCGACATGCCCGCCACTTTGACAAACCCACGCATGAACGTCGCCCGGGACATCGACGCGGCGCTGGCCAGGCTGTCGATGGTCCACTCATGCCCAGGATCCGCCAGCATCGCCTGCCAGGCCTTGCCCAGGCGTTTGTCGGTCAACAAGGCAAAGGTGCCCGCCACCGGCGCTTGCTGCGTCAGCCATGCCCGCAGGATCAGGGTGAACAACGCCGACGACAGCGCATCAATGAAAAACCGCGCCCCCAGCCGCTGCCCGTCCGCCTCGCTGCGCAGCAGTGCGATCAATGCCGCCAACTGCCCATCGGCCTGCCACTGCCGGCTGGACACCACCAGGTAGTCCGGCAACGCACTGAACAGCAACGACTGGCGGTTGTAGCGAAAGCTGCCGCAGAGCATGTCCACGTCCGGCTGCTCACCGCCCAGGCGATGGATCGGCAGCAAGCCGCCTTCGATCACGGTCTGCGCCACCGGCTTTACCCGCGCGCCCTGGCTGCGCACCAGGTGCGTCGCGCCACCGGGCATCAACAGGATGTCGCCCTCCTCCAACGTCACCTGCTGCCCGCCGGACAATTCGGCGCGGCAGGTGCCCGCCAGCACAATGTGGTACGGCGCCACGCCCAGCGGCTCGGGCTCGTGGTCCATTGCCCAGGCGCCCTGGAACTGGCAACGCAAGTCCAGGCTGCCCCGCAGGTTGGCCAACGCGATGAGAGTGTCGATGGAGTTCATTTGCGAGCATCGGTCAAAAAGGTGAGTGGATCGAACAAAAGCGCCAAACCTGAACCGCGCACACTGGCTTCACACCCAACCCGTTCAGGAGTTAACACGATGTTCAATAACTGGTCCGACTTGCTGCCTACCGTGAAGAAAGCCTTTGGCGCGCTGGGCAAGAGCAACCCGAAGATGGTCAAAGCCTACATGGCGCTGGGGGAAGCAGCCGAGGAAAATGACGTCCTGGATGCCAAGACCCGCGAGCTGATTTCCATCGCCGTGGCCATCACCACCCGCTGTGACGGCTGCATCGGCGTGCATGCCGACGCGGCGATCAAGGCCGGAGCCACCCGCGAAGAAGTGGCCGCGACCCTGGCCACCGCGATCTCGCTGAATGCCGGCGCGGCGTATATCTACTCGCTGCGCGCCCTGGAAGCCTATGACACGCTCAAACCGGCGCCGCAAAATTAAGCCGGAATTGTTGCGGCGTCACGCCCAGCCGGCGATTGAACACACTGCGCATGTGCTGGGCATCGCGAAAGCCGCATTGATACGCCACGGTCTTGAGCGGTGCGTGGGTGCTTTCGAGCATTACCCGCGCCGCATCCACCCGCGCCCGCTCGACGAACTCCGCCGGAGTGATCTGCGCTTCCCGGGCAAATACCCGCGAGAAGTTGCGCGCGCTCATGTTGGCGGCTTTGGCCAGGTCGGCGATGGTCAGGTCGCCCGTCAGGTTGGCCAATACATACAGCTGCACCAGCGCCACCGCCGAGGTGGCTTGCGCGTGGGGTGTCAGGAACGGGCTGAACTGCGACTGCCCGCCGGAACGCTGGGTGAACACCACCAGGCGCTTGGCCACGCTGAGGGCGACTTCCGGGCCGTGGTCCTGGGCCAGCAGGTACAACGACAGGTCGATGCCCGCCGTCACCCCGGCCGAGGTGTAGAGGTTGCCGTCCTGCACATAGAGGCGGTCGGCTTCGACCTGGGCCGATGGGCACAAGCTGGCCAGATCGGCAGCGTCGCCCCAGTGGGTGGTGACGGTGCGCCCGTCCAGCAACCCGGCGCGGGCGAGCATGAAGGCACCGTTGCAGATGGAGCCGAAGCGCTTCGCCCGCGCGCTTGCGTCCCGCAGCCATTGATTGAACACCGGGCCGAAATCCTCGAAGGGCAGCTGCGGCCCGCCGGCCATCAACAGCAAGTCGTAAGGCTCGAGGGCCTCGCTGAAATGCCGGTGTGCCTGCAACGACAAGCCGTTGGAACAGGCCATGTTGCCGTGCCCCAGGCCAATCACCTCCAGCTGGTAATGCGCCTCGGGCGGCAGAAAACGGTTGGCCTCGCAGAACACATCCAGGGGCCCGGTCACGTCCAGTGACTGGACGCCGGGGAAGATCAGGATGGCGACGGTTTTGCCCATGGATAGAAACACCTTTTTCCAACTGAATAAATGCAAAACCCCTGTGGGAGCTGGCTTGCCTGCGATACAGGCGACGCGGTCCATCAGGTATACCGAGGTGATGCTATCGCAGGCAAGCCAGCTCCTACATTTGATCGCGCATAGCCTTGGCGCGATATCGCGGCACATTGGCCGGGATCGCATCCTCGCCGCGATGGCCCCTTCGCGGGCGCGCGACCAGACTGGACTCATCGGCGCCAACCCCGGCGCTTTCTTGAGGAGAACGACCATGAGCACCACCATCGCCGGCATCAAGATCCCGGACAGCGCCCTGGCCAAGGCCACCACCGAATACATCCGCGACATCGAATCCGACCTGTTGTACCACCACTCCCGCCGGGTGTTCCTGTTCGGCGCATTGAGCGGTGAGCGTCAGCAATTGGCCTATAACCCGGAGCTGCTGTACGTCGGTGCGATGTTCCACGACCTGGGCCTGGTGGAAGGTCACCGCAGTGACGACGAACGCTTTGAAGTGGACGGCGCCAACGCGGCGGCGGACTTTCTCAAGCCTTACGGGTTGAGCGATGACGACATCGAACAGGTGTGGTTGTCCATCGCCCTGCACACCACACCGGGGGTGCCCAAGCATTTGCGCCCGACAGTGGCGCTGGTGACCGCGGGCGTGGAAATGGATGTGCTGGGAATGGAGTACGCGGCGTTTACCAGCGTGCAGCGCGAAGCAGTGGTGCATGCGCATCCACGGGGTGAAGGGTTCAAGGAGTGCATCATCTGCGCGTTTGCCGACGGCCTGCGCCATCGCCCGCAGACCACGTTTGGCAACGTGAAGACCGATGTGCTGGTGGATCAGGAGCCGGGGTTCAAGCCGATGAATTTCGTCGAGGTGATTCGCAAGTCGCCTTGGACTGCTTAACCCGAATTGGAATGCAATCAAAATGTGGGAGCGGGCTTGCTCGCGAAGGCAGTGGATCAGTCAATACATCCGGTGACTGACACTGCGCTTTCGCGAGCAAGCCCGCTCCCACATTTTTGATCCGGTTTCTTCAGGGCTATCTGATTAGACCGGTGCTGGAGCCCGACGCGAATCCGCCGGCTTCTCCCAACCATCCGCAGCCGCTTCTTCAATCGCCTGCTGGATCGCTTTCTTGCGGTGCTCTTCCGCACGACGGCTGAAGAACCACACCAGGAAGGTCACGATCGACACCGCCAACAAAATCAGGCTGGCCACGGCGTTGATCTCGGGTTTAACCCCCAGGCGCACCGCCGAGAACACTTCCATCGGCAACGTGGTCGAACCCGGCCCCGACACGAAGCTGGCCAACACCAGGTCATCCAGCGACAGCGCGAACGACATCATGCCGCCCGCCGCCAGCGACGGCGCGATCATCGGGATGGTGATCAGGAAGAACACCTTCCACGGCCGCGCACCCAGGTCCATGGCTGCCTCTTCAATCGACAGGTCCAGCTCACGCAAGCGCGCCGACACCACCACCGCCACATACGCCGAACAGAACGTGGTGTGGGCGATCCAGATGGTCACCAGGCCACGTTCCTGCGGCCAGCCGATCATCTGCGCCATGGCCACGAACAGCAGCAACAGCGACAGGCCGGTGATCACTTCCGGCATCACCAGCGGCGCCGTCACCAGGCCGCCGAACAGCGTGCGGCCCTTGAACTGGCTGATGCGCGTCAGCACGAACGCCGCCAATGTACCGAGTGCCACCGCCGCAATCGCGGTGTAGCAGGCGATTTCCAGGGAGCGGCCGACCGAGCCCATCAACTGGGTGTTGTCCAATAGGCCCACATACCACTTGATCGACCAACCGCCCCACACCGTCACCAGTTTGGATTCGTTGAACGAGTAGATCACCAGGATCAGCATCGGCAGGTAGATGAACAGCAACCCCGCCACCAGCATGAAGCTTGAGAAACTGACGCGCTTCATATCTTGCCCTCCATCTCTTTGGCTTGGCTGCGGTTGAACAGGATGATCGGCACGATCAGGATCGCCAGCATCACCACCGCCAGGGCAGACGCCACCGGCCAGTCACGGTTGTTGAAGA
>Ga0209173_100412_pt1 | contig 23111 bp, 20 predicted proteins | sample SynthPrep_16_END_FD_187206 | JGI IMG/M metagenome (GOLD analysis project Ga0209173, IMG submission 187206) | Synthetic microbial communities from Ohio, USA - SynthPrep_16_END_DS12_MetaG (SPAdes) (version 2) | ecosystem: Engineered > Bioreactor > Aerobic > Activated sludge | place: USA: Ohio... | reverse complement strand
CACTCCGGCTTTGGACCGTGGGCCGCCGTCATGGGCCATCCTTGGCCCAGGACGGCTAACCCGGCGTCCTGCCGGGTTACCCACGCTCCAAAGCCTGCGTTCGGCCAGCGTGGTTTAACGGGGCGCCTAAGATCAAGATCAAAAGCAAGAGCACAGCGGCCTACCGGCCGGCTTGAGTGTTGAAGAGCACAATCAAAAGCTAAAGCGGGCACGGTCCAAATGTGGGAGCTGGCTTGCCTGCGATGGCATCAACTGGGTGTGCCTGATATACCGAGTTGTCTGCATCGCAGGCAAGCCAGCTCCCACAGAAAAGCAGCTCTGCTTTCGCTCTAGATCTTGCCTCTGCTTTTAACACTCAAGCCGGCCGGAAGGCCGCTGTGCTCTTGCTTTTGATCTGCTTTTGATCTTGATCTGCGGGCCCCGTTAACCACGATGGCCGCAAGTAGGCACGGTGGAGCGGGTAAATCGGCAGGGATGCCGATTTAGCCGCGCCGGGCCATGGATGGCCCGTCGCGGCGGCCCGCGGAGCCGTGCCGGAGTGCGGGCATGCCGAGCCTAGGCGAGGCACCGAGTGGTGGGGCAAAGACCTTTTGGTTACTTTTGGGGCGTTTGCCAAAAGTGACCCGCTGTAAGAGCGGAACCATAGGCGGCCGTTACCGAAGAAACGGATATGTCCACAATCAACCAACCAACCAACCCAAAACCCAAGCCCAAATAAAAGGCCTCGAACTAGCGAGGCCTTTTATTTGGGCTTCAATCTCTTCAACTCTGTGGCCTCATCCCTTGGGACATCCCGAACATGAACAACAACAACTCATGATCAGGCTTGGCCGCGACACCGACCTTGGCGATCCGCGGCATCGGGCATTGCTGCCCGACACCCTGCACCGCACTGAGAACTTGTGTCCGGGGCTGCTCCCAGGCAGCCAGGGCCAGGGCAGCTATGCCCAACGCCCCCAACAGAAACAAACCTCGTGCAATTTCTAGCTTCATTACGTTAAACCCTTGATAGCGCTGCCAAACGCCGTCTCGTAAAAGTAGCTGAGTTTCTGCCAGTCCGTAGCATTCCACGACGAATGGCGGCGCAACTGCAACATGTCATGCCGGGCCGCCCGCAAAGCGGTCAAGCGCTGCCGGCACTTCTCGAAATCCAGCAACGCCACCTCAACCTTCGCCGCGTCACCCTCACCCGTCACCCGCACAAAGATATGCTTGATATACAGGCAACCATGCTGCCAACGCCCCTTGTGCATCCGCGCCAACGTACCCGCGAGTTCCTTGAGCAAACGCTCATGCACCAACTCGCCATACTGCTCACGACCACCGGCGGCGTACCAGTTTTCAATCTCGTCGAAACCGTCCAGCGACGCCGTGACCAACAACGCCTTCCATTGGTGCTCAGGATCGCGACGGGCCTCGCAGAACACCAACTCCGGTACGCGTACATCCAGTAAACGCAGGCCCTTGAGGGCATCACGTTCACGCAACACAGTGGGGCGTCCAAAAGGATGGAGCCAACTGCGGTAGATATGGCCCGTCTGGCGCTTGCTATAGAGCAAACGCCCATTGGTGCCCGTTACCCGTTGCACACCACTTTCACCGCCACGACGACGATTGGGCTCTTCGACCCACTCGCCCTGCTGGCGCCAGAAATAATCAAATCGCTCTTCGGGAGCTACTTCACTACCTGGTAAACACTCGACAGCCATCCTGTTACCTCTTGCGCAATACATACACTCGCCACATGGCGTAGAGCGGTATGAAGTCCAGGGATTCCTGAACACGGAAACCGGCCTGCTCAAACTCTGCCTCAACAGTAGCAGCCGGTAACACAAACCGATTTTGGTAACCTTCCTGCTCACCCTTGTTGCGACGCCGCACTTCGGCACGCTTGCGTTTCCACGCCTTGAAGTTGCCGTCCACCCACAGCGAGATAATCACGCTGTCACGGGTAACACGCTGAAATTCGCGCAGTATTGCCAGCCTGTGCTCGGGGTCACCAATGTGGTGCATCAAGCGCATGCAGAAAATACTGTCGACCGCATTATCTGGCAAATCGATATCAAAGGCAGACGTTTGCAAGGGGCGTACCCGTTTCACCACGTCCGCCGGTTGGGCGACGGTGGCAATCTTCAACATCGACGCGGAGTTGTCGGCGCCGATAATCACCCGGTTGGGCTTTTCGGCCAGCAGTGGCCAGAAACGCCCGGCACCACATGGCAAGTCCAGCACCAAGCCAGGCTCACCGGCCATGGCCAGCGCACCACGGGCCAATTGCTCGTCGCGTTTGTGGGACAACCGGCGAGCCAGATTGTCCTGGTGTTTGAGTAAATAATTCTGCGCGTGCTGATCGTCGTACTTTTCGGAAAATTCGAGCTTGATCGGGGTAGGCATCACCGGGTCTCCAGTTACTGATGCCTACAACCTTAAAAAGAATCCTGTGATCAACAGGTCAACACGTTGTGAAAAACTTGTCCTGTCGAATCGTATACATTACAAAACTTTGCAGACACAAGTCGTGGCATGATGCCATCTTCGGCGAAAATCAGGAAGTCTGTCGCAGCTTAGCGCCAGGGCAGGCATCAGGCTTTGACCTGACTCAATTCGACGTGAAAGCGGCAGCCGTTGGGCTCCATGGTGCTGAGGCTGACGCTCCAACCCTGGTTCTCGCAGATGCGCTGAACCAAGGACAAACCCAGGCCAAGGCCTTCACCGCGCTTTTCACTGCCACGCACAAACGGTTCGAACATCGCTTCGCGCTTGTCCTCGGGAATGCCCACGCCAGTGTCTTCCACCACAAAACCGCTCGGTTCCAGGGTAAGGCGGATCAAGCCATGCTCGGTGTAGTGCAGGGCATTACGCAACAGGTTGCCCATGACCGCGTGCAGGAAGGTCGCGTTGTAGCGGGTATCCAGTGGATTGCCCGGTTGATAGATCAGCTCAAGGCCTTTGCGCTCGATCGGCTCACGCCAGATCCCCAGCAGGTCCTCGGCCACCTGGGCCAGATTGGCCTGGGGCGACATGCCGGCCTCCTCGCGCTGGGCACGGGCCAGCATCAGGAAGGTCTGCACCAGTTCGCGCATTTCTTCACAGGCCCGCGCAATGCGTTCGACCTGCTTGCGGCCGCGCTGGTCAATCGCGGGGTTCTCCAGCAACAGTTCGCAGGAACTGGCGAGCACCATCAGCGGGGTGCGCAATTCGTGGCTCACGTCACTGGTAAACAGTTGCTCCCGGGACAATGCCTGGCGCAAACGGCCCAGGGTGGCATCGAAGGCCACGGCCAATTCGCCGACTTCATCCGCGGCGTAATCCGGTGCCAGTGGTGGTGCCAGGCCGAGTAACTGGTCACGGTGCCGCACCTGGCGGGCCAGGCGCACCACCGGCGCCATTACCTTGCGCGCCAGCACCCAGCCGAGGAATACCGCCAACGCCAGGCTGAGTACAAACCCCACCAGCACCACGGCAAACAGCACGCGCTCGCGCTCTTCGAAATCGCTCTGGTCTTGCAGCAGGACATAACGGCGGCCGTCGACCACCTCGACCATGGCATGGTAGGACAGCGCCTCCCGAAACACCTCGTGAAAACCAGGCTCCAGATGGCGCAAGTCCTTGGGCAGTTCGAAATCGCCGGGGCCGCCGCTGAAGTAGAACAACTGGTCGGGCTCCGGGCGATGGCTCCAGTCCTCGACGCTGTCCATCAGCAACAGGCGTTGCAAGTCACCGCCCAGGCCTGCCGATATGAGTTTTTCTTCCACCAGGTGCACCGTAGCGACGATGCCCATGGCGAAGGCCCCCGCCACCAGCGCGCTCATCAAGGCGAAGGCGATGATGATCCGCTGGGCAAGGCTTTGCTTAAACTCCATCACGACCCTCGGCCAGGCGATAACCCACACCGTGCACCGTTTGCAGCAACGGCTTGGCGAAGGGTTTATCAATCACCTGACGCAGTTGATGGACATGGCTGCGCAGGCTGTCGCTGTCCGGGCAGTCATCGCCCCACAGGGCTTCTTCAAGAATCTCACGGCGCAATACATGCGGGCTTTTCTGCATCAGCACCGCCAACAACTTCAGGCCGACCGGGTTGAGCTTGAGCAGGCGCCCTTCGCGGGTGACTTCCAGGGTATCGAGGTCGTAGTTCAGGTCACCCACCTGCAAGGCACGGCGCCCGCCGCCCTGGGCACGACGCAGCACCGCTTCGATACGCGCGGCCAGCTCCGACAGCGCAAACGGCTTGAGCAGGTAGTCATCGGCGCCGGACTTGAAGCCCTGCAGCCGGTCATCCAGTTGGTCGCGCGCAGTGAGCATGATCACCGGCGTGTCGCGGCGCGCGTCTTCACGCAGGCGTTTGCACAGGGTGTAGCCATCAATGCCAGGCAGCATGATGTCGAGCACGATCAGGTCGTAATGTTCGGTGGCAGCCAGGTGCAGGCCCGACAAACCGTCCTGCGCACAGTCTACGGTGTAGCCCTTCAGCCCCAGGTAATCGGCCAGGTTGGCCAGAATATCGCGGTTGTCTTCAACCAATAAAATTCGCATGGGCAGTGTCTCCGTACGCGGTAACGGCCGTGTTGGCTCGCGCAGCTTAAGGCCAAGTATGGCTCACGGCTAGGCCTGAAGGCCGCGCCGATTACTGTTTTCAACCGATTGGGGAACTTAACGAGTTTTTCACTATAGGTTCACAAGCTGACTACAGTGTCAGCGCGAAGATCGCGCCCATCGAAAATAAGGAACGTTGACATGGGTTTTCCAAAAACGGCGCCAATGCGCTATTTGCTGTTGGTGACCGGTGCCTGGCTGGTGGTTTTTCTACTGACCCGCAGCGTGCTGCTGGTAACCCATCTGGATGAGGTGAGCGGCAACCTGCTGCCGGTATTCGGCGTAGGGCTGCTGTATGACCTCGGCTTCCTCGCCTATGCCGCCCTGCCCCTGGGCCTGTATTTGCTGCTGTGCCCACCGGGGTTGTGGCGCCGTCGCGGCCATCGCTGGTTCCTGCAGGCGGTACTCACCGTCAGCCTGTTCGCCATGCTTTTCACCAGCGTGGCCGAATGGCTGTTCTGGGACGAGTTCGGCGTGCGCTTCAACTTTATTGCCGTGGACTATCTGGTGTACTCCAAAGAGGTGTTGAACAACCTGCTGGAGTCGTATCCGATCGGCAAGCTGCTGAGCCTGCTGGCGGTGATGGCGATTATCTTGAGCCTGGCCTTGCGTAAACCGTTCAACGCGGCGATGAACTCGCCGTTGCCTGCGATGCGCAAACGCCTGCTCAACGCCCTTGGTTTGTTGGTGGTGGCCGGCCTGAGCCTGCAACTGATCAACCAGGACAGCCCGCGCAGCCAGGGCGGTAACGCCTACAACAACGAATTGGCCAGCAACGGCCCCTATCAGTTCTTCGCCGCTTTCCGTAACAACGAACTGGACTACACCCAGTTCTACAAGAGCCTGCCGGCAGATGTAGTCGCCAAGCAGTTGCGCGCCGAACTCAGCGAGCCCAACGCACGGTTTATCGGCACGGATCCGCTGGATATCCGTCGCGCCATTACCAACCCCGGCACGCTGCGCAAACCCAACATCGTGCTGGTGACCATCGAAAGCTTCAGTGCCAAGTACATGGGCAGCAACGGCGACCCGAATAACCTCACGCCCAACCTCGATGCGCTGCGCAAACAGAGCCTGTACTTCAATAACTTCTACGCCACCGGCACCCGTACCGACCGTGGCCTGGAAGCCATCACCCTGGCCATCCCGCCGACGCCCGGGCGCTCCATCGTCAAGCGTATCGGCCGGGAAAGCGGTTTCGGCAGCCTGGGCCAGCAGCTCAACGCCATCGGCTACGACAGCGTGTTTGTCTACGGCGGCCGGGGCTACTTCGACAACATGAACGCGTTTTTCAGCGGCAACGGTTACCGCGTGGTCGACCAGAGCAGCGTGCCGGAATCCGAAATCAGCTTTAAAAACGCCTGGGGCATGGCCGACGAAGACCTCTATAAACAGACGCTGAAACTGGCGGACGCCGACTACGCCAAGCAGCAACCCTTCCTGCTGCAACTGATGACCACCTCCAACCACCGTCCGTATACCTATCCGGCTGGCCGCATTGATATCAAATCCGGTGACGGTCGCGACGGCGCGGTGAAGTACACCGACCATGCCATCGGCCAGTTCCTGGAGGCGGCGCGCCAGAAACCCTGGTTCGACAACACGATCTTTATTTTCGTCGCCGACCACACGGCGGGCAGCGCCGGCAAGGAAGACCTGCCGATGGTCAATTACCAGATCCCGCTCTTCATCTACGCCCCCAAACTGGTAGACGCCGGCGAGAACGCGAAGCTGGCCAGCCAGATCGACCTCGCCCCGACCCTGCTGGGCTTGCTGAACCTGAGCTACGAGTCGACGTTTTTTGGCCGCAACCTGCTGCAGGACAACCCGCTGCCGCCACGGGTAGTAGTCGGCAATTACCAGTACCTGGGGTTGTTCGACGGCAAGGACCTGGCGATTCTCAGCCCGCGCCAAGGCTTGCGTCGGCATGACCAGGCCCTGGGCGACAGCCACGAAATCCGCGTTGGCAGCGATGACCCGTTGATCCAACGGGCCATCACCTACTACCAGGGCGCCAGTTATGACTACAAGCAACAGTTGCTGAGCTGGAGGGTGCCCAAGGACGAGGCTTCCCAAGTAAGTACACGCTAACCAGAATGCCCCGGCCAGGTCTGACCGGGGCTTTTTTTAGAGTCTGAGTTCGCCATGCAAGCAATCGCTGTTCGTCCGCTATCCCAACCCCTCAACGTCTGGCTGTGCCTCGGTGTGCCTGCCGTTCTGGCAGTGACCATGCTGCTGCTGGAGCTGACGTCGCTGGACATGGACATCGCCAGGCTGTTTTACGACGCGTCCGAAGGCGGCTTCGTGGGCCGGCACAGTTTTTTTCTGGAGGACATTCTTCACGATCGCGCCAAGCAGATGGTGATCGTGTTTTCGGTGCTGGCAATCGCCGGGTTTGCCGGGGCCTTTGTCTTTGAGCGACTCAAACCCTATCGCCGGGAACTGGGCTGCCTGGTGCTGTCGCTGGCACTGGCCACCTCATTCGTTTCACCGTTGAAGACGGTGACCGGGGTGCAATGCCCGTGGAGCGTCAAGGAGTTTGGCGGCCAGGAGACGTACAGCGAACTGCTGAGCCCCAGGCCGCCGACCGACAAGCCTGGCCGTTGCTGGCCGGGCGGGCATGCGGCGACCGGGTTTGCGCTGTTTGCGTTGTTTTTTGCCCTGAGGGATCGCCGACCGCGGATGGCGCGCTCGGCGTTCATGTTTGCGCTGGGCCTGGGCACGGTGCTTTCGGTGAGCCGCACGATGCAAGGGGCGCACTTTCTTTCCCACAACGTGTGGACGGCAATTTTCAGTTGGCTGATTTGTTTGGGCGCCTATTACTTCCTGCTGTACCGGCCGGTGAAAACACCGCAGCCCGCCTTCCGCAAGCAGCACGTGACGCCGTGATGATCAGCCCTTGCCTAGCCGGGGGCAAGGGCGCAACACTCTGCGCACTTTTTGGCAACGATCCTGCTGAGCCATGTCCGATACCCTGTTGCTGATCGAAGACGACCTGCCCCTGGCGGCACTGACGGCCGAGTTCCTGCGCGCCGAAGGCTTTACCGTCGCAGTGGAACACCGTGGCGACCACGCCGCCCAGCGTATCCAGGATGAACAACCGGCACTGTTGATCCTCGATGTGATGCTGCCGGGCATCGACGGTTTTACCCTGTGCCGACAGATTCGCGACCACTACCCCGGGCTGATCCTGATGATGACGGCCCTGGACGAGAACGCCGAACAATTGGTGGGGTTTGCCGCCGGGGCCGACGACTACGTGGTCAAGCCAATCGACCCGCAACTGTTACTGGCAAGGATCCGCTCGCTGCTGCGCCGCCATCCCCAGGCCCCCCGCAGTTACTACCAGTGGGGCGCTTTTCGGCTGGACCTGAACAACCACTTCGCCTGGCTTGGCGAGGCGCCCTTGCAGTTTTCGGTGGCCGAATTCGAGTTGCTCGCCATCTTTGCCCGCCATTGCGGCGTATTGCTCACCCGGGAAAAACTGCTCCAGCGCCTGCGCGGCCTGGAGTACGACGGGCTGAACCGATCGATTGATATGCGGGTGTCGCGCTTGCGCAAAAAGCTGATGAGCCTTGAGTGCCCCGTGACCATCCAGACCATCACGGCGCAGGGATACCTGTTCGTCGAAATCCCGACGGGGAGCCAGCATGCTGTCTAAAGTCCGCCCGTGGATGGCCATCGCGGCCGGCACCAGCTGGGCCGCCCTCACTTTTTACCTGTTGTGGTTGTGCTCGAACGCCTCGGTGTTTATCGGGGACTACAGTTTTCTGCGGCTGATGGCCGGGCCGGGTTATCTGGTTGCCGAGCAACTCAAGGCCTTGCCCGCCGAACAACGGGAGGCGCGCATCGAGTCACTGCAAGCACGCTTTCAGTACCCGGTGAGCCTGGTGAAAAAGGATGATATCGAGCTGCCGCCTGAAGCTATTGTGATGCTCGACCACCATCAGCCGGCGCAGAACAGTGATGAGGACGTCACCTACTTCCCGCTGGACGATGACACGGTGATTCAATTCGGCCCCTTGTGGGGAACCGCCGAAGTGAAGGACTTGCTGCAATATCCGGTGTACTGGGTGACCGCCTGTGTCGCCGGCCTGCCGGTACTGCTGTTTCTCTGGATTGCCCTGCGTGCCCGGCGCAAATACACCCATGACCTCGATGCCCTTAATGCCTGCATTGCTACCCTCGCCCGCTCGCCCAACACGCTGCTGCCCGCGATGAGCCAGGAGTGGGCGCCGCTGCTGCTGACCTTGCAACGGCACGCGCTGGATATCAGCTCGATGGGCGAACGCCACCGGGAGGTTTCCCAGGCGGTGTCCCACGAACTGCGCACACCCCTGGCGCGGATGCGTTTTGCCCTGGCACTACTGAGTAAAAGCGCCGACCCCGACACCCGCACCCGCCTGCAAGAGCGCCTGCACACCGATATCGAAGAGCTGGAGTCGCTGGTTCGCGCCAGCCTCGCCTTTGCCCGGCTGGCCGATGCACCCAGCGACCTGCAGCATGAGCCAATCAACATCCATGCCTGGCTGCAGCAGGAGTTTGCCCTGCTGGACGGGCACCATCGCTTGCTGACCCTGGACACCGACCCGGCCGACCTGGAACTGATCGGCGACCGCGCCCTGCTGCATCTGATCGTGCGCAACCTGTTAAGCAACGCCATTAACTACGCCCGCGAACGGGTGAACGTCAGCGCTGCGTGCCAGGGCCAGCACCTGGTGCTGCATGTGGATGATGACGGCCCGGGCGTGCTGCCGGAAAACCGCGAAAAGATCTTCGAACCCTTCGTACGCCTGGCCATGGGCGGCGACGAGCCCAGCGGGTTTGGCCTCGGCCTGGCACTGGCCAAGCGCGCCACCCATTGGCACGGGGGTGAGCTGTCGATCACCCGCAGCCCGTTGGGCGGCGCACGCCTGACCCTGACCCTGGCACTGCGCCCGGCCTAGGCTGTTACAGCCTGTGACAGTGGAACATCCGCGCTGCCGCTAACCTCGCGACCTTGCCCTTTGGATCAGGTTGGAGAGTCAGCTCATGCGTCACCCTAGACGGCATCTGCCCACGCTGCTGTTATCACTGTGCATGGCCGCCGGTTCATGGTCAGGCGGCGTTGCGGCCCAGAATGTCCACGCGCCCTACTACCCCGGCACCATCCTGCCCAATCGCCAGCCCCAGGCGATCATGGATCAACAACTGGTCACGTTCTACAAGGACTGGAAGGCGGTTTACCTGTCGGGGGAATGCGGCAGCGGCCGGTATTTCATCAAGGTCAACGCCGACCACAAACCCGTGGGTGGTGGCGCCGCGCCCAACACCATCACCGTGTCCGAGGCCCATGGCTACGGCATGCTGCTCACTGTGATGATGGCCGACTATGATGACCAGGCCCAACGAATTTTCGACGGAATGGTGCGCTACTTCCAGGATCACCCGGCAGCGTCCGATCCCGGCCTGATGGCCTGGAACCAGACCGAGGGATGCGGCGACTCCACCGACCCTTTCCGTGGTGACGTCAGTGCCACCGATGGCGACCTGGACATCGCCTACGCCCTGCTGCTGGCGGATCAGAAATGGGGCAGCGAGGGCACCATTGACTATCGCAGCGAGGCCAACACGGTGATGGCGGCGATCATGAAACACGAGGTGCACCCCAGGACTCAGCACCTGATGCTCGGCGACTGGGCCGGTACCGACGGCGACGCAGAGCTTGAGTACACCACCCGCAGCTCGGACTTCATGCAGTCGCACCTCTACAGCTTTTTCACCATGACCGGAGACAAGCGCTGGCAGGCGGTGCGCGACAAGACCTATTCGATCATCAGTGACTTTACCCAACGGTACAGCGCCAACAGCGGGCTGGTGCCGGACTTCATCAGCCACCTGGACACCTCGATCACCCCGGCGCGGCCCGAACTGGTGGAAGGCCCATACGACGGCAGCTATTCGTGGAACGCGGCCCGCTACCCTTGGCGCATCGGCCTGGATTACCTGATGTACGGTGACCCGCGTGCGCTGTACACCCTGACCACCTTCAACCGCTGGGCACGTGCCACCACCCACGATGAGCCGGGCAACTTCAACAGTGGTTACCGGATCGACGGCAGTTCAATCGAGGAAGCGCAGAATGAGCCAGCCTTTGTGGCGGCGCTCGGGGTCAGCGCAATGATCAGCCCCGACAATCAGCTGTGGCTCAATAACCTTTGGGACAACCTGCAACGCCGGTCCATCCGTGACCATGACTACTACGGCAACACCCTCAAACTGCTGGGCATGGTGGTCATGTCCGGCCATTGGGAGCGGCCCCAACCGGCGCCCCTCAAAAAAACCGCACACGTGCCTGTCCATCCGTCATCCGGCACTGCGGCACCAGGACCCGTGGCATCTTTGCCGCCCGCCTCGCACCTGATGCTGGCTCGCGGCTTCATGTTCAAGAAACTGCTGGGGCGTCGCGGCGTCAGCTGAGGCGTGCGCGTAAAGAGAGACGCGGAGCGTCCCTGGCGGCATTCCCACGCAGAGCGTGGGAACGATCAGCATAAAAAAACCCCGCCTGCATCGCTGCAGGCGGGGTTCTTCAGTATCGGGGTAAGGCTGGCTTACATCATGCCGCCCATGCCGCCCATACCGCCCATGTCTGGCATACCGCCGCCAGCTGGAGCATCTTCTTTGATCTCGGCGATCATTGCTTCAGTGGTGATCATCAGGCTGGCAATCGACGAAGCCGCTTGCAGAGCCGAACGAGTCACTTTAGCCGGGTCCAGGATGCCCATTTCGATCATGTCGCCGTATTCGCCGGTAGCAGCGTTGTAACCGAAGTTACCCGAACCCTGCTTGACCTTGTCGACAACGACGCTTGGCTCGTCGCCGGAGTTGGCAACGATCTGGCGCAGAGGTGCTTCAACAGCACGACGCAGCAGAGCGATACCGACGTCCTGGTCAGCGTTGTCGCCTTTCAGCTCGGAGATAGCCTGCAGAGCGCGAACCAGTGCCACGCCACCGCCAGGTACCACGCCTTCTTCAACGGCTGCACGAGTAGCGTGCAGGGCGTCTTCAACGCGGGCTTTCTTCTCTTTCATTTCAACTTCGGAACCCGCGCCAACCTTGATCACTGCAACGCCGCCGGACAGCTTGGCCAGACGCTCTTGCAGTTTTTCACGGTCGTAGTCGGAAGTGGTATCAGCCACTTGAGCGCGGATCTGGGTAACACGTGCCTGGATGTCAGCTTCAACACCAGCACCGTCGATCACGGTGGTGTTTTCCTTGGTCACGGTGACGCGCTTGGCATTACCCAGGTGTTCCAGGGTAGCGCTTTCCAGGCTCAGGCCGATCTCTTCGGAGATAACGGTACCGCCAGTCAGGACAGCGATGTCCTGCAGCATGGCCTTGCGACGATCGCCGAAACCAGGTGCCTTGACAGCAACCACTTTCACGATACCGCGCATGTTGTTCACAACCAGAGTCGCCAGGGCTTCGCCTTCAACGTCTTCGGAAACGATCAGCAGTGGGCGGCCGGCCTTGGCAACAGCTTCCAGAACTGGCAGCAGTTCACGGATGTTCGAGATCTTCTTGTCAACCAGCAGGATCAGCGGGCCGTCGAGCTCGGCGGTCATGGTGTCTGGCTTGTTGACGAAGTACGGGGACAGGTAGCCACGGTCGAACTGCATGCCTTCTACAACCGACAGTTCGTTTTCCAGGCCCGAGCCTTCTTCAACGGTGATCACGCCTTCTTTACCGACTTTTTCCATGGCTTCGGCAATGATGTCGCCGATGGAGCTGTCGGAGTTGGCCGAGATGGTGCCGACCTGAGCGATTGCCTTGGTGTCAGCGCATGGCTTGGACAGGGACTTCAGCTCTTTGACAATGGCGATGGTCGCCTTGTCGATGCCGCGTTTCAGGTCCATCGGGTTCATGCCGGCAGCGACGGCTTTCAGGCCTTCGTTGACGATCGACTGAGCCAGGACGGTCGCGGTGGTGGTGCCGTCGCCTGCGTCATCGTTGGCACGGGAGGCAACGTCTTTGACCAGCTGCGCGCCCATGTTTTCGAAGCGATCTTTCAGCTCGATTTCTTTGGCGACGGAAACGCCGTCCTTGGTGATGGTCGGAGCGCCGAAGCTCTTCTCGATGATCACGTTACGGCCTTTAGGGCCCAGGGTCGCTTTTACTGCGTCAGCCAGGACGTTCACACCGGCGAGCATTTTCTTACGGGCGGAATCGCCGAATTTAACTTCTTTAGCAGCCATGATCGATATTCCTTAAATACTTTGTAGTAACGGGAAGATGAGCGGGGAAATCAGCCTTCCAGAACAGCGAGAATCTCGTTCTCAGCCATTACCAGCAGGTCTTCGCCGTCGATTTTCACAGTGTTGCTGCCGGAGTAAGGGCCGAAAACAACCTTGTCACCCACTTTCACAGCCAGCGCACGTACTTCACCGTTTTCCAGGGTCTTGCCTGGGCCAGCAGCGAGAATCACACCGTGGTTGGCTTTTTCAGCAGCCGAACCTGGCAGCACGATACCGCCAGCGGTTTTCTTTTCTTCTTCACTGCGACGGATGACGACGCGGTCATGCAGAGGACGAAGCTTGCTCATTGTCGATCTCTCCTAATTGTGTTTTTCATCGGCCGGTGTCAATTCCGGCTAGTTAAATTCCGGCGGTGCCGGTCGCGGTTCGCGGTGCGAAACGCGGAAGTCTGTCTGGTGTCGCCACCAGAAACCTTGCGGTGACCGTTACATAAGGGCGCATAAGCTTATTACAAGGGTGCAGAGATGAAAATTTTTGTGTCGGGGACGTGTTCAAAAGCCGCACGGCACCCGCGGGTGCCGTGCCAGTGAGGAGATTACTTGGGGTCGCGGTGTTCGAACTCACCTTCGATCACGTCACCTTCGCGCCCCAGGGGCTGGCGCGGGGCCGGGCCGCCACGGGGTTGCAGGTCATCAGCAAAGGCGCGCTGGCGAATGGCAGCCTCTTCGGCACGCTGGCGCATCTTGCCCGCCAGCACTTTGCGAGTGAATGGCAGCAACATCACCAGGCCAACCACATCGCTGATAAAGCCCGGCAGGATCAGCAGGCCACCGGCCAACGCCATCATCAGGCCTTCGAGCATGGTCTGGGCCGGCAGCTCGCCGCGATTCAGGCTTTCACGGGCACGCAGCGCCGTGGCCAGGCCGGCGACGCGCAGCACCAGTACGCCGAGCATCGAGCCGAGAATGATCAGCAGCAGCGCCGGGAAAAACCCGATTGCCCCGCTGACTTGTACGAATACGAACAGCTCAAGCACCGGAAATAACAAAAAGAGCAACAAAAAAGGGCGCATCAAATGGTTCCTCAACGCAAGAATGCCTTGCTACTTCACCTTAGATGACGTCGCCGTTTCGTGAATTCAAGCTTCAGCGGCTGCTTTTTTCGGCCAGACCTCGGCGTGAGCCAGGAAAACCAAGGCTTCGCGTACTTGTGTCGGCGTGTTGCAAGGCTCGGCAAAGGGCAGCCAATAGAGGGCCTGGCCAATGCGCAAGTGCATGCCTTCGCTGTCGATACCGGCCAGTTGCGCAGGCTCGGAGGTTGGCAGGCCGGCCAGTTCGACATAGTGGGCAATCGCCTTGGTGTGGTCGCTGTTCATGTGCTCGACCATGCTCAGTTCGGCCTTGCCGGCAAACGGATTGGCCAAGGTCAGTTGGTCGACCCAGTGGATCGCGCCAAACCCGCCGATATAACGATGGCGCACCGGCTTGAGCACCCAGAAGTCAAAATCATGGGCCTTGTGGTAGTTCGCCGAGTCCGGGAAATAGCGGTAATAACGCTCGGCGGCGGCTTCAATCGCAGCGCCGTCTTCGAGCTTTTCGGCCTCGGCGAGGTAGGTCAGGCGCCCTACCGCTTGCACGTCATCCGCCTCACGCTCACCGACCAGCAACGAGCACTTGGGGTCTTTCTGCAGGTTATGGGTGTGCTGGGCGATACGGCTGATCAGGATCAGCGGCCGGCCCTCGGCGTCCAGGCAATACGGCACCACCGAGCCAAACGGGAAACCGGGCATGGCCTTGGACAAGGTGGCGAGTGCCCCACGGTATTCCTTGAGCAGTAGTTCTCGGGCATTCTTGGCAACGTGCGCGCTCAACTTATGACTCCTTCGATAAATTTCGTCAAAAAAAAACCTGGATAGCCGCTTAATTCTGCCCACAGGACTTGCGAATGCATCTCAACGACAAAGTAATCATTATCACCGGCGGTTGCCAGGGTTTGGGCCGCTCCATGGCCGAGTATTTTGCCGCCAAAGGCGCCAACCTGGCGCTGGTGGACCTCAATCAGGAAAAACTCGACCAGGCGGTGGCCGCCTGCCAGGCCCATGGGGTGAAGGCACGCGCCTATCTGTGCAACGTGGCGAATGAAGAGCAGGTGACCCACACCGTGGCACAGATCGCCGAAGACTTCGGTGCGATCAACGGCTTGATCAACAACGCCGGGATCTTGCGTGATGGCTTGCTGCTCAAGGTCAAGGACGGCGAGATGACCAAGATGAGCCTGGCCCAGTGGCAGGCGGTGATCGATGTCAACCTCACCGGGGTGTTCCTGTGCACGCGTGAGGTGGCGGCGAAAATGGTGGAGCTGAAGAACCAGGGCACCATTATCAACATCTCGTCGATCTCGCGGGCCGGCAATGTCGGGCAGACCAACTACTCCGCCGCCAAGGCCGGTGTAGCGGCCGCCACTGTGACCTGGGCCAAGGAGCTGGCGCGCTACGGCATCCGCGTGGCGGGCATCGCACCGGGGTTTATCGAGACCGAGATGACCCTGGGCATGAAGCCCGAGGCCTTGGAGAAGATGACCGCCGGCATTCCCCTCAAGCGCATGGGGCGGCCTGAGGAGATTGCCCATTCAGCGGCGTATATCTTCGAGAACGACTACTACACCGGGCGGATTCTGGAAATGGACGGCGGGTTACGCCTTTAATTACCAGGCGGCTCGTTACCAGGCGACGCCGAACCCTGCGGTGTAGCGGGTCTTGCTCAACGCGCTTTCCGAGTCGCCACTAATAATGTCGCGCTCGGCCTTGAGGTTGAGGGAGGCCCACTCGGTGACTTTGTAGCGCAAGCCCATTTCCGCATCCAGGGAGTACTCGGACGGCCCGGCCAGCGGCTTGCCCACTTCGCCATTGGTGAAGAATTCAACGGTCTTGCCCACCAGGTAGCGGTTGTAGTTCCACTTCATGGCCAGCGAATAGAAGTTGTCCTTGCCGCCGTCCTGGTATTCATAGTCGGTGCGGTTGACCAGCGAACCGAGGGAGAACGCGCCCAGTTCGTCATCCCAGAATTGGTAGCCCGGGCCGGTACCCACGGTGCGCTGGCGGGACAGGTCCTCGACCTTGTCGCGCTTGTAGGTCAAGCGGCCCTGCCAGAACCAGTGTTCGGTAATGAACCGGTCCAGGTCGTACTCCAGCGCCCAGTTGTCGGTGGTGGTCACGTCGTCCTGGAATTCGCGGTTGTATTCGCCCTCGGCGGTATGGCGCCACTGGCCATGGCGGGCAGTGGTCTTGAAGTCGATGTCGTAGTCGTTGGTGTCTTTTTCCGCGCGCTTGTAGTCCAGCGCCATATCGACATTGCCCTTCCACACCAGGTCCTCGATCACCGGCTTGGGCTTGATGATCTGCTGGATGCTCGCCAGCTCGACGGTCTTGGGCGCCTCGCCGTTGGCCAGGATGACCTTGCCATCGTCGGCCGGCTGCAGGGACTTGGCCTTCTCACCGCTGTAGGCATCCTGCTTGACCAGCAATTCCTGATCGCTCTCCAGGGTCTTGACCTGCTTCCAGTCCACCGGGATGGCGCCGGCATAGTCGGTCTGGATCAGCAGCTTGCCGCCGTCGAAAACCTTGATCTTGCCGGTCAGGCGGTCACCGTTCTTCAACCAGACGGTGTCGGCGAGCAACGGGGTGGAGGCGCTGAAAACAGCGAGGCACAGCAGGGTTCTGGACAACATAAGCGGATATGGGGCTCGAGTTTGACGAAAAAACGGGCATTATCGGGGTGGATAACTTCTTAGCAAGGACTGACTCGGGTATTTGTATCGAGTTCCGCTCCCAGCCCCCCATTTTGCAGAAATTTCCTACAAATGGACGGATATTTTCATCGGATATGCCACCGTGAACGAACTGACCGACGCTCCGCAAAGCCCCGCTGAAATGCGCCGCACCGTGCTGTACCTGACCCTCGCCCAAGTGCCCGAAGGCTGCGTGATCAGCTACGGGGAGCTGGCACACCTCGCCGGTTTGGGTCGCGCCGCACGTTGGGTGGGGCGCACCCTGAGCCAACTGCCCGAGGACACCAAACTGCCCTGGCATCGCGTGCTGGGTGCCGGTGGTCGGATAAGTCTGCCGGTGGGCAGTGCCTCGGGTGACGAGCAACGTGCGCGTTTGCGCGGCGAAGGCGTCAGCATCCTGAACAATCGTGTTGATATTCAGCGTCATGGCTGGCGCCCGGTAGAGCACAGCGGTTAGAGTGCGCGCTTTATTTGCGTAATTCTGAGGCAGACTCCAGCCCATGCCCCGTAAAACCTGGCGCGCCGCGCTCGCCGCCTATGCCAGCCCCTCGACGTTAGTGCTGTTGCTGCTCGGCTTTGCTGCCGGCTTGCCTTACATGTTGGTGTTCTCGACGCTCTCGGTATGGTTGCGCGAGGCCGGCGTGGCCCGCGAAACCATCGGTTATGCGAGCCTGATCGGCCTGGCCTATGCCTTCAAGTGGGTCTGGTCGCCCCTGCTTGACCAATGGCGCCTGCCATTGCTCGGCAAGCTCGGACGTCGTCGCTCCTGGCTGGTACTGTCCCAGACGCTGGTGATCCTCGGATTGATCGGCATGGGTTTCTGTGATCCGCAAAAGCATCTGTCCTGGCTGATCGCCATCGCCGTGATCGTGGCCTTCGCTTCCGCCACGCAAGACATCGCCGTAGACGCCTACCGCCTGGAAATCGCCAGCGACAGCCAGCAGGCCGCGCTTGCCGCCAGCTATATGTCCGGTTATCGCGTGGCCGCGCTGCTTGCCACCGCAGGTGCGCTGTTTTTTGCCGAAGGCTTCGGTTCCACCGGGTTCAACTACAAGCACTCGGCATGGGCCGGTACGTACGTGCTGTTTGGTGCACTGATGGTGCCTGCGCTGCTCACCACGCTGTTCATGCGCGAACCCAATGTGCCGCTGCGTACCCAATTGCAGGCCGGGCGCTACAGCTTTGCTCACCAACTGGTCTCGGTGTTCGTGTTGATCGTGCTGCTGGTGTCGGTGCCGGCGATGTTCACCCAGCTGTACAACACTGACTTCGCCAGCGTGCTGTTCCATGGGGTCAGCCTGCTGGACCTGCTGCTGGAAGATCGCGCGTTCCTGCGGGCCATCCTCTACATCATCCTGACCACGCTGTGCCTGTCGACCATGGGCCGCCGGGGCCTGGCGCCGGTGCTCACGCCGGTCAACGATTTTATCCTGCGCTACCGCTGGCAGGCCTTCCTGCTGTTGGGGCTGATTGCCACCTACCGCATGTCGGACACGGTAATGGGCGTAATGGCCAACGTGTTCTATATCGACCAGGGCTTTACCAAGGACCAGATCGCCGGTGTCAGCAAAGTCTTCGGCCTGATCATGACCCTGCTGGGTGCCGGCATGGGTGGCCTGTTGATCGTGCGCTTCGGGATTCTGCCGATCCTGTTCATTGGCGGCATTGCATCGGCCGGCACCAACCTGCTGTTCGTGATGCTCGCCGACATGGGCCCGGACTTGCAGATGCTGATTTTCACCATCTCCCTGGACAACTTCAGTTCCGGCATGGCGACCTCGGCGTTTGTCGCGTACCTGTCGAGCCTGACCAACCTGAAGTTCTCCGCCACCCAATACGCCCTGCTCAGTTCGATCATGTTGCTGCTGCCGCGCTTGATCGGCGGGTATTCGGGGGTGATGGTCGAGAAGTTCGGTTACCACAACTTCTTCATGATCACCTGCCTGCTGGGTGTGCCGACGCTGGTCCTGATCGCCTTGCACTGGTTTCAGGAAAGCCGGCGGATTCGCTTGAATCCTCCCGAGGAAAACGAATCACTGTAGGCGCTGGCTTGCCTGCGATTGCATCACCGCGATGGAACTGACACACCGTGTTGCCTGCATCGCAGGCATGCCAGCTCCCAGAGAAGCCCTGCTCCAGCAACCAGATGCCTGTACGTCGGCAGCAAGCGCCCGTACAATCCCAAGTCATTTCAAGTCCAAGCAACCGACAACGGCCTACCATGCGCACCAGTCAATATTTGCTCGCCACACAGAAAGAAACGCCTTCCGACGCGGTCGTGATCAGCCATCAGCTGATGCTGCGCGCCGGCATGATCCGCAAACTGGCCTCGGGCCTGTACACCTGGCTGCCCATGGGCTTGAAGGTGATGCGCAAGGTCGAAGCCATCGTTCGTGAAGAAATGAACGCTGCCGGCTCTCTGGAAGTGTTGATGCCGAGCACCCAACCGGCTGAGCTGTGGCAGGAATCCGGGCGCTGGGAAGAGTACGGCCCTGAATTGCTGCGCTTCAAGGATCGTCATGGCCGGGACTTCTGCGCCGGCCCGACCCACGAAGAAGTGATCACCGACCTGATGCGCAACGAGTTGAGCAGCTACAAGCAGTTGCCCCTCAACCTGTATCAGATCCAGACCAAGTTCCGTGACGAAATCCGCCCACGCTTCGGTTTGATGCGCGGCCGCGAATTCATCATGAAGGACGCCTATTCGTTCCACGCTGACCAGGCGTCCCTGCAGGTCACCTACGACCGCATGCACACCGCCTACTGCAACGTGTTCACGCGCCTGGGCCTGAAATTCCGCCCGGTTGAAGCGGACAACGGCTCCATCGGCGGTGCCGGCTCCCACGAGTTCCACGTGCTGGCCGAGTCCGGTGAAGACGACATCGTGTTCAGCAACGGTTCCGACTACGCGGCAAACATCGAGAAAGCCGAAGCCGTGCCACGGGAAACTTCTCGCCCGGCGCCAAGCGAAGAGCTGCGCCTGGTGGACACGCCCGAGACCAAGACCATCGCGGCCCTGGTGGAGAAATTCAATCTGCCGATTGAAAAGACCATCAAGACCCTGATCGTGCGCGCCGAGGAAGAAGGCAAGCTGATCGCCCTGGTAATCCGTGGCGACCACGAGCTCAACGAAATCAAGGCCGCCCAGCAGCCAGGCGTTGCCAGCCCGCTGGTCATGGCCACCGACGCCGAACTGCGTGACGCCATTGGCGCCGGTGCCGGTTCCCTGGGCCCGCTGAACCTGCCATTGCCGATCATCATCGACCGTTCGGTAGAGCTGATGAGCGACTTCGGCATCGGTGCGAACATTGATGACAAGCACTACTTTGGCGTGAACTGGGAACGTGACCTGCCGGTTCCGACCGTGGCCGACCTGCGCAATGTGGTGGCCGGCGACCCAAGCCCGGACGGCAAGGGCACCCTGGAAATCAAGCGCGGCATCGAAGTCGGGCACATCTTCCAGCTGGGCAACAAGTACAGCAAGGCGATGAAGTGCGAAGTGCTGGGCGAGAACGGCAAGCCGATCACCCTGGAAATGGGCTGCTACGGCATTGGCGTATCCCGCGTGGTTGCGGCTGCCATCGAGCAGAACAACGACGAGAAAGGCATCATCTGGAGCGACGCCCTGGCGCCATTCCAGGTTGCCCTGGTACCGCTGCGCTACGAAACCGAGCAAGTACGCGAAGCCACCGACAAACTGTATGCCGAACTCACGGCTGCCGGTTTTGAAGTGCTGCTGGATGATCGGGACAAGAAAACCAGCCCGGGCATCAAGTTCGCCGACATGGAACTGATTGGCATCCCGCACCGGATCGTGGTCAGTGACCGCGGCCTGGCCGATGGCAATCTGGAATACAAGAGCCGGACCGAAGCCGAGGCCCAACCGTTGCCGGTGGCTGACGTGCTGTCTTTCCTTCAGGCGCGTATTCGTCGCTGAAAACCAGATCAAGAGTCGTCATGTTCAAGCGAAACACCATAGCCCTGGGGGGCGCCACGTTATGTGGCGCCCTGCTGGTCAGCGGCTGCGCCAACCAAATGTCGCAACGCAGCGAGCACGAGGAACGCATCGAGCGCAAATTGCTCGATCACAGCCTGCAGATCGACGTGGGCGAGCCGAAGGTGCTGGAGCTGCCGCAACGCCGGGTGCGCATTCACGAGCAAAAGACCTTTGAGGTCACCGAGTTCGAAGTTACCCGTCGCTACGACCGCTACACGCCCTACCAGCCCTGGCGCAAACTCTATGAGATGCCCCTGGGCGCGGTCGCGCTGGTGGCGGGCGTCGGCGCCAACGTGGCGAATGTGTTTGCCCTGGGCAACCTGCCTGCCAGCATGACCCGGGATTGGCTCAGCTATGGCGTGGACGGGCTCAACCCGTTCATGAACGTGCAATCCAACGGCCGTGCGCAACAGAACCTGGCGGGTATCGATGAAGTCCAGCGCGACAAGCGCGTGGAGTATTCGAGCCTGCCCTGGAGCGAGCGCCCGGTACAGGTGACTGCCGGCAAGCAAACCCATGAGCTGACCACCGACCGCGATGGCGTGCTGCGCCTGAACCTGTTGGACAGCCCGTTTGCCGAGCAGGACCTGAACCGCATCAGCACCCTGAAGATCAGTGTTGAAGATGCCCAGGATGACGTGCACTCGGACTCATCCCTGGCCATCAGCGGCACCCTGCGGGGCAAATTGCTCGAAGCTCACGGGTTGATCTATGACGACCTGGAAGACGACGAGGTCAACGAGTGGGTGCACCGGGTCAAGCGCCTGTCGGAGCTGGGCCTGGAAGAAGAAGCCAGCGAGCTGGAACAGAGCCTGATCGAACTGACCCGAAATGATCCGGAGTTGCAGCAGGAATTCCTGCAGGCCTTGACCAAGGATGCCGGACGCCTGGTGGCGGATCCCGGAGCACGCTGAAGCCTTTAAATGTGGGAGCGGGCTTGCTCGCGAATGCGGCGTGTCAGCCAGCACATGCGTCAACTGACACACCGCATTCGCGAGCAAGCCCGCTCCCACATTTGGCTTTCGGTTTCTACCAGGGAAATTGGAGCTGCTCGTTGCCGTTGCTCAAATCCAGCAAACGCACGCCTATTCCCAGCAATCGCACCGGCTTGTCGCCGCGATTGAACGCCTGGGTCAGCAACTGCCGGTAACTCTCCAGGTCCCGCCCTGCCCCCGCCTGCTCCAGGGTCGTCTGGGTAAAGTCGTGAAACTTCACTTTGACGAACGGCTTGCCCGCACGATAACTGCTGTCGATGCGCGCCATGCGCCCGGCCAGGGTGTCCATCAGCTCCGGCAGCTTTTCCAGGCAACTGGGCAAGTCCGGCAGGTCGACATCGTAGGTATTTTCCACGCTGATGGATTGCCGGCGGCTGTCGTTCTGCACCACCCGGTCATCAATCCCACGCGCCAGGCTCCAAAGCCGCTCGCCAAAACTGCCAAACTCTCGCACCAGCGCCAACTTGTTCCACTCCCGCAGTTGCAGGCAGTCCTCGATCCCCAGCCGCGCCAGCTTGTCGGCCGTCACCTTGCCCACGCCGTGGAGCTTTTTCACCGGCAGCGCCGAGACAAAGTCTTCCACCTGGTCGGGGGTGATCACAAACAGTCCGTTGGGCTTTTTCCAGTCGCTGGCGATCTTGGCGAGAAACTTGTTCGGCGCCACGCCCGCGGAAACGGTGATGTGCAACTGGTTAGAGACCCGCCGGCGAATGTCCTGGGCAATGCGCGTGGCACTGCCGCCGAAATGCGGGCTGTCGGAGACGTCCAGGTAGGCTTCGTCCAGGGACAACGGTTCGATCAGGTCGGTGTAGTCGCGAAAGATCGTCTGGATTTCCTTTGATGCTTCTTTATAAGCATCCATGCGCGGCTTGACGATGGTCAGGTCCGGGCACAGCTTCAGGGCATGGCGGGACGACATGGCCGAACGCACACCATACGCCCGCGCTTCATAGTTGCAGGTGGCGATCACCCCGCGACGGTCTGCCGAACCGCCGACCGCCAGGGGCTTTTGCGCCAGCGTCGGGTCGTCGCGCATCTCGATGGCGGCGTAGAAGCAATCACAGTCGACGTGGATGATTTTGCGCTGCGTCATATATAAGGCAGTGGTTCTGGGCAGAAAACGGACAGGCCGGCAGTATCTCACTCACACCTGTATATAGCACCAGTAGTTTGAATCTTCCTCTTAAGCGGTAGGAAAATTCGCAGGTGAATTCATTTTCTCAATCGAAACACACCCCCCAATAGAGCTGAAAGCCTCGGCCAGACTGGCCCCGCGCCCTATCAAGCGGCCACCTTGGAGAGCTAACCGATTGAACCACAAGCGCTTTTCTTTGAATCAGCGGTTGACACACTCGCGTTCCTCTGTAGAATGCCGACACACAGACGCGGGATGGAGCAGTCTGGTAGCTCGTCGGGCTCATAACCCGAAGGTCGTCGGTTCAAATCCGGCTCCCGCAACCAAACATCAAAAAAGGCTACTCGAAAGAGTGGCCTTTTTTGTGC
>Ga0209173_100408_pt1 | contig 23360 bp, 17 predicted proteins | sample SynthPrep_16_END_FD_187206 | JGI IMG/M metagenome (GOLD analysis project Ga0209173, IMG submission 187206) | Synthetic microbial communities from Ohio, USA - SynthPrep_16_END_DS12_MetaG (SPAdes) (version 2) | ecosystem: Engineered > Bioreactor > Aerobic > Activated sludge | place: USA: Ohio... | reverse complement strand
CCAGGAAGTTAACTCCGCCAAGGATCTCAAGGCGGCGTTGGGGATTATTGTGTTGCGCGTCAAGGAAGCCATGGGCAGCCAGGTCTGCTCGGTTTACCTGCTGGACCCCGAGACCAACCGTTTTGTCCTGATGGCCACCGAGGGCTTGAACAAGCGCTCCATCGGCAAGGTCAGCATGGCGCCCAATGAAGGTCTGGTGGGCCTGGTGGGGACGCGTGAAGAACCCCTGAACCTCGAAAACGCGGCCGATCACCCGCGTTATCGCTACTTTGCCGAAACCGGTGAAGAGCGCTACGCCTCGTTCCTCGGTGCGCCGATCATTCACCACCGCCGCGTTGTCGGCGTGTTGGTCATCCAGCAGAAAGAACGCCGCCAGTTCGACGAAGGTGAAGAAGCCTTCCTCGTGACCATGAGCGCGCAGCTCGCCGGGGTTATCGCCCACGCCGAGGCCACCGGTTCGATTCGCGGCCTGGGACGCCAGGGCAAGGGCATCCAGGAAGCCAAGTTCGTCGGCGTGCCGGGTTCGCCGGGTGCGGCTGTCGGTACCGCCGTGGTCATGCTGCCGCCCGCCGACCTGGACGTGGTGCCGGACAAGACCGTCACCGACATCGACGCTGAAATCATCCTGTTCAAGACCGCCCTCGAAGGCGTACGCAATGACATGCGCACCCTCTCGACCAAGCTGGCCACCCAGCTGCGGCCTGAAGAGCGGGCGTTGTTCGACGTGTACCTGATGATGCTCGACGACGCGTCCCTGGGCAGCGAAGTCAAGGACGTGATCAAGACCGGCCAGTGGGCCCAGGGCGCGCTGCGCCAGGTGGTCACCGATCACGTCAACCGTTTTGAATTGATGGACGACGCCTACCTGCGCGAGCGCGCCTCGGACGTGAAGGACCTCGGTCGCCGTCTGCTGGCCTACCTGCAGGAAGAGCGCTCGACCACGTTGGTGTACCCCGACAACACCATCCTGATCAGTGAAGAACTGACCGCCACCATGCTCGGCGAAGTGCCGGAAGGCAAACTGGTGGGCCTGGTCTCGGTACTGGGTTCGGGCAACTCCCACGTCGCGATCCTGGCGCGGGCCATGGGCATTCCGACGGTGATGGGTCTGGTGGACCTGCCGTATTCCAAGGTCGACGGCATCGAAATGATCGTCGACGGCTACCACGGCGAGGTCTACACCAACCCCAGCGAAGTGCTGCGCAAGCAATACGCCGAAGTGGTGGAAGAAGAACGCCAGCTGTCCCAGGGCCTCGACGCCCTGCGGGAACTGCCGTGCGTGACCCTCGACGGCCACCGCGTACCGCTGCTGGTCAACACCGGCCTGCTGGCGGACGTGGCACGTGCACAACAGCGCGGCGCCGAAGGGGTGGGCCTGTACCGCACCGAAGTGCCGTTCATGATCAACCAGCGTTTTCCGAGTGAGAAGGAGCAGCTGGCGATTTATCGCGAGCAACTGTCCGCCTTCCATCCGTTACCGGTGACCATGCGCAGCCTTGACATTGGCGGCGACAAGTCACTGTCGTATTTCCCCATCAAGGAAGACAACCCCTTCCTCGGTTGGCGCGGTATTCGCGTTACCCTCGACCATCCTGAAATCTTCCTCGTCCAGACCCGCGCGATGCTCAAGGCCAGCGAAGGCCTGAACAACCTGCGCATCCTGCTCCCGATGATCTCCGGCACCCACGAGCTGGAAGAAGCCCTGCACCTGATCCACCGGGCCTGGGGCGAAGTGCGCGACGAAGGCGCCGACGTGCCGATGCCGCCGATTGGCGTGATGATCGAGATTCCGGCGGCGGTGTACCAGGCCAAGGAGCTGGCGCGGCAGGTGGACTTCCTGTCGGTGGGCTCCAACGACCTGACCCAGTACCTGCTGGCCGTGGACCGCAACAACCCGCGGGTGGCCGACCTCTACGACTACCTGCACCCGGCGGTGCTGCAAGCCTTGCAGAACGTGGTGCGCGATGCCCATGCCGAAGGCAAGCAGGTGAGTATCTGCGGCGAGATGGCCGGTGACCCGGCGGCGGCCGTACTGTTGATGGCGATGGGCTTTGACAGCCTGTCGATGAACGCCACCAACTTGCCGAAGGTGAAATGGATGCTGCGTCAGATCAACCTGAGCCGGGCGAAGGAGCTGCTGGCGGAGTTGATGACTATCGACAACCCGCAAGTTATCCACAGCTCGCTGCAATTGGCGCTGAAGAACCTTGGGTTGGCGCGGATGATCAACCCGGCGTCTGCAAAGAGCCTCTAACCCGAGGCGCCTTCATCGCAGGCAAGCCAGCTCCCACATTTGGAATGCATTTCCCTGTGGGAGCCGGGCTTGCCCGCGATGAGGCCTCTCCAGTCACTGCTAAATTTTCAGTTCCACCTCGCCCAGCCTGCCGCCATGGGGCCCAAAACTGCGCTCCACGATATGCCGCGTCCCGTCGGCATTCACAATCAGCGCCGTACTCGCCCGCGTCCCGTAACTGGGGCTGGCAATAAACACACTCGACAGCAAACTCTCCGTCGCCAAGCCCACGCCGGTATCCGGCAAGTCAGCAAACGGCGCCGTCTGCGGGTCGCTCAAAATCCCCAGCAAGGCTTCAGGCTGCGGATCGTCCAGCACTTCTGTCAGCGCCGCCTTGGCCTTCAACAACTTCGGCCACGGCGTATCCAGCCCTGCATTGGATAACCCATAAACCCCCGCCACCAACGGTGTCGGCGCAGATTCCTTGGCGTTGTAATGCCAAAGCTCGTCCCGTGTCCCGACCAGCAGGTTAAACCCGGCATATTCAATCGATCTGCCATTAACGTCGGCCAAATAGTCGTCAATCGACAGCGAACCGCTGAGAAAGCGCGCCACCAACTCACCCCGCGACTTGCGCGCCGGCGGCTGGTGCGGGTCACGGATATTGGTCAGCGCCGCAAAGCGCCCCTCTGCGCCAACTCCCAGCCAGGTCCCGCCCGCTTCCTGGTCCCTGCCCGCGTAAACATGGGGCGCATCCAGCCACTGGGCCAACGGCAAACTGGGCCGGGCATAAAATTCATCACGGTTGGCCGCGACGATCAGCGGCTGGGCGTGGCCCGGCCGCCAGGCGAAAACAATCAGGCACATAAGGCAATCCCTTTGTGTTTTGCCCACTCTACCCATAGAACCCTGTGCTTTGCATCCGTTAACATGCCGGTCTGTTTTCGGGGGCTCCCATGGAATTTCTGCTGTATTTGCTGCTGGGATCCTGCGCGGGCATGCTCGCCGGGCTGTTCGGCGTGGGCGGCGGCATCATTATTGTGCCGGTGCTGGTGTTCAGCTTCACCTTGCAGGGCTTCGATCCCGCGGTGCTGACCCACCTCGCTGTCGGCACGTCCCTGGCGTCTATTATCTTCACGTCGGTGAATGCGGTGCGTGAGCATCATCGGCGCGGCGCCGTGCGCTGGCCGATCTTCGTATGGATGGCCGTGGGTATCCTGCTGGGTGCGGGCGTTGGCGCGCTGACCGCCGAGGCGATCTCCGGGCCGCATCTACAGAAGATCATCGGTGTGTTCGCCCTGGTGATCGCCGTGCAGATGACCCTGGAGCTCAAGCCCAAGGCCAGCCGCCAGGTGCCGGGCAAGCTCGGCCTGACCCTGGCGGGCGGCGTGATCGGCTGGTCGTCGGCAATTTTCGGCACCGGCGGCGGTTCGTTGACCGTGCCGTTCCTGACCTGGCGCAGCGTGCCGATGCAGCAGGCAGTGGCCACTTCGTCGGCCTGCGGCTTGCCGATCGCCTTGGCCAGTGCGTTAAGTTTCATGATTCTGGGCTGGCATGATCCGCTGCTGCCCGATCATAGTCTCGGCTTTGTGTACTTGCCGGCGCTGCTGGGCATCGCCCTGACCAGCATGGTGGCGGCCCGTTTCGGCGCGCGCCTGGCGCACCGGTTGTCGCCGCGCTTGCTCAAGCGGCTGTTCGCCGGGCTGCTGTTTTGCGTAGGGCTGAATTTTTTGCTGTAACGCAGGCTTAATCGCGCACCGGCATGGTCCGATGCGCCATGACTATTGATTTAACGAGGAGTCGCAATGCTGCCTTACCCGCAGATCAACCCGGTGGCCGTGGCCATTGGTCCGCTGCAAATCCACTGGTACGGGTTGATGTACCTGATCGGCATCGGCGGTGCCTGGCTGCTGGCTTCCCGGCGCCTGAACCGTTTCGACCCGACCTGGACCAAGGAGAAGCTCTCCGACATGGTGTTCTGGATGTCGATGGGGGTCATCGTCGGCGGACGCCTGGGTTATGTGCTGTTCTACGACCTGCCAGCCTACATCGCCAACCCGACGCTGATCTTCGAGGTGTGGAAGGGCGGTATGGCGTTCCACGGCGGGTTTGTGGGGGTGATGATCGCCGCCTGGTGGTTTGGCCGGCGTAACGGCAAGTCGTTCTTCCAGTTGATGGACTTCGTCGCACCGTTCGTGCCGATTGGCCTGGGTGCCGGGCGCATCGGTAACTTCATCAACGCCGAACTGTGGGGCAAGCCGACTGACGTGCCGTGGGCCATGGTGTTCCCGCCGTTCAGCGACCCGGCGCAATTGCCGCGCCACCCCTCGCAGCTGTACCAGTTCGCCCTGGAAGGCGTGGCGCTGTTCCTGATCCTCTACATCTTCTCGCGCAAGCCACGCCCAACCATGGCCGTTTCGGGGATGTTCGCGTTGTTCTACGGGATCTTCCGCTTTATCGTCGAGTTCGTACGGGTGCCGGATGCGCAACTGGGCTACCTGGCGTGGGGCTGGGTGACCATGGGTCAGATTCTCAGCCTGCCGATGATCATCGCCGGCCTGGGCCTGCTGTGGTGGGCTTACAATCGCCCGCAAGGCATCAAGAACACCGCGCTTTAAATTCGGACGCCGGGGCCCGAGGGTCCCGGCTTCAACGATACAGGTATACACATGAAGCAATATCTCGAACTACTGAACGATGTCGTGACCAATGGCCTGACCAAGGGCGACCGCACCGGCACTGGCACCAAGGCCGTGTTTGCCCGTCAGTTTCGGCATAGCTTGGCCGACGGCTTCCCGCTGCTGACCACCAAGAAGCTTCACTTCAAAAGCATCGCCAACGAATTGATCTGGATGTTGAGTGGCAACACCAACATCAAGTGGCTGAACGAAAATGGCGTGCGTATCTGGGACGAATGGGCCACCGAAGACGGCGACCTGGGCCCGGTGTACGGCGAGCAGTGGACCGCGTGGCCAACCAAGGACGGCGGCAAGATCAACCAGATCGACTACATGGTCGAGACGCTGAAGACCAACCCCAACAGCCGCCGCATCCTGTTCCACGGCTGGAACGTCGAGTACCTGCCGGACGAGACCAAGAGCCCCCAGCAAAACGCCCGGGACGGCAAGCAAGCGCTGCCGCCTTGCCACCTGCTGTACCAGGCCTTTGTGCATGACGGTCATCTGTCGATGCAGTTGTACATCCGCAGCTCCGATGTATTCCTCGGCCTGCCCTACAACACCGCGGCCCTGGCGTTGCTCACCCATATGCTGGCCCAGCAGTGCGACCTGATCCCTCACGAGATCATCGTCACCACGGGCGACACCCATGCCTACAGCAACCATATGGAACAGATCCAGACCCAGCTGGCGCGCACGCCGAAGAAGCTGCCGGAACTGGTGATCAAGCGCAAACCCGCGTCGATCTACGATTACAAATTCGAAGATTTTGAAATCGTGGGCTATGACGCTGATCCGAGCATCAAGGCCGATGTAGCGATCTAAAAGCGATCTCGGTCCAAATGTGGGAGCGGGCTTGCTCGCGAATACGGTGTATCAGAAACACATTCAGTGGCTGACACTCCGCTTTCGCGAGCAAGCCCGCTCCCACATTTTTTTGTGTACACATTCAATGCCCGTGGCTTCTGCCCACATGTGAGGGCTCAGCCTCGCTGGCCGCGACACTCCCGCTGACTTCCAGCCGCTGCAAAATCCCGCACTGATCCAGATCCGGCCCGCCGCCACAGCGCTGGCGCAGGTCGAGCAACTGTTCCTGCAACGCCAGCAGCCCGTCAATCCGCGCCTTGACGTGGTGGATATGCTCGTCAATCAATGCATTCACGCTTTCGCACTGGTCCTGAGGACTGTCACGCAGGCCCAGCAGGCTGCGAATTTCCTCAAGGGTCATGTCCAGGCTGCGGCAGTTGCGGATAAACACCAGCCGTTCGGTGTGCGCCTGGGTGTACAGCCGGTAATTACCGTCACTGCGCGCAGGCGGCGGCAGCAGGCCTTCTTTCTCGTAATAACGGATGGTTTCCACCTGGCAATCCGTCAATTTTGCCAATTCGCCGATCTTCATCGCAGCAATCTCCAAAAGGATGCTTGACCCTATAGTGGCTACAGGGTCTTTACTTGGCAACAGGCACCTTTACGGACGCGACAGAATGAGCGATTCCATCCACACCCCGCACAAGCACGACCATGATCATGACCACGCGCACGATCACGGCCCCAAGCTCAAACCTGTGCAGAAGCACGACCATGGCAGCCATGGCGATTCCTGCTGTTCCAGCAAGGCCGCGCCGGCGCTGGTGAAGCTGACCGAAGCCCCGACAGCGGGCTCGCGGCTGAGCACCTTCCGCATCGAAGCCATGGACTGTCCCACCGAGCAGACGCTGATCCAGAACAAACTGGGCAAGCTTGCGGGTGTGCAGCAGCTGGAATTCAACCTGATCAACCGCATTCTCGGCGTCACTCACGACCTGCCGACGACCGCGCCGATCATCGACGCCATCAAGTCCCTGGGCATGCAGGCGGACCCCATCGAAGAAGGCGTCGCCCCGGCTGAGCCGCCGGCGAAGAAGCACTGGTGGCCGCTGGCCGTGTCCGGTGTGGGCGCGCTGGGTGCTGAAGTGCTGCACTTCACCAACGCAGCCCCGACGTGGGTGATTGCCCTGGTCGCGCTGATCTCGATCTTCAGCGGCGGCCTCACCACCTACAAAAAGGGCTGGATCGCCCTGAAAAACCTCAACCTGAACATCAACGCCCTGATGAGCATCGCTGTCACCGGCGCGATCCTGATCGGCCAATGGCCGGAAGCGGCGATGGTGATGTTCCTGTTCACCGTGGCCGAGTTGATCGAGGCCAAGTCCCTGGACCGCGCACGTAACGCCATCAGCGGCTTGATGCAGATGACGCCGGAACAGGCCACGGTCCGTCAGGCAGATGGCAGTTGGGTTGAACAGGAGGTTAAAGTCATTGAGCTGGGCGCCATCGTGCGGGTTCGTCCCGGCGAGCGCATTGGCCTGGACGGTGAAGTCACCTCCGGCCAGTCCACCATCGACCAGGCGCCGATTACCGGTGAAAGCCTGCCGATCGAAAAGACCGTGGGCGACAAAGTCTTCGCCGGCACCATCAACCAGGCCGGCTCCCTGGAATACAAAGTCACCGCAGCCGCCAACAACTCCACCCTGGCGCGGATCATCCACGCCGTGGAACAGGCCCAGGGCGCCCGTGCGCCAACCCAGCGTTTTGTCGACACCTTCGCCAAGGTCTACACCCCGGCGGTGTTCATCTTTGCCCTGGGTGTGGCGTTGATCCCACCGCTGTTCATGGGCGGTGTGTGGTTTGAATGGGTCTACCGCGCACTGGTATTGCTGGTGGTCGCGTGCCCATGTGCACTGGTGATTTCCACCCCGGTGACCATCGTCAGCGGCCTGGCCGCCGCGGCGCGCAAAGGCATCCTGATCAAGGGAGGTGTGTACCTGGAGGGTGGCTACAAACTCGACTACCTGGCCCTCGACAAGACGGGCACCATCACCCACGGCAAGCCGGTGCAAACCGATTACCTGGCGCTGTTCCCGAACATGGAAGACAGCGCACCGGCTTTGGCCGCGAGCCTGGCCGGGCGCTCCGATCATCCGGTGTCCCTGGCCATCGCCAACGCGGCTGTGGACAAAAACCTCACCGTGCACACTGTGGATAACTTCGAGGCCCTGACCGGGCGCGGTGTGAAGGGCGAGATCAATGGAGAGGTCTATTACCTGGGCAACCACCGTCTGGTGGAAGAGCTGAACCTGTGCTCGCCGGCCCTGGAGAAGAAGCTCTTCGCCCTGGAAAAACAAGGCAAGTCCGTGGTCCTGTTGCTGGACAAGTCCGGCCCGCTGGCGCTGTTCGCCGTGGCCGACACCGTGAAGGACACCAGCCGCGAAGCCATCCAGCAGTTGCATGAGCTGGGCATCAAGACGCTGATGCTGACCGGCGACAACACCCACACTGCCAAGGCGATCGCCGATCAGGTGGGTATCGACCAGGCCCAGGGCGACCTGTTGCCCACCGACAAACTGCAAGCCATCGAAGCGCTCTACGCCAAGGGCCACCGGGTCGGCATGGTCGGCGACGGCATCAACGACGCCCCGGCGCTGGCCCGTTCCGAGATCGGGTTTGCCATGGCTGCTGCGGGTACCGACACCGCCATCGAGACCGCCGACGTGGCTCTGATGGACGACGACCTGCGCAAGATTCCGGCATTCATTCGGCTGTCGCGGCAAACGTCGAGTATTCTCAAGCAGAACATCGCCCTGGCCCTGGTGATCAAGGCGATCTTTCTCGCGGTGACCTTCCTTGGGATGGCCACCATGTGGATGGCGGTGTTCGCCGACATGGGCGTGAGCCTGCTGGTGGTATTCAATGGTCTGCGCCTGCTGCGCAAATAGTCGATGAGAGGGTGGTGTGCTGAGTGCCGAGCTGAAGGCGTTTTACATGGTCGCCCGCCTGGGCAGCATTACCCAGGCGGCGAAAAAGCTCGGGCTCAGCCAGCCCACGGTGACCACCCAGATTCGTCACCTGGAAAGCCAGTACTCGGTGGAGTTGTTCTACCGTGGCGGGCGCCGCCTGACCGTCAGCGACGAAGGCGCGCGGCTGTTGCCGATGGTCAAGGCGCTGTTGCAGCAGGAAGCGGACATCGAGTTTTTCCTGCGCAACAGTGGCCAGGTACAAGGGGCCTTGAGGATTGCCGCGACGGCACCTTATTACATCCTCGACCTGGTCAAGACCTTCCGCGAGCGACTGCCGCAGGTCGAGGTTTCGGTGGAGATCGGCAACTCCCAGCAGGTGCTGGAAGCGCTGGATGACTACCGCGTCGACGTCGCTGCCTCATCCCAATTGCTTGAAGACCCGCGCCTGATCCGGCGGGTACTGGGCATGGACCCGCTGGTGCTGGCGGTGCATCGCAATCATCCGCTGGCAGTGCTCGACCATGTGCCACTGACCGCGCTGGCCGGGCACACCTTGCTGATGCGCGAGCCGGGCTCCACCACCCGCCGATTGACGGAAGAGATGTTGCAGGGCGCCGGCGTGAGTTACGGGCCGTTGCTGGAGATCGGCAGCCGGGAATCGATCCGTGAGGCAGTGCTGCGCAATATCGGCATCAGCATCATTGCCCGCCAGGAAGTGCCCCACGACCCGCAATTGCGCGTGCTGACCATCGAAAATGCGCCGCAGATTCCCGAGTATTTGTACTGCCTCAAGGAGCGAAAGGGCGCGCGGTTGCCGGCGGCTTTCCTGGGGTTGGCGCAGGAAATGTCCCCTCTCTGATCGTTCCCACGCTCTGCGTGGGAATGCCGGCCTGGACGCTCCGCGTCCGCTCTTAAGGTCGTGACGCGGAGCGTCACAGGATGTATTCCCACGCAGAGCGTAGGAACAATCTGTCGGCACAACCCAAATCCACCAATACCACTATCGCCACGTTTTGCCTTTCTGCCACAAGAGGGACGCATTGCCTGCCTAGGATGACCTTCATCAGTTTGATGAGGTGCCTCCATGAACACAGCCATGACTAATCCCGGCGCGCCAATGAAGGTGCGCGGTGTACAGAAACGCTTCGGCGCCTTCACCGCGCTGGATAACGTGTCCCTGGACGTCGCCGCTGGCGAACTGGTGTGCCTGCTGGGCCCGTCGGGCTGCGGCAAGACCACCTTGCTACGCTGCATCGCCGGCCTGGAGCGCCAGGACAGCGGCGAGTTGTACCTCGGCGACCGCGATGTTTCCCTACTGGCACCCCAGGCTCGGGACTACGGCATTCTGTTCCAGTCCTACGCGCTGTTTCCCAATCTCACCGTCGAAGCGAACATCGGCTACGGCCTCACCGGCAGTGGCCGTGATGAAGTGCGCAAGCGTGTCGGGCAGATGCTCGAACTGGTGGGTTTGGTGGGCAGCGAAAAGAAATACCCCGGCCAACTTTCCGGCGGCCAACAACAGCGTGTGGCACTGGCTCGCGCCCTGTCGCCGGCGCCGTCCTTGCTGCTGCTGGACGAACCCATGTCGGCCCTCGACGCCCGGGTGCGCGAGCATCTGTGCACCGAGCTGCGCCAACTGCAGCGCCGCTTGGGCATCACCACCCTGATGGTCACCCACAACCAGGACGAGGCCATGCTGATGGCCGACCGCATCGCCGTGATGAACAACGGCAAGGTCGAGCAGTACGCCACGCCCCAGGAAATCTACGACCGCCCGGCCACGCCGTTTGTGGCCGAGTTTGTCGGCCAGGGCAACTGGCTGCCGTTCAGTCGCAACAGCGCCAGCCATGCACAGGTAGGCGGCATGAACATGCGCCTGGCGGACAACGCAGGCGTCGCGAAATCGGGCCGTCTGTTCTGCCGCCCTGAAGCCATCAGCGTCAACCCGCCGGTGCATGAAGAAAACCTGTTCCCGGCCAAGGTCCGCGAGATCACTTTCCTCGGCAACCGCTGCCGCATGAGCTTCGAGCTGGACCAACTGCCCGGCCATCCGCTGCTGGCCGAATTGGCCCCGGAAGCCATGCCGCGCCTTGGCGCCCAGGACATCTGGGTCGCGCTGCCCCCGCGCAGCCTGCAGGTGTTTGCCTGAGATGGCCCGCGATATGACTCTGCCGATACCCGATAACGTGGCTCGTCAGGTTTCCCGTGCCGAACTCGGCGACCGTATTTTTGTAGTCGGCGGCAAGCTGCTCTGGCTGTGCCTGCTGGGCGTCGCGGTGCTGATGCCGCTGCTGGCGATCTTCTGGCGCGGCTTCAGCAGTGAAGCCGGGCAGGGCGGTGGCCTGGTGGCGGCGCGGGAGTTGGTCACCAGCGATAACTTCCACTGGTTGCTCGGTAACAGCCTGAAGGTTTCCGGCAGCGTGGCGGTCATCGTCGTACCGCTGGCTTACCTGTTTGCCTACGCGCTGCAACGCACGCTGATTCCCGGCAAGGCGATCTGGCGTGGCATGTCGCTGCTGCCGTTGATGGCGCCGTCGATGCTGCCCGGGATTGCGCTGGTCTACCTGTTCGGTAACCAGGGCATGCTGCGCGGGCTGCTGTCGGACAACATCTATGGCTTCTGGGGCATCGTCCTCGGCGAAGTGATCTACACCTTTCCCCATGCCTTGATGATTTTGTTGTCGGCGCTTTCCCTGGCGGATGCACGTTTGTTCGATGCCGCATCGAGCATGGGCGCGAGTCCCGCCCGGGCGTTTCGCAGCATCACCTGGCCGGCGACGCGCCAGGCCGTGTTTGCCGCGTTTTGCCTGGTGTTCACCCTGACCATCACCGACTTCGGCGTGCCTGTTGTAGTGGGCGGCGACTACCAAGTGTTGGCGCTGGAAGCCTACAAAGCCGTGGTCGGCCAGCAGCAATTCGGGCGTGGCGCCTTGATCGGCATGGTCCTGCTGCTGCCGGCGCTGTTCAGCTTCGGTGTCGACGCCTGGTTGCGCCGCCGCCATGGCGACTCCATGAGCGGCCGCGCCCAGGTGTTCCAGCCGGCACCGTCGAAGCTGCGGGACGGCTGCTACCTGGCCATCGTCCTGCTGATCTGCGCGATCCTGCTGCTGGTGTTCGGCATGGCGGTCTACTCGTCCCTGGTGAAATTCTGGCCCTACAACCTGTCGCTGTCCCTGGCCCACTACCAGTTCGAAGACACGGCCGGCGGCGGCTGGCTGGCCTACCGCAACAGCATCACCATGGCCCTGTGCACCGCGTTGATCGGCAGCGTGCTGATCTTCACCGGCGCCTACCTGATGGAAAAGACCAGGGGCCAGAAGGGCCTGAACCTGGCGCTGCGCATGCTCAGCTTCGTGCCGATGGCGGTGCCGGGGTTGGTGCTCGGCTTGGGCTACGTGTTCTTTTTCAACCTCAACGGCAACCCGCTGCATGTGCTCTACGGCACCATGACGTTGCTGGTGGTGTGCACCATTGCTCACTATTTGACCACCGCCCAAATGACCGCCACCACGGCCCTGCGCCAACTGGACGCGGAATTCGAAGCCGCCGCGCTGTCTCTGAAGGCGCCGCTGTACCGGCATTACCTGCGGGTCACCGTGCCGATCTGCCTGCCGGCGCTGCTGGACATCGTGCGCTACCTGTTCGTCTCGGCGATGACCACCGTCTCAGCCGCGATCTTCCTCTACAGCCCCGACACCATCCTCGCCGCCGTCGCCGTGCTGAACATGGACGACGCCGGCAACGTCGGCGGTGCGGCGGCCATGTCGACCCTGATCCTGTTCACCTCGGCGGGCGTGTCCTTGCTGCTGGCGTGGGCCTCACGCGGCTTGTTGCGCCGCTCCCAGGCCTGGCGCCAAACCGCGCCCGGCCAATAATTCACCCATAAAGGAACTGCACCATGTTCAAGCCCCTGGCGTTAGCCGCTGCTGTGCTCACTGCGTTCAGCCTGAATGCCTTTGCCGCCAAGACCGAGTTGACCGTGTACACGGCCCTCGAAGCCGAGCAATTGAAGACCTACAAACAGGCCTTTGAAAAGGTTAACCCGGACATCGAGATCAAATGGGTGCGCGATTCCACCGGCATCATCACCGCCAAGCTGCTTGCCGAAAAAGCCCGCCCGCAGGCTGATGTGGTCTGGGGCCTGGCGGCTTCCAGCCTGGCGATTCTCGATCAGCAGGGCATGCTGCAAAACTACGCACCGGCAGATTTGAGCAAGATCGGTGCGAACTACCGCGATGCCGCCAACCCGCCGGCCTGGGTCGGCATGGACGTGTGGGCTGCGACCATTTGCTTCAACACCGTCGAAGCCGAAAAGCAGGGCCTGAGCAAGCCGGTGAGCTGGCAGGACCTGACCAAGCCAGAGTACAAGGGCAAGATCGTGATGCCCAACCCGGCCTCGTCCGGCACCGGTTTCCTGGATGTGAGCGCCTGGTTGCAGACCTTCGGCGAGAAGCAGGGCTGGCAGTACATGGACGACCTGCACCAGAACATCGGCCAGTACGTTCACTCCGGTTCCAAACCCTGCAAGCTGGCGGCCTCGGGTGAATTCCCGATCGGCATTTCCTTCGAATACCCGGCCGTTCAGCTGAAGCGCCAGGGCGCACCGCTGGACATCATCCTGCCGAAAGAAGGCCTGGGCTGGGATATCGAAGCCACTGCCGTGATCAAGGGCACTGCCCACGCAGACGCGGCACAGAAACTCGCCGACTTCTCCGCCAGCCCCGCGGCGATGGAGCTGTACAAGGAAAACTTCGCGGTACTGGCCCAGCCGGGTATCGCCAAGCCGCAGACCGAATTGCCGGCGGACTACGAGCAGCGGTTGATCAAGAATGACTTTGCCTGGGCGTCGAAAAACCGCGACAGCATCCTGACCGAATGGCGCAAGCGTTATGACGGCAAGTCGGAAAAGGTGGCGGGTCAGTAAGCATTTCGTTTGGGCTGATGGCCTCATCGCGGGCAAGCCCGGCTCCCACATTTCTGGAGTGTGAATACCTTCCAATGTGGGAGCTGGCTTGCCTGCGATAGCGGTCTCGAATTCAGGACATCACTTCATGACACAACTGCTGATCATCGGCGCCGGCATCCTCGGCCTGTCCCACGCTTATGCGGCCGCCAAACGCGGCCTCAAGGTCAAGGTCTTCGAGCGTAGCGCCACACCGCTGGGTGCTTCCGTGCGCAACTTCGGCCAGGCACTGGTCACCGGCCAGCCGCCCGGGCCAATGCTCGACCTGGCGCGGGAAAGCCGCGAGATCTGGGGTCAGTGGGCGCAACTCGCCGGCATCCAGCTCAAGCGCAACGGCTCCTATCTGTTCGCCCGCACCGAAGCCGAAGAGCACTTGCTTGAAGCCTTCTGCGCCGGTCGCGCGCAAGAACACGGTTATCGCGTCAAGTTGCTGCAAGGCGCCGCCCTGCACGAGCTGTACGGTGGCCAGTTCGCCCATCACCGCGCTGCGCTTCACGGCCTGGATGATCAACAACTGTATTCCCGCGAAGCCATCCCGGCGCTGATCAACTACCTGAGCCGCGAACTGAACGTGGAGTTTCATTTCTCTACCCTGGTGCGCGACATCGAGCCCGGCCAGGTACACACCACTGCCGGCTCCTTTCGCGGCGAGCAGATCATTGTCTGCTCCGGTCACGACTACCAGACGCTGCTGGCCGAGCAGATTGCCGAACTCAACCCGCAAATCTGCCGCCTGCAAATGCTGCGCGCCCGGCCAGTGGTGGAGTTGAACCTGCAACACGCGCTGCTGACCGGCCTCAGCTGCGTGCACTACGGCGCCTTCGCCGATTTGCCGGAAGCCGCGCCGGTACAGGCCGAAATCCTGCGGGATGTAACGCACCTGCATGAAAACGGTATTCACCTGCTGATCAGCCCGACACCCTATGGCGAACTGATCATCGGGGATTCCCACCATTACGGCAGCGATCCTTCACCGTTCAACGCCGAACAGGTGGACAACTGGATGATCGAACTGGCCGAACATACCCTGGGCTGCAAGATCCAGGTCGTGGAGCGCTGGCAGGGCGTCTATGGTTCCCGTGGGCCGGGGCCGTTCTCGTTCACGCGGGCGGCGCCGGGGGTGAGCGCGGCGTTGATGCACACCGGCGTGGGCATGAGCGTCGGGCCGGCGATGGCCGAGCGCAATATCACTGAGCTGTGGGGGAGTGCGTGATGAACGCAGAGCAGGCAATCGCCGAGGTCTTCGGCCTGTACGAACAACACGGCACCGCCGATTACATCGGCGAGCCGGTCTCGCAGATCGAACACATGTCCCAGGCCGCGCAGTTGGCCATGGCTGAAGGCTTCGATGATGAAGTGGTGCTGGCGGCGTTCTTCCACGATATCGGGCATATCTGCGGCCAAGGTGGCGAGAACATGGGCGGTTATGGCGTGGTCAGCCATGAACGGCTGGGCGCCGATTATCTGCGCCGGGCGGGCTTCAGCGAGCGCCTGGCAAAACTGGTGGAATACCACGTGCAGGCCAAGCGTTACCTGACCTTCAGCCAGCCGGACTACTACGCGCGGTTGAGCGAGGCCAGCCGCCGCACCCTGGGTTATCAGGGCGGCGTGATGACCGCCGAGGAAGCCCGGGCGTTTGAGCAGGACCCGTTGTGCGCCGTCAGCCTGCGCATGCGTCACTGGGATGAACAGGCCAAGGAAATGCACGTGCCGGTGCTGGACCTTGAAGTGCTGAAATCCAAGGCCCGGCAGTTGTTGGCGGCTTAGGTCTCGTCCAGGCGCTGGGCCAGGGCTTCGACCTGTTCCTGGCGTTCGGCCTGGCTCAATTTGGGGTGCGGGTTGAGGGACGACCATTGCGGATGAGCCCGGGCCTTGTTCAGGGCTTCGGGTAATTTGCCTTCGCGCCAGGTCTTGTCCTGTGGCGTGTCGACCTTGATGCTGTGGATCGCCGCATGGCCCCGCAGGTTCAGGGCCTTGAGCAGTTGCCGCTGGCGCAGGGCCAACAGGCGCAGCACGCTGTCGTCGACGGTCAGCTCGCGCTGGCCCTTGATCTTGCCCAGCAGGCGGCTGCCATAACTGCGGGCAGTTTGCAGCGCGCCTCCCGCGATGGCTCCGGCGAGGGCGGCGGCGCCGAGGGTCAGGCCGCCTACGAGTAGATCCACACCCGCACCGGCCGCCGCGCCGGCCGCGATACCGCCACCGACCCGCACGCCCAGTTGCTTGAGGGTCTCGGGGTTGAACAGGTCATCGCCCCAGCGCCCGTCCAGCAGCGGTAAATCGCTGGCGGCGGCGTCCTGCGGGCGGAAGCCGAACAGCTTGAGCAAGGCTTCCACGCAACGCTGTTCGCGCTGGCGCACGGCTTTGCGCAGTTCGCTGATGGCCTGCTGTTCTACCTCGGCTTCGCTGACCACGCTGCGGCGGCAGGCGGCGCAGTCGATCAGCAGTTCGGCGATCAGCCGCGCCGCACTTTGCTGGCGAGCCTGGCGCTGGGCTTCCTGATCAAGGATCAGCCGTTCCAGTTGCCCACGGGAGTTTTCCAGCAGCAGGGCGAGGCTTTCATAGAGTCGGCGCTCGCCGTCTTCCGGCGGCGCGACGCTGTCGAAACGCACCAGCGCGTGCAGGCCGAGGCGGGCGAGGGCTTCGCGCCAGTCCGGCTCGCGGTGGTCGGCGCTGCTGACAAAATTGAGCACTGGCAGCAACGGTTTGCCGCAACTGGCGAGCACTTGCAGCTCATCGCGGTACTTGGCCAGCACCGGTTCCCTTGCATCAATCACATACAAGCCCGCATCCGAGGCGAGCAACTGGCGCAGCACCTTGGCTTCCTGTTCGAAACGTTGCCGAGCTTCGCTGCCTTCCAGAAAACGCGCCAGCCGGGCCGGGCCGTCGAGGCGTTCGCCAGGGCGGTCCAGGCGTTCGAGGTAATCGAGCAGGGCGATGGCATCTTCCAGGCCCGGCGTGTCGTACAGCTCCAGCAAGGCTTCGCCGTCCACCGACAAGCGCGCACCTTCGACATGCCGGGTGGTGCTGGGACGATGGGAGACTTCACCAAAGCCGACGTCTCGCGTGAGCGTGCGCAGCAACGAGGTCTTGCCGACGTTGGTGTGGCCGACCACCGCAAGTTTCAGGGGCTTAGTCATGACCGGTCTCCAGCCAGGTGAGCGGCGCGCAATCGGCGAACGGTATCTCCAACTGCTGCAATGCTGTATGCCAGTCACCCAGGCGTTCCGCGTCCAGGGCCTGGCCCGCCGGCGCTTGCAGCAGCCAGACCCGAGTGGCGGTGGCGCTGCGGGCCAGTTCGGCAATCAGCGCAAGGCTGCCGCGATCCGGCGAGCGGCGTGGGTCGCAGGCGATGGCCAGGCGCGCGGGCGGGAAGCGGGTGAGTTGCTCCAGCAGCTTGTTGCGGGATTCACGGCTGTCGAGGATGCCGGCGTCCTTGACACTGGCCGGGAGCTTCGGCGGCCATGGGCGCTGGTCGTCCAGCTCGATGGCCACCAGCAGGGCGCCGTTGCTTTCCAGTTCACTGACGCCGCCGGTTACGTGGTGCAATTGTTCGGGCGCCGCATCGTTGACCCCAAGCCGTTCGCTGCTGGGCATCAGACGTTCACGCAGTTGGCTGTAGCCGGGCAGGTTAAGGTCGAGGCTCAAGGCGGAGCGCCCACGTTTCCAACGCCACAGGCACAGCAACGCAAGGATCAGCCGCGGCAGGATGCCGTACACCAGCAGCACGCCCACCAGCCAGGCGGCCCAGGCCTGGCGGGCGCTTTCGATATTCAGGGCGGCATCGCCGCTGGCGCGGATCATCTCGACAGTGGGCACATTGAAGCCGAGCAAGGCGGGCAGGGCGCCGAGGGTTTGGGTCACGGCGACAAAGGTGTCCGCCCGCAGGATGGTGGTTTCCCACACAAAGCCGTAGCGACGGGTGGCCAACAGCGTCAGCAGGATCACCAGGGCGCTGAGCAGGGCCAGCAGCCACAGGCTGTTGACCAGCACACCGACGGCCCAGCGATTGAGCTTGCGCCGTTGCAGCAACAGCAGCAGGGCGGGCGCCAGTTGTGCGGCCTTGGCGTCGCGGGCGAGTTTTTCGCTGAGCCATAACCACAGGCGGCCAAGACTGGCGCCGTGTTCGCCGGCAAACAGCAGGCCCAGGGCCCAGCTCAACAACAGGATCAGGTTCAAACCCAGCAGGCTGCCCAGGGCCCAGAACACATTGACCGGCACCAACCCGTTGCCCAGCGCGGCAAACGCCAGGCCGGCGCCGCTGATAATGGCGACTGCCGCCAGCAGGATCAGCGCCAGGCGCGCGCCTTGCAGCCAGCGGGTCAGGGCGGCGGTCAGGCCATCGCGTTCGGCCAGCCACAGCGCGCGGTTTTGAATGCGCGTGGGCAAATCGCCGCCGGCGCTGCGGGCCAGGCGATTGGCTTCCTGGTCTTCCAGGGCGCCCGCGTGTTCCTCGCGCAGGCGCACGGTCTCGGTCAGCCAGAGTGTTTGCAGGGGGTTCAGAGCTGTCACGCGCCGTCCTGTTGAGCCAGTGAGTCTGGAGCATAACTGCTGGAACGCCGGTTGGGGTATGCCGCGCGCGGCTCTGGTATTCTCGTCGCCATGAAAAAAACTCTCCCTTTAAGCCTGATCGCAGCCCTCGGTGAAAACCGTGTGATCGGCGTCGACAACAGCATGCCCTGGCATTTGCCGGGGGATTTCAAATATTTCAAGGCCACCACTTTGGGCAAGCCGATCATCATGGGGCGCAAGACCTGGGATTCCCTGGGGCGACCGTTGCCGGGCCGGTTGAACATTGTGGTCAGCCGTCAGACCGACTTGGCGCTGGAAGGTGCGGAAGTTTTTCCGTCACTGGACGCGGCCGTGGAGCGGGCTGAGGAATGGGCCAAGGCGCAGGGCGTGGATGAGCTGATGCTGATCGGCGGCGCGCAGTTGTATGCCCAGGGGCTGGAGCAGGCGGATCGCCTGTATTTGACGCGGGTGGCGTTGAGCCCGGACGGCGATGCGTGGTTTCCCGAGTTTGATTTGAACCAGTGGAAGCTGGTGTCGAATGTCGAGAATCCGGCTGAGGGTGACAAGCCGGCGTACAACTTCGAAGTCTGGGAAAAAGCCTAAGAGCATCGCAGGCAAGCCAGCTCCCACAGTTGACCGAGTATTACTGAAAAAACCGGTTCAATGTGGGAGCTGGCTTGCCTGCGATAGCGGTCTGTCAGGCCTGCGCCAGTTCCGCATGCTCATCCGCATTCAACAGCTCTTTATCCGTCTGCTGCATGATCTGGCTGGTAATCGCCCCCGCCGTCATCGAACCGTTCACGTTCAATGCCGTACGGCCCATGTCGATCAGCGGCTCAACCGAAATCAGCAGCGCCACCAGTGACACCGGCAAGCCCATCGCCGGCAGCACGATCAGCGCGGCAAACGTCGCACCGCCACCCACGCCCGCCACACCGGCCGAACTCAAGGTCACAATCGCCACCAGGGTCGCGATCCATAGCGGGTCCAGCGGGTTGATACCCACGGTCGGCGCAACCATCACCGCCAGCATCGCCGGATAAAGGCCGGCACAACCGTTCTGGCCAATTGTTGCGCCAAACGAGGCGGCAAAACCGGCGATGGACTGCGGAATCCCCAAGCGACGGGTCTGCGCTTCAATGCTCAGCGGGATGCTCGCGGCGCTGGAGCGGCTGGTGAAGGCAAACGTCAGTACCGGCCAGACCTTGCGGAAGAACCTCAGCGGGTTGATCCCGGCCAGGGACAGCAGCAGGCCGTGCACCACAAACATCAGGCCCAGGGCCAGGTACGACACCACCACAAAACTGCCGAGCTTGATGATGTCTTGCAGGTTGGAACTGGCGACCACTTTGGTCATCAACGCCAATACGCCGTACGGGGTCAACTTCATCACCAGGCGCACCAGGCGCATCACCCAGGCTTGCAGGGTGTCGATGGCGTTGAGGACTTTCTGGCCCTTTTCCACGTCATCCTTGAGCAGTTGCAGCGCGGCAACCCCAAGGAATGCAGCGAAGATCACCACACTGATGATCGACGTCGGCTTGGCCCGGGCCAGGTCGGCGAACGGGTTCTGCGGGATGAACGACAGCAGCAGTTGCGGGATATTCAGGTCGGCGACCTTGCCCGCGTAATCACTCTGGATCACTTGCAGGCGCGCCATTTCCTGGGTGCCGGCCACCAGGCCTTCGGCGGTGAGGCCGAACAGGTTGGTCAGGCCGATACCGATCAGCGCCGCGATTGCCGTGGTGAACAGCAGCGTGCCGATGGTCAGGAAGCTGATCTTGCCCAGGGACGAGGCGTTATGCAGACGGGCCACGGCGCTGAGGATCGAGGCAAACACCAGCGGGATCACGATCATTTGCAGCAACTGCACGTAACCGTTGCCGACCAGGTCGAACCAGCCGATCGAGGCCTTGAGCACCGGGTTGCCGGCACCGTAGATCGCGTGCAGCACCACACCGAAGATCACGCCGAGTACCAACGCAAACAACACCTTCTTGGCGAGGCTCCAGTTGGTTCGACGGGTTTGTGCCAGGCCCAGCAACAGGGCCACGAACACCAGTAAGTTGAGAATCAGGGGCAGATTCATTGAAGCTCCGTTGAGAAGGCAGCCAATCGCAGGAGCCTGCGATTGCGAACCGGCAAGCCTAACAGCTTGAAATATATTGATTTAATAACGTTATCGCATGGCGACTGTCGTTTTTGGAATAAGCGAATGACGCGCAGGCGTATGGCATTGGCGCGATCAAGACGAAAGCGGTCGCGCTCGGGCGATAACTGTCATACAGATTTGTTAGCGTCGATGTCTTTCACTCAGGGAGAAAACGCACATGAAGCTAGCGCCGAAACTGTTTGCCGCCGCGCTGTGCCTGGGCCTTGCGAGCCAGGCCTTTGCCGCCACCGAGTTGAAACATTGGCCTGCGGCTGCCGCCAAGCAACTGGACACGATGATTGCCGCCAATGCCAACAAGGGCAACTTCGCGGTGTTCGACATGGACAACACCAGTTACCGCTACGACCTTGAAGAGTCATTGCTGCCGTACCTGGAAAACAAGGGCCTGATCACCCGCGACACCATGGACCCTTCCCTGAAGCTGATCCCGTTCAAAGACACCGCCGACCACAAGGAAAGCCTCTTCAGCTACTACTACCGCCTCTGCGAAGTCGACGACATGGTCTGCTACCCGTGGGTCGCGCAGATTTTCTCCGGCTTCACCCTCAAGGAACTCAAGGGCTACGTCGACGAGATGATGGCGTCGGGCAAGCCGGTGCCGGTCACCTATTACGAAGGTGACGTGGTCAAGAACATGGAAGTGCAGCCGCCGAAGGTATTCACCGGCCAGGCTGAGCTGTTCAACAAGCTGATGGAGAACGGCATCGAGGTCTACGTGATGACCGCCGCTTCCGAAGAGTTGGTGCGCATGGTCGCGGCCGATCCGAAGTACGGCTACAACGTCAAACCCGAGAACGTCATCGGCGTGAGCACCTTGCTCAAGGACCGCAAGACCGGCGAGCTGACCACCGCCCGCAAGCAGATTGCCGCCGGCAAGTATGACGAGAAGGCCAACCTCGGCTTGGAGCTGACCCCGTACCTGTGGACCCCTGCCACCTGGATGGCCGGCAAGCACGCGGCGATCCTGACCTACATCGACGAGTGGAAAAAACCGGTGATCGTCGGTGGCGACACGCCAACCAGTGACGGCTACATGCTGTTCCATGACGTGGACGTGGCCAAGGGCGGCATCCACCTGTGGATCAACCGTAAAGACAAATACATGACCCAGCTCAACGGCATGATGGCCAAGCACGCTGCGGCCCAGGCCAAGGAAGGGTTGCCGGTGACGGCGGATAAAAACTGGGTGATCGTCAAGCCGGACGAGATTCAGTAAGTACGGCTGGACTCGGTCAAAAATGTGGGAGCGGGCTTGCTCGCGAAGGCGGTGGATCAGCTAGCTTATTCAGTAACTGGCACACCGCAATTCGCGAGCAAGCCCGCTCCCACAGTTGATCTTCTTTGTTTGGGGAATTATCTCCAGACAAAAAAATGCCCCGCACCTGGCGGGGCATTTTTATGGGCGAGGTTTACAGACCGTCAAGCATCGCCTTGTTACGCACAGCACCCTTGTCGGCACTGGTGGCCAGCAGGGCATAAGCCTTCAAGGCGGTGGTGACTTTGCGCGGACGCTTCTCCACCGGCTTCCAGCCTTTCTTGTCCTGCTCGACCCGGCGTGCCGCCAGTTCTTCATCGCTGATCAACAGGTTGATCGAGCGGTTCGGAATGTCGATCAGCACCTTGTCGCCATCCTGCACCAGGCCGATGGCGCCGCCCGCAGCAGCTTCCGGCGAAGCGTGGCCGATGGACAGGCCCGAAGTACCGCCCGAGAAGCGGCCGTCGGTCAGCAAGGCGCAGGCTTTGCCCAGGCCCTTGGATTTCAGGTACGACGTCGGGTACAGCATCTCTTGCATGCCCGGGCCGCCTTTCGGGCCTTCGTAACGGATGATGACGATGTCGCCTTCCTTCACTTCGTCAGCGAGGATGCCGCGTACCGAGCTGTCCTGGCTTTCGTAGATCTTGGCGCGGCCTTCGAACACGTGGATCGACTCGTCGACACCGGCAGTTTTCACCACGCAGCCATCCAGCGCGATGTTGCCGTACAGCACGGCCAGGCCGCCCTCTTTCGAATAGGCATGCTCGACACTGCGGATGCAGCCGTTTTCACGGTCGTCGTCGAGGGTTTCCCAACGGGTCGACTGGCTGAACGCGGTCTGCGTCGGGATGCCGGCCGGGCCGGCCTTGAAGAAGTGATGCACGGCTTCGTCAGTGGTCTGGGTGATGTCCCACTTGGCGATGCCTTCGGCGATGGATTTGCTGTGCACGGTCGGCAGGTCGGTGTGCAACAGGCCGCCACGGGCCAGGGAGCCGAGGATCGAGAAGATCCCGCCGGCGCGGTGCACGTCTTCCATGTGGTACTTCTGGATGTTCGGCGCGACTTTGCACAGTTGCGGCACGTGGCGGGACAGGCGGTCGATGTCCCGCAGGTCGAAGTCGATCTCGGCTTCCTGGGCGGCGGCCAGCAAGTGCAGGATGGTGTTGGTGGAACCGCCCATGGCGATGTCCAGGGTCATGGCGTTTTCGAACGCCTTGAAGTTGGCGATGTTGCGCGGCAACACCGACTCATCGTTCTCGGTGTAGTAACGCTTGCACAGCTCGACGATGGTGCGGCCGGCCTGCAGGAACAGCTGCTCGCGGTCGCTGTGGGTGGCCAATGTGGAGCCGTTGCCCGGCAACGCCAGGCCCAGGGCTTCCACCAGGCAGTTCATCGAGTTGGCGGTGAACATGCCGGAGCACGAACCGCAGGTAGGGCAGGCGCTGCGCTCGTATTCCGCGACCTTCTCGTCAGAAGCGCTGGAATCGGCGGCGATGACCATGGCGTCCACCAGGTCGAGGCCGTGGGAGGCGAGCTTGGTCTTGCCGGCTTCCATCGGGCCGCCGGAGACGAAGATCACCGGGATGTTCAGGCGCAGGGCGGCCATCAGCATGCCGGGGGTGATCTTGTCGCAGTTGGAGATGCACACGATGGCGTCGGCGCAGTGGGCGTTGACCATGTATTCCACGGAGTCGGCGATGATCTCGCGGCTCGGCAGGGAATACAGCATGCCGTCATGGCCCATGGCGATGCCGTCATCCACGGCGATGGTGT
>Ga0209173_100404_pt1 | contig 23794 bp, 18 predicted proteins | sample SynthPrep_16_END_FD_187206 | JGI IMG/M metagenome (GOLD analysis project Ga0209173, IMG submission 187206) | Synthetic microbial communities from Ohio, USA - SynthPrep_16_END_DS12_MetaG (SPAdes) (version 2) | ecosystem: Engineered > Bioreactor > Aerobic > Activated sludge | place: USA: Ohio... | reverse complement strand
GTACCGCCATGCCAGTAACGGTCGAGCATGACATCGCCGACCACCAAGACAGGGGCTTGATCGAATCGCGGCATGGACAACTTCATGGAGCAACCCACATACAAAATGAACAGGGGCGCGATATTACCACAGGGTTGTCAAAGGCTTGTGCAATGTAGGAGCCGGCTTGCCGGCGATGCGGCCACCGCGGTTTTTCAGTGCAACCGCGGTGGCCATCGCCGACAAGCCGGCTCCTGCAGATCAGGTGATGTCGGCCGGGATCGGCGCGTCCAGGCCCATGGCATGCAGGCGGGCGTAGTAACCGTTTTGCGCCAGCAATTCGCCGTGGGTACCGCGCTCGACTATCCGGCCATCGTCCATCACCAGGATCAGGTCGGCTTTCTCGATGGTCGACAGGCGGTGAGCGATCACCAGGGTCGTGCGGCCTTGCATGACCTTGTCCAGGGCGGCCTGGATATGGCGCTCCGATTCGGTGTCCAGCGCCGAGGTGGCCTCGTCGAGGATCAGCAATGGCGCGTTCTTGAGCAAGGCCCGGGCGATTGCCAGGCGCTGGCGCTGGCCGCCGGACAGCAGCACGCCGTTTTCGCCGACCTGGGTGTCGAAGCCCTTGGGCAACTGGTCGATGAAGTCCTTGGCATAGGCATCGGCCGCTGCCGCCTCGACATCGGCCCGCGGTGCGCCGGCCAGGTCACCGTAGGCGATGTTGTTGGTCACCGTGTCGCTGAACAGGGTCACATGCTGGGTCACCTGGGCGATGTGCCGACGCAGGTTGAGCAGGCGATAGTCTTCGATTTCCACGCCGTCGAGCAGGATCTCACCGCTCTCATGGTGGTAGAAACGCGGGATCAGGCTGGCCAGTGTCGACTTGCCGCTACCCGAACGCCCCACCAGGGCAACCATCTGCCCGGGCTCTGCGGTAAAAGTGATGTCCTTGAGCACATGGCGATCGGTGCCCGGGTAGGTGAAGTTCAGGTTGCGCACTTCCAGGCGGCCGCTGACCTTGTCGCGCTCGATGGTGCCGCGATCGATTTCCACGTCTTCGTCCAACTGCTCGAAAATACTTTCGGCACCGGCCACGCCTTTCTGGATGGTCGAGCTGACTTCGGACAGCTGGCGGATTGGCTTGGGCAACAGGCCGGCCAACGTGATGTAGGCCACCATGTCACCCGCCGACGCATCACCGCGAAGGTACAGGACCAGGAACATCAACACCGCCATGGCGCTGTAGATCACCAGTTGCAGCGCCGGCGTATAGATCGCGCCGGTGCGGGTCATGCGCAGTTGCTTGTTGGTGTTGCTAAGGCTCGCCTTGAGGAAGCGCTTCTGCTCATACACCTCACCGCCGAAGCTGCGCACCACGCGGTAGCCCTGGATGGTTTCCGAGGCAACGTGGGTCACATCGCCCATCGCCACCTGGATCTTCTTGCTCTGCTTGCGGAATTTCTTGCTTGCGGTGCTGACCATCACGGCAATCAACGGCAGGATGGCGATCATCACCAGGGTCAGCCGCCAGTTCATGAACAGCAGCGAGGCGAACAGGAAGATGACCGTCATGCCTTCGCGAATCACCACCTTGATGGCATCGGTCGCAGCACCGGTGACCATGGTCACGTTGAAGGTGATGCGGGAGATCAGGTGCCCGGAGTTGTGATTGTCGAAATAGCGGTTCGGCAGGGTCAGCAGGTTGTTGAATAACTGCACCCGCAGGTCGTGGACCAGGCCCAGGGAAACCTTGGCCAGCAGGTAGTTGCCCAGGAACGAACCGAGGCCCTGCCACGCGGCGATCAGGATGATCAGCAACGGCACGGCCTGCAGCAGTTGCAGGTCACGCAGGAAAGGCACCGTGGGGAACAACACCGCTTCAGGGTTGGACAGGCCATCGACAAAGTACTTGAGGATGTAGCCCAGCATCGGCTGGGTCGAAGCGAAAATCAGAAAGCCGACGATACTCAGCGCGAACAAGCCGGCATAGGGCTTAACGTAGCTGAGCAGGCGGAAGTATATTTTCAAGCTCGAAGGGCTTGCGCTCGGACTGGAGTCGGTCATATCACGCGGCGGTTTTGAAAAAGGAGGCTGACTTTAGCACAGCTTCTCTGTTGTACTTGCACGCGGCACAACCGCAGCCCCGTTGGATCCAACGGACGACATTGTATAGCCACTACATTAGTATGGTTGGCTTTCTTTATTCTGGAACGGCTTTTCTGTATGCAATCCAAGCGCCTTACCTATGGCTCAAACCGCGTTTTCGACTTCCTCTGTCTGTGGATTCTGCCCATCGGCTTGTTGCTGCTCCTGAGTGCGCTGTTCTTCGTTACCAATCGAAATGTGCTGCACAGGTTTTACTACCTTCTATTCGCCGCGCCGACACTGTTGCTGCTGTGCCTGCGCCCGACGGAATTCAAGCAGGTATTGCGCGAGCCCCTGGCGATTGCCTTCCTGGTTTTCTCGGGCTGGGCGCTCACCAGCCTGCTCTGGAGCCCTGAGGCTACGACAGACTCCGACCTGTTCAAGCGGCCACCGAATACCTTCACGTTGTTTGCCGGTTTCGGACTGTTGCTGCATTACCGCAGCGAACTGTTCAAGCCAATCTTCTTCTGCGCCGCGCTGATTGCGCTGGTATCGAGCGCCTGCAGCCTGGTGGCTTTTGCTCCCCATATCTCGGATGGCACGCGAATGATCGGCGGGCGTGGGGCACTTGATAATCCGCTGCTGAGCTCTCACGTATTCGGATTCTTCTGCGTTTACTGGCTGTATGTGTGCATGACTACCAAGCGTGCTCACGTACTCTGGTTCAGCGTTCCGGCACTGGCAATCATGGCCGCGGCGGTGCTGGCCACCGGCTCGAGAACACCGATGGTTGCACTGGTCCTCGCCGTGCTCTGGATGAGTTTCATCAGTCGCAATCGTCGCTCGGCCCTGCTGATCGCCTGTATGGCGCTGGGCGCTGCGGCGCTGTTGCTGTTCTATCCCGAAATGATCACCAATCGTGGCAGCTCGTTCCGGTTCGAACTCTGGAGCATGTCGCTCGCGCGTATCGCCGAACACCCCTGGATCGGCCACAGCTACGACTCAGAGTTGTACCTGACGATTGCCGGCGGCTATCAACTGCGCGAACCCCACAGCTTTGCCCTCGGCGTGCTCTATTACGTCGGCATCATCGGCTTCATCCCGTGGATATTCATGCTCGGCTGGGGCCTGTACAAAAGCCTCAAGGAACGTGCGCAGCCATTGTTCATCCTGGCCTCCTCCCTGCTGGCCTATGGCATCGGTGCCGGCCTGACCGAAGGCGGCGGCATTCTCTCGCGACCAAAAGAGCACTGGTTCCTGCTGTGGATCCCGCTGGCACTGATCGCCGGCCTGAGCATCGCCCAGCGTCGCCGCAGCCTGCTGCGCATGCCGGTTCAACGCCTGAAATCGCAAGACTTCGAACAGCTGTGCGCCAACGCCCACGTGATCGAAGCCGATGGCCTCGGGCCCAAGGTCCTGCGCCTGGAGGATGGCAGCTTCCTCAAGCTGTTCCGCCCTCGTCGCTGGTACACCTCCGGCAGCTTCAATCCCTATTCGGAGCGCTTTGCCAGCAACAGCGAGCAACTGCGTGCATTGGGGATTCCATCACCGGTCATCCTCAATCTCTATCAGTTAAAGGATGCGAGCAGCGCCGTACGTTATCAGCCGCTGCCCGGCCTGACCCTGCGCCAGGCCCTGCAAAGCCTGGACAGCAGCCTGCGGGAATCGCTGATCGAACGTTTCGGCCGGTTCATGGCCCAGCTCCACGAGCGCGGCGTGTACTTCCGCTCCCTGCACCTGGGCAACGTACTTTTGATGGATGATGGCGAGTTCGGCCTGATTGACGTGGCAGACATGCGCATCTACCCATCGGCCCTGCGTAACGCCCTGCGCCAGCGCAACCTGCGGCACATGCAGCGTTATCCCCAGGACCGCAACTGGTTGTTCGAAACCCACTTTGAACAACTCGCCGCTGGCTACGCTTCGGCTGCATCGCCAAGCGCCACGGCGAAGATCCGTGACCAGGTGTCCAGGCTCAATCGTCCGGTTGCGCAGGTAGCGAACCCGGCCAAGTGATGGTTTGAAGCGCCGGGGTTGCAGGCCCCGGGCCATTGCGGTGAACGCAATGGCTCGGCCGAAGCCCTATGAGCTGCGCTGCGGCGCCAGGTACAGCCGCACCAACCCACGCAAGGTCTTGCGACCCCAGAACTTCAACGGAATCTGCTTGAGGATCTCCCGCGCCAGTGGGCGGTCACGGTCGGCGGTCTTGAGGAACATCGAGTTCAGGAAGTTGTAGCGAACCTGATCGTAGGCGGGGTGATCGCTGAACAACCCGTAGGTCTTGAGGATGTTCTGGATCATGTAGCGGTGATTCTTGTAGGTGTTGGTCGCGTGCTGGCGATAGCGCGCCATCACCACGTTCAACACGTCGATGGTGTACCCGGCGTGGGTGATCTTCAATTCGATCAGCAAGTCTTCCAGCGGAATCAGCGGATCGAACCCTCCGACCTCTTCCAGCGCCTGCCGACGGATCATCAGCGTCGGTGCCGGCGGAAAGGGCTTGCGATCGAGGAACAGGTCATCGAAATCCAGGCTGCGAAACGGCAAGTCGCGGCGCTGCTTCTTCTCCGGGTATGGCTTGCCGTCCCCATCAATCAACTCGATATTGCCGGCGCAAATGCCCACCTTCGGCTTGCCTTCCATGTAGGCAACCTGGGTGGCGATGCGCTCGGGCAGCATGATGTCATCGGAGCCGAATGGCGCGATCAGGCTGCCTTTGGCGCGAGCGATGGCACCGTTCAGGGTATTGGTCAGGCCCTGGTTCTGCTGCACCTGGAAATCAAACCCGTGTTCGGCCTGCAAGCGCTGGATGCGCTCCACGCTGTCATCCTTGGAACCGTCGTCCACCACCAGTAATTCGATATTGGCGTAGGTCTGGCCGAGCACACTGAGAATGCTCTGCTCGATGTACGGCCCGTGGTTGTAGGAGGCGATGATCACAGTGACCAGGGGTTGCTGCAGACTCATGCTTTACCTACTTCACGCAGACCGGTTTCGATCAGGTTCAAATACTTGTGCCGGAACTCGTCCAAGGTGTGGTTTTCTTCCAGGTAGCGGAACACTTGCTCACCCTTGGCACGCAGCTCTTCGTCGCTCAGCGCCAGGTAAGTGTCCAGTGCTGCCGCCAACTGCTCGACATTGCCCGGATCATGGGAGAGGCCGCCGGCACCTTGCACCAACGGCAGCATCGCCGGGCCATTGGAGGCGATGACCGGCAGATGGCCGCTCATGCCTTCCAGCAGCGCCAGGCCCAGGCCTTCGAACAACGACGGCATGGTCCAGATGTCGAAACCGCGCACATACTTCATGCCATCTTCGCGAAAGCCCAGCAGATGCGCACGGCCGGTCAGGCCCAGGCGCTCGATATCGGCGCGCAGGTCTGCTTCGGCGCGGCCGGAGCCGATGATCCCCACCTGGGCCTCAGGGTATTTGTCCTTGAGGGTGGCGAACGCTTGCAACAAATGGGTGTGGCCCTTGATCGGCACCAGGCGGCCCAGGGCGCCAATCATCCGTGCATCCAGCGGCAGGCCCAGGGCCTCGCGCGCTTCATCCCGTGGCAACTGCAAGGCTTCGGCCTGGGGGATGTCGATGGCATTGGTGACAAAGGTGGTGTTTTCGCGGGTGAACCCGCAGTTGAGGTCCACCAGGTAATCCCTGACCGCTGCCGACACCCCGACGAATCGCCACGCCGGGCTGACCCACTTCTGCGTCTGCCGCCGGCGGTAGCCCCGGGCGTACTCGCCAAAACCGTGGGAGATGCCGATGCACAGGGGGATCTTCAACCAGCGGTTGAGCGACAGCATCATGTTCACCGACTTGAAGCGGTTACAGATGACCACGTCGAATTTCTGCTCGCGGCAATATTTGTAGATCTGCCACATCGCGCCGAAACGAATGCCCTTGAGGGACTTTTCCGGCAACTCGAAATAATGGGAGTGCTCAGCCACGCTCAGGGGCTGGCCGGGCAGCGGGCGGCCGCTGAGGAACCCGGATGTGACCTCGAAACGTTCAGCCGGCAAGGCCTTGACGATCTGCTCGCCGAGGTCGGCGAAGTCGTGGGTCTTGACGTTGTAGTCCGGCTGTAACTGCAAAACCTTGAAACGAGGTTTCATAACTCTCCATGCTGCAATCTGGCTGCGGGCACGCAGCCCGGCGAAAAAGGGGCGGCAGGCCCTGCAAGCCTGCCTTCAATAAGGTCTCAATCCTGCTTTAAAACCCAGAGCAATTCATGGCGGCGCACCGCCTTGCGGAAGAATTCATTCTCTCCATAAGGCGATGGACTACGGCCCGCCAATAATTGCTGCAACCACCTGCGCACGCGGCGCTTGAACGGCGCCCGCGGCTGCAAGTCGTGCATCATGCCCAACGCCATGGCCTTGTCTTGCTGCTGGTTCAGCGTGAGCGGCAAGCTGCAAGGCACCAGTTCATGCGTGGCATCAAAGCGTGGCGGCAAGGCCACACCAGCGCCCGAGTCGCCCATGGGCCAACGATCATTATCATGCAGGTGGTTGGCGTAGCCGAGCAATGTACCCGGCTGCCACTCCAGGCCTTGCAAGGCTTCGAGGATCGCGGCGTGGGCGCAGATGTGATCCGGGTGCGGATCCAGCAGCGGCGTTGGCAACACGATGACCTGAGGGCGCGCCTTGAGCAGCAACGCCCGGAGGTCGGCAATCAGGTTTTTCCAGGTTGGGGCACCGTCCACATCCCCGGGCAAGGCCAGGGCATTGAACTGGCGAAACAGCCGCGTATCGTCCAACTGAGCTTCCCGGGAAGCCTGGGGCTGATCCGGTGCGGCCTGCATCGCTGCAAGCTGCATGCAGAAGTACCCCAACTGCACGCACTGCGCTTCGGGAACGCCCGCCCAACGCGGCACGGTGACGCTGTCCCAGGCACGCAGGCGGCCTTTGAGTCGTGCGGCATCGGCCTTGGGCATGCCCATCTGCTGATAGTGATCGGCTTCGATTTCGCCCGCCGTGAGGGTGACGATCCAGCTCTCATCGGCTTGGCTGTAGAGGCTGAAAGCGGCCAGTTCGGCATCGTCGGCATGGGGCGCGATGACCATCACCCGTTGGCGACGGTAGTCCGGCTGGCGGAACAACCAGAGCGTCGGCTGCCCCTTGATCCGGCAGAAGCGCCCGCGCAAGCGCAGCTTACCGCCGGCGAGTGCTTCACCCATGCCCGTCAGGTTGAGGTAACGCCGGCCTGAAAGACCACGCTCGAAGACTTGCCGGTCGGGTGCATCCAGGCCCGACACGTCCACCGCCGGGTCGAGAAAACGCCCGAGCCAAGAGCTTTTGAGTTCAACCCTGACGATCAGGGTTTCATCGCCTACCAGAGGCGTGTCCAACAGCAGGCGCCCGGCTTCAAGACGCAGGCCCGTGCACTCGCTCCCTTCAGGAAACGCGTACTCATAGTCGTCTTTAGGCGAGTAGAACAGATGATCGGCAAACCAGGCCTCATGCGCGGCCCACAGCACCACGGCCAGCACCAGCGGCAACCACCAGGCCACCAGCACACCGACAGCCACCAACAGCAACAGGCCCACCACCAGCGCAATACGCTTGTTGCGCCGGTGCTGCTTGAGCAATTGCTGTTTGCGACTCATACGCTGAACACCGGCACCGGGTTGCACCAGCGCTCCTTGTATTCACGGTCGGAACGCCCGAAGGAGAAACGCAGCGGCTTGTCGCTCGCCCGCGCTTGCTCCCAGGCACTTTGGGTATTGAGGAAACTCAGCACGCTGCCGGGGCTGAACGCCTTGGTTTCAGGGTCGACACCGCCGTTGACGTATTCGGCGCTGACCCACTGCGGCGCCTGCACCTGATACACCAGTTGCACGGCAATCGCAGCGTCATTGAGAAACAGCACCGAGCCGAACAGGAATTCCTTGAGCAACTCCAGCACCTCGGCCAAGCGCTCGGCACCCGCCGCCGGGAAACCCCAGCGCCGCTGGAACAGGTCGCAGTAAATCGCCGCCAGTTCGCTGCTGGAAAACTCGCCGACCGCCCTTACCACGCCGCCCGCCTCTTCCAGCAAACGCAGTTCGCGGCGCTGGTTGTAGCGAAACTTCTTCGACAGCTCTTCCGGTGTGCGCGCCATGGCCAACTGCTCGGCCTGGGGCCTGAGGGTGCTCACGCGCCCTTCATTCAATGCAGAGAGATAACGCGCGCGATGGCGCAACGGCACCTGCGCATCGGCGGCAATCGGCAGGATGATCTCGGCGTTACCCAGATCAAACAGGCCTTTTTTGCCTTTGCGCTTGAGCACGTCCTTGGACAGGGCCAGGTCGCGCCCCCAGGTAGCAATTGCGCCCTTCAGCTCACCGTCCTGCTCCCAGCCCAGGTAGCGCACCGGAATCTGCGCCAGGTGCGCCAGCCGCTCGACGATCTGCGGATGAGTCGCCACGCTGCCGCCAAAACGCTGCCAGGCCTGGGCGTAAACCTCGGCCTCGACAGGCGTCCAGCCACGTTCACGCCAGCCCTGGAAGCGGTTCAGCATTTAGACCACGGCGTCATAAGGGTCCACGCCGTCCTTGACCACGAGGATGTCTTCCATGATCAGGTACTGCAGGTCGGAACCGAAGAACATGTTCAGCGCGTCGGTCGGCGAGCAGATCATCGCTTCGCCACGACGGTTGAGCGAGGTGTTCAGCGACACACCATTGCCGGTCAGTACTTCCAGTTCTTTCATCATGTCGTAGTAGCGCGGGTTGTATTCGCGCTTGAGCACCTGGGCACGGGAGGTACCATCTTCATGGACCACTTCCGGCACGCGGGTTTTCCACTCTTCCGACACTTCAAAAGTGAAGGTCATGAACGGCGCCGGGTGATCGACCTTGATCATCTGTGGCGCAACGGTGTCGAGCATCGACGGGCAGAAAGGCCTCCAGCGCTCGCGGAACTTGATCTGGTGGTTGATCCGGTCAGCCACGCCGGTGGCGCTTGGGCAACCGATGATCGAACGACCGCCCAGGGCACGCGGGCCAAACTCCATGCGGCCCTGGAACCAGGCCACCGGGTTGCCGTCGACCATGATCCTGGCGATGCGCTTGGGCATGTTTTCAATCTTGCGCCAAACCGGCTTGCTCTCGTGCTTGGCGCACGCTGCGATCACGTCTTCGTTGCTGTAGGACGGGCCGAGATAGACGTGTTCCATCTTCTCAACCGGTACGCCACGGGCGTGAGACACGTAGGCGGCTGCACCCACCGCAGTACCGGCATCGCCGGACGCCGGCTGCACGAACAGCTCCTTGACGTCGTCGCGGGCAATGATCTTCTGGTTCAGCTTGACGTTCAGCGCACAGCCGCCGGCAAACGCCAGCTTGCCGGTGTCTTTGAGGATGTCGCCCAGGTAATGGTCGATCATCTGCAACGCCAGCTTCTCGAACAGCGCCTGCATGCTGGCCGCGTAGTGGATGTACGGCTCGTCGGCGATATCGCCTTCGCGCTTCGGACCCAGCCACTCGATCAGTTTTGGCGAGAAGTAGAAACCCTTGCCCTTCTCTTTGTAGCGACGCAGGCCGATGACGTTGGCGTAGTCGGTGTTGATCAACAGCTCGCCGTTTTCAAAGGAGGCCAGGCGCGAGAAATCGTACTTGCTGGCATCGCCATACGGCGCCATGCCCATGACCTTGAACTCACCGTCGAGCATCTCGAAACCGAGGAACTCGGTGATCGCGCCATACAGGCCGCCGAGGGAGTCCGGATCGTAGAATTCCTTGATCTTGTGGATCTTGCCGTTTTCGCCGTAGCCGAAGAAGGTGGTGGCGTACTCGCCCTTGCCGTCGATCCCGAGGATCGCGGTCTTCTCCTGGAAGCCCGAGCAATGGTAGGCACTGGAGGCGTGGGCCAGGTGGTGTTCAACCGGTTCGATCTTGATTTTCTTCGGATCGAAGCCCAGTTGCTCCAGGCACCAGACGATCTTGTTGCGATAGCGCTTGTAGCGACGGTTGCCCATCAGGATCGCGTCGAGGGCGCGGTCCGGGGCGTACCAGTAACGCTTGGCATAGTGCCAGCGGGCCTCGCCGAACAGGCTGATGGGGGCGAACGGAATCGCCACCACATCAACGTCGGAAGGCTTGATACCGGCTTGTTCCAGGCAGAACTTCGCCGACTCGTAGGGCATGCGGTTCTTTGCATGTTTGTCGCGCACGAAGCGCTCTTCTTCGGCGGCCGCGATCAGCTTGCCGTCGATGTACAAGGCTGCGGAAGGATCATGGCTAAGGGCGCCGGACAGGCCAAGAATCGTCAATGCCACAGGGGTCTAGCCTCTTTTAGTCTGCATGCAGGCGCGTCACGCCTGAAAAAAGTGTGCTCCCCGCCTGGGCGAGAAACAGCTAAAGGGCGGGATTATAGCGTAAACACGGCGCGGGATGATCTAGGGATTGTGGCGACCGGTTGTCACTGCAGGCCTAGCGGAAAATCTCGATGCTGCCGTCCCTGTTCTGGCGGTAGACCGTGTAGGGCAGCACAAGGGTGTCGAGCAAGCCGGAGGCCACGAGCTCGGCGGCGAAGATCGGCAGGGAGCCGGAGGCATCGCGCGTGTGCTCTTTGGTGGTGTCGGGCGCGCCGTTCAAGGTGCAGAAACCATAGATCACCCCACTGTAGATACGCGGCACGTTTTCACAATAACTGCGCGATTCCTTGAGGTTCTGGCTGGCAACGGCGTCCGGGCGAAACACCGTGTTGATGGTGCCGCAACCGGTGGTGGATACCAGTACAGCGGCGAGAAGGACTCTGGTTGCAAGACTCACGGACAACTCCATTTGGCATAAGTGTGGGCATTCATCCCTACCCCATACAACCTTGCCGGATCCGTTTATGAACCCGGGCGCCAATAGATACTGATGTTGCCATCGGTACCTTGGCGATAAACCGTGTAGGGCAGGACCACTGTATCAACAATGCCCGAGACCGTTATATCCAATAGAACGAATGGCATCAGCACGCCAGTGAGGTCCGGCGCGGCGTGCAGCAGGCAGAAATCAAAGGCAACCCCGCTGTAGACACGGGGAATCGACTGGCAGTAGGTTTTTTGCTTCCTGAGTTCACGTGCCGCCGCCGCGTCTTCGCGCAACAGCGTATTGGCCGTTCCGCAGCCGCTCAACACAAGGATTCCAATGCTTAGCGCAGCAGTCATTTTTAGCGTCATGGCAACCCCTCTGAATGGCCAGCAACGCTAACATCGGCCCTGTTGGTGACCCAGACCCCACGCACCGCCGCGCCATGTAAGAAGATTCCGAAATGGCAAAAGCTGGCTGAATCGTTAAACTCGCGCACTTTTGTGCGCCATGGATGCTGGTTTACTCATGAAAGTTGTTGTACCCACTCGATTTGCGATGCTGCTTCCCGGACTGCTTGGCCTGTACAGCAGCGCCCAGGCCGATGAAGCGCCACTGGTCCTGGACCCCAGCGTGGTCACCGGTTCGCGCAGTGCCAGCCCGTCGTTTGACCTGCCGTATTCGGTGGACAGCATCAGCCGTGAGCAAATCAGCGATGGCCAACTGGGCATCAATGCTTCAGAGGCACTGTCCCGCGTGCCCGGCCTGGTGGTTCAAAATCGCCAGAACTACGCCCAGGACTTGCAGATTTCCTCCCGTGGCTTCGGTGCCCGCTCGGCATTTGGTGTGCGCGGTATCAAGCTGATCGCCGACGGCATACCCGCCAGCACCCCGGACGGTCAGGGCCAGGCGGCGACGTTCAACCTCGACACCGCCGAGCGCATCGAAGTCCTGCGCGGCCCGGCCGCCACGCTGTATGGCAGCAATGCCGGCGGCGTGATCCAGATGTTCTCCCGCAACGGCGAAGGCCCGCCGCGCATCGGTGCCGAGACGCTGGTGGGCAGTGACGGCCTGAGCAAGAACCACCTCACCGCCGAAGGCGCGGCAGACGGCGCAGGCTTCGTGCTGGACGCCTCGCGCATGGACACCGACGGTTATCGCGACCACAGCAGCGCCCGCCGCGACCAGACCTTTGCCAAGCTCAATTTCGAGCCCGACGAAGACAGCAAACTGGCGCTGATCTACAGCAGCCTGGAACAGAACGGCACGCAGGATCCGCTGGGGCAGGCGTGGGATGCGTACAAGGCCGACCCGCGCTCGGTCAGCAGCGCCGCCGAGCTGTACAACACCCGCAAAAGCATCGACCACCAGCAACTGGGGATGAATTACGAGCGGTATTTCGGTGACGCCACACTGCAGGTGAATGCCTATACCGGGCGACGGAGCGTGATTCAGTACCTGTCGATTCCCAAGGGAACGCCCGCCAACGAACGCGGCGGCGGCGTGGTGCAGTTCGACCGCAAGTTCTACGGCGGCTCCGTGCGCTGGATGCAACCGGTCGACAGCGTGCCGGGCGAGCTGATGATCATCACCGGCCTGGATTTCGACCAGAGCGAAGACAGCCGCCACGGCTACCAGAACTACAGCGGCAACACCCTTGGCGTAAAAGGCCAGTTGCGCCGGGATGAAATCGACACCGCCCGCAGCCTCGACCCCTACATCCAGGCCAACTGGGCCATCAATCGCTGGACCCTGCAAGCCGGGGTACGCCACAGCACCATGGAACTGGATGTCGACGACCAGTTCCTGAGCAACGGCGACTCCAGCGGCAACAAGACCTATCAGAAGAACACACCGTCCGTGAGCGTGATGTACGCCTTCACGCCCGACCTGCACGGCTACGTCAGTGCCGGCAAGGGGTTCGAGACGCCAACCCAGGCGGAACTGGCGTACGCGCCGGGCAACATCGAAGGGTTCAACTTCGGCCTGAAGCCGTCGGAAAGCACGCAGTATGAAGTGGGCGTGAAGGCACAGTTGAACGACACCCGGGTCAACGCCGCTGTCTTCCAGATCACCACCGAGGACGAGCTGGTGGTGGACCAATCGATCGGCGGCCGCACCAGCTACCAGAACGCCGGCCGCACCCTGCGCCGCGGCTTCGAACTGGGCATCGAAAGCCAGCTCAGCGAGCAGTGGAGCACCAACATCGCCTACACCCGCCTGCAAGCCACCTACGACAGCGACTTCATTGGCGGCGGCAAACCGGTGGACAAAGGCAACTACCTCCCCGGTGTGCCACAAACCACACTATTCGCAGAGCTCAACTGGAAACCCCGGGACTGGGTCAGCACCGCCGTGGAAGGCATGTACCGCAGCAAGGTCTACGTCGAAGACACCAACCAGCAACACGCGGCACCGGGCTACAGCGTGTTCAACTGGCGTGCACGCTTTGAGCAGAAGGTGGAGCACTGGACGTTCCACCAGACCCTGCGCCTGGATAACTTGCTGGATCGCCAATATGTGGGGTCGGTGATTGTCGGAGACGGCAACGGCCGCTATTACGAAGCAGCGCCGGGACGCTCGTGGTATGCCGGCGCAGGCGCCGAGTACACATTTTAGAAACTGACCATCGAACTTGTGACGAGGGAGCTTGCTCCCGTTGGGCCGCGCAGCGGCCCTAAACCCCTAGCCCACTGCCTTTGGCAACCGCTGATCAATCACCCGATACAACGCACTGCTCTCAGGCCAGTTACGCATAAACCTTGCCCGATCCCTGGCATATGCCGGAGCGAAGCTGCTCAAGGACGTGTGCTGACACATCGAATCCAGGTCGATCAGCGCCCAGCGATCCGTGTGCCAGAACAGGTTATGCCCCTTGAAATCCCCATGGCTGATGCGCTCGCGGATCAACTCTGCGAACAAATTATCCAGGGCCTGCAATTCGGCCTCGGGTGCCTCGCCACTCTCAACATACGGCGCGAATCGCTCGATGATGTCCGGCCCCGGCAGGTACTCGGTCACCAGATACGCGCGGCTGCGCAGCCACAGGAAGCGCTTTTCCAGCAACGCCAGCGGCTTGGGCGTGGCAATGCCGAGGAACGCCAGGCGATTACCTTCGCGCCACGAATGCCAGGCCCGGCTCGGGCGCCAGAAGCGCTTGAGCCAATGGGCAAAACCCTTGATGTTGTAGCGCTTGATCACGAGTGGTCGACCGGCCACCTCGACCTTGGCGACACTGGCCGCCCCACCGGTTTTATACAGGTGGCCCTGGTCGAGCAGCGCATCGGCCTGCGCCAGCACCGGCAGCATCGCCGCTTCTTCCTCACGACGAGTCGCGCGCAGGGCGAACGGCCCGCGCACGACGCTGAACAGCGTGCACTCCCGGCCAACCTTGCTCAGGAAGTCCTTCAAGCGCCAGACGCTGACCTTGCGTACCTGCTTCTGCAACGCTTCGAGCGGCAACGCGTGTTCGCCATTGCTCAGCAGGTAATACACCAGCAACTCTTCGGTAAACGGCTCGAGGTTTTTCGGCAACTGCGCGAAAAACACCCCAAGGTTTTCCAGCACCCGGTTACGCGACAGCGGTTTGCCCGCTTCTTCAACACAGATCCCGGCGCCGTCGATCAAATACAGTTTGCCGTCCTGACGCAGCAGGTTGTCCAGGTGCAGGTCTTCCTGCCACAGGCCCTTGGCGTGCATCTGCGCAATCGCACCCAGCGCTTCGGCGAGCACCGCTTGCTGCTGGTCAGCCAGCGGCGGCAGGTGTTCAACAGCCTGCCAAGCATCAGCCAGGCTGTCGGCGCCTTCAAGAAACTCGAACAGCAGCCAACCGCCCTCACCCTCTTGCAGACCATCGGCCAGCAACAGCGGTGTGGTCAGGCCTTGTTCGGCCAACAACCGCACGCCCTTGAGTTCACGCTGAAAATGCCGCGCCGCCTTGCTGCCCACCAACAATTTGGCCAGCACCGGGCGCCCGCGCCACACAGCTGCGCCGACATAACGCTGGCCCGGCAATACCCGCAGCAGGCTCAGCAGTTGCAACTGCCCAGGCCCGGCAGCGTCTGCCAGTTCGATGCTCAGGGGCAGGCTTGGCGTGCGGCCGGCATTTTTCAGTTCGGACAAACGCATCAGCGGTTCTCCTTGTGACTGCGCCGGGCCGCCAGGCGCTGGTGCCAGGTGGCAACCAATGCGCTGTCCTGCGGCTGGTCCAGGTAGGCCGCCAACAGCTGGCGAACCTGATCGTCCGACCATTGCGGCGCACGGCGCAACAGCGGTTCCAGGTCCTTGACCCGGTCACGCCAGCCGAACAGCAGCGGGCGGGTTTTCTCCAGGTCGATCAACTGTGCCGCATACCCGTCGCCGGTGGCTTGCAGGAAAATATGCTTGGGATAAAAACAGCCATGCACCTGGCCCACGCTGTGCAACTGACGAGCAAGCTGACCGCAGGCCAGCAGGATTGCCCGCTGCTGCACGTCGCTCAACTCAGACCATTGCTCCAGCAATGAATCCAGGTCATTCCAACCATCCAGCGCCCGGGTCAGCAACATCGCCCGATGCTCTCCGGCCACTTTGCGCTCACCGAAAAACGCCGCCTGCAATGCCGGAATACCCAATTGCCGATAGCGGCTGATATTACGAAATTCGCGAGCAAAACTCGGCTCGCCAAACGGGCGGTGCAAGGTGCGCGTCAGGTAGTTGCTCTGGCGCTTGAGGTAGTAGCCCTGGCCTTCGAGTTCGAGGCGAAACACGCTGCTCCAGCCGCCGCGGCTGGTATTGGGCTCGTCCACCGCATCCAGTTGCTTGGCCCACAGCGCGTCGAAAGTGCCGAGGCCGTTGCGCTCAAGCAATGCTCGATCTTCGGCCGCCAGGAAATCACTCATTCTCGCCCCTCGAAAAACTTCACCACGTGGCGAATTCGCTGTTTGTCCGCCGCGCTCAAGTGTTTGCGCTGACGGTATTGCATGTAGAAGCGCAGGCGCTGGGTAGCCGACAAGTGATACTTGGCGACTTTGTCCAGACAGGCCAGGTCCTTGGTAATGCGGTACTTGAGCCAGAACCCGCGCCAGAAATCGCCATTGGGGCAATCAATCAGGTACAGGGTTTGCTGGTCGTCCACCAACAAGTTGCGCCACTTCAAATCGTTGTGGGTAAACCGGTGGTCGTGCATGGTCCGCGTGTATTCAGCGAGCTGGCGACTGATCTTGTTGACCCACACCGGGTCTGACAGTTGCGGGTCATTGCGCTCGGCCAATGCCGACAAGTCTTCAGTCTTCGGCAGCTCGCGCGTGATCATCGCCCCGCGGTGATACGCCAGGCCTTTACGCTCCAGACCCCAGGCGATCACATCGGCGGTGGGTATGCCCCACTTGGCGAAGCGCTTGAGGTTCTGCCATTCGGACTTGACTCGTGGCTTGCCCAGATAGCGGCGCAACCCCTTGCCTGCACCGACGTAGCGCTTGACGTAATAGTTGACCCCGCCGCGCTCCACGCGAATCACTTCGGACAACGGATCGCGGGTCAGCCGCTCGCCTTGCAGGGCGAACACGGCTTCCAGGCTACCAAAGTCATCCGCCAGGGCGGCGTAAGCGGGTTCCAGGTTCCAACCCGCCATCAGAGCGCATCCCCGTATCGTTGCTTGCGTGCGTAAAGCTTGGCGGCCATGCGTTCCAGCGCCGACAGCAGCGCGCTTTGCTCGCCCAGGATCTGGCGCAAAGGCTGCTGGAAGTAGGCCTTGAGAAACCGCAGTTTGTCGCGCCGGGTCAAACCGATCTCCAGGGCGGAGTAGTAAAGCCCCGCCAGATCCTTGTCACGCCAGCGCCGGGGAATCTTCGAACGCACCTGGGCACGGTGCAGGTCGATCACCGAGAGCTTGATGTTGTGCACGGTAACCGGTTGGTCGGTGTGCAACAGGAAGTGGCACAGGTAGCAATCACGGTGGTTCACGCCACCCCGGTGCATCGTGCTCAGGGTGCGCGCAAGCTCAAGGGTCAAGGCATGCCGAATCGCCGGCACGGGCGGCTGTTTGACCCAGTCCATGGTCAGGTCTTCAAGGCTGACGATAGGCGCCAGCTCTTCAGTGACGATGAACGAGTGCTGGTCGGCCGGGTTGCTGCCCTTTTCACCAAAGGCCACGCCGGTCATGGTGGGCACGCCGAGTTCATGCAGGCGCTGGATCGCGTCCCACTCCTGGCCCGCGCCCAAGACAGGCAACTTGGCCGTGATCAGGTTCTTGAGGATTTCACCCCAGCCAATTCCCCGGTGGATCTTTACAAAATAATGGCGGCCTTCCACTTCCGTACGCAGGGTACGGCGCGCGGCCAGCTCACGAAACACCTGGCCGTCCAGCTTCTCGACTTCGGCGAACGCATCGCGTCCGGCCCACAGGGTCTTGAACGGTTCGGCAAGAATCAACTTCATCGGTTTGGCTCCGCCAGAATCAGGTCCGCAGCGTACTGCGGCATGCTATAGAGGTCGGCCGTCTCTGCGAAGGCCAGACCATTGCGGCTCCACGCCGCGCGCGCTTGTGGATCGTCGAGCATATCCACCAGGTACTGGTTGAGCTGGGCCTGCTCGAACGGTTCGTCCAACACCCGCCCACTCTGGGCCTTGTCGATATAAAACGCGTAGCCGCAGACCTTGCTCACCAGCACCGGGAGGCCGGCGACCACCGCTTCGATCAGCACCATGCCGGCTGCCTCGTTGTACGCGGGGTGGATCAACAGGTCGGCGCCCAGCAGAAAGCGCGGGATGTCGCTGCGGCCATTGAAGAACTGCACCTGGTCGCCCAGGCCGAGCGCAGCACTCTGCAATTGGAATACTTTGGGGTCGTCCTGGCCGATTACAAATAGCCGGGTGCGTTTCTTCAGGCTCGACGGCAGCGCGGCCACGGCCTTGAGGCTGCGATCGACGCCCTTGGTCTTGAAGCCCGAGCCAATCTGCACCAGCAGCAAATCATCGTCGGCCAGGCCGAATTCGCGACGAAACTCGGCGCGGATCTCGGCAGCATTGGGCGGCGCGCGGCGGTCGCGGGCGATGCCCGGCGGCAACAAATGAAAACGCTCGGCCTGGGTCCCGTAATACTGGGTGAACAGCTGCTGCTGGTGTTCGGACAGCACCATGATCTGCGTCTTGGCGTCTTTGTCGAACACTGCACGCTCGTATTCGGCAAAGTGCTTGTACCGCCCGAACCAGCGATACATCGGGTTGCGCAGGTTCTGCGCCTTGTCTTCGAACACGCCGTCGGCGGCGAAGTACAGGTCCAGCCCCGGCATCTTGTTGAAGCCCACCACGCGGTCCACCGGGCGCTTGGCCAGGTCGGCCTGGATCCAGGCGTAGAGCTTTTCATTGCGCCGATGGTTGACCAGCGCCTTGACCGGCGCCACCAGTACTTCAAAGCCCGGCGGCACGTCACCCTCCCAGATCAGCGTATAGACGCGAATCTGATGCCCGCGCTGCTGGCACTCCAGGGCAATACGCATGAAGTCGCGCTGCAGGCCACCAAAGGGGAAGTATTTGTAGAGGACAAAAGCCAGTTGCATCAGTGTTCCTCAGCCAGTAACAACGTGCTTAAACGAGTTGCGACACGCTCAGGGTTCAGGCGAGTGAAGCACAGGGGCCACTCGCGCTTGAGATCGAACCGACGCTGGTCTTCGGCAGTCGGTTGATAAGTGCATTTCTTTTGCAGGCAAGGCGCACACGGGAAGTCGCTGGCCAGGTGAATCTGCGCCTTGCCATAAGCCCCGGTCAGGCCAGGATTGGTAGGGCCGAACAGGGAAATCGTTGGCACATCCAGCGCTGCGGCCAAGTGGCCAAGGCCGGTGTCGACCGCAACACACGCCTTCGCCCCCGCCAGCACCCGGGCCACGCCCGCGAGGTTCAGCCTGGGCAGCACTTCGGCGTTTTTCAGGCCCTGGGCCAGGCGTTCAGCCCGAGCTTTTTCGGCGGCATTGCCCCACGGCAACTTCACGTCCACGCCAAAGCGGTCCATGCGTTCGGCCAGGTCGCGCCAGTAGGCTTCCGGCCAGTGCTTGGTGTCCCAGGTGGTGCCGTGCAGCAGCAGTACAAACGGTTTTTTCGGCGGCAGGCCCAGCAGCTTGTCGACACTGAGGCCGTAGTCGCCCAGGCCTTTTGGCAGGTCATAACCGAGGGCGACGGCAAACAGCTGGCGCAAGCGCTCCACCGCGTGCTGCCCACGGGCCACGGCCAGGCGTCGGGAATAGAAGTGCGCCGCCAATGGCTCGCGAGCCGACTGTTTGTCGAAACCGGCCACCGGGGCACGTACGTAGCGGGTCAGCCAGGCACTTTTCAGCAGGCCCTGGGCGTCGATCACCAGGTCATATTTGGTCGACTGCACGCTCTTCTTGAAGCGCCGCCATTCGCCACTCTTGAAGGTCTGCCAGAGGTTCTTGCGCCAGCGGCGGATCGCCACCGGGATCACCTTGTCCACCGCCGGGTGCCAGGTGGGAATCTCGGCGAAGCCTTCTTCCACCACCCAGTCAAACCGGATGCCCGGGATCGCCCGCGCCGCGTCGGTCAACGCCGGCAAGGCATGAATCACATCGCCCAGGGATGAGGTCTTGATTACCAGAACCCGCAACTTAACGAACCTCGACCACAGTGCCCTGCAACCGCTGCAACGCGTCGCTGACAGGTTGCGGCAGCAACTGGCGCAGGCAGTTGTAGTGGCCGAAGCGGCAGGTGCGATCAAAACACGGGCTGCAATCCAGGCCCAGGCGCACCACTTCGACCTTGTCGGCCAGCGGTGGGGTAAACCCGGGAGACGTCGAGCCATACACTGCCACCAGCGGGCGGTTCAGCGCCGCGGCCACGTGCATCAGGCCGGAGTCGTTGGACACCACCGAGTCGGCACAGGACAGCAGGTCGATGGCCTCGGCCAGGGACGTGTCGCCGCTCAGGTTGACCGCCTCTTCGCGCAGCCCCGGGATCAAGCGCTGGCGAATATCCTCGCCCACCGAATGATCGTTTTTCGAGCCGAACAACCAGACCTGCCAGCCCTCGCGAATCTTCATCTCCGCAACCTTGGCGTAATGCTCCGAAGGCCAGCGCTTGGACTCGCCAAACTCGGCGCCAGGGCACAGCGCCAGCACCGGACGGTCCAGCTCCAGGCCGAACTTGGCCAGGGCGGCGTCTCGGGTGACCGGGTCGATTTGCAGGCTCGGGCGCGGATAAGGCGTCGGCAACTCGGCTCCCGGCGCGTAGGCCAGGGCCATGAAGCGCTCGATCATCAGCGGGTAACGGGCCTTGTCGAGCTTGCGCACATCGTTGAGCAGGCCATAGCGAAACTCGCCACGCCAGCCGGTGCGTTTGGCAATACCGGCGAAGAACGGCACCAGTGCCGACTTCATCGAGTTGGGCAACAGGATCGCCTGATCGTACTGGCCGGCCAGGGACTTGCCGATGCGTCGACGGGTCGCCAGCTCCAGCGCGCCGTGGCCGAGCGGGAAGCTCAAGGCCTGACGCACCTCGGGCATGCGCTCAAGGATCGGCCGGCTCCACTCGGGGGCGAGCACGTCGATTTGGCAGTCGGGATGACGTTGCTTGAGGCACTGGAACAGTGTCTGCGCCATCACCATGTCACCGACCCAACTGGGCCCAACGATCAGAATATTCATGTAGTTTCCACAAACGATACGGGGAGGCTCATGCCTCCCCGCCTTATATAGTGTTTCAGCTTAACCCCAGTTCATGCCAGATTCGCTGCACCTGGCGCCGTTCGTCAGCGAACTGGTCCCCGGCCACCGTACCGGCCTCGTTCTGCAGGGCCTGGCGGTGAGCGGCGGAACGGTAGGCTTTATACACCTCGCGCAGCAAATGGGCATCGGCGGCGGGCATCAGCCCGACCTGCTCCAGGCCTTCCAGAATGCGGATATTGTCGGTGTAGCGCAGCAACGATGGATGTTGCGCAGACCACGCCAGAGCCGCGTATTGCACCATAAATTCAATATCGACGATACCTCCGGCGTCCTGCTTGAGGTCGAACGACGCCGTGGGTTCGAAGGCATTCGCCGCCGTTCCCGCCGCCGTGGACTTGGTGCCGAGGTTGTCGCGCATCTTGGCGCGCATCTCGCTGACCTCCTGGCGCAGCTTGTCCAGGTCCTGCGCGCGGCCCAGCACTTGCGCCCGTACTTGCTCGAAAGCACGGCCCACATCCTGACTGCCTACCAGCACTCGCGCACGCACCAGCGCCTGGTGCTCCCAGGTCCAGGCTTCGTTTTCCTGATAACGCGCAAATGCGCCCAGGGAACTCACCAGCAAACCGGATGCGCCCGAAGGCCGCAGGCGCATGTCCACTTCATACAACTGGCCCGAGTTGGTCTGGGTGGTCAGCAGGTGAATGATTCGCTGCCCCAGCCGGGTAAAGAACTGCGCGCCGTCGATCGGCTTGGCACCGTCGGTTTCGGCCTGGGGGTCACCGTCATGGATAAACACCAGGTCCAGGTCCGAACCATGCCCCAATTCGATGCCGCCGACTTTCCCATAACCGACAATGATGAAGCCAGGATCGCACAAGGTGCCGTCCACCCGTTGCGGCGAGCCGTAGCGGGCAACCGTCTGGCGCCAGGCCAGGGCCAGCACTTGTTCGAGGATGGCTTCGGCGAGCCAGGTCAGGTAGTCGCTGACTTTCATCAGCGGCAGGCTGCCGGCGATTTCCGAGGCGGCCACCCGCAGGCGGTGGGCCAGCTTGAAGTGGCGCAGGGCCTCCATCTGCTGCTCAAGGTCATCTTCGGGGATGCGCGTCAGGCGCTCGCGCAATTCGGCGGCCAGTTCCGGCGCCAGCGGCGGCTTGAACAGGCGGCCTTCGTTAAGCAGTTCGTCCAGCAGCAGCGGGAAGCGAGTGATCTGCTCGGCAATCCAAGGGCTGGCGGCGCACAGGGTCAGAAGGCGACGCAGGGCGTCGGGGTTTTCCGTCAGCAACACCAGATAAGCGGAACGCCGGGCGACGGCTTCGACCAAGGGCAGGACGCGCTCCAGTACCAGGTCCGGGTTGGCATGTTCGACGGCCTGGGCCAGCAAGCGCGGGATAAATGCATCCAGACGCTCGCGACCCAGGCGCTGCATGGCACGCAATTGCGGACTGCTGCGCAGGCCGGCCAGGGTTTTCAAGGCCTTGGGTGCGTCGGTAAAACCGCCTTCCTGCAACTGACGGCAGGCGGCTTCCTCGTCCTGGGACTCTTCCCACAACGGCAACCACTCACCGCCCACCATCAACTCGCTCTCTTCGCCCTCTTCTTCATCCGGATCGGCAATCACCTGGCGGAAATGCCAGTCCACCCGGCCCCGCCAGTACATCAGGCGCTCATGAAACGCGGTCCAGTCCGGGAAGCCCAGCATGAAGGCAATCCGCGCCTGGTCTTCGGTGCCATCCGGGAGCATCTGCGTCTGGCGATCGGCGATCGCCTGGATCGCGTGCTCGGTGTAGCGCAGGAATTCATAGCCATCGCGCAGCTCGGCGACCACCGCCGGCGGCAGGTAACCCTGGCCTTCCAGGGTACCCAGCACTTTTAACAGTGGGCGCTGCTGCAGGCTCAGGTCACGGCCACCGTGGATCAGCTGGAACGCCTGGGCGATAAATTCGACTTCACGGATGCCGCCCGAGCCCAGCTTGATGTTCTCGGCCATGCCCTTGCGCCGCACTTCCTGCTGGATCAGCTGCTTCATGGTGCGCAGCGCTTCGATGGCGGAAAAGTCCAGGTAACGCCGGTAGACAAACGGTCGCAGCATGTCGAGCAGTTGCGCACCGGCCACCTGGTCACCGGCCACCACCCGCGCCTTGATCATGGCGTAGCGTTCCCAGTCGCGGCCCTGGTCCTGGTAGTACTGCTCCAGCGCGTTGAAGCTGAGCACCAGCGCCCCGGCTGAGCCGTAAGGTCGCAGGCGCATGTCGACCCGGAACACAAAGCCGTCGACGGTCATCGGGTCCAGGGCCTTGATCAGTTTTTGACCAAGGCGGATGAAGAACTCCTGGTTGTCCAGCGAGCGCTTCACGCCGACCGTGTCGCCGCCTTCGGGGTAGGCGAAGATCAGGTCGATGTCGGACGACAGGTTCAGCTCCACTGCGCCGAGCTTGCCCATGCCGAGGATGACCATGTGCTGCGGTTCGCCGCTGCGACGGCCCGTGGGTGTGCCGAACAATACGCAGTGGCGCTGGTACAACCACTGATAGGCCTGGTCGATGCTGGCGTCGGCCATGTCCGACAGGTCGCGGCAGGTTTGCACCAGGTCCGCCTGTCGGGTCAGGTCGCGCCAGATGATCCGCACTTGCTGGCGGGTGCGCTGGCGGCGCAGAACCCGGCCCAGTTCGTCTTCTGTCTCGGCTTGTTGCACGGCCGTCGCAATCTGCCCGCACAGCTCGCCGGGGGCAAAGCTGCGGTCCAGTTCGCCCCAGGCCACCAGCTCGAGCAACATCAAAGGGTCACGAACACTCTGTTCAATGACGAAATCACTGGCGGCGCACACACGGGCGAAGTCAGCCCAACGTTGCGGCGTCCACTCAGAAAGGCCATTATCGCCGTCCAATCCGGCCACGGCGTCACGAAATGACTGCTCGGCCCGCTTGGCAAATGGAAGCAGGATGGCCGGTAGTTCGGCCTGCATTGGAAGGCTCATGGTCTATCCTTGATCGGCGCGTAAAGGGCTTGTAGCTGTGAACGCAAGAACCACGCTCGGTGAAGGACTGTCGAACAAAGGTTAGAAATAGCTGAAAATTTTTCTTTTTTGGCAGTCAACATCAAATCTCTACCCTTTCTTGTTCGCAAAAGATCAACAATAACGATTATGCTCGCCAGCTAGACCGAGCAATCCGCTCAGTCTTGTGTAGTTTTACTACTCGTATATACATTCGAAAGGCTGAAATGGCCGACGATTTGTAGTAAAACTACAGGACGCCGAAGCAACCTTCGGCCATCCAAGAATTTATGTCGTCTGCCC